>Ga0208244_100005_pt1 | contig 402530 bp, 349 predicted proteins | sample SubbioCR12Aug_5A_FD_184828 | JGI IMG/M metagenome (GOLD analysis project Ga0208244, IMG submission 184828) | Serpentinite rock and fluid subsurface biosphere microbial communities from McLaughlin Reserve, California, USA - CR12Aug_5A (SPAdes) | ecosystem: Environmental > Terrestrial > Deep...
AATTTTTATATTAATTTAATAAAAAAAGTATTTTAAAAGAATTTGAAAAAAATTATTGAAAAACTTATTTTATTTATTAATTCTATAGAAATTTAAAAATAATAATTTAATTTTTATATTAAATACTTATATTTAATATTGTTTTCTTAAAATTAAAAAATTGAATAATTTTTTAATTTTTTTGTATTTCATAAAATGCAAGTACAAATAAATAATTTACCAAAATTTCTTAAGAATTCAAAGTTTTATGAGAATTTAGATACAAATGATAATGAAGTTATTACTATTCCTAATTTAAAAATAGATGATGAAATAAATAATTTTGAAGATTTTAAAAATCTCGTTGAAACATTAGATTTTTTTGATTTTTATAAATATCCTAAAAGTTTTATTAAATATTATAAAAATAATAGTCAAGAAGTCTTTGATTTTTTAAAAAATGATTTATTTAAAAACGAATTAATGTTAAAAAAATTTTGTGGTTTGAGAATAAAAAATTATAAACAGTTTTTTGTAACATATAAAATTATAAATTTATACAAATTAAATCCTGAAGATTATAATTATTATATAGATTATGCTGTAAATAATATAAATGAATTTATTACAGATGAAGGATATTTAATAGGTGATTACGGTTTGGAAAAGAAAATTAGTAAAACAGAAATATTAAGACCTACAGATGAAAAGTATTTAATAGATGAAAGGTATTTAATAGATGATTTGATTTACCAAATCCTTTCAACAAAAATATTAAAATTAAGACCTAAATATATTAAAGAAGGTAAAGTTTATTTATATTCAAGTGTTAAAAAATTAGGAAAATATAATTCTTTTGCTTATCCAATTAAAGGTATAAGTATTATTCCAATTGAATGTTTTGATAAAATACTTGAAGCAATTAAAAATAATTCTGAATATGAATATAACCATAACGAACGCAGAAAAAAATATCCTGCTTATATAGAAAATATACTTTATTTACGTATTAATAATTCTGACCTAGAATATACAATTACTCAAATTTACATACATGAATTTAATAAAAATAATATTTTAGAAGAATTTGAAAAAGTCATTGAATGGATTTCTGATGAAAGTAAAAAATTATAAGTTAGGTTTTAAATAATTTTATTTCTTACTACTACTCTGTTTCAAATATAAGGCTGTCAAACTTTTTTATCTGTTGTAGAGTAGTAATAGTCCAGTTCAGTTCAGGAGAATCCTTTAGGATTCCTATAAAATTGGGTTTTCAAAAAATAATTAACTATATCTAAATTTATGTTTAATTATTTTTTAAGTGATATAAATAATCAGTTAAAAATAAAGATTTTACTTAAAATTTTATATGATCTAAAAAGTGAATAAAAAAGATCTGGCCCAATTACTCCGACTATATGAACTGGACTAGTAGTAATTTTATATATTAATGTTTAAGTACTATTCCAATGATCCTTGTGATAAGAATATCCGATACCCTATTAATATGTCAGCTTAAAAAAAATATTTACTATTCCAAAAGATTTCGGATTCTCCTAACCTTTAGGTTATCCCTATCAGATAATATTTTTTTCAAAACATGACATATAAATTATTAATTAAGAATCGGACTTAAAAATTTATATGCATAAAAAAAAAGATCTGGCACAATTAGTCAATCTATTTGAACTTGACTAGTATACTTCTCCTTCCCAAATAAAAATATCCCACTTTTTTAAAAGTCACAAAAAAATAAATATAACTTTTTCAATTTGAATAAATTAATCTGTGACAGAGTCTTACATTTGATATTTATTGTGTCAATTTATTAGTAATACTCCGTTTCAGATCAATGACGAACCAAGAAAATGGAACCTTAAGGTTCCTTCGGTTATTCATTTTTTTATTGATATAAAATTCATTAATATTCATAGTACGGTGGACAGACTTTTTTGTACGGATATAAAATTTTAAGTGCTTCTCCATTTTAGATAAATGATGTTCTCCTAAAGGTTCTCTATGATTCAAAAAATACGATAAATAATTTTACGTAAGTCAATACAGTACTACTCTGTTCCAAATAAAAAACCAACCTGAAAATAAAACACATATAAATACATATAATTTTTTCAACTTGTATAAATTGATCTGGAACATTAAAAAAAAATGTTCTTTTTTTGAGCCTACATTTGTCACGGAGAAGTAATATATGAAATATCTAAAAATGAATCACCGAATAGTCCCACTATATGAAACGGTAATTCATTTTTACTTCACACAATTATTCATATATAATTATTTTAATTAACTAATTTTATATATTAACTTATAAGTAAGGTTTTAATACATTAAGTTATATATACATATAAATATTTATTTTTTGAAACACCGATTTATTTGAAACGGAGTAGTAATTTATTTATCGATTTATTTGAAACTGAGTAGTAATGGTTTTTGAAAACACGATTTACTAATTCGTCTTAAATAAATGCTAGGCGTAATATTCAGTATCTTGAAAATACATATATTATCTAATAAAAAAATTTAAATAATTTCGCATAATTTATCTAAAATTTTCCATTAAGTTTTTTTTACTCCGTTTCAGAAAAATCAAAAAAATTGAGTAATTTTTTGATTTTTTTGTATTTCCTAAAATGCTAGTACAAATAACAAATTTACCAAAATTTCTTAAGAATTCAAAATTTTACGAAAACTTAGATTCAAATGATGATGAATTTATTACTATTCCTAATTTAAAAATAGATGATGAAATTTTGAATTTTGAGGATTTTAAATATTTGATTGGGACATTGGATTTTTTCGATTGTCATAAATATCCTAAAAATTTTATTAAATATTATAAAAATAACAGTCAAGAAGTCTTTGATTTCTTAAAAAATGATGTATTTAAAAACGAATTGATGTTAAAAAAATTTTGTGGTTTGAGAATAAAAAATTATAAACAGTTTTTTGTAACTTATAAAATTATTAGTTTATATAAATTAAATCCTGAAGATTATAATTATTATATAGATTATGCTTTAGACAAAGAAAATGAATTTATTACAGATGAAGGATATTTAATAGATGATTACGGATATGCGGGTTTGGCAATTGAAATTAGTACAACAAAAATATTAGAATTAAGACCTGATTATATCCTAGACGGGGAAATTTATTTATATTCAAGCATTAAAATTTTGAAAAAATATATTTCTAAATCGATAAAAGGTGTAAGTATTATTCCAATTGAATGTTTTGATAAAATATTCAATGCAATTAAATATGATTATGCATATGATTATAACCATAACCAACCCAGAAAAAGATATCCTGCTTATAGAGGAAATAAACTATATTTGCTTTTAAATACATCTAAAGGAGAAAGTATATTATCTACCATTGAAATTACAGAATTTAATAGACATAATGTTTTAAAAGAATTTGAAAAAGTTATTAAATGGATTTCTGAAGAAAGTAAAAATTCTGAAGAGTTTTAAATATTAGCATTAAATCAATCACTTTTCTAAATTTTTTAAAAATTAAGTAAATATTTTTTCAATTTTTTAAATAAAATATATTTATCTATAATATAAGCTCTTCTAAATTTTTTTAAACTAAATATTTTTTTAGATTTGAGTATTTTGAATAAAATAGTATGTTTTCTTAAAATTCAAAAAAATTGAATAATTTTTTGAATTTTCTGTACTCCATAAAATGCAAGTACAAATAAATAATTTACCAAAATTTTTTAAGAATTCAAAATTTTATGAAAACTTAGATATAAATGATGATGAAGTTATCATTATACCTAATTTAAAAATAGATGATGAAATTTTGAATTTTATAGATTTTAAAAATCTCGTTGAAACAATAGATTTTTTCGATTGTTATAAATACCCTAAAAGTTTAATTAAATATTATAAAAATAATAGTCAAGAAGTGTTTGATTTTTTAAAGAGTGAACCTTTTAAAAATGAAATTATGTTAAAGAAATTTTGCAATTTAATTATAAAAAATTATAAACAGTTTTTTGTAACATATAAAATTATTAATTTATACAAATTAAATCCTGAAGATTGTGATAATTACATAAATTATGCTTTAAATAATTCAAGTGAACTTATTTCAGATAAAGGATATTTAATATATGATTACGAATATGCAAACTTAGTAAATAAAATTACTTCAACAAAAATATTAGAATTGAATCCTAAACATATTTTAGAGGGGCAAATTTATTTACATTCGAATCTTAAAAAATTAGAAAAATATAGTGATTTTCCCACTTATTCGATAAAAGGTGTAAGTATTATTCGAATTGAATGTTTCGATGAAATACTCGAGGCAATTAAATATGATTGTAAGTATGAATATGGTCATCAATATCAGAGAAAAAGGTTTCCTCTTTGTTCAGAAAATAAACTTTTTTTGCATTTTAAAACATCTGAAGAAAAAAGTACAATTCTTCCTATTGAAATAAATGAATTTAATAGAAATAATATATTTGAAGAATTTCAAAAAGTTATTGAATGGTTTTGTGAGGAAAGTAAAAATTTAGAAGATTTTTAAAAGTAGCTTAATTATAATTTTTTTATTAAGTAAATATTTTTTTTAATATTTTTGTAATTTTATAACATCTTGTAAATTTTTTAAACAAAATATATTTATCTATAAGTCTACATACTTTTGATAAAAATTTAAAAATATTTTTTGTAACTAAATATATTTATATATGAATTTTATAAACTCTTGTAATTTTTTTAGATTGGAGTATTTGAAATGGAACAGTATGTTTTTTAAAATTCAAAAAAATTGAATAATTTTTTGAATTTTTTGTATTCGATAAAATGCAAGTACAAATAAATAATTTACCAAAATTTCTTAAGAATTCAAAATTTTACGAAAACTTAGATACAAATGAGGATGAACTTATTACTATCCCTAATTTAAAAATAGATGATGAAATAAATAATTTTATAGATTTTAAAAATCTCGTTGAAACAATAGATTTTTTCGATTGTTATAAATATCCTAAAAGTTTTGTTAAATATTATAAAAATAATAGTGAAGAAGTTTTTGAATTTTTAAAAAATGATACATTTAAGAATGAAATTATATTGAAGAAATTTTGTAATTTAATTATAAAAAATTATAAACAGTTTTTTGTAACTTATAAAATTATAAATTTATATAAACTAAATCCTGAAGATTATGATAATTATATAGATTATGCTTTAAATAATACGAATGAACTTATTGCAGAAGAAGGATATTTAATAGATGATTACGAATATGCTGATTTAATAAATAAAATTAGCTCAACAAAAATATTAGAATTAAGGCCTAAACATATTCTAGAGGGTAAAGTTTATTTACATTCAAGTCTTAAAAAATTAGAAAAATATAGTTTGTTCCCTACTTACCCGATAAAAGGTGTAAGTATCATTCAAGTTGAATGTTTTGATGAAATATTTAAGGCAATTGAAAATAATTATGAGTATGAATATGAAATAAATAAAAAAAAAGTTCTTGCTTATAGAAAAAATAAAGTTTATTTGTGTTTTGATACATCTGAAGTAGTAAGTACAATTCTTCCTATTGAAATAAATGAATTTAATAGAAATAATATATTTGAAGAATTTCAAAAAGTTATCGAATGGATTTGTGAGGAAAGTAAAAATTTGGAAGAGTTTTAAAAACTAAATGATTAATGTAACTTAATCACTTTTCTAAATTTTTAGTAAATACTACTCCGTTTCAAATAAATCGGTAATTCAAAAAATAAATTTTTATATGAATAAATAAGTATAAGTATTAAATGTATACTTATACAGTAATATATAAAATTAGTGTATTAAAATAATTTTATATGAATAAATGAGTTATCTAAAAATGAATCACCGATTGATTTGAAACGGAGTAGTATATTTTTATGAAAATTATAACATCTTGTAAATTTTTGAAATTCTTCAAATATATTTATCTATAAGTCTGCATACTTTTCATAAAAATTTAGATATATAAATATATCTAAATTTTATAAACTCTTGTAATTTTTTTAAGATTGGAGTATTTGAAATGGAATAGTATGTTTTTTGAATTTTTTGTACTAAATAAAATTCAAGTACAAATAAATGATTTACCAAAATTCCTTAAGAATTCAAAATTTTATAAAAACTTAGATATAAATGATGATGAACTTATTATTATACCTAATTTAAAAATTGATGATGAAATAAATAATTTTACAGATTTAATTAAAACACTTGATTTTTTTGATTGTCATAAATACCACAAAAATTTTATTAAATATTATAAAAATAATAGTGAAGAAGTTTTTAAATTTTTGAAGAGTGATGTATTTAAAAACGAACTGATGTTAAAGAATTTTTGTGGTTTAATTATAAAAAATTATAAACAGTTTTTTGTAACTTATAAATTTATATAAACTAAATCCTGAAGATTATGATAATTATATAGATTATGCTGTAAATAATACAAATGAACTCGTTACAGATGAAGGATATCCAATAGATGATTACGAATATGTGACTTTAGTAAATAAAATTACTTCAACAAAAATATTAGAATTGAATCCTGAATATATTGTGGATGATGAAGTTTATTTATATTTAGAACTTAAAAATTTCAAAAAATATAATCCTTTTCCTAATTATCCAATAACAGGTATAAATATTATTTCAATTGAATGTTTTGATAAAATATTCCAGGCAATTAAAAATAATTGTGACTATAAATATGATATGTATAACAAAATTGCTTCTTATAAAGAAAATAAACTTTATTTTAGTTTTGAAATACCTAAAGACGAAAGTAAAATATTTGGAAGTAAAATACTTCCTATTCAAATAAACGAATTCAATAGAAATAATATTTTACAAAAATTTGAAAAAATTATTGGATGGATTGCTGATAATAATTAAGATTCAGAAAGTAGATAATTATTACATACATAAATAAGTATTATAATATTTTTGTTTAAGAAAATATATTTCTTTATAAAATATATTTTTCTATAAGTACGACTACTTTTTATAAAAGCTTTAAATTTTTTAAATAAATATGTTTCATTATTAGTACAGTTTAAATAAAATATAATTTAAAACGTGAAATAAAATGTCTGGCTTGATATTTTATTTGAACTTGACTAGTAATAAAACATATTTATCTATGATTTTTATAATTTTTTATAATAAATTTTTTCTATAAGTCTGCCTACTTTTTATAAAAAAAATTTGTGATGATATCTTTATAATTTTATGAAGTCTTCTGTGTTCATTACTTCCTAAAATATCTAATTTCTGTCGAATAAAATTCCTTTATACTTTTATTTTTATCAGAAGGATTTTTTATTTCATATTTTTGTCTAATATTTAAGAATCTTTTCTCTAGATTTATATTTTCATAATTAATTACTGAAAAATGTAAATTTACAAATAAATATTCTTTAAAAAATATATAAATTTCTTCTAAATTTTCTGCAAATTTAAAATATGGATTATCATATAAATTTTTTGATAAATCTTTCGGTTCATCAATACATAATTTTAAACAAGCTTCAGAAAATGTATTATAATAATATTCATCATAAAAAATATATGTTTCTTTAGTTAAAGATTTTAAATACATATTAACAAACATTGTTAGAACACTTATATTATACAAATCATATTCCAAAGTTAATTTATCAAAAATATTTTTTAAAGATTTTTCTTTATATTTTATATTTTGCTCAAATATATATATATAATTACCTAAGTCTTTACATGTATTTGTATTATAACCAATTACATCACTTAAATTTAAATTTTCAAAATTTTCTAAATAATCATTGATATATAAACTTAAAGAATCTTCAGAAAAATATGCAAAATACTTACACATTGCATTAAAATAATATTTTTTATCAGATAAATCATTTTTAATAATTACTCCTTTTAAAGCACAAATAATTTCATTTTCATAAACCCAGTATTTTTCACCATTAAAATATTTATCTTCAAATTCATCGTATAATATATATATTTTGCGACAAATTAAAACACAAGAAAAACAAGTTAATTCCAGTTCTAAAATATTAAAATCAGTAGAACATAAATTAATAAATAAATTGATACTATTAATCATTAATTTTGCAGGATCATCACGAAAATTTTTTAAACATACGTCTTTTATATAATTAACACCAACAAATTTATGTTTATTATTTTTTAACTTAATTTTAATATCTTTATCAATAATTACATAATCATTTTTTACAATTTCATTATTCATCGTATCAAGTAAAAATTTATGTTCTAATACTTGATTAATATCGTATCTTTTATCTTTTTCAAAATTTAACATATTTTTTAATAGATCTAAAAATTGTTCAAATTCTTCTTCAGATAATTCAAATAAGACATATTTTTTTAAACATTTATCTATATTTTCTTTTAAATAATTATAATAACTTAATGTTGCTTCTTCCCAACTATTTTTTTTGTTTTTTAAATTCTTAAGCTCAGAAAAATAATTATCCCCAACTAACATAACATAAAAAACAATACCTAAGGACCAGATATCTGTTTTATTACAATATACATATAAATCTTCATCATTTAAATTTTCATAAGCTCTATAATGACATGTAACTCTTTTACTAGGTGTTTTAATTTCAATAAATTTATTATTTTGATCTTTTTTTATTTCTGAAGCCAAACCAAAATCTATAATCTTTCCAAAAAACCCACTTTCATTTTCTACATACATACAATTTTCAGATTTTATGTCTAAATGTAAAAGATTATTATCATGCATATATTTAAGTCCCAGAGCTAAATCTTTCATAATTTTTTTACATATTTTTAAATCAATCCTAGGATTTTCAAAAATTTTATCAACTACATTATCACATTTTTCAGTTTCCAGACATAATCTATTATATTTATCTGTATAAATATCTATGCCTTTAATTAAATGTTCTGAATTGTTTGTAAATAAAATATTTAATTCCAAAGCGGAATTTAAATAAGATTTTGCAGGATTTTTTAACTCAAAAACTTTGATAGCTTTGTCTTTTGTTACATAAACTTTAGAATAAGTACCTTCTCCAGCAAGTGTAAGAAAATTCATATTTTATTTATAAAATAAAATTTTATAATAAATTTCATTTTTTTAAGAAATAAAGAAGAAAATTTTTTAAAAGTTATACTACTCTGTTTCAAAAGATTCAGCGAGGATTCAATAGGAAATTCAAATTTCATTCACTTATTTTTTTCATATAAAAATATTTTGATTTAATATAAGTTAGTATAATTATTACTCTGTTTCAGATTAATATGAAACAGAGTAGTACTTAAATAATAATATATAAAATTAGTTAATAAAAATAATTTTTTATGAATCACCGATTAGTTCCATTATATGAAAGGGAATAGTAAGTAAAAAAAAGAGTTTTATAAAAAAAAGAGTTTTATAAAAAATTAAAAGATATACTTCTCCGTCACAAATAAAAAAGAACAATTTTTTTTAAAGTCATATAAAAATCCATATAACTTTTTTAAATTTGATAAATTTATCTGGGACGGAGTAGTATATTATTTTATTTGGAACATTTTGGAAACTTTTGTGAATATATTTAGAGAATTATGATAAATGTATATTGTCTATAAAAAATTATTTTCATAAAATTTTATAAATTATTTAAAAGAGTTTTATAAATAATTAGAAGAAATATATTATTTAAAAAATTCTCTTATATTATTTGGAACATTTTCTAAACTTTTGTGACTGTATTTAAAAAAAATATACTTCTCCGTCCCAAATAAAAAAGAACAATTTTTTCAAAAGTCATATAAATATACATATAACTTTTTAAAGTTGAATAAATTTATTTGGGAAGGAGTCGTACTGTTTTTAATTTTTAGGGTAAATATATATTGTCTATAAGAGAATATATCTAAGTTTTTATAATAACATACAATTCCTTCCCAAATGTAGGCTCAAAAAAGAACAATTTTTTTAAAAGTCATATAAATATAAATATAACTTTTTCAATGTGTCAGATAAATTAATCTGGGACGGAGTCGTAGAAATTTAGATAAAAAAAAAATCTTTTAAATTTTAAGGTGCTAGTGCAAAGGATTTCGCATCTTCCTAACCTTCACATTTTCAAAAAAAAATTATAACCCATATAAAAATATTCTTTAAAATAAACTGGATTTTCTAAATTTTATATGAAAAATTTAAGATTACAAAACAAAATTGAACCTACAGTTATACTATTTGAACTGGACAACTTGAAGGTTAGGAAGATCCGAAATCCTTTGGATCTAGTCCAGTTCATATAGTCGGAGTAATTGGGCCAGATCTTTTTCTTCACTTTTAAAACAATATTAAATTTTAAGTAAAACCTATATTTTTTAAGTGAGTATTTATATGTATTAAAAATATTTAAACATAAATTTACATATACTTATTTGTTTTTTGAAACCCTGACATAATTATAGGGCTTCGGTTCTTCCTATCACAAGGATCCTCCTGAACTGGACTAGTATATCTATTAATCTTCTAACAAAGAAATTATATATTTTAAATTTTCACTTTGTGTATTATCATTAAAAGCTTGTTTGTTAAAATAAAATTTTTTTGCTTCTTCAATAAATAATGATTTAAAATCTTCAGATATTTTTATATCTAAAGATAATATGTTTTGAAAATAAGAAGGTTTTTTACTATCAAAAAAGTCTTCCATTATTTTAACAAATATATTAATAATATTATCTTTTGAATTATTTATATTTAAATATACTTCTTTATTATTTCCTTCATATTTTAAATAAATTTTAAATTTAAATGAAATATTTTTAATATCACATTGTAGAAACAAATTATATGGTGTGCCTTTGTATATATTTTTATCTTTTAAAAGTTTAATATCTAAAACCAAAAAAACTAAATCACCAAGAGTTTTAATTTTCTGCTTGTTTCTTTCTATTTTTAAAGAAGATAAATTGTCAATAAATAACGGAAAATGTGAAAATTTAAGTTTTGGTATTTTTATTTCATCTTTTAAATTTTCATTGAATTTAATTTCATTTTGATTTGTACCATATTTTTCATCTGTTTTTATTTCTATATATCTATTTTCGTCTGTAGAAATTGAAGAACCCATTTTTAATTATTAATTTTTTAATTTTTTTTCAAATAATTCTTAAAAATTCTACTAGTCAAGTTCAAATAAAGTAGTAGTATAGATTTAACATAGAAATTTTACTGTATATCTACTACTCCATTTCAAATAGTGCGACTAATTAAAATTTCAAAAAAAAATTTTTATATTTAATTAAGATATTATATCGAACTTAAAAATGGTATATAGGATTTTATATGTTAATACATGTAGAAAAAAATATCTTGCTAGTTCAACAAAATATTATCTGAAATGGAGTAGTATATGAACACTATCTTCAATAATTTGATTTTATGATATTTTGTTTTTATTTAAAATTTACTACTCCTTTTCAGATAAATCGATTAATAAATAAGTATAAATCATAACTTAAATAATAATATATAAAATTACTAAATAATAAAAATTTTATATTACAAATGTAAAAATGAATCACTGATTAGTCCCAAGGAACCTTCAGATTCTCCTATGATATGAAACGGAGTAGTACATCTGTATATTACTTCCCTATTTATTTAAATAATTTTTCAAATAATTCTTATTGAAAAAATGTTTTCAAAAAAATTTCCATAAATATATAAAAATAAAAAAAATTTTTTTTATTTTTTTCGAACAAATTAAAAATGGTTAAATATTTATTTTATGGGTCTAAAGGATACATTGGTTCATACATTAAGAGTTATATTTCTAAAAACTTAGATATAGAATTTATTGAGGGTTTGGCAAGATGTGAGAATTATGAGGAAGTTAATGATGAAATCAAAAAAGTAAAACCTGATAGAATTATTTCTGTTATTGGTAGATCAAAAGGTAAAAATATTTATAATTCTGATTTCGTTGAAAATCAATTAGATATTAATATTAAAGATAATCTTTACAGTAAAATGGTGCTTGTAAAATGTGCTTCAGATAATAAAATTCACTTTACACATATTGGTGATGGCAGTATTTTTGAAGGTCAGAATGAAGAGCTTAATGAAGAAGAGATTCCAAACTTAAAATGTAGTAATCATTCTATTGTTAAAGTTTATTTTGAAAAGCTTGCCAATCTTTTTGGTGATAATTATCTTTCTTTAAGAATTGCAAATCCTATTTCTGGAGATTATGATCCTAGATGTTTTTTAAGTAAAATTATCTCTTATGAAAAAATTATTAATAAAAATGTCTCTGTCAGTGTTTTAGAAGATATTGTACCTATTTTACTTAATTTAGTTGAAGAAGAAAAAACAGGAGTCTATAATTTAGTCAATCCTGTTCCAGTTAATATGATTGAATTAAAAATTAAAATTAAAGAATATATTGATTCAACTTTAGAAATTAAAGAACTTTCTGAAGAAGAACATAATAATTTGATTGGAGAAAGATCTCATGTGATTTTAAAGAATGAGAAAATTTCTAATATTCCTTCTTCTTCAGAATCTCTTGAGAAAATTTTAAAAATCATGCAAGAACAATGTTTTGAATTGAAAAAATGCTTATGTTGTTTAGGTCAGAATAAACTTTTATTAAATTTAGGATATCAACCTTTAGCTAATCATTTCCATGAAAAATTTGAGAAATGTGAAATCTATCCATTGAAACTAATGTATTGTGAAAATTGCTTTCATGCCCAGTTATCACATTCGGTAGACCCTGAAATTTTATTTAAAAATTATAAATATGTCAGTGGTACAAGTAAAACAGGTTTAGATTTCTTTGAAGACAATGCGAAAATGATTGATGCGTACAAGAGACACGAAAGCATTTTTGGTTCCAGTGAAAAAATTATTGAAAATGTAGTTGTTGAAATTAAAAACGATTGTGATGAGAAGTTTTGTATTATGGATGAAAATTCTTCTGAAAATGTTACTGATAATTTTGAAGTTCCTGAAAAGGTTTATAAAGTCTTAGATATCGCCTGCAATGATGGTTCGCAATTAGATTATTTTAAAAAATTAGGCTGGAACACGTACGGAATTGATCCCGCTGAAAATATTTGTCCTATTGCAGAGGCTAAAGGACATAAGATTATCTGTGATTTTTGGAATGCAGAAGCGGCTTCAAAGTTGCCGGTTATGGATGTGATTACTTGTCAGAATGTCTTTGCTCATACGAGATTTGTGGATCAGTTTTTGGAGGACTGTAAATTGGTAATGGATGAAAATTCAAAATTATTTATACAGACTTCGCAGAGAGAAATGATTGAGAAAGGGCAATTTGATACGTGCTACGCAGAACATCTCTCATTTTTCAATTCTTTGTCTATGAAAACCCTTTTAGAAAGACATGGACTTATTTTAAATAGAATTTTAGATACTTCTATTCATGGAAGAAGTTATATTTTCGAAATTCAGCTTGGAAAAGTTTTAGAAAATAGTAATGTTAGTCAAATTCTTGAAGAGGAAACAAAAATTGGATTATTTAGTTTAAAATTATACGAAAATTTTCATCTTAATGCATTAAGATCTTTAAGTAATCTTAAATCAGAAATTTTAAAACATAAAAAACTAGAAAAAAAAATTATTGGTTTCGGAGCTGCTGCTAAAGCAATGACAGTTCTATGCTTTGGAAATATTGATTTGGATTATATTATTGACGAAAACGAATTAAAAATTGGATTATTAAGTCCCAAAATGAATATTCCAGTGGTTAATTTAAAGCATTTCGAAGAAGATAAAGATGAAGACTTTTTGGTTGTATGTTTAGCCTGGAACTTTGCAGATGAAATTATTAGAAAAATAAATAAAACTAAAGAAAACAAAAAATGCACCATTATTAGAACTTATTTCCCTATGGTAGAAATTATTGAATAAATAGTTATTTAAAAAAATTATCTATATAAATAATATATAGATATAAACTATTTTTATTTATTTAAAAATAAATTATTATGAGCATATGAATTTATTTTTAAATTTTTATTAAAAAAAATGAGTGAAATCAAATATGAAAAGGTATTTTGGAATAATAAACAAAATCTAATAAAATATGAAAATCGTGAAAGATATAAAAAAACAAAACTTGACGAATGGAAAATACTTTGTTGTATAAATGATATATATCCAGAAATAAAATGCTATTCTTATGCAAGATCAGATGGATATTGTAAAATGCACGAAGATTGTAATATTGATATCATAGACGACAGACATGAAAAAGGTGATAAATTAGAAAAATATATTTATGATATTTTACTCAAATGCAAAAAATTAAAAAATATTGAAAGAATTGGAAGAGAAAATGGAAATTTAGACATTATCTATAATTACAAAGAAGAAGAAATTAAAAGAGGAATACAAGTTAAAATGATCAATAATCAAAAAGGAAGTGGTTATCATTTAGCACATATTAAAAAATATCCAGAAGATACCGTAATTGTATCTATTGATCCAAGATATGAACAAGCATCAATTATTACAAGAAAAATTGTAGGATTAGAAAATGAAGGATTTTATTTTAATTCTCAAAATCCTGGAATACATCAGAAATATGTATTTAATTTAAAAGACGAGAATAATAAATTTGAAAGAAGATTATTTAAAGCTTGTAAAAAATCAACTATTTATTCGGAAGAAAGTTATTATTCAACTACGTTAAAAGAAAAATTAATGTCTAATAATTTAAAAAGTCTTTGTAAAGAAAAGAATTTAGAAATAGACTTTAATGTATTAAGTAATTCAGTAATAGACTGTATTATAAATAAGTATAATTGTCAGTTAAAATTTTCAAATTCAAAAACAAAAAGTTTAGATGAGTCAAAAGGATTATGTAATTTTTCATGTTGTAAAACAAAAGCTTCAATTAAAGGTCTTCCATACCACGTTGATGATAAAATAGACTTTTTTATCCTTGCTTATTTAAATGAAGAAAAATATATTTATTATATTATTCCTTCTGAATATTTACTTAAAAAAGGATATATTGCTACTGATGAAATAAAAGGTAAAGCATCTATAAATGTAGCTCCTATAGATTACGAAAAAAGTCATTGGTCAGATCAATTTAGAAATAATTTTATCCTTTTATCAGAAACTAAGGAAAATATGCTTAATAAAGATATATCAAATTTTGATATCGGTGATAGATTTTTTTATGAATGTCAAAGAAGAGATATTATAATAGAACAAAATACAGATCATAATAAAAGAATACTTTTTAATTTAAAAGATAAAATAATAAGATGTTATGAAACTTTTGTAAATATTTCAGTAAAAAATAAAAATAACTATCAATTCAATTTAAATGATAAAAAAATACCAATCACTCCAGATTTTTATATATTCAGAATTAATGCTTATCCTGATGATTTGTATATTATTCCTCATACAAAAATACAAAATTCTGGTGTTTTCAATGGTAGTAGAAACGTGATCTATATTCCACCACCTGGAGAAATTAATTGTGGAAAACCATGGATTAGTGATTACCTAAATAATTATGAAATTTTAAAAAATGTTTAAACAAAAAATATATTAAATATAAAAAAATTAATATATTTAATATATTTTTTTATATATTTTTAAAAAAATTATTAAAATACTTTTAGAATACTTCAAACACAAGAAAATATAAACTAATTATATATAACTATCATCAATTAACTTTTCTAAAACTTTCTAAAAAAATGAAAATTAAAAAAAAACTTCCATAAAAAAAATGTCTGAAAACAATGATATACATGTTATTAAACTGAAAGAAAAAAAAACTGTATGATTATAAAAACACTTTTCCTCCTATGATTAATCTTAAAATTTCCAAAGAATCTAAAGATAAACATTCAGATACTATTGATAGATTTTTTAGTAATCTTTATTATAATTTCACAGAATCTATGGGGGTTAATTGCGAATCTATGATTGATAACGTCATTGCAGTTCATGAAAATCATAGAAGAAGTAAACACCTTAACTTATATTCTGAATTATCATGTCCTGAATTTACTGTATTTTTAGATGAACACAATCTCGTTCCTTCTCCAAAAGGATGGTCAATTTTAAGATACCAAAAAGGTGATTTTTTCAAGCCTCATACTGATAGAATTGGTGAATATACAGCTATATTATATCCTAAATTCTATGGTTCTGAAAAGATAAAGGGCGGTAAAATAATAATCGGATCTTTTGAATTATCTCCAGATGAAATAGAAGATCATACAATTTTAATATTTAAAACTGATTTATTGCATGAAGTAACGGAAATTCTGGAAGGAAATAGATACACTATGAAGATATCATTATTTAAAGTTGAAACATTTGAGATTATGATGAATATGGATAAAAAAATTAATAATACAGAAAATATACATGATTTATTTAAATCTGAAGGCAGAAAAAGACATGATGAAATAAGAAATAGTGATGAACTGTGGGATGAATATGTAAAAATTCATGGTAAATTTGCTAAGAGATATTTAAAATACGGTCAGAAGGATTAAATGAAATTATATTTAAAATTATCATTAAATATTTATTTTTAAAATAAATATTTATAATTTTTTAGAATATTTACAATTGTGTTTTAGATAAAATTATACTTATTTTTTTACCTAAAAATTTTTGAATAGTATTTTGTGTTAGAAATAATTTTTCAAAAATTAAAAAGTTAAAAAAAAATAAATGAAAATTTAAGTGTAAAAAATCATCAAAAAATCTATTTCTGATTACTTAATCAAGAAAATTTCAAATAATAATTTAATTAAAAAAAATTTAGTTATTTTTCAACAACACAAAACAATTTTATTTTTCTTGTATAAAAAATCTTTAAACTATTTAACTTAGTATCATCTACTACTCCGTTTCAGATCAATAGGAAATTCATTTTCCATTCACTCATTTATTCATATTAAAAATTTTTAATTCAATATTTTAATATATTAATATATAAGTATAATTTTTTTTCTTGTACTTATTTATTCATATGAAAATTTTTTTTTGAATTTTCTATTTTCTAGGGAATCCTCGCGGATTCTTTTGAAAAGGAGTAATAAGATTTTAGAAATCATGGATATTTTAGAATCTCTTATATTAATAATTTTACTTTTCAAAAAATATTGATAAACTTATAAAAGGAATATAAATTATACTACTCCGTTTCACATAATATGTCAGTAATTCAAAAAATAAAGAACAGTCCCACCATTTTGTGCACCAGGGCACACATAAATATTTATATGAGTAAATTGACGTTATAAATATTTAATAACAACTTAAATAACAATATATAAAATTAGTGAATTAAAAGTAGGCGACCTAATTTTATATGTATTAGATCTAAAAATGAATCACCGATTAGTCCCACGATATGAAACGGAGTAGTAATTTTTTATAATGTCTCCAGCATAAGTCAGAATTTTTTTAATTTTTTTGTAGGAAAAAATTGTCCTTTTTGTAATGAATTATTTTCAACTAGAATAAAAGATCATAATGTCTTGCAGGAGGACTTTTTTGTCTCTGAGGACTTTTTTGTCTCTGAGGACTTTTTTGTCTCTGAAGATTTTCTTGTCTCAGAAGGGCTCTTTCAACACTATTTTGTTTTGGAGGACTTTCTTGTCTCTGAGGACTTTTTGGTATCTGAAGATTTTTTTGTCTCAGAAGAGCTCTTTCAACACTATTTTGTCTTGGAGGACTTTCTTGTCTAGCAGGAGAAGTTTTAGTTTTTTTATTTTTTTCAAGATATTTCGAACAAAATGTAGAAAAATCTTTAAAAGAATTTAAAAAAGAAGTATCGAGATCGAAAAATAAAGTTGAACCTGTAGAGTTTCCACCAGATTCAATAACAATTTTTTTATTCCCAACATTAATCTCCAAATCTTCTGTATTAAATTTAAATTTAAGATTTTTTGTTTGTTTCTTGTCAGTTTTACTGTTTTTTAATGAATCTTCAAATTCATCCAAAAATTTTTGGATGTCTGAATTTCTTACTTTAGAAATATTTATATAAAATCTGAAGAAAGGAAATTCACCAGCACCAACTTTACTATCTATATAATATAAATTAAAGGTGAACTTATTACCACTTGATTGTGTATTAGAAAAAACTTCCATTTTTTATTTATGAAAAAAAATAATAAAAATAAAATTTGAAAATACAGAAATTAAGATAATTTTTTTTAATATTTAAAACTTAAGGTGCAAGAAATTAAAAAGAACAAACAAATATAAATAATTTATTGAAATATGAAAGAAAAAAATATGATGAACTACATTTTGACAAGTGCATTAAGATATATGATGAATATGTAAAAAATTCATAGTAAATTTCCTAAGATATATTTAAAATACTGTCAGAAGAATTAAATAAATGTTAAATTATATGTTTTTACAATTATGATATATATACACTTATTTTTTGATTTAATTTTTTTCACATAATTTTTTGTGTTAGAAATAATTTTTCAAAAATTAAAAAGTTTTAAAAAAAGTTGAAAAAAATAAGTGAAAATTTAAGTGTAAAAAATCATCAAAAAATCTATCTCTGATTAAGGATTCAACAAATTTTCAAATAATATTTTTTTAAGTAAAATTATATATTAAAAATATTATTAAAAAAAAAAATTACAGAAATTATAAAAAAATAAAATATATTTTTATTTACCTTTAAGAAAATCTATGTGTATTTAATTTAAAAATAAGAAACAATTTCTTATTTTTATACAAAAGAATTTTTAATTCTATTTTTCTTGCATACCAAAAAATCCTTTAAAACTATCTGAAATAGATTTTTTAGAATTTACAGAACTAACCGATTCACTATCACTATCATCAACTATTTCAAAAATGGTCATTGTATGTCTTTTATGTTTTGTTGTAATATTTACATTATATTGAGTAATAATATCTAAACCTATAATATGTGTCTTCTTCTTTTGGAAGTTTTAACTGTTAAAAAATAAACATCAACTGGAGATAAATTATCTAAGCTAATTTTTATTGGAGTAATAAACTCTATTACATTTTTATTACAAATACCTCCACCTACAATGGATATTTTAGAATCTTTTATATTAAGAACTTTACTTTCTAAAGTTGACAATTCCTTATCTATAAAAAATATTTTTTAATTTTTTAACAAAACATTTATTTTCAAAATCACAAATTTTAAGGGGAAATAGTTCTGTGATGTTACAACCATAATTTTTTGGATGAAAATTTAAAAAATTTTTTTAATAACAATATTTTTAATTTATTTGAAACTTAGTTATAAAAAAAATATAAATTATAATCTTCTTAAAAATTATAATTTTTAATAAAACATCAATCATAACTGGAGTTTCCTCTAATTTTGTATCTGTTGTTTCAAAATTAATATTTTCAGTTACCATAAAATTTCCATAACAATGTCTTTTATTTTTTTTTAGTCTGTAACTTTTTCATTGAAATAAATCAGAAATTCCAATATCAAATGATCTAGGGTGATCACCTTTAGTCCTAAGATATTGAAAATCTTCTGAATTTTTAAAAGGACCAAGATATTTTTTATCTAAAAATACAATCATATAATTATAATCTTTCATTTTATTTCTAAAATCTTGATCATTTATATATCTAAGGAGAAAATTTTTAATAAATCTTTTTTTTTCTTTAAAGTCTAAAAGCTTCCAATTAAAAATAGAATCCGCAAAATCAGGTATATCTTCTTGTGAAATATTATATTTTTTTAAGTATTCTTCCATTTTAATATTCTTGTAAAAAAAATAATAATTTTTCAAATTTTTAATTTATCTGTAAAATATTTTTTTATTTCTATTTAAAATGCAAAAATGTATAAAAAACGAATAAGTAATTCAACAATTTTTATAAATTATATTTAAAAAAATTAAAGCTAAAAATATAATATTGTTATAAATTATTATAATATAAAAATTTATCCAATAAATAAAAATATAATATTCAAATGTAAAACTAATTGTATTTAAATCTAGAAAAAATTATATTAAACAAAATTTTTTCTAGATTTTATTCATTCCAATACCATTCATCTAAAACACCATTAATGTAAAATTTTTCTTCTTTATTATTTTTAAATTTTCCCTCTCTTTTACCATTTATCCAATTACCTTTATAAATATCACCATTTAATTCTTTAACTATTCCCTTTCCTTTTTTTTATCATTTATATAATTTCCTTCATACATTCTACCATCTGAATATTTATATTTTTCTTTTCCATGTTTTTTATCATCTTTAAATTCTCCTTCATAAATATCTCCATCTGAATATTTATGTATACCTTTTCCATGTGCTTTACCATCTTTAAATTCACCTTCATAAATTTCACCATTTGAATATTTAAATATTCCTTTTCCATTTATTTGGTTTTCTTTAAATTCACCTTCATAAATATTTCCATTTGAAAAATTATATATACCTTTTCCATGTGCTTTTCCATCTTTAAATTCTCCTTTATAAATATCTCCATGTGAAAAATTATATATACTTTTTCCATATTCTTCATAAATTCCATTTTTAGAGTTATTAGATCCCGAGTTATTAGATCCCATTTTTTTTCTAAATTTTTTGAAAAAAAATCATTTTTACACTAATATATGAATAATAGTTTATAATTTGTCAATTAGTTTAAGAATTAAAAAAAATTATACTTTTCAAGTTCATATAGTAAATCAAAATAACTTAAATATAATCTAAATAATTTTAAGTGCATAAAAAAATTGGTTGAATTACACCCATTATATGAACTTGATCAGTAATAAAAAGTAATTGGTAAATATTAAATTAAAATTTAATATTTTTGTGAATTTTTAAAGTATTAAGTTTCTCGAAATATTTATTCCATAATTTTTTCTAAAAATTCTTTAAACTGTTTTAAATTAATTCCATTCTTACATGACATTGGAAAATATTGAAGATTGTTTTCAAGATCAAAATTCATAGCAATTGTAACAGCTTCTCTAGAAATAATTTCACAATCCATTTTGTTAACAATAATGCCGATTTTAATATTAGGTACAGCATTAAGTAAATTTGTATACCATTTTTCAATAGATCCTAGCACTGCTTTTTTGAAGTAGCATTTACTATAATAATTGCCAAATTAGCATTAATATAATATCCGTCTCGTAAACTATTATTTTGACCAGCAGTATCCCAAATAATATATTGATTCCAAGGATAAACTTCAAGACCTAAAGTTGGTATATATTTAGATTCAAAAGTTTCAGGGAAAAGTAATTTTTTAAATTCAATTTTTTTGATAGTCATTAATCGTTAAAAATATTTTTTTTATAAAAAGTTGGTCAGTAATTATAAAAAATATCGTCACATATTTTATGATTACCTGGAAAATACATTTAATTAATTTTCATCATACTCACCAATTAAATTTTTTTCATTGTTTAATACCATTTTACTATTAAACCCCATTGAAACGATGCTATAACAATCATTAATTTTTCTTTTTGTTATTGTGTAACTGTATTCAGCATAATCAGAATATGAATAAAATTCATCAAAAATTTTTTTTAAATCTTTTTCGGTATTAACATTATCTTTTAAAAATTCTAACATTTCACGATATTTTTCTTTTTTTAAATCTTCATCTAAGTCTTCTTCTGAATCTTGTATTTTATATTCTTTCGAATCATTTAATAAGTTTAAAATTTCTTCAAAACTGACATTTAAAATATTAATAAATTCATTCCCAATTAATCCTATTAGTATCGAATCTATGCAATCTTTCAAATTAGAAAATACACCAGTAGTAAAATTTTCAAAATATTCTTTTTCAGCGACAAAAGTTATATTTCCAATATATAAAAAATCATTATTTTTTGCTTTCAAAATTTTTAGTTGTTCATCTGCATTTTTATTATTCAATATTTCTAAAAATTCAATAACTTCAAAAACATTATTATTCTGATATTCTGTCAAAGAACTTGGATATTTTAAATTAAAATATGTAACAGCATTAAAAACTTTCTTAAATTCTTTAATATCTTTAACATCTAAACTTTTAATATAAAAATCTTTTGGAATTTTAGTGTAATTATCTACATCAAAAAGTAAAATTTTTGAATTATCTAAAAATTTTGGAAGCTTATTTTTATGTATAGTTTTATATTTTATTGACATTTTTAAAATAAAATTAAAAAAAAATAATTTCATTTTTTAAATCTTAAATAAATAGATTTTTCAATTTTTTTAAATAATATTTAAAAAAACTTAATAATAATTTAAAGATTTTATTCATCCCAATACCATTCATCTAAAACTCCATTAATGTAAAATTGTTTTTCTTTTTTTCCTCCGTAATAGGTACCATTAAATTTTCCTTCTCTTTTACAATTTATCCAATTTCCTTCATAAACATCACCAGTTATTAAATGTTTAAATTTTCCCTTCCCATGAATTTTTCCATCTTTAAATTCACCTTCATAAATATATCCACTTAAAAATATAAATATACCTTTTCCATGTTTTTTTCCGTCTTTAAATTCTCCTTCATAAATTAATAAATTAGAATATTTAATTATACCTTTTCCATTTCTATTTACATCTTTAAATTCTACATCATATATAGATTCTGTAGTTCCCATTTTTTCTTTCAACAAATTAAAAAAAAATCAATTTTATAAAGTTTTTGATACGTGGATAAATAGCTAGTACTGGTTCAGTTCATATAGTAGAACTAATAATTTGTCCATATCTTTTTTTATAAAATATAAATTTTTAACTTACGTATAAATATAAATTTCCTCAAAACTTGAGATATTGTGTGACTGTCTGAACTGGAGAACCTAAAGGTTAGACTAGTACAAAATATTTTTCATTTAAAAATATGAAATCTAAAAATATTTATTAATAAATAAAAAAATGACAAGAATTTCCAGAATAATTAAAAAATTGGAAAAATTAGAAAATCCGACAATTGAAGATTTTACAAAAATATTTAAAAAACATTCTATTAAATCTGATGCTATAGAAATAAATATTGATAAATTGTATATTGCAGTATTTTTATCAAATTATATAAATGATGAATTATCTATTTATTCAAACTATTTAATAACAGAAAATGGTGCATCTTTATATATTTACCCTTTTATAAAAGAAAAAAATTATTTTCGAAAATTTATAGTGAGAACTCATCATAGAAGCGGCGGTATTGAAAGTAGTAATTTTGATGAAACTGAATTTCTTGATTTTTTGAAAAGTCAATTAAAAGATGCTTTTGATTTTTTAAATAAATTATATATAAACAAGGAAATACAATTTTTTAATTATAAATTAATTGAAGAAAATTTCTATTTTATGTCTTTTGATAAATTTTCAAGTTTAATTGATAATATTGAAATGGAAAAATTAATAATTTTATCATTACAATTAGGAAATGAAATTGTAGATAATGATTCTAAATTATATGCAATTCAAGAAGTTCAAGAAATTAATGGTGATTTCATTAAAAAATGGGAATAAATAAAAAATAAAATATACTACTCCGTTTCAGATCAATCGGTAATTCATTTTTACTCCACACAATTATTCATATAAAATTAGGTCGCCTACTTTTAATTCACTAATTTTATATATTAATGTATAAGTATTAAATGTATACTTACACTTATTTACGCATATAAATATTTATTTTTTGAATCACCGATTTATTTGAAAATTAGTTTATTTTATAAAAAAAGAGTTAATTATAAGTTTATTTACTTAAAATTTTATATTTCGAGACAAGTAAGAAAAATATTGAGCTTAATTAATCTGACTATATGAACCTAAAGTCTCTTTTATTCGGTTTACAAAAAATTGAAATTAAAAAAGAATTTTCTTCAAAAAAAAATGTTTTTTAGTTTCATTCTTAATATGATAGGTTATAAAATTTCAACTTCTGTTTTTAAAGCTTTCGAGAAGCAACACATAGGGATTTTTCCTCACACTTCTAAAATGGAATTTTGTATTTTAATTTTAGCTCTTTTATCAACAGATTTAAGAAAAAAAATTTGTTTTTGTGTTGCTGAAAAATATATGAGAATTCCAGTTTTATCGCAAATTATTCTTTATTTTGGAGGATTTTTTGTAATTAAAGGTTCTGGAGTTACTCTTTCAACTATTGAGTTTTTGAAGAAAAATCCAGATAAAATATTATTTATTAGTCCTGAAGGTAGTCTTCGTGCTAGAGAATGGAGAACAGGATTTCTTTATATCTCAAAAGGTGCAAATATTCCAATTATTATTTGTGGCATAGACTTTTCGGATCATACTTTTAAATCAATAAATGATGAAATTCATGTTGATGATGTTAAAGAAACATTAAAAATCTGCCAAGAAAAATTTTCTAATTCCGGAATTGCTCCATTGTACCCAGAATGTTCTTATCCTAGAATTAAATTACCAAAAAATACTGTAACATCTTATTTACCTTTTAAGGGAAAAATGTTTATTTTTATTTTGTTAGTTTTTTTGATGAAAATAATATTCTTTTAAAAGAAGTAATAGTAAAGAAGTAAAAAAATAATTTTTTATAATGATTTAATATAATAAATAATTTATATACTTATATTCAAATATGTTTTTTTAACTTAAATCTGATTACTACTCCGTCCCAGATTAATTTATCCAACTTAAAAAATTTATATTTATATTTAAGTGATTAATGAAAAAAATGTTCTTTTTTATTTGGGACGGAGAAGTATATAAAACTCAACTTATACTTTTAAAATTTACTATTCTTAAATTTTCTACTACTCCGTTTCAAATAATATGTCAGTAATTCAAAAAATAAAAAACCATTTTGGTTCCCGTGTGCACCGAGGGTCACATCAAATATTTATATAAGTAAATTAGTATAAATATTTAATAACAACTTAAATAACAATATATAAAATTAGTGAATTAAAAGTAGGCGACCTAATTTTATATGTGTGATCTAAAAATGAATCACCGATTAGTCCCACGATTTGAAACGGAGTAGTACAAAATGTATTCTAAAATTCAATCACAATATACATATAATAAACTTCGTCTTCTAAAAAATATTCATAATTTAAACCCTTCTAATAATAATGTACTACTCCGTTTCAGATCAATGACGAACCAAGAAAATGGAACCATTTGGTTCGCGGGAACCTAAAGGCACCATTTTCTTGGTTCCTTCGGTAATTCAACAAATAAGGAACCATTTGGTTCCCGTGTGCACCCTGGTGTGCACATATATATTTATATGGATGAATTGACGTAATAAGTATTAAATATAAGCTTAAATAATAATACATAAAATTAATCAATAAAAAAAATTTTATATGAATAATTGAGTGAAGTAAAAAATGAATTACTGAAGGGACCAAGAAAATGGTGCCTTTAGGTTCCCGCGAACCAAATGGTTCCATTTTCTTGGTTCGTCATTGATCTGAAACGGAGTAGTAGTTGATTTAAAAAATGTTCACAATTTGTGTGTTTTAAAAAATTTGGAAAATGATAAAATAATCACGAAAGAAAATTTAAATTCACAGTTAAAAAAATTCATAATTTAAACTTTTCTAATAATAATTAACAAATATTCACAATTTGTATATTTTAGGAGAAAAATGTCCATAATTTAAAAATATATTATATGTACTATGTCAGTACATATAGTCTAATTGAAACAACTTTTTTTATTTATTGACATAATTTTTTTTCTTGTGTTGATTTAATCTTTGAGCATCTTAATATTATAATTTTTTTTTATCTTAATACAATATTTTATGCTAAGATTTAAATCAAAATAAAAAATTAAGTGATAAATTATTCATTATATTTTTTTCATAAAATTTCTAAAAAATTGAATTTAAAAAAAAATTTCTATAAAATTCATAAAATGTATTCTAAAATCCAATCAAAATACCATGGTGTTAAATCACCACAATATACTGAAGAAGAGTTAAAAATCGTTAATGATCATAAAAAATTACAATCTGAAAACGATAAAATTCGTATTAAAAAGGAAAAGCATGTCGATCTTCTAAATTCTGAAAAAAATGCTATTTTAGAAGAAGAATTAGAAAAACTAGAAGAAGATATTTCTTTTATGAAAAAAACAATTGCAATAATTCTCGAATCTTCAAAGATGAAAGAAAGAACCAAATATAAAAAGTTAAACACAATTTTAGAATCAAAAATAACAAACCTTCAACAAAAACATCGTAAGAAAATGCTGGAATATCTTGAAATTCCACCTAATTCTTCTGAAGAAGAGAGTTGTAAACATTGTGGTACTAAACTAATATATTACGGTGAAACATATGGAGTATCTAGATGTAAAACATGCTTGGCAAAATTGTGGTTTTAAATACTACACAATCCAATTTTTATAAATATTTTTATAAAAATTTACGATTCAAAAAATACAATGAATAAATATGTATAAGCATTAAATGTAATACTCCGTTTCAGATAAATCGATTAATAAATAAGTGTAAATCATAACTTAAATAATAATATATAAAATTGATGAATAATAAAAATTTTATATTACAAATGTAAAAATGAATCACTGATTAGTTTAATGATATGAAATAGAATAGCACACTTATACAATAATATATAAAATCAGTTAATTTAAAAATTAATTACCGAAGGAACCTTCAGGTTCCCGCGAACCATTCGGTTCGTCATTGATCTGAAATGTAGTTGACTTTTAAAAAATGTTCTTTTTTTGATCCTATATTTGACACAGAGTAGTATAAAATTTTGACAAGATTATTTATCACTTTTTAGGTAATATTTCAAGCATATCTTTTTTGTTTAAAAATTTTATAATTAAATTTGATTATTTAAATAATTTTTAAAAACAATAAAAATAATGATTTGTATTTCTGTTATAAATATTTTTGGTAGATTATTTTTTATGATAATCTTAAATTTGCTTCAATCTTTTTTTTGTAAACAAACTTTAATTTACGAAAATATTTTAGTTTGTAATTCAAAAATTAAAACACAAATTTCTTGGTCGGGGTTAGAAATCACAAATCCTGTAATGTTTATTGACACACATCTTCATAGAACAGATTCTTTTGTTTTCCAGCACGAGGTAGGACATATTAAAAAAAATCATATGCTTAAATTATTAGTGTTTAAAATGTTAATCATGCAATTTTATATTATTTTAGATTATATTTTTTCTATTAATATAACATACATTTTAATAATTATTTTAATAAATTTATTGTCAATTCTTAAATCTAGAAGGTATGAAAAAGAATCTGATTTATATGCAGTTTCAAAATGCTCAATTAGTGAGATAATTATAGGTATGAATCATTTGGAAGAAACTTCTAATTTTTTAGATCCTCATCCTAAATTAACTGAACGGAAACAATATATTAAAAGGGCATTAAAAATAAAAAATAGAATGTCAAAGAATAATTGAAAAAAAATATATAAAAATATTTTAATTTTTTGGTGATTCAAAAAATAAATCGATTAAAAAAATTAGGAATTATGTGAATAAAAAACGAATCACCAATTGATCTGAAACGGAGTTCTAAAAATGAAAAATAAAAAAATTATATTATCAAAAAAAATGTTTAAAGAAGATCATATTAAATTTATGTGTATATCCCATGTTGATGCGGGAAAGAGTAGCTTAATAGGTCATTTTATGTATTTAACAAATAATGTTGATGAACATGAATTTCAAAAAGTAAAAAAAGAAGCTTTATTAAATAATAAAAATGGGTTTGAGTACGGTTACTTACTAGATATTGACACAGAAGAAAGAGAAAGAGGTATTACTATACAAAGTAATATTGTTGAAATTTCTTATGAAAATATAAATTATACAATTATTGATTGTCCAGGACATAAAATGTATATTAGAGAAATGATTAGTTCTTTAAGTGAAAATACAGATAGTATCGTATGTGTTTTAGTATCTGCTGTTAGAAATGAATTTGATTCTGGTTTTATAGGAGGTACTACTAAAGAAGATGTCTTACTTGCAAAAGCTTGTGGAATAAAACATATTATTGTTTTAATTAATAAAATGGATAAAATATATAATGATGAAGATTCTTTAGAAAAATATAATTATGTTATAGAAACATTTAAAAAATGGGTTGAAAAACTAAATTTTAAAACTGTTTTATATTTACCTATTAGTGGATATTTAGGATGGAATATAACTGAAGAAAAAGAAGAATTGAATAAATATTCTAAAGATTCTGATTTTTTAATTAATTCTTTAAAATCAATTCATCAAAAAAGATTAAATAATCAAAAAAAAATAACTCAAGTTATTGAAATAAAAAAAATTAAAGATAAAATAAAAGTTGAGTTTTATGCTTTAAATGTTTCAAATATTATTACTTCAGGATATGAATGTATTTTACACATAGCTGATTCAGAAATTATCGGGAATGTAGTTATAATCCAAGATTTATCAGGAAAAACAAAAAAATTTTTAAAAACCGGAGATAAAGCTTTTTTGTATTTTAATTTAAGCGAAAATATAGAAGTTTATAATAATCAAAAAATTATTGTAAGATTTCAAGATATGACCGTAGGTTTTGGAAATATTATGTTAAAGAGTTAAATTAATTATTAAAAAATAAATGTGTTTATTTTTACAAAAAATTTATCTTACAATCGAAAGATTATATGAAATGGAATAACTTTTTTTTTAATTATTTATCAACTTTATAAATATGTATTTATATTTAATTTTTAAACTATTAAAAAGAATCCGCGAGGATAGGAAGACCCGTAAAGGAAGACCCGTAATCCTTTGGACTTCATAAAATACAATGAATGAATAAGTGTAATAATTAACTATATAGTTATAAATTCTTATAAATAATTTTTATATGAATAAATCAGAGATAAAAAATGAAGTCCAAAGGATTACAACTCTGTCCCAAATGTAGGCTTAAAAAAACACATTTTTTTTTTAATAATCAATTAAATTCATATATAAATTTTTGAACTTGGATATACTAATCAATTTCAGGAGTAGTATATTATTTATGAAAATGGATTCATAAACTAATCTATCAAAGAAAATGAATTTCTTTGATATAGAGATAAAAATAAAAAAAAATTACTACTCTGTTTCATATCGTGGGACTAATCGTTTATTCATTTTTAGATCACTCATTTATCCATATAAAATTATTTATGAATTTTATATATTATTTTATAAGTAAAGATTTAATACTTATATTTATATAAAAATTTAATGTGTGCCTCGCTGCACACGGAAACAGTTCCACCAATATGGTTCTTTATTTTTTGAATAACAGAGAACTTGATTTATCTAAAACGGAGTAATATAAAATTATGAAATATCTAATGATCGAAAAAAATTTTCAATAAAAACAAAAAAATAAATAACAAATTTGAAAAAAAAATTTTTTTTTTAATTTAAAAAATGAAGTTAAACAACCAAAACGAAAAAGATATTGAAGATATAAAAACATGTGTAAATGAAATAATTTTATATCTACTTTTGAATAAAATTGATACAAGAAATACGTTTGGAAAATATTCTAAGGAATTTAAAGAAAAAAAATTTAAAGATGTAAAAACATATATTAATTATATTTCTAAAAAAATTGAAAAAGATACCCATGAAATTAATATTTCAGATTATTTTGATGATGATGCTGATGAAGATGAATCTAATGGTGAAATTATGTCATCTTTAACAACTATTTTTTCAAAATATTTACCTATTTTAAGTTCACTTCATGCGGATAACGGAGATAAGGTTGAAGATATTGTTGGTAAACATATTACTTGGGATTTAAGATAGGCTATTAGTCCATTTCAAAAGATTCTCTAGAAATTTGGACTCGATTTTATATTTACACATTTATTCATTAAAAAATTTTTTTAACCTTCAGGTTCTCCAAATTTATAGGGAGGGTCTTCCTATCCGTTGTGATCCTCTCGAAATAGACTGGGCTACTATTTAAAATATAATTTCAATAAAATATATTTTTTCAATTGATGGAATTTTTATTTAATGCAAATAATTGTAAGATGGAATAATTTAGAATATGGCAGATATATTAAAAAGTACTAGTTCAGTTCATATAGTAGAAATAATTTTGTCAGATTTTTTTGTTCACTTTTCAAACCATATAAAATTTTAAGTAATAATTTATATATCTTTTAAACACTTATACTCATAATTACATATTGACATAATAATTATTATCAAAACCTGACATATTATCTGATAGGCAGAACTTAAAGGTTAGGAGAATCCGGAATCTTTTGGACTAGTAAGATAATATTAAAGGTTGTTGTGTTAGAAAACAAAAAACTGCTTATGGTTTTATTTGGTCTTATGTTAGAAGATGTTAAATACTCCTCTGTCCTAAATGTAGGCTCAAAAAAGAACATTTTTTTTTAAAAGTTATATAAAAATAAATATAATTTTTTCAATCTGTCAGATGTCAGATAAATTCATCTGGGAAGGAGTAGTACAGATATTTTTAAAATAAAAAATGAAGTTAGACAACCAAAATGAAAAAGATATTAAAGATATCAAAAAATGTGTACTACTCCGTCCCAAATAAAAAAGAACAATTTTTTTAAAAGTCATATAAATATACATATAACTTTTTCAAGTTGGATAAATTTATCTGGGACGGAGTCGTAAATGAAATAATTTTGTATTTACTTCTTAATCCAATTTATACAAGAAATTCTTATGACAAAGGAGATATTAAAAATTCTAAAGAATTAAAAGCAGAAAATTTTAAAGATGTAAAAATATATACTACTCCGTTTCAGATCAATCGGTAATTCATTTTTAGATCACTCATTTATTCATATAATATTATTTTAATTCACTAATTTTATATATTAATGTATAAGTATTAAATATATACTTATACTTATTTATTGATATAAAAATTTATTTTTTGAATCACCGATTTATTTGAAACGTAGTAGTATTAAATATATTTCTAAAAAAATGAAAGAAGATATTTATGAAACAATTTTTTTTGATTATTTTGATAAAGATAATGAAGAAGAGTCTAATTTTGAGATTATGTCAGCTTTAAAAAGTATTTTTAGTAAATATTTACATATTATTTGGGATTTTTAAAATAAATATATTAATCTAAATTTATTTTAACGATATAAAAATATACTTATGAAACCACTAAGTCTTTAAATTTCTTGGTACTACTCCGTTTCAGATCAATCGGTAATTCATTTTTACTTCACACAATTATTCATATAAAATTAGGTCGCCTACTTTTAATTAACTAATTTTATATATTAACTTATAAGTAAAGTTTTAATACATTAACTTATATATACATATAAATATTTATGTGCGCCCTGGTGCACAATGGTGGGACTGTTCTTTATTTTTTGAAACACCGATTGAGCCTACTATTTGAAACGGAGTAGTACAGTTTAAAATATAATTTCAATAAAATATTTTTTTTTAATTATAAATGATAGAAATAATTTATAATTTTATTGACAATATGTATGATATTATGGTATTTTTATTTAATGAAGATAATTGTGAGATGGAATAGTATAGAACATGTCAAATATATTAAAAAGTATTAGTTAAAAATAACTAATATTTCTATAAATTGTGTGATAAATTAATACCTTTTAATGGAAGATAAGATATAAAAATAATTTTTTGTATGTAAATAAGTGATAATTTTTTGTTTTAACTTATTCTCACTAAAAAAATTAAAATTTTATAAAAAACGAAATTACAATAAGAACTTTTTGACTTCACTCATTCTCACTTGAAATTATTTTGAGTTTGTTTTTAGTTAAGAAAATAAACTTTGACTTATCTTCACTTAATTTTAAAAAAAATCTAAAAAACGAAATTACAATAAGAACTTTTTGACTTCACTCATTCTCACTGAACAATATTTTGAGTATAAATTTAGTGAAAAATAAAAATCTAACTCATCTTCACTTAAAAAAAATTTTAGATAAATTGCATAAGATTTTTTTTCTGTAATGTTTGTAAACATTTTTGGAAAAAAAATTTAAGTGGTATCACTCAAATTCAAAAATCGCAAAAAAGTTCTTATTGTAATTTCGTTTTTAATTTATTTCTTGAGGAGAGGATTGAGAAACTTTTTCTTTTTTTTAATAATTTTTTATAAGTTATTAAAAAGTGCAAAAATATTTTTATTAGAATAATTTATATATGAAAATTATTTTTTGTATGGTTTGTACTGAAAATATTCTTTGGAAAAAAAGAAAAAGTTTCAAAAAATTCCAAAAAAATTAAGTGAAAAATTAAGTCTGAAAAATCGGACTTTTTTGAGTTTCTGATTAAGTATTCAAGAAATAATTGTTAAAAAAAATTACACTAAAAATTTTTATTAATTCAAAAAATAAATAATCGAAAAAAATGAATACTATGCTTTCACACAATATGAGTTGTTTAACAAAAACTTGGGACAATGTAAAAGTTAATATATATAAATAATTACTATTCCGTTTCAGATAACACAAATATACATATAAAATTAGGTCGCCTACTTTTAATTCACTAATTTTATATGTACTACTCCGTCCCAGATTAATTTATCTGACACATTGAAAAAGTTATATGTATATTTATATGACTTTTAAAAAAATTGTTCTTTTTGAGCCTACATTTGGGACGGAGAAGTATATTGTTATTTAAGTTGTTATTAAATAACAATATACTAATTTACTCATATAAATATTTATGTGCGCCTTGGTGCACACGGGAACCAAATGGTTCTTTATTTTTTGAATTACCAATTTATCTGAAACGGAGTAGTACTATTTTAAGCTTTAGGTTCTCCAGTTCAAGTGGATATGAGAAACTGGAATCAAATTGATCAGTATAAAATTAAGTTTTCAAGTTTAAGTGAAAAAATAACTTGATAAATTACTCGCAAAGAAACTGTAGATTCTCAAATTATATGAACTTATATTTTAATTTACTTCTCCGTCCCAAATAAAAATATCCAACTTTTTTAAAAGTCATATTAAAATGCATATAACTTTTCCAAGTTGGATAAATTAATCTGAAACGGAGTAGTATATTTTTTTGAAATTATTATTTTTTGTTATTTTGTTTCCAACATTTATAACATTTAGTTTTATTTGGATTGGATTCAATTTGTGTATTACATGAAATACATTTTTGTATTAAATGTGTTTTAATTATATTAATAATTTCTTCACCATACTCTTTTATTTTTTTAGGACCAATACCTTTTATTTTTTCTAATTCTTCTAATGTTTTAGGTCTATTTATAATTAATTCATTTATAACTGCATTTGTTAAAATTAAAAAAGGTTCTTTGTTTTGTGTTATAGATTTTTCGTTTATAAAGTTTTTTAAATCAAAAAATAATAAATTCTCTTCATCATTTTTTAAATTAGAAAAATTATTACAATTTAATGAATTATTTAAAATAAACTGTATTTGGTCTCGGAAAATATTTTCAACTTCTAAAGGGCTTCTTCCCAAATGATGAGATGCTGCATAAGACATACGTTTACAATCATTTAAAGTAAAATCTTCAATTTGACAATATTCAGCACCTCTTACAGAATTAATTCCATGTGAAATCATATATTCTAAAGTTTTTTTAGTTTCTTCTCCAGCAGATCCGGTTTGAACTTGCATTAATGAAGTACTTAGTTTAGGAGGGCCATTTAATCTTGTAAAAGCTGCTCCATTTCCTGTTTCATGTTGACCCATTCTTGAATTAAAATTTTTAGTCTTACCTATATAATATTTATTGTTTTGCAATTCCATCAAATATATATGTTCTGTCATTTTTAGATTTCAAAAAAAAATAAAAAAAAATCAAAAATATAATACTACTTCTCCGTCCCAAATGTAGGCTCAAAAAAGAACAATTTTTTTAAAAGTCATATAAATATACATATAACTTTTTTGACAGATTGGATAAATTAATCTGGGAAGGAGTAGTAATATTTTTGATGAAATATATTTCATTAAAGAGTTTACAAAAAATTATAGAGAAATATATTTCATTAAAAAATTTAAAGAGTTTACAAAAAATTATAGAGAAAATATATTTCATTAAAAATTTAAAGAGTTTATAAAAAAATTATAGATAAATATATTTCATTAAAAAATTGTACAACTCCGTCCCAGATTAATTTATCCAATCTGTCAAAAAATTTATATATATTTTTATATGACTTTTAAAAAAAATGTTCTTTTTTATCTGGGACGGAGAAGTAAAGAGTTTACAAAAAATTATAGAGAAATATATTTCATTAAAAAATTTAAAGAGTTTACAAAAAATTATAGAAAAAATATATTTCATTAAAGAGTTTACAAAAAATTATACAACTCCGTCCCAGATAAATTTATCCAACTTGAAAAAGTTATATGTATATTTATATGACTTTTAAAAAAATTGTTCTTTTTTGAGCCTACATTTGGGACGGAGAAGTACTACTCCGTTTCAAATAAATCGGTGTTTCATTTTTATATCACACAAATATACATATAAAATTATTTTAATTTACTAATTTTATATATTACCGTATAAGTATTAAATTTAAACTTATTACGTCAATTTATTCATATAAAAATTTATTTTTTTGAATTACCGATTTATCTGAAACGGACTAGTAGAGAAATATATTTCATTAAAAATTCTAAAGAGTTTAAAAAAAATTATAGAGAAATATATCATGTTATAAAAAATCTAAAGAGTTTATAAAAAATATATTTCATTAAAAAAATTCTACTACTCCGTCCCAGATTAATTTATCCAACTTAAAAAATTTATATATATTTTTATATGAGTTTATAAAAAAATGTTCTTTTTTATCTGGGACGGAGAAGTAAAGAGTTTATAAAAAATTTTAAACTCTTTACAAAAAATTATAGAGAAATATATTTCATTAAAAAATTGTACGACTCCGTCCCAGATAAATTTATCCAAGTTGAAAAAGTTATATGTATTTTTATGGGACTTTTAAAAAAGTTGGATATTTTTATTTGGGACGGAGAAGTAAAGAGTTTACAAAAAATTTATAGAAAATATATTTCATTAAAAAAAATTTTAAAGAGTTTACAAAAATTATAGAGAAATATATTTTATTAAAAATTCTAAAGAGTTTATTATAAATTTATAGAGAAATATAAAAAATTCTAAAGAGTTTATTAAAAAATATATTTCATTAAAAAAATTCTAAAGATAAATATATTTCATTAAAAAATTCTAAAGTGCTCCTACACTTTAAATAAATTATATGAAGTAATTTATTTTTTAACTTAAATATTTATGTTGTAACAAAAATATCTTTTTTTAAATTTATTTCTAATACTACTCCGTCCCAGATTAATTTATCTGACACATTGAAAAAGTTATATGTATATTTATATGACTTTTAAAAAAATAACAATTTTTTGAGCCTACATTTGGGACGCAGAAGTACTATTTATCTAACATAAATTTCATCTAAAATTTCAAAGCCTTCTTCACAAAACCCTTTCATAAATTTATCAATAAAATTTTCTGTGTTTTCAGAAAAATTAAATTCTTCAAAAATTTCTGAGGGTCCTTTTTTCATATTAGAAATCCAATATGATTGATAAATAATTTTTCCGGTTTCTAAATTTTTAAGAATTCTAAAACAAACAAAAAAATATTTAAGATAATCATTTTCAACCATTGATGCAAAACATTTATTTCGGTTTTTAATTTTATATTCTTCTTGTCCTGTCATATCTTCTAATTCATATAAAGCAGAATAAATTTTATAATTTCCTAATTCATTTTCAAATTGATCTTTAATGTTTTCGAAGAAAGGTGGTGAACTGATAGGGGCTAAACCGTCAGGGTCTCCATCACTAGGTACTGCTAAATTAAAAAATCTTGATTTAGTTCTATATAATAAAGAAGGATCAACAATTGAATTTTCTAAAATTTCTTGCTCTTTAGCTTCTTTTTCTTTCCTACGTTCGTCTTTTTCATTTTCTTCTTCAATTCTATTTTGTTCAGCTTCTAAAGCCATCTTTTCTTTAATTCTATTTTTTTCGTTTTTACATTCAAGAGCTAAAGATGTACATAAATCTTCAAGGTCTTGTCTAGATTTATTTTCTAGATTTTCGTCTCTGCTTAATTCTTTGAGATGTGAAAGAATTTTCTTAGTAAGAATTTCATCTGATAGTTTGCTGTACTGCATTTTTATAGAAAAAATTTTTATAAACTTATTCAATTTTTTTACAAAAAGAAATTTTTAAATACAATGATGGTCAAATTGTAATTATCCGTTACAGAGTATTACTGATCCAGTTCAGGAGGATCTGTGTGATACCTATAAAATTGAGTTTTCAAAAAATTAAAATTTATATTTAATTATAAGGTAAAGTAAATAAACATTTAAATAAAAAAAATTACTAATGAAAACTGAGTTTTCAAAAATATCTGGATGAAGGTTCTTTATGATTCAAAAATAAATAAATGTAAGTATTAAATAGTATTCTCAATTCAGAAAGATCTTTTTTTTCACTTTTTAGATTATATTTAATTACTAGTGCATTTCAGATCAATTTGGACTTCATTTTTAGTCACTTATTTATTCATATAAAATCTTATGAGTATATATTTATTATTTACACATAAATATTCATACAAATATTTATGTGCGCCCTGGTGCACACTGGAACCAAATGGTTCCTTTTATAATGAAGTCCAGATTGATTTGAAATGGAATAGTAATTATTTAATTTTTTTCGAAAACCTGAAATATTATCTGAGAAGAAATAGTAATATATTTATATATTTCGACCATATGTATGTATTTTAACTATATAGTCATATTTAAAAACATCAGGATTATTTTTTACGTATTCTTTGTAAAAGATATGTAAATTATCTCTTATTATTTTAAGAGCCCCCTTTGTTTTATTTTCATTTAATAAATTTTCCCAATCTATTTTATCGATATTATTTTCTAAAATTTCTATAGCTTTTTTGTTTGAAGATAAAGATAACCAATCAATATATTCAGGATTATCTTTTAATAATTTTATAGCATACTCAGATTCATTTAATGATAATTCTTCCCAAATAATTTTATCAAAATTTAATTTTAAGAATTCTATTGCTTCTTTTGATTCATTTCTTGATAATGCTGCCCAATCAATTTTTTTACGATTTTTTTTCAACAATTTTACAGCAAATGGATTAATTGATAAACCAGACCAACTTCTAATTTTATCAGGATTTTTTGTTAAAATTTCTATGGCTTCTTTTGATCTATTATATTCTAAATATCCCCAAGCTATTTTACTAAAATTTTTTTTTAATAAATCTATAGCAAATTTATTTGTTGTTAAATATTTCCAATAAACTTTATCAATATTCTTTTCTAATATTTCTATAGCTCCTTTTGATTCATTTAAAGCTAATTCTTCCCAGTCAATTTCTTCAGGATAAGCTTTTAATAATTTGATAGCATATTTTGATTTATTTTTTGATAAATATTTAAAATTAATTTTAGAAGGATTTTTTTTTAATAATTTAAATGCCCATTTATAATTTAATTGAGATAAATAATCCCAACTAATATTTTCTTTTATCTCATCACCCACTTTATATATAAATTCCCAATAAATTTTATCTATTAGATCATCAAATAGATCATCAAATTTTGATATTTCTGACATTTTTATAATAAAATAATAAAAATATTTTAATTATAAAAATATCAGAAATGCATTTTTTGCTCTCAAATTTTAATTTCTTAAAAAACCCAACTTACTTTAATATCCCGTTTCATATCTTGCGAGAATATAGTAGAATTATTAATCTTTGTGACTAATTTTTAATATATTATTTTTCAGATTAAAAAAATTAATTATATCCATAAGCAAAAAGATCTTTACTTCTCCATCCCAAATAAAAAAGAACAATTTTTTTAAAAGGCATATAAATATACATATAACTTTTTAAAGTTGGATTGACATATTATCTGTGACGGAGTAGTATATGAAATGGAATGGTATTTATCCTAAAAAAAGTTAAATTGACTTTATATTTAGAACATATTATTATTCTACAAACTGAAATAAATTACTACTCCGTTTCAAATTAATCGGTGATTCATTTTTAGATCACACAAATATACATATAAAATTATTTTAATTCAGTAATTTTATATATTACTGTATTGACGTTATACATTTAATACTTATTAAGTCAATTTATTCATATAAAAATTTAATGTGCACCGAGGCGCACACGGGAACCGAATGGTTCCGATTTATCTAAAACGGAGTAGTATAATATTTTATAAAAATTTAATAATTTTTATTTTTTTTAACATTTAAAATGGACAATATTTTAAAAGTATTAGTTGGAAAAAATGGTGATTTAAATATGGATAAAATATATGATACTTTAGCAAAAAATAATAATAAATGTGTTTTTTTGCTATATATGCTTATTAAAGACTATCCGGCATTAGGTTATGAACAAAAATTAATTGATTATAAAGAATTAATATTAAGAATAAAAAAATTAATAAAAGATGAAAACTATAATTTTGTCCAAGCTGGGTATGTAGAAGGTTGTATAGGTTGTGAAGAACAAATTTACATTTATTTTACGCATAAAGGTGGAAGCAGTTTTAATGATAAAGATTCATTTATATATATCCATAATTATCCTAAATCAAAGAATAAAAAATTATTTAAATTACTATCAAAAATTGAAGATAGTAATCTTGATGGATTTTGATTTCTTCTACGACTTCTTCACATATTAATTTATCTGACATATTAAAAAATTTATATGGATTTTTATATGAATTTTTAAAAAAAATTGTTCTTTTTGACCCTACATTTGGGAATGAGAAGTACCAGACAAATTCATATTGTGGAACTAATTAGGCTAAAATATCAAAACACATTACTACTCCATTTCAGATTCTTTTGGAGTATTACAATATTTATTTAATCCCTCAATATCATTATAATCTTCCATATAATTCATAAATCTTTTACTCATTACTTTTAATAAGCATTCTTTGAAATAATATTCTTTAATAAATTTTTTAATGTATTCTTCTCTTGATAAATTAAAATTATTTTCACTTAAAGTTTTGTAGTTCCAAGCTTTATTAGGATTTTTTTTAACAATTTCAAATGTAATATTTGGATTAAAACTTAAATAATCATAATCCCAATCGATATGAGGATTATTAATTACAATTTCCCATGTAATATTTGGATTTTGACTTAAATTTCTATAATTCCAAGGTTCTTCAGGATTATTTTTAACTATATCCCATGTTATATTTTGATTATAACTTAAAATATCATATTCCCAAAGAATATTAGGATTATTTTTAACTATATCCCATGTTATATTAGAATTACCACTTAGACCAAAATTATCCCAAGGAATATTAGGATTATCCAGAACCGTTTCCCATGTAACATTTAAACTTAATTTATAATAATTCCAATTTAAATCAGGATTTTTTTTAATAATTTCGATATTAAAATTCGGATTAGAAGTAAAACTATTGTAACACCAAGGAATATCAGGATTATTAATTATTATATCCCATGTAATATTTGGATTAGCACTTAACTCTCTATGGTTCCATTTTTTTTTAGGATTATTTTTAACTATATCCCATGTTATATTTGGATTACGACTTAAATGATAATTACTCCATTTTTTATTAGAATTATTTTTAACTATATCCCATGTAATATTTGGATTAGCACTTAAATAAGCATAAGACCAAGGAATATGTGGATTATCTTTAACAATTTCCCATGTTATATGTTTATTTATACTTAAAATATCATAATTCCAAGGAATATGAGGATTATTCTTAACCATTTCCCATGTTATATTTGGATTTTCACTTAAAATATTATAATACCAAGGTTTATCAGGATTATTTTTAATAAAGTCAAACCATTCTTCTTCCCATTTTTTCTTTCCTTTTTGATAAACACTTGTTTTATCATATTCTTCAATTAACTCAGTTGTTTCTTCAAGATTATTATTATTTAATAAAAATTCTTCAAATTTATGATGATTTATAATTTTTAGTTCAAATTTGTTCATTTTAAAGAGCATCATACAATTAATTTTATTTTTAATTTTATTTTTAATTTTATTTTTTATTGGAATATTATGTTTCAAAAGTATTTCATTAGTTTCTGTTTCTGTAAAATTCCATATATTTTTTAACATTTAATATATAAATAAGAAAAAAAAATTAAATTCATTTTTTTATAAAATTTTTATAATGACAGATTAATTTTACTATATGAAACGGAGTAGTATAATTATTCGAAATATAGGCTTAGATTTTTTTTCTCAACTATATAAAATTGAACGTTCTTTTGGAATAGTAAAAGATAATCCTTTAAACTTTAAATTTTATATACATGAAAAAAATATCTGTTCCAATTAACTTTAGGCAAATAAATAAAATTATATGGTCTAAAACCTCAAAAAAAAAAGTTCTGGCACAATTACTTCAATTATATAAACTGTAGTAGTATATAAATTAAATAATAATATATAAAATTACTCATGAATTTTATATGAATAAATATGAAAAAATGAATGACCGATTACTTCTCCGTCCCAACAAACCTGGAACGGACTATTACTATTTTTTAAAAGGAATATGAAATAAATCTAAAAAAATTTTTATTTATAAAAATGGTCTTATTATTAGATATACCAAATTATCTTAAAAAATCACATTTATATGAAAATTTTGAAGATAATGATGAAGAAATTAAAATACCTGATATTTATCTTTTAGAAGAACCAAATAAATTTATTTCTCATGAAGAATTTGAAAAATATTTAGATTGTTTTTCATATTGGAATATGAAAATATTACCTAATATTTTTTTTGAATATTTATTTACTTACTCAGGTAAAATAAATAATCCTGAATTTTCATTAATTCATCAAGATATATTAAATTCAAAAAAAATAATTAGTCGTACATATATAGATGAACACGGTACATCAGGACATTATGATAATTATATATCTTTAGACAATGATTTATATATAATCAATAATGATTTATTTATATTTAAACCTAGCTTTTATAATTTATTTAATATTGATGTTATTTATTATCATTTTAAATCTTTTTTTCCTTATGAACAAATTTTATATTTGATATTTTATTTTAATGGGTATAAATTATTTAAAGAAGAGTTTAAATTTAAAATATATATTGGAATAAATATTAAAAACATTATAGAATTCGATATTTACTTAGGTAATGTAAAAAAAATAAATAAAGATCCTATTTTATATAATATTGCATTAGCATCTGGTAATATTAATACAATTAATTATATTAAAAGACACGTGGATATTTCTAAAGATAAACAAGAATTAATTAAATGTGCAATATTGGGAAATAATATTGAAATAATTAAAGAATTATTAAAAGATTATTTAATTATAATTGATGATGATATAAAATATAATTTTATTAAAAGAAAAAATAACTTATGTATTTTAAAATTATTAATAAATAACGGAGGGGATTTTGATAGCGATTTTATAAAACTTAGCATTCAAAATTATAGGTTAGACATTTTTGATTTCTTGATAAAAAAACAAAATGAAATTGATGGTAGGATTTTAAGTTCATTATTATTTTATAATCATTCTTCTTATATTATTTCAAATAAAATTAAATTACCTGAAAATGCATTTGATATAACATTAACATATGAAGATTATGATTTTATGGAATATATTTTAAATAACTATGAAATTGAAAAAATAGTTCCAGTCATTGTTTTTGAAAATTATTTAACTGAAGTATTAGATTTTTTAATTAAAAAAGGATTTAAAATACAAAATAGTACTTCGGAATATTTTTATAAATATGATTTTTTCAGTTCTTGTGAAAAGTTAGAATTTTTCAAATATCTTTACAATATTAATATGATTGATAAAAATATATGTAAAGAAAAAATATTTGATGTAATGATATTAAATTTTTTAAATAGTTTGTAAATTATAATAGTCCAAAAGAACCTGAAGGTTCTATATATTCGGAGTAATTGGGCCAGATCTTTTTCTTCAATGATATTAAATTTTAAGTACTTCTCCATCCAAAATTAGAAGTAGGCGCCTATCCAACTTTTTAAAAAGCCATATTAAAATGCATATAACTTTTTCAATGTGTCAGATAAATTAATCTGGGACGGAGTCGTATGTATTTTAATACTGTTTTATAAAAAAAATGTTATTCTTTATTTGGGAAGGAGTAGTACAAAAGATTACGGATTCTCCTAACCTTGAGGTTCTCCAATCTTTAAGTAAATATTTATATCATTGATAAATATTTAAACATAAATTTAAATAGACTGGTTTTTGAAAACCTCACATAATTATAGCGTTAACGCTTTCTGCTTTGCGGATCTTCCTCTTCGGGTCTTTCTATCACCGCACCCTCCCTGAATTGTACTACTAAATTATTTAAAAAATTGTTTTTATATATAATTTTCATGGAAAATTAAAAATATGAACATTTTTCAATTCTGATTTCACTTCACTTGCAGAAATATCAGTTCCAGAAATATATAATTTTCGCAGATTTTTTAACATTGATACATCTCTTACTTTTGTGTGGCAAATATTTAAAATATGAACATTTTTTAATTTTGATACATCTGAAATTTTAGTACAAGAAATATCTAAACTATAAACATTTGTTAACATTGATACATCTTTTACTTTAGTATTTGAAAGATTTAAAATATGAATATTTTTTAATTCTGACACATCTGAAACGTTAGTGAAAGAAAGATTTAAATCATATACATTTTTTAATTTTGATACATCACTTACTTCAGTGTTATAAAGATTCAAATTATGAACATTCCCTAACATTGATACATCAGTTACCAAAGTATCAGAAAGATTTAAAGTATGAACATTTTTTAATTTTGATACATCTTTCACTTCATTTCCAGCAAGATTTAAAATATACACATTTTTTAATTTTGATACATCAATTACATCTGTATAAGCAAGATTTAAATTGTAAACATTTTTTAATTTTGATACATTTGAAACCTTAGTTCCATAAAGATTTAAAGTATGTACATTTCCTAACATCGAAACATCTGTAATATCTGTATAGGAAAGATTTAAAGTATGTACATTTCCTAAAATAGAGAAATCAGTTATTTTTGTATGAGAAAGATCTAAATTATAAACATTGCCTAACATTGATACATTTTTTACCTTAGTATGAGAAAGATTTAAATTATAAACATTGCCTAACATTGATACATTTTCTACTTCAGTATGGGACAAATCTAAAGTATGTACATTTCCTAACATTGAAACATCACTTACTTTAGTACCAGAAAGATTTAAAGTATGAACATTACCTAACATTGAAACATCACTTACTTTACTACCAGAAAGATTTAAAGTATGAACATTTTTTAATGATGAAAAATCAGTTACAGATGTCGCATAAAGATTTAATGTATGAATATTTTTTAATTTTGATACATCTATTTTTTCTGTATGAGAAAGATCTAAACCTAAATTCTTTAAAGGATTTTTAATTAATAAATTTATTTTTTTCTTAAATTTTAAATCATTAATATATCGAAGTGAAAGTTCTTTATTTAAAGATAAAAAAGGTATATTAGTATCTTCAAATTTTTTAGATGAGATTTTTAATTTAATAATTTCATTATTATTTAAAAACTGAAAAATATCATAATTAATTATATCATGAGGCAAATTAGTAAGCATTTTAAATATAAAAAAATAAAAATAAAATATTCATTTTTTAGTCCAATTTTTATTAATTGTACTTCTCCATCCCAAATGTAGGCTCAAAAAAGAACAATTTTTTTGAAAGTCATATAAATATACATATAACTTTTTTGACAGATTGGATAAATTAATCTGGGACGGAGTAGTAATCAAAAAAAATAAATATAAATTTTTTAAGTTGGATAAATTAATCTGAGAAGGAGTAGTACTTAGTATTTAAAATATTTCGAAAACTTGACATATTGTGGGAATATATGTTAGGTACCAGCATTTTTTAGTAACACATATTTTTAATATTTTAATCCTTAATATCTTTTTCTCTAAAAGGTATACTTAAACTAATCATTTTTTTTTATTTCTGATCCTTTATCTATTTCTATATTATTTATTGCAATTATTTCTTCATGAAAAATTAAATTTTCAGTAATCATCTGAACGGAAGAATACATTATATATTCTTCTTTTTTTCCAGAAATTTTAATATATCTTTAATAAAAAATAAATCTGAATAAACAAATTTATAAATAGGTAATAATTTTTTAAGTATTTCTATATTTGAAAAATTAGAGAATTTAATTTCATTTTCAATAAAATCATTAGACTTATTTGATAAAGAATTAATTTTTTGCTTGATACTTGAAATTTTTTTAAATATTTTTTCATTTTTTTTAATAAAAATATAAAATCTAGAAATTTATTTATAATTTTGTAATAACGCAATTTTTTAAATATTTATAATTTTGTAATAACGCAATTTTTTAAATATTTATAATTTTTAATAACCATCATAATATGAATCAGAGTCATCCATAGAAGAATCAAATGTAGAACCATTTCCATTCATTCGAGAAGTAGTTCTATTCATTCCAGATGTGCCTTCATTTTCTGTATCATTTATTCCAGATGTACTTCGAGTTGTTCTTCCACGTGATCCAGACGTGCCTCCTGTTGTTCTAGAACCCCTTCCACTTGACCCAGAAGTTGTTCCATTCATTCCAGACGTATCTTCATTTTCTGTATCATTTATTCCAGATGTACCTCGAGTTGATCTTCCACGTGATCCAGAAGTAGTTCCATTCATTCCAGTTGTATCTTCATTTTCTGTATCATTCATTCCAGATGTACTTCGAGTTGTTCTTCCACGTGATCCAGAAGTTGTTCCATTCATTCCAGATGTGCCTTCATTTTCTGTATCATTTATTGCAGATGTACCTCGAGTTGATCTCGAACCATTTCTTCCTGGTGATTGAGAACCTCTTCCTTTTGATCCCGAACTGTTTCTGCTTGGTGATTGAGAACCCCTTCCGTTTGATCCCGAACCATTTCTACCTGTGGATTGAGAACCTCTTCCGTTTGATCTCGAACTATTTCTACCTGGGGATTGAGAACCTCTTCCTTTTGATCTCGAACTGTTTCTGCTTGGTGATTGAGAACCTCTTCCGTTTGATCTCGAAATATTTCTAGAAGATCTATAGTCTTCTGTATTATCTTCTTGAGAATTTTCTTCTTCACTATTTTCATTGTATTCTTCTTCTACATTATCTTCTTCTGATCTTCTTGAGTTTTTAAGCATTTTTTTTAAAGATCTTAAAATATTACTAAACTCTTCATCATCAAAATAAACATCTAAAAATTTTCTTTTAAATACTTTTACATTTCCATAATCATGAACTGTTACAGACTTAATACACAAAATATTATCCCCTGCATATTCAATTTTTTTACCATTACTTTCATAGACAGCTGGCTCTCTTTTCCTGAGATTTTTAAGAAACTCTTCAAATTTATCTCTCTCAATATTATTAGCATTGAAACTTCTGAACCAATCTGTATGAGTCATTTTTTTTATTTATTAAAAATATATTTTTGTAATTTTATTATCCTTTTGTATTATTTTATAATAAATTTAATATCAAATAATTTTTTGTAAAAATTATACTAGTTGAGTTTATAAAAAGTATACACAATTATAATTATTTCATTGTAAAATTACAAGAAAAGATTATCTTTATTGAGTAAATATGTATAAGTATTTAATTAAAATAATTTTATATAAATAAACATTCATGTTCTCTGTGATTCAAAAAATAAATATTTATATTTATAAATGAGTATAAATATTAAATGTATTACGTCAATAAAATAATATATTAAAAACTTGAATGTTTATTTATAAATTAAATTTTTTTCAAAAATAAATAAAATACTTTAAATATTTTATTTAAAACCCTAACATATTGTTTGATTATTTAAACTAAATTATCAATTTTTATTATATACATCCAACATTATTGTTTATAAGTAAATACTACATTTCAGATCAATCGGTAATTCGTTTTCTATAACTTATTTATTCAATATTTTTGAATTACTTATTGATCTGAAACATAGTACTAAGATCTTTAATTAAATTTTTATATGATTTAAAAAGTGTGTAAAAAGATTTCAATTAACATATTATTTCAACTGGACTATTAGTCCAAAAATTTGAAATAATAAAAATTTTTTTATTAATTAAAAAATTTTTAATAATGGATAATTTAATATTAACAGGGTCATCAAGTGATATGGATAGAGTTCTAAAAGTAAAATTTGAACAAGATGAAGAGATTTTAAATTTGATGTTAGAGGTAATTGTTCCACAAGAAACAAAAGAAGAGTATTATTATAATATGCTTTGTCTTAAAAAAATTGATGAAATAACATTTGATTTATTAAAAGTAAATTATGCATTTAATTTAAGAGAAGCTATTAAGTATTTACCAAAAGATGCTTTATTTTTTTCCGAATTGTTTAATGCTTTTAAGTTTGTAATTGCTGATAAAAAGTTGAAATACAATACTAATTAAGTTCAAATAAAACTGAAAAATATCCTTAAAGATAGACTTTTTTTTTGATTAGATGTCACACTTCAATTTTATATGAATTTGAATAGTAAATAAAGACTTACAATTGTTCAAAAAATATTTTTCACTTTTTCTGAAAAAGTGAAAAATGTATTTAATATCATAATTTATATGTAAAATACATTTTTGAAAAATTTGTTGATTAAGTAATCAAGAATGTAAAATTTCTTGATTTTTCACGCTTAATTTTTCACTTAAATTTTTTGATATTTTTCCAAACTTTTTGATTTTTAAAACTTTTCATTTTCACATAAAATCACCAAAATAAAAAAAATATACATATATTATCACTTAAAAATAAATATTTAAAAAAATGATCCTATAATGAAAAAACATAAAAAAAGCATTTAATAAAATATATAAGATCATTTTTTAAATATCCATTAATTTTATTATTTCCATAAATTAAAAAAAAAGAAAATATAAAGGAATTTTAACATTTTGTTCTCTTAAAAATTGAATTTCAAAAAAAAATTTTGAAATTAAAAAAATGAATAATAAAATTGATGAAGAAAGATATAATTATTATGTTTCTAAACATGGGTTCCCTGAAGAAAATACATCAGAAACAGAACTAAAATATTTACAATTGTTAGACTAGACATCAGTAGGATACAGCATTTCAGGAAAAATCGAAACTTATGAAGAAATAATTAAACACGTTGATTTCCATCTTGAAAATATACTAGCATTAAAAAACATTGGATGGATATTAGAATAATACTACTCCGTTTCATATAGTGTGTAACAGGGTCTAATCTCTGATTCAATAAAAATAAATATTTATTTTTATTGATAAATAAAAAATTAAATCAAAATTATTTTATATGGATATTTGATGTATGAAAAAATAAATCACCGATTATTCTGAAACGGAGTAATACCAAGATAAAAAAATTTTAATAGAATATATTAAAAGAAAAAATATTTCTTAATTTAATTTAAATATATTATTCTATTTTTATTAATAAGATACTCTTCGATATTATTTTTTGTAATTTTTTCATTTTGAACTTCTTGATTGTATTTTTGATTATATTTATTAATATAATCAAAAAAATCATGAATATTTTTAATATATAAATCGTCGCGACCAATTGACAATCCTATTTTTAATTTCGAATCATTAATTATTCCAAAAAATTTTTTAGATTTAATTAATATTTTAAATTTTTTAATATATTTCATAAGTTTTTCATAAAAATTAATTAAAATTTCTATTGATATTTTATTAGTATTAAGTTCTATTGATGTTTCTTGTGTTTTTATTGTAAATTTTACTTTATTTTCTATAAAATCGACATAAATTGTTTGGTAATAATAAGATTTAGAATCTCGAATTGGAAGTTCAAAAGATTCTAAATTTTTAATTTGATTCAATATATATTGAGAATCTTCTTCAGAAATATAAATCTCATCTATTTTTAATTTAAAATTTCTTTCTTTAATTGTATATCTTAAATTGAAACATAAATATTTATATTTAAGAAAAGTCATATAATCAAAATCTATCACTTCGATTTTTAGGCTTTGAAATGTATCTAATTGTTCTTTATAAAAAGCGCTATCCTTATTTTTTATTAAAAATTCTAATACATCATCTTCATTTTCAGGATTTTTTTGAAATTTAATTATTTCATCTGATAAATCTGATAAAAAATAGTTATAAGATCTAATTAATCTCTTATATTCTTTAAAACTATTTATTTTTTCATCATAAATCAAAAATTTAGGTGGGATTTCAACTTTTTCATCTTCGTCCATACCTTCATACATATTAGAATTTTTTGCATATTCTGGCAAATCCGAAATTTTTATTTCTTCCATTTTTTTAATAAATGAAAATATATTAATTTAAAATATATTTTTATATTTTTATTAAACAACTAAAATTTGAATAGTTATATTTAATTTTATATTCTAATTTCTTCCTTATAAAAATGTCAGTTCATCTATAGTCTGTAAATTATATTCCTAAAAAAATATATTTGAAATATTTTGAAGAAATGTTAATATCTCTTTAGAAAGAGATAAATCCTCCTGATAAATATATATTTTACATTTCTGGAAAATATTTTAAAGAAGCTGAAGATTTAGTAAATAAAATTCTTTTAAATAATTTTTTTATTTTAACAAATAAACATAAAACACCACAATATATTGGAATGAAAGAAATTTTATTAAACACTGAAAATATACCAGATCCACTGTATGTAATTTTTATAGATGGTGATGATTTAGTTTCTAAAAACAAAACAAACAAAATGTTCAAAGCTATAAAAAAATACAATTTAGAAATAATTACAATTGTAAGTAAATTTTATGATAATGATAAATTAGTGAATGATTTTTTAGAAACTACTTCTGATATTATTCTTTTAGCTTTAGAGAATAAATTTATTTTTAAAAATGATAATAAATCTTATTTTATTAATCAACTATTTGTTTCTGGAGAAGACACACCAACAATGATTGTACCATATAAAATATTAAAAAAATATTTATTAAAAACTAAAGATTTAGATAATAATTATTCAGATGTTAATTTTTACAAATATCTTGTTAATAAAAAATTAGTTTTATTTATACCTTTTAAAGAACCAATATATTTTTATAGAACAAGATGTAGAAAATAAAAATTCTATACATCATTAATTTTATTCTAGTCATGACTAAATGTATTACTCTGTTTCTGATAATTTTTTAATTAATAATACTGCAAATGGATTCCTATATTTCGACTAATTATTCTTAAGTTTTGTATTTAGTTTTTATAAAATATATAACTGTTTCAATTACTGACTACTAAACAAAATTTAAGAAAAAGTTATTTATTTTTAACACATTTATAAAAAAATTATATTATGAGTTTTTTTAATAAATTTGAATTATTAAAAAAAACTTTTAAATAAAAAAAAAGTTTAAAAATGTTTACTCCTAAATATATTATTTTTTATTCTATTAGTTCTGACAAAATTTTAATTCCTGTTTTTAATGTTTCAATTGTAACAGAAAATTTCGAAGTTGATTTTCTAAAAAAATGGTATTTGTTTATTGACAATATAAATAATAAAAATATAATTGAATGTCAAGAAAAAAAAATTTTAGATAGAAATGAAATTTTTTTAAATTTGTGTAATATTGTGACTAATATGAATTTTGAGATAAAAGATGCTTCATATGAAAATATCATGACAAAAAAAGAAAATTGTGTGTTATATAATTTTCCAGATATATCAGAAGCATCTGAAGATCAAATTATTAATTTATTGCGATCTGGAGTTACTCTTAATGATATAAGATTGAAAAGTAAAAAAACAATTATTTCAACAGAAAAATTAACACATTATAATATGAAAAATTTCAATGTTACAACAAAAGAAAAGCTACTTGAATTCATTAAAATCTCAATGCCTCGAGAAGAAATTTTAATTGCTATATGTATATGGTGGGGATATGAATTAAATGATATAAGTAAAAGAAAAAAGGTTAAAAAAATTTTGAAACTTTCAAAAACACAAAAATTTTATTGTGATAATTTTTTAAGATTATTATCAAATAGCATAGAACTAGAAAATAAATATCTTAAAGAATGGTGTGATGAACATATGGAAAATATAATTTGGGATAGTGATTTAATGACTGACTTAGAAAACTGTTATTTTGAAAATTGTAAGCCATTTTTTGGTAATAACAAATTTTTTAAGGAAGAATTAAGTTTAAGGGATGTCAATGCTATATATCATGATGAAGTTAATCCGATAAAAATAGAGGTTCATTTACCTGATTATAAAAGATGGAAAAATTAAATTTTTGTGATAGATTATTTTTACTATTCAAATTCATATACTGTGATTAATTGATTTTTTTTTTAAATTTTTTTTTTAAATTTATTTTAATATTTAAAATGGACAATAAATCTTTATATATTAACAATATTGAATTCTCAAAAAAAAAAGATTTTGATATGTACAGAAACTCAGCATTAGACAATAAAAATAAGATTTTTTATCATAGCTATAGATATTCGGTATTTTCTGACTTATTATTAAGACTAATAATAAGTAAGAAAATATAAATTGAATCCAATTGATAATATTTTTATAAATAAAACTTTATAAAAATTAAATTTTGTGTAATAATTTCCAGTTTTTCTATCTAAGTATAAATATTTTTTTTTATTGGACAAGTTTAAAATGTCAGAAGAAATATAAAAAATAAAAAAAGGTATTTATAATTTTGATTATATTTCCGAAATTTGTTCCAATGAATTTTTCATTTATCTAATTATAAAAAAATATGAAAATTTAAAAAAATTTAATTAAAAATAAAAAATGGATATTTCTCTAGAAAATAAATTAGTTTTATCTCTTTGCTGTTACACTACAAATAACAGATATGCATATAAATATGATAATAAAGATGATCCAGATAGTGAAATGAAAATTACAAATTTTGTACCTACTTATGATAAGTGGTGCTTATTTTGTGATAATAAAAATTGTTCTTTAAGATGTTCTAAATGTAAATATGTATTTTTTTGTAATAAAGATTGTCAAAAAAAAAGTTGGAAAATACATAAAAAACATTGTGGTAGAGATTTATTTAGTTTATGTATAACTTGTGGAGTTAAAAATACAGAAATAAAATGTGAATCTAAAAATTGTAAAGTTGGATATTGTAGTGAAAAATGTAAAAAAATGATTCATAATGATCATTTATTCTATGATTGTGAAAATTTAAAAATTTCTTAGAAAGTATTTTTTGATAAAAAAATTAAATACTAGTCAAGTTCAAATAATATGTCAGGCCAGCTCTTTTTATTCACTTTTTAGTTCATATAAAATCTTTATTTTTAAGTTTGTATTTATATTACTACTCCGTCCCAAATAAAAAAGAACAATTTTTTTAAAAGTTATATAAATATACATATAAATTTTTCAAGTTGGATTGACATATTATCTGGGACGGAGTCGTACTTAAAAATATTTAAAAATAAATTTACATATATTGGTTTTTGGAAACACAATTTTATAGGGCTTCGGGTTTTCTTATCACGAGGATCCTCCTAAACTGGACTAGTAAATATCTATCTGAACTTCAACAATATGTTTTACTTTTGTAATACTCCGTTTTATATATTCCAACTGATTGAAAAAATAAATATTTGTATTCATAAAGTAATATATAAAATTAGCAAATAAAAATAATTTTATATTAATAAATGAGTGATAAAAATGAATCAAACTTTGATCTGAACCAAAGTAGTAAAAAATTATAAATATCAATTGTATTAAACACAAATTAAAAAATTTGAATTTTTTATTTAATTTTTATAGAATACAAATGTCTACCACAACATATAATTTAGAAGAACTTATGAATAAAAATTTATTAAATATTAATATTAAACATTTAATTTATTATGTATTATTTTATTTTTAATTATTTCTCCGATTAATATTAAATTTTTTATTTTAATAAATATAAATATTATATTTGCAATTGTAGCAGATAAAATAACAAAAAATAGCAAAATATCCAAAGAAAAATTATTAGGATATACTCCTTTAACATGTTTTTTATGTCCTATTTACGAAGAAATTTTTTTTAGGTATATTTTATTAAATTTTTTAATATTTTTAATTGGAGATTTAAGTATTTATATTTCTTCTATTTGTTTTGGATTTGTTCATATGACAAATATAGACCCATTTACAGGTCAGAAAAACAGTATTATTAAAAACTGTCTATATGTAACATCATGTTTTATCTAATATTGAATTTTTGTATGTTAAAATATTTGTTCATATTTATGTTAATTTATTAATTACATTAGCGGAATTTATTTTTTGAAGTTGATTCAGATAAATATATTTTAAAAAAATTCTTTTAAAATACACAATTAGTTCCATTAAATGTTCTTCTTATTTAAATTTTTACCTTTTCTATAGAGATTTTTTTTTTTATTAGAATTCTTTTTCTTTCACACTGTCATTAATTTTACACTTATATAGCTAAATATTTCTAGTGTTTTAGTTATATTTATAATGTCCCCATAATTTTTATAGAGAAATATAAATAATTTAAATAAAATGAGATTAAATGCCTATAATTTTTTTGGAGAAGTTTTTAAATATATATTATTGATTCATATATAATTATATAATTCTGTTGAATATAAAAATTTTTATAATAAATTTTATTTACTAAAATATATATATAGACTTAATTTTTTATAATAAAATATTAGTTTGGTTTAATATCATTTAATTTATGCTATTTCATTTTTAATAGTGCAAAAAATTATAGTAAATATTTTATTATAATTTTTATATTTTTCTAAGACTTAATAAAATTTGAAAGATATTATATTTAAATATTTTTATAATATCTTAATCAATTGAAATTACCTCAACATTTGCGAAATATCTAAAATATTCATCACCACCTATACTTACATCTGTGTAATTAAATTTTTTATTAATTTGTAATGTTGTACTACCCCAATAATTTTTACATACTTTTATAAAAGATTCATAATTTTTACAAATATTTATTTTTAAACCGTAATCTGAAATATAAATATTTACAAATTTTGCGTTTTCATTTACAATAGATGTTTCATATCCACAATCATAATCTATAAATTCCAAATTTTCTCTTAAATTTAATGATGTTTCAGAATTTTCTCTTGTAAATAAAAATCCTGTAGATTCAGAATAATGAACATTTAAAAACATTTGTATGTATATAAATTTTTATTTTATAATTCAATTTTTTATATAAAAATAAATATATACTTCTCAGTCCCAAATTAAAAGTAGCCGCCTATCCAACTTTTTAAAAAGGTAAATAAAAATACATACTTCTCCGTCCCAAATGTAGGCTCAAAAAAGAACAATTTTTTTAAAAGTCATATAAATATTTATTTTTTGACAGATTGGATAAATTAATCTGGGAAGGAGTAGTATAACTTTTTCAATGTGTATCTGGTAAAGGAAAAAAATTGAAAAAAAAAATAAAAATTTTCAAAACACAAAAAAATGACAGAGATAAAAGACCAATTTTTTAACATGGTGAAGAACCAAGAATATGAAGAAAGTGTAAAAACTATAGAAGAATATATGAAATTATTTAAAGAAAAATGGTCTTCGAATTGTATTTCTAAATTAGATAATAACTATATCTTAATTGAAACAAGAATTAAAAATATTATTCCCTGCATTACATTTATCAAGGTGTATTTTTTTGATTTTGACTTTGAAAAAATTAAAACATTTCTAAAAGCAATTAAAAACAACGAAGAATTACCAAAATTTTCTTTGATGAAAGAAAAAAATAATGGAAGTTATTTAAAATGTGAAAAAGTAGAAGATGATTATCTTTTAACACATTTTCAACATTATGGTGATTTACAAGAAAACACAGATATATTTATATTTAATATCTCCAAACAAAAAAATTTTGAAGAAAAGAAAAAAAAAATAACATACGAATCTTTGGTTGGTGTTTTAGAACATCTTTTAAAATTAAGGGAAACGAACAAAAATTTATTTAAATAAATTTTCTAACAAAATATATTTTTCTAGGTTTTTATAAACTTTTTTAATAAAATATATTTTTCTACTACTCCGTTTCAGATCAATCGGTAATTTATTTTTAGATCACTCATTTATTCCTATAATATTATTTTAATTCACTAATTTTATATATTAATTTACTTCTCCGTCCCAGATAAAAAAGAACATTTTTTTATAAACTCATATAAAAATATATATAAATTTTTTAAGTTGGATAAATTAATCTGGGTCGGAGTAGTATAAGTATTAAATGTATACTTATACTTATTTATTGATATAAATATATATGTGCGGCCTGGTGCACACGGGAACCATATGGTGGGACCGTTCCTTATTTTTTGAATCACCGATTTATTTGAAACGGAGTAGTAGGTTTTTATAAACTTTAAAAAAATGTTTAATACTCTATGTCAAGATCATCTAAAGATTGAGTCAGCTAAATTATTGTAAACCAAATGGTTCGCACCAATTTACAGCTGGCTAGTTCAATAAAATATTATCTGAAATGAAGTAGTAATATTTTTTATCTATACTAGTAGTAAAAATTTTAAACTTGAACAGTATTTTTTTGTAAGTTATTTAATAATTTCTATATTTAGGTTTCAAGTATTGTATCTCTAAAAGTTCAAAAATTTTTTTTTCAGATTCCACTTCTATATTTTTTCCATTCTCATCAATCCTTTTAGTGTCATTTAATATCCAAACGCTTTTAATGGTTTTTTCTTATATGAATATTTAAATTTATAAGTATTAATAAATAAATTTACGCATTTTTTCTTAAACTTATTTATCTAAAGATATTTTTTTCTGATTCTTTATCTAAAAACGGAATATTATAAAAAATTTTATTGAAAAAATAAGTGGTTAAAAAATTCTATTTTTTAATTTTTTACAAATTAAAAAATGGAAATTGAAAGAATAAAAAAAGGCATCTATAATTTTAAGTATATATCAAATGATTATTTTTACAATGATTTTTTACTTATCTCTTTTATAAAAGAAGGTTTTATAAAAATTATTAATGAAATGTTAAATTTAAATCCAGAGTTGATAAATTATGTAAGTGAGAAAAATAAAGACAATATTTTACTTGCTGCACTAAGACATAAAAATTATGAATTAGCTAAATATTTAATTTTAAACACAGATATTAATTTAAATTACACAGGAGAAAATAATTTAAATGCTTTTTCGTGGTCTTGTTTTAATAATGAAAAAGATATATCAATTTTACTTTTAGATAAAGAGCCATATATTTTAGATATTCCCGGTTTTTTTTTATCTAAAGATTTAGAATTTCAAAGAATAATTTCAAAAAAAATTATTGGTTTGAAAATTAAACCTTTAGATAAAAAATTTAAGTTTTACTCCGAAAAAAATTTTACTTTTATAAGAAAATTAAGTTCTGGAAATTATGGAGAATCAATATTAGCTATCGACGAAAATAATGAAAAAGTTGTTATTAAAAAATTTGAATCATGTGTAGGTACAGATTCAGTAAAAGAATTTTATTTTTTAAAGCTTTTAAACCATTCGGAAATATCACCTAATTTGCGAGGGATTTATATTAAAGGTGATTGTGTTTATTTGGTTATGGAATGTTTAAAATATACAATATATGATTTTTTCAGACTTTTGGATTGTTGTTCCGAAAAAAATGAATTAACAATTAAATATTATTTTAAGAAAGTTTTAAAGACTATTTCAAAAATTCATGATTTTGGTATAGTTCATAATGATTTAAATGTATCAAATATAATGTTAAATTATGAAAATAAAATAAAAATTATAGATTTTGGAATGGCTGAATTTTTTGGAATAAAACCAATATTAAGTGATTTTTTTGATAGGTTTGATATTTCGAACTTCTATCCACCTGATTTTTACAATTTAAAAACTATTACATTAAAAATTAATTCAAAAGATAAAACTTTTGAAATAAATAGAAAAAGTTATGTATCAGATATATTTTATGTCGGAAGCATATTTTTAATACTTTACACAGGTAATACAATTCCTAAATTATTTGTTGAAGATGATATTTATACACTTGAAGGTACAATTTTGGATTTTAATAGAAAACAAATATGGGAAAAATATCATTCTGAAGGTTGGTTTAAAAATTTAATGCGAAATATGATTTGTATTAATTCTTTGGAAAGAATGACAGCAAGAGAATTATTAAATTTAGATTGGAATATTTATAGTAAAAAAAATATTAATGGTTTTTCAAATAAAAATGTGCTTTATATAGATAACTCCATTTTAGAAACTTTTAATATTAAGAAAATATTATCAAAATATGAAAATTTAAAATTTCCAAGGCTTGGATTTATTCGATTTCCAGATGGAGCTAAAAGTTTAATTAAAGCAATAATATCTAATGATAAATCGTTAGATTCTTTTATTTCTGCTATTATTGAACATAGAAAAAGTAAAGGTCCTTTACAAAATTTACTTAATTTTTTTGAAATTCTTCAAAGTTCTAAGAATTTAATAATAAAAAATTTAGAAGTTTTCAATGAAAATGTTGTTTTTTACCCTATTACTAGTTATATCCAGTATATTGTTATAAATTTAAAAAACAACAAATTAGAAGTTGAAACTTATTTAACTGAAAATATAATTAAGTATGTTCTTTTTAGTCAAGAACATATAGATATAACAGTTTTAGAAATTCTCCAATTAATATATTTAACTAAGTATAGATACTTTAATTTTCTTACCATTAAAAAAAATAATTTAAACTATAAAAAAATAGAAGAAGTGATTAAAAATTCAGAAGAGATTTTTTAATTACAGAAAAAACAGAAAATTCAATATGTTTATAGTAAAATGTAAAATAGTAATATTGTGATACTTCTAATTTTTTACTTAGAGAAACATTTTATTTTAATTTTTATTATTTAGAGAAGAATATTTTTATTTTTCAGTTTTGATTAAAATATCTCTCCACTTTTTTATTTATACTTAGACACATTTTTTTCTTAAACTCTTTAATAATTTCTATACTTTGGTTTTAAGTATTTCATATCTAAAAGTTCAAAAATTTGTTTTTCAGAATTGACTTCTATATTTTTTCCATTTTCATCAGTCATTTTAGTATCGTTTAATCTCCAGCCCTTTTTAATCGCTTCTTTTCTCATATGAATATTTAAATTTACATTTCCTGTCGTATGTAATAATGCATACGGTATTGATTTTATATCTTGAATAATTGTTATATCTATTCTCTCTTCAGGATACTCTTTATTTAAATAAATAGTTCCTTGAAATTTTATATCTCCATGTGATAAAGTTTTTACTATATTTAATTTTTTAATTATTTTATCCATAATTTTTTTTAAATTTTTATTTTCATCATACAAGATAATATCAATATCTCCAACATCTTTTAATTTTCTTCTATAAGAACCTGTAATTTTATATTTTATATCATATTTTTTAATTATTTCTTTAAAATCTTTTTCAAATTTTTTAACTATTTCTCTAGGAATTCTTTTCTTTTTTTCATAACCTTCAACAGTTTTTTCTCCAGAAAGATAAATTTTTAAGGCTTTTCTAAAACCTATTCCATGTAAAGACATCATATTATATATAGAATCAATTTTATCCTTTTCTTCAAGAAGTTCAGGAATTTCTTTATTTTTTAAAACATCTTCTATATATTTTTTAATTTTTACACCTACACCTGAAACATTTTCCAAATCTTTTTTAGAAACTATTTCGTAATCTAGTCCTTCTAAATTTTTAATAACTTTTTTAAAGGCCAAAGCAGAATATTGTTCATCATTAATTTCTCTTAAAATTTCAAGTTTTTGTAAAACTTCAATTATTTTTTTGTTCATTTTTATAGAACAAAAAAATATTATTTAAAAATATTTAAAGATATTTTTCATATAGTATTTATTCATAAATTATATTTAATATAATTTATTTAGTTTCATTTCTTTTTTTCTACTAATGTTTCTAAATTTTTCTCTATGATATTTAATTCATTTTTAAGTTTGTCCAATTTCAATTTAATATTACAATATGAAAGATATTCTTGATTCATAGATTCCGTAATATTATCTTCAATTTTTTTTAACAATAACATTAAATCTTCCATTTTTATCTTATTAAAAAAATTAAAAATAAATTCAAATTAATTAAAACTTAAATATTAGTAGTCCAAAGGAACCTTCAGGTTCTCCAGTTCATATATTCAAAGTAATTGGCCCATATCTTTTTGCTAAGTTTTTGAAATGTATAAAATTTTAAGTACTTCTCCGTCCAAAATAAAAAAGAACAATTTTTTTAAAAGTCATATAAATATAAATATAAATATAACTTTTTCAATGTGTCAGATAAATTAATCTGGGACGGAGTCGTAAAAATAAACCTTACATTTCAAACCCAATTTTATAGGGTATCGGTTCTTCCTATCACAGGGATCATGCTTAACTTGACTATTATTAATTTATTTTTTTTGTAATAATTTTTCCAAAAATTTGAATTATTTTTTTGTTTAAGATATTATTTAAAAAATGTCTTTTAAATTTAAAGGTATTTGTAGATATTGGAATGGTGATATTTATGGAGGCGAGTTTAATAATTTAGAAAAAGATGGAAAAAGGTATATATAAATATATATATATATATTCAAATGGAGATATTTATGAAGGAGAAATTAAAAATGGAAAATAAATGGAAAAGGAAAATATAAAAATTTTGATGGAGACATTTATGAAGGAAATTTCAAAGACAATAAAATACATGGAAAATGTTCATGTCAGGAATCAAATGGCGATATTTATGAAGGAGACTTTAAAGATGAAAAAAAAACACGGAAAATGTATATTAAAATATGCAAATAAACATATTTATGAAGGTGAATTTAAAGATGACCTACCAAATAAATAAAATTGTTAATGGTGTTTTATTTCAAATAAATTAAATTTTTGTACTACTCCGTTTCATATCAATCGGTAATTCATTTTTACTTCACTCAATTATTCATATAAAATTAGGACGCCTACTTTTAATTAACTAATTTTATATATTAACTTATAAGTAAGGATTAAATGCATTAACTTATATATGAATATAAATATTTATGTGCGCCCTGGTGCACACGGGAACCAAATGGTTGTTTATTTTTTGAATCACCGATTTATTTGAAACAGAGTAGTACGATTTAGATTATTTTTGTACAAAAATATATTTTTTCAAATTTTTATATAAACTGTACGAGAACTTTTAAAAATTTATAACCAAATATATTTCTTCTAAATTTTTATAAACTCTTTAGAAATTTTTATAACCAAATATATTTCTCTAAAATTTTTATAAACTCTTTAGAATTTTTATAACCAAATATATTTCTTCTAAATTTTTACAAACTCTTTAGAAATTTTTAGTTATAAATATATTTCTTCTAAATTTTTTATAAACTCTCTAAAATTTTTATAAACTCTTTAGAATTTTTTATAACCAAATATGTTTATCTAAAATTTTTAGATAAACATATGTGACCTATTAATATTTTTATAGAAAGAAGTTCTGAATTTTTAAACTTAAAATTTAATTAGTTCTTTTGTTTTGTAAAAATGAAAAAAATATAATTTTTATTAGAAAATAAAAAATGTTGATGCTAAATGACGCAGATGAAGTATGTATAATTTTATATGATTCTGATTTTCCTGATTACTATATTAATCAAGAACACCCAGAAGATTATAAATTAATGAGAGAACCTGTTTTGGATTATATTTATCATGCAAAAAAATACCATAACAGACTATTGTTAAGAATATCCTTTAAAATAGATAATGATTTGTTCGTTCCAATTACATTTGTATGTGATACAGGAGCTCCAGGAAGTTTATATCTTTCGGAAAAAGCAAGAGAACAAATAGAAGATGCTAGAATTTTGAAAGATAGAGATCTTGGTATTGAATATATAAAATTATCCACAACGAAGAAAAAGATTCAGATAGATGATCCTCCTTCTAATCATAAAAATATTAATATAATGGGTTTAATGGCATTAAGTAGATTTGGTTTAAATGTTGATTATGAATCATTTGATTTTAAAAATTTACCTGATTACTTATAAAAAATCTAAAACTAAAAAATTATACTACTCCATTTTATATTGTGTGACTAATCGGTGATTCCTTTTTAGATCATTCATTCATTTATTAATTATATTTATCAATTCATATTAATATTTATTTTTTGAATAACGAATTTATCTGAAACGGAGTAGTAAAAAATTATATATTTTATAATATATAAATTATTTTGAGTATGAATAAAAAATTGTAACATATTTTTAACTTATTGTAATTTTTAATAAGAAACTTTAGTGTTATCACTCATCATCACTTAAATTTTATAAAAAAATAAAATTACAATAAGAACTTTTATTTTTTGAGTGACTATCACTCAAATTTTTATCACGAAACTTCAAGGATTTTTTTGTTCTTATGCAAAATTTATTTTTAGTAGAAAAACAAAATTACAATAAGAACTTTTTGTTTTCACTCATCTCCACTGAACAATTGTTTGAGTTTGTTTTTAGTGAAAAATTTAAACTGTAACTTATTATCACTTAATTTTTTAAAATTTCTTAAAAACAAAATTACAATAAGAACTTTTTGTCTTCACTCATTCTCACTGAACAATATTTTAAGTGATTTTAAGTGAAAGAAAAAAGTACTCACTTAAAAAAATTAAAATACACTAAAAAATTAAATTTTCAAAATTACAATAAGAACATTTTGATTTTCCCTTAAGAACACTTAAAAAATATTTAAGTTAAATTTGAGTGAAGATAAAAATTATAACTCATCCTCACTTAAATTTAAAAAAAATCAAAATTACAATAAGAAAATTTTGACTTTCACTTAACATCACTTAAAAAATATTTTTAAGTATAATTTTAGTTTAAACAAAATATTTTCACTTATCATGACATAAATTATTAAAAATTACTACCCCGTTTCAGATAAATCTGAAGGTTCTCTGTGTTTCAAAACATAAATATTTGTATGAATAAAAACTTTATTGAAAAGATGAATTAGTGATTAGTCCCAAGTAAATGTATTGTACTACTAACTTTCATAATATATAAAACTTAGTAGTACAATACATTTACTTGGTGTTATATTTTTTTTAATTTAAATTTGAATTTTTCACAAATTAAATTTCTCAGAAAAAATGAACGATGATTTTATTGAACCTATGCTTAGAAAAAGTCTTGATAGACTTTCACTTTTTCCAATTAATCATCAAGATATTTGGGATTTTTATAAGAAAATGACAGCTGTTTATTGGACAGTTGAAGAAGTTTTAGACAATCTTCAAGAAGATAAAAAACATTGGGAAACACTTAAAGATAATGAAAAAAAAGTTCTTAAAGAAGTTCTAGGTTTTTTTGCAGCAGCTGATGCAATTGTTAACGAAAATCTTTCTACAAATTTTAATGATGAAATTCAATGGCCTGAAGCTAGAGCTTTTTATTCTTTTCAACAAAGTTCAGAAACTGTCCATAATGAAACATATAATTTATTAATTGATACTTATATTAAAGATGTTTCAGAAAAAAATGAATTATTTAATTCTATTCAAAATAACCCTTTTATTAAAAAAAAAGCAGATTGGGCTTTTTCTTGGATGAATAGAGACAAATCTTTTCCTGAAAGACTAGTTGCTTTTGCTTGTTTAGAAGGTATTTTTTTTAGTTCTTCTTTTGCAGTAATTTTTTGGTTTAAAAACAGAGGCATTTTACCAGGATTATGTTTTTCTAATGAATTGATTAGTAGAGATGAAGGTTTACATTGTGATTTTGCATGTTTAATTTATAAAAAATTAGAAAGAAAATTATCTCAAGAAGTAATTCAAAAAATAATTCAATCATCAGTTGAATTAGAAATTGAATTTATTAAAAATGCTATTCCTTCAGAACTAATTGGTCTAAACTCTAATTTAATGAGTGAATATATTAAATTTTGCGGAGATCGTTTATTGGTAGCATTGGGATATGAAAAAATATATAAATGTAACAACCCACTTGATTTCATGGAAAACATTAGTTTAGAAGGTAAAGCAAATTTTTTTGAAAGAGGTGTTTCGAATTATTCTAAAAATGGAGTTGGTGTTGATCCAAAAGATCAAATAATTAGTTTTGATGAAGATTTTTAATTTTTTCTAAAGAAATATATAATTTTTTAGTTTTTGTGAAGAAATATATTTCATTTTAATTTTTTTAGTTTTTCTAGAGAAATATATTTCTTTGTAATTTTTTTTTGTGGAAATATATTTTTAATTGTAATTTTTTTTAGAGAAATATATTTCATTGTAATTTTTTTTAGTTTTTGTGGAAATATATTTTTCATTGTAATTTTTTTTAGTTTTTGTGGAAATATATTTTTCATTTTAATTTTTTCTAGAGAAATATATTTCATTGTAATTTTTTAATTTCTCTAGAGAAATATATTTTATTGTACTACTCTCCGTTTCAAATCAATCGCTTATTCATTTTTACTTTCTCCGGAGAAATATATTTCATTGTAATTTTTTTAGTTTTTCTGGAGAAATATATTTCATTATAATTTTTTTAGTTTTTCTGGAGAAATATATTTCATTATAATTTTTTTAGTTTTTCTGGAGAAATATATTTCATTATAATTTTTTTAATTTTTCTGGAGAAATATATTTCATTATAATTTTTTTAGTTTTTCGAGAGAAATATATTTCATTATAATTTTTTTAGTTTTTCGAGAGAAATATATTTCATTATAATTTTATTTAGAGAAATATATTTCATTGTAATTTTTTAGTTAATAGTAAAGTTCATATAATCGGAGTAATTGTGCCAGGTCTTTTTTCTTCGTCATATAAAAATTTTAAGTGACATTTTATGTGTTTATTTAAACTGGACCAGTAGGTTTAAAATTTTAATACTACAATAATATATACTAGTCCAGTTCAAATAATATGTCAGGTTTTGAGAAAAATTTTATTTATATGTAAATATAAGTAGACTTGTTTAAAAGTCATATAAAATATTACTTAAGGATAAGCTTTTTAATTAAAAATTTATATGGTTAAAAAAGTAAAGAAAAAGATCTGGCCTGACATATTATCTGAACTGGACTAGTAGGTATTTTTATAATTTGACATTTTATAAAAAGTAAAGAATTATTTTTCAAATTACCTTGGTTTATTAATAATTTATTTGCAATTTTATTTCCTATAAAAACCCCAACAATATTTAAATAATTCATTTTTTTTTTTTTAATTTAATTATATTATTCATTTTTTTAAATAATATTTTTAAGGTTCAAAATTACTATAAACACTATCCATTAAATTAAGGTCATTACATAATTCATCTCTATTAAAATTATTAACAGGAATATAAATATTTTTGTAGTTATTTTCATCTAATTTAAAATTGATATAAATACTTTGACTTTTGTATCCAAAAATAACATTTTCTGATTTTTTATCTTTTTTTATTTCCATAAGATCAAATTCAAAATTTTTATTATTTTTTATATTATCTGAAAGTTCTGAAAACAAACCTTCTAGATCCTCATGATGAGTAAAAGAAAAGTCAAAAATACAATCTTCATCATAAAAACACTTAATAATAAAAAAATAAGGATCATTAGAAGATTCTAATGTTAACCTATAATTCATAGAATTAATTTTTTTAATTAAATATTTTGAAGCTGGTAAATTATAGTAATTATAAAGAATAGATAAAGAATCATCAATATTATTTTTAATAAAATTAGAAGAACTTTCAGATAGTTCAAAATCTAATTCATCCATCCAAAAATTAACAGTTTTAATATAAGACTTTAAATCTTTTAATGATAAAATATCTTCATTTTCCTTAATATATTTTTCACTTTTAATAGTAAAATTTCCATCTTTTTCTAAAGAATTATAAAAATTAGTTTTTCTTAACCACTTTGGAACATCTTTTTTTTTAATCTCCATTTTTTAATTAAATAAAAAATAAAAAATAAAAAAATAAAGCAATTAAATGTAGGCTCATTTTTTTGAATGTCCGACAGACTGTAGTAAAAATCCTTCATATTTTTAAGTGTAAAAAATAATCTTAATCTGCAGTTTAAAAAGTTATATGCATTAATAAGTGATAAAGAGTTTTACGACTCCGTCCCAGATTAATTTATCCAACTTGAAAAAGTTATATTTATATTTATATGACTTTTAAAAAAATTGTTCTTTTTTATTTGGGAAGGAGAAGTACAGTCTTTTTACAAAAAATTGAATTTAAAAAAAAATTTTTATCTATAAAAATGGAAAAGATCAATCTTAATACTAAAATCCTTATCACATGCGAAAAATCATGTCCTGGAATTAAAAATATTTTTATAACTAATAATAAATTTAGAAATTTTATTAAAACAAATAAATTAACTATAGTTAATCCGAGAATTGTCAAATACGAAAACGGAACTTTATCTGATAAGTATGATGACCCTTGTGATGATTCTTCTTTTATAGCTCTTTTATTTCTTTATTCTGAAGAAGATAAAAATAAATTTTGTGGAAATCTTGATGTTTCAAATGAAATATTCAATCCTAATAAAATAAAAACACATAAAATTGTAATCTTTAAAAAGTCTTCTGTGTATCTTGTTAATAAAACAATGGAAGGAAACAGAAATGTTATAAAAATGAATCTCATTAAAAATGGTGAAAAATATAGAATGTCTTTGAAAGATATGAATTCTGAAAAATATGAGAATATTATTATTCATTAATAATTTCTTGTATAAATATATTTTTTTATAAATATATTTATTATTAATCTATAAAATTGTATAAAATGTCTAAAAAATGAGCCTAATTTTTATAACATAATACTACTACTCCGTCCCAGATTAATTTATCCAATCTGTCAAAAAAGTTATATGTATATTTATATGACTTTTAAAAAAATTGTTCTTTTTTATTTGGAACGGAGAAGTAATAATTTGATTTTAGATTATATTCTTTATATTAAATAAACCTTAATAATTATTTTGAATTCCTGAATTAACTGATAAAAAAATTATAACTGTAATTTTAGAGAAAAGAAGACTTGAACACTTAAGTGAATTTGCTAGAAATCCCGAAGGTAAAAGTACTTATTTTATTGATCCTAATTCAATGTTTCCAAATAAAAAAGAACATTTTTTAAAGTCATATAAAAAGTAGGTTAACTACATATAACTTTTTCAAGTTTGATTGACATATTATTTGGGATCGAGTATTATATATAATAGAATAGACTTTTTACTTGAAAATAAGAAAATATAAATTAAATACAACTCTGTCCCAGATTAATTTATCCAATTTAAAAAAATTATATTTATTTTTATATGAGTTTTTAAAAAAATGTTCTTTTTTATTTGGGACGGAGAAGTATAATTAATTTTTTTCAAAACCTGGAATATTGTGGGAATATATGAACTGGATTAGCAAGTTTTAATATATTCATATAAATATTTATATTCGGCCTGGTTCACACGGGAACCAAATGGTGGGACTGTTCCTTATTTTTTGAATCAAAAAGAACCTGAAAGAGATTATTAGAATAAAAAATTTTTTTATTTTTTATTTTTTTATTCTATAAAAATGGGAGGAAGGCAATCTGATTTAAACGTCGATCATAAAACTAAAATTTCAGATTTTAAAGCAATTTTGAAATCTTTAAGTCTCGGATACATAAAAATTTATAGTCCAGATATTAATATTAAAATTTATTTAGTAACTCTCGGTGAAAAATATGGTAACATACATTTAAAATACACTTTTGATAATAATATTATATATAATATTAGTAAAACATATGATAGAAAGCCTTATGAAAAAAGTGAAAATGACTATTTTAGAATAATTACATTGAAAAAAGGTGAAAATATTGAATCATTAATAGACAAAAGTACTGATTTTTTTGAAAAAATAAACGAAAATACATATAAAATCAATGATATAAAATACGAAAAAATTAAGGATTCTAATTTAATTGAAGATGTATATTATATTGATTAATTTAAAATTTTAGTACTACTCCGTCCCAGATTAATTTATCCAACTTAAAAAATTTATGTTTATTTTTATGAGACTTTTAAAAAAATTGTTCTTTTTTATTTTGGACGGAGAAGTAGTATAAATGTTTTATGATAAATATTTTTTAAAAACAATTAATATAAAATTGAAAAAATAATTTTATTTTTTATTAAAAAAATGGGTGGAAATTATTCAAAATTATCTTTAAATGATAAAATTAAACTTTCAGATTTTGAATTGCTTTTAAAAGATTCAAAATTATTAAACTGGAAAATTTATACTTTAGATTCAAATATTAAAATTTATGTTGTTATGTATATCAAAAAACATAATGATATATATATAAAATACACATTTAAAAATAATATTATATATGATATTATTCAAATATATAAAATACCAGAGGAAAATAAAGATTTTTAATTAAAAAAAAATATAAAATTTTAATTACAATTCCATTCAAATTAAAATTTCTCAATTTTTGATACACACTTAAAATGGGTTAGATTCTTAGTAAATATTTATCTATATAAATATTTTTTCAGTATTCTCTAAAAATCCATTAGTTTCTGGTTTTTTAAATGAAGTACTAATCCGTTTCAGATAAAAAAGAACATTTTTTTTAAAACTCATATAAAAATAAATATAATTTTTTTAAGTTGGATAAATTAATCTGGGACGGAGTAGTACTAATCCGTTTCAGGTTCCTTCGGTAATTCATTTTTACTTAACTTAATTATTCATATAAAATTAGGCCGCCTACTTTTAATTCACCAATTTTATATATTAACTTATAAGTAAGGATTTAATAAATTAACTTATACATTCATATAAATATTTATGTGCGCCCTGGTGCACACGGGAACCAAATGGTGGGACTGTTCCTTATTTTTTGAATCACAGAGAGCCTGAAGGTTCTCCTGATTAGTCCCACTATATGAAACGGAGTACTAGTAAAATTTATCAGATTCCAGTTCTTCCTTAACCAATTTCTTTATGACTCCGTCCCAGATAATATGTCGATCTGACATATTAAAAAGTTTACTACTCCGTTTCAAATCAATCGGTGATTCGTTTTTAGATCACACAATTATCTATATAAAATTATTTTAATTCACTAATTTTATATATTATTTTATAAGTAAAGATTTAATAATTACAGTTAATTATTTATATAAAAATAAATTTTTTGAATCACCGATTTATCTGAAACGGAGTAGTATATTTATTTTTATGAGACTTTTAAAAAAATTGTTCTTTTTTGAGGCTACATTTGGGTCGGAGAAGTATATTTCTCCTAATCTTAATTTCATAATACTCCGTTTCATATAAATTTTTTTTGGGTTAATAATTTTATTTATAAGTATTTAAGTACTTCTCTGTTTCAGATAATATGACGAACTCAAGAAAATGGTGGGACTGTTACCGTATGCCCTGGTGCAAACATAAATATTTATATGAGTAAATTAGTATAAATATTTAATAACAACTTAAATAACAATATACTAGTCCAAAAGAACCTTTAGGTTCTCCCTATCATATAGTCGGAGTAATTGGGCCAGATCTTTTTCTTCACTTTTAAAACAATATTAAATTTTAAGTAAAATCTATATTTTTAAGTGAGTATTTATATCACTTAAAAATATTTAACCATAAATTTACATATACTTCTCCGTCCCAAATAAAAAAGAACATTTTTTTCATTAATCACTTAAATATAAATATAAATATAAATTTTTTAAGTTGGATAAATTAATCTGGGAGGGAGTAGTACCGGTTTTTGAAAACCCAGAATCCTAAAGGATTCTCGTGAACTGGACTATTATAAAATTAGTGAATTAAAAGTAGGCGACATAATTTTATATGTCAGATATAAAAATGAATCACCTATTAGTCACACGATATGAAACGGAGTAATATATTTTTAATAAATTCCAGTTTTTCCTTGAGAAATTACTGAATCACGCTCCATTACACCTAATCTTAAGCCTTTGTTTTTAACAAAATTATGATCTCCTTCAAATTCTTCCAATCTATCTTTAATTAAATTATAAGTTGCTCTACTAAACCATCCATTTGTAATTTCACTTAGTTTAATAAATCCATTATTAACAGCAAAATTTGAAATTACTTTACATAAAATAATACAAATAGTTCTTCTATAATCTGAAGACTCACATATTTCATTTGCAGGCCTATGAATTTGGTTGTTATTGTATAATCCATAATAAGATATTAAACCTTTTAAAATTGGAATTTCTACATTATATGTCCAAGAAGGAGTAGGAATAGGAATTTCAGTTTCTTCAAGATGATATTTAGCTCTTAAAAACCATAAATTTAACTCACATGCATTTATCATTAATTTTTTAACATCGTTAAAATCCCTTTGTTCAATTTTATCAGTAATTTTTTTTCCAGAATATAAATCATAAGGAGAAACAATTTTTTCCTGTTTACCAAAATAATCTTTTACAATTGAATACAAATCAAAAAAGCCATTTTTATCTAAAGGGTTATAAAAATATTTATTCTCCGTTTCCCAAGATTCTATAAAATGCATAAAATCATATGTAGTTAAAATATTATTAGAACTTTTTGTATAATTTACAAAAATACAAATATCTTCTTTTTTAAAATTTAATTTACTTCTATAATAAAAATCTTCTATAAAATCCACATTTTCTTTTAAAGCATCAACTTTTTTTTTTTCATTTTGTAAATATTCATTTGAATCTGAATCTACATATTGAATAAAATCAAACCCAGGATCGACAAAAGTAATTTTCAAGTTCATATCTTCATTACTTGCAATCAAGAATGAATTTTCAATATTCTCTAAAGTCGGTGTATGCCCTGGGTTTTCTTCTGAAGCACATGTTCCTATAATTATAATATTCAAAGACATAATATTCGAAGACATTTTTTATAATAAAAAAATAAATAAAAATTCAATTGTTGAAAAAAATATTACTTGAAAATTTTTTTTTTATTATAAAAAATGAAAGAAATAAAAAAGTCCGATTTACCAGATTATGCAAAAAATTCTAAAATGTATGAAGATATTTCAGATGATGAAATTGTTTTGGTTCCTTTAAAATTTTTAATTTATGATGAAACTATTAATAATTTTAAAGATTATAAAAGATTAATTAAATCTTACAGATATTTTTTATCTGAATTATCTAAAGAAATAATTGAATTCCAAGAAAATCCAGAGAACAGATATAATATTTTACATTTTTTTATCAAACACAAAGATGATGCTTTTTTTCAAGAACAATTAGATATTTTTGAAAATATATACATGAAAATTTCCATAAGAGGTACTTTTATGGAATATTTTTTTGAGGAAAATAAAGAAACGTCCATTTTTTCAATATTTATATTTGAAAATGAAAGTTGTAAAATTATAATAGAAGAAGGTATTATTACTACAAATGAATGTTATGAATATTTAGAAAATATTAAAAAATCTAATAACTTTGAAATTGGACTTGAAAAATTATATGTCTCTTTTATTTTTGTCGGAGGTGTAGTTTTTGTTAAATTTTATCAAAATAATAAAGAATATTCATCTTATAAATTTAAAATTAGTATTAAAAATCTTACTGAAGTTTTTAGTGAACTTCTAAAAAATATGAAAAAATCTGAAAAATTAATCAAATCTAAAGAAATTTTTGGTATATCTCATATAGCTGAAACTTCTAAAAATATGTTTGATACATTTTCTGTAGGAATACTAAAAAAAGATGATCTGATATTTGGTGATATAGATCATCTTTTTAAACATCATAAAAAAATTGAAAAAGGAATTACAAAAAATAATATTGAATCATTTCTTAAAAAAAATGAGAGAATTGTATATTTTTAATAATATATTACTACTCCGTCCCAAATAAAAAAGAACAATTTTTTTAAAAGTCATATAAATATACATATAACTTTTTCAATGTGTCAGATAAATTAATCTGGGACGGAGTAGTATTAATAAATTGACGTGACAATTTATTAAATCACACTTGTAAAATAATATATAAAAATATAAGAAAAAAATATTTTTATATGCAAGAAGTTAAAATGAATTACCGATTGATCTGAAAAGGAGTAGTACTATATATTTTGATTAAACTTTTTTCTAGAGAAATTAAAAAATAATCCAACAGTTACATATTAATAAAAATATATATATTCTTCCAGAGAAATTAGAAAATTGTTGAAAAAAATTTTCTTTTTTGACAGATTAGATACTTCAACAAAATATTATCTGGGACGAAGTTGTATATTATTCTAGAGGAATTAAGCTAACAGTTAAAGTATAAGAAATTACAAAAAAAAAATTGACAAGATAATATATTTATAAGTTAAGGGAGTTTCTTCTTTATTATCAATATATTTAGATTATTGTTTAGAAAAATATATTTATTAATTTAGGAAAATATATTTATAAATAATTATTATACAAATGGATTATTAAAATTCATAATTGCTATACAAAATTTAATCTCTCTATAACTAGTTTTAGTTTTTAAATCACAAATTTCTTTTATTGGTTTTAATTTATCAGTATTTTCAAAAGTAAGTACTATATTTTTGATAAAATTAAATGTTTCATCGGACATTTCCATTTTAAGATAGCCTTTTTCAATACATTCAGCAATATGATTTTCAATTGTTTGTACTTGAAAATTTCTTTTTTGCGCAATTTCTTCTATTGACAATGTCTTATACAATTCATATGTAATTTTAGAAGTACTAGATAAATTATTATTTTCAAATTTTTCTATTAATAATTTATTTTTTTTCATTTCAATTAATTTTTTAATACATTCTTGAGCTATATACCAATTCAAAAATAATTTATCATATTTTGGTGATAAATTTAAAATACTCATACAATATTTATTATCAGTTTCAAAAACTTTAGAAATTAATTTATTAGAATAATTACCAAAGTTAAATTTAGAATTTGTGTCAACAATAATTTTTGTATTTTCTTTAAAATAATTAAATCTTAAACTATTAACTATTTTTAAAGACTCAATAACTTTAACAAAGTTATTTGTATTTTTTGATAACCAATCAATATAAGCTTCATCTGTATACATATCCATAACTCTACTTCCTTTATATTTACCAAAAGTTATTAAATAATATGGCCCTATTAAAGTTGGGTCATTATTATAAATTTTGCATAATTCTTCTATGGATGGTATTTGCATTTTTTTATTAATTTTTATAAAATAAAATTTTCATTTTTATTACTCTTAAAAAATTAGGATTAATACATATATATTTTTTAAGTTTGTGTCTAATTGAGCCTTACATTATTCTTGAAAACTTAAGATATTGTTTCTAAAATTGTTTAATAAAATTGGAAACAATAATGTTTATTTTATACTAGTCCAGTTCAAATACGCCGACAAAGTTGGGATAGATCTTTTTTTTCACCGTTTTAACCATATAAATTTTTAATTAAAAAGCTTATCATTAAGTAATATTTTATACTACTCCGTTTCAAATAAATTGGTAATTCAAAAAATAAAGAACCACTTGGTTCCAGTGTGCACCAGGGCGCACATAAATATTTATATTCATATATAAGTTAATTTATTTAATCCTTACTTATAAGTTAATATGTAAAATTAGTTAATTAAAAGTAGGCGACCTATTTTTATATAAATAATTGAGTGAAGTTAAAATGAATTAGCGATTGATCTGAAACGGAGTAGTATGTCTTTTAAACACTTATTACCTCAATATTTACATATAAATAAATTTTTTCTCAAAACCTGACATATTATATGAACTGGACTAATATAATAGAAAATAATTGAAATAAATTTTTGAAATAGAGAACCAAGCATTACAGTAGTATTTTATAAAAGTTATTTTCGAGAAAATATATAAATTTTATTATTTTTTTTTGACAGATTTAAAAATATGTCAAAAAAAATTGGCGGTGGTGATGAAGGTTGTGTTTATAAAACATCTAATGAAATGTGTTTTAAAATTGGGTTTTCAAACAGTATAATGAGAGAATTTTCAAACAATAAACTATTACCTAAATTAAATATTTTTTATGATACTGAATTAGTTAGTCTTGAACAAATTTCAGATGATAATTATTATATGAATAGTTGTAAAATAATAAAAAAAATTCAAAAAACTGGAAATGCAAATATTAAAAAAATTAAAGATGATATTAAAAAAATTGAAAATTATAATAGTAATAATAAAGATAAGATTGATTTATTTTCATTATATTCTTATTTATTTAGAGAAGAAAAAATAAATCAAGATATTATAATAAAAATGAATATGCCTTATTTAAATGGGAAAACTTTAGATTCTATATTTAAAAAATTAAAGAAAGATAAATTAATATCTTACAGTTTATGGATTGAAAATTTAAAATTACTTGTTCATTTATATTTAAATGTAGAAAAATTAAATAAAAATTATAATATATATCATAACGATCTTCATAATAATAATGTTATTATATTTAAAGATAAAATTTATCTTATAGATTTTGGATTAATGTCTTTTAAACCTGATAAAAATCATGATTTAAAAAATATACAATATATGATTGAAGAATTAGTTGACATAGGATCTTTAAATAAAAAAATTAATAAAAAAATTATTTCAGGAAATATTACAATTTATCCAGAATTTGATATTAATAAATTTCTTGATTTATTCTAAAAATATTCTAATCCGTATCAAATCACTCATTTATTCATATAAAATTAAGTCGCCTACTTTTAATTCACTAATTTTATATATTACTGTATTGACTTACTAGTCCAGTTCAGGAGAATCCTTTTGGATTCCTATAATTATTTCAGGTTTTGAGATAAATTTTATTTATATGTAAATATAAATAAAATTGTTTAAAAGACATACGACTCCGTCCCAGATAAATTTATCCAACTTGAAAATTTTATATGCAATTTTATATAGCTTTATAAAAAAATGTTCTTTTTTATTTGTGACGGAGAAGTATAAAATATTAATTAAGGATAAGCTTTTTAACTAAAAATTTATATGGTTAAAAAAGTGAAGAAAAAGATCTGGCCCTACTTTTTTGGTGTATTTGAAATGGACTAGTAATACATTTAATACTTATTACGTCAATTTATTGATATAAATATTAACTTTCAAAAAAATACATATTATCTAAATAATTACAAAAATATTTCTCATTGTCTTCAAAACTTTCAAATACTTTTTTATTATCATCAAAAGATAAAATTAAAAACAATGTTTTTTTTCCTCTCTTAAAAAAATATTGTTTAAAAATACCTTCTTTAATAAAATTTCTTGGAAAATATATTTCTTTGAATTTTAGTCTTTTCATTAATTTTTCAAATCTATCTCTAATTTCAAAAAAGTATGATAAATTATTATTTTGATATTTTCTAGAAATATTGTATCCAAACAAAGAAGAATTTTCTCCAAAATATGGTTTTATTTTTACTAAAATATTTAAATGATCTTGTGAGTTGTTATTTCTCATAATTATTCCTGATTTTTTTACAAGAAATTCATTAAGTAATTGAGTTTCCGACATTTTTATTTCTTCTTATTTTTTTTTAATAATCAATTTTTTTTTTACAACTCAGATATTAATTAAATAAGAGTTTAGTACGATTCCGTCCCAGATTGAAATATTAAAAAAGTTATATTTACTTTTATATAACTTAAAAAAATCTTCTTTTTTATCTGAGACCACTATTTTTTAATATTTAAAAATTGATTATTAAAAAAAATAAAAAAATACAAAAAAATGTCTATTAATATTGTAAATAAAATTCTTGATAATTTTAATATTATAATTACAGATGATGTTAAAGAAATAAATATAAAAATCATTGACAATTGTAAATACAATGTATACATAAAAACTAAATTTGACGACTTTTTAGTTGAACATTTAGAAAGTCACGAAAATATTTATTTAGGTGATGGTCCATGTTTTAGGATTTTTCTTATTCGTGAAAAAAATTTAATTCCTATTAAAACTGAAAATAATTATGGATATTTATATCAAAAAGGAATATTAGGAAGCGAAATAATATATTTTAAATAAAATAATTTACTGTTGTAGGTCAAATCATGTGTCCAATTGATTCAGATATTTTTCCTTCTTGGGTTTAGATATTTTTCTTCCAATTGATTCAGATATTTTTCCTTCTTGGGTTTAGTATATTTTTTCTTTTTGTGTTTAGTACTACTCCATTTCAGATCAATAGGTTTTTCAGATCAATAGGTTATTCATATAAAATTATTTTAATTTACTAATTTTATATATTAACTTATAAGTAAAAATTTAATACTTCTCCGTCCCAGATAAAAAAGAACATTTTTTTATAAACTCATATAAAAATATATATAAATTTTTTAAGTTTGATAAATTAATCTGGGACGGAGTAGTACTTATATTTAAATATTCATATCAAAATTTATTTTTTGAATTACCAATTCATTTGAAACGGAGTATTATATTTTTCTTCAAATTGATTCAGATATTTTTCCTTCTTTGGTTTATTATATAAATTAGTATATAAAAATTTAAGTAAAAACTTTATATGTAAGTTAAATTCAGTTTATTTACTTAACCTTATAATTCAATTTATTTTTTGAAAACCCAAACCAAAAAAAATCTTTACTAGTGTATAGTCCATTTCAAAAAATAAATTGAATTATTGACGCATAAGATAAATAAAACATATAAGACTCCATCCCAGATAATATTTTGTTGAACTATTTGATAGATTAAAAAGTTGGATAAATTAATCTGGGATGGAGTCGTATTTATTTTAATATGACTTTTTCAAATTGGCTTAACATATTATCTGGGACGGAGAAGTAAGACTCTGTCCCAGATAAAAAAGAACATTTTTTTATAAACTCATATAAAAATATATATAAATTTTTTAAGTTGGATAAATTAATCTGGGACGGAGTAGTACTAGTTTTTATATTTTGTGAAAAAAAAAATTTGGTCTAGTATAGTTTATATGAATAAACATAGTAATATTTTAAAATAAAAATTAAAAAAAAAATTAAGTAATAATTTATATGTAAAAAAGATAATTGAAAAATTTCTTGAACACTTAATCACAAACGCGAAATTTAACGATTTTTTACACTTAAATTTTGACTTAATTTTTTTCGAATTTTTCCAAACTTTTTCTTTTTCGAAATTTTTAGTTTACATATAAAATCACTTAATTAAAAAATTATATATTCAATAACACTCAAATTTGAAAGTTTCATATAAATTTATATAAATTTATATGAATTTTTTTCTTTTTTATATAAAAATGGAAAGAATAAAAAAGAAAAAATTACCCTATTATATTCAACAATCACCTATTTTTGAAGATATAAAACGCAAAGAATATGTTTATATACCAGAAAATATTTTTAAAAATATAAATTTTGAAATACAAAGATTATAAAAAATTTTTAGAAACTTCAAGATATTTCCAAATTATACAACTAAAATTAAGAGTTTATTATTTCCTTGAAAAAAATAAAGATGAAGTTTTAGAGGTAAGCCTACTTTTTATTGTCATTAAGATTATATTAAAGATATAATTAAAGACGTTAAATATTTTATTAAACATAAAGAAAAATTAAAAGATATCTCAATTAAATTTGAGATAGATTTCGGTGAACTAGATGTGGATATATCAGATAAAAAATATAATAATTTGGAAATTATTATATTTTTTCTATAGATCGGTTGTTTAAATTTTCTAATAATATTTATGATTTGATTGATTTAAACAAATTATATCTTCAGAAGATTTTGAAATTGTAGATCAAGAAGAAATTCTTAGAATTTATAAAGAAAAAAATACTATATATACAGATGAATTTGTGAGTGAAGATAATATAATAACCATGAAGATCAACAAAATTTTATTGAAATTTATTTTAATTAAAAATTAAAATAAATTTCAAAATATTTCAGAAAAGATAGTCAATTTTCTTCTTGGATGATGGATAAAAAAGGAAGGGTAAATTGTTATTTTTAAATATCCTACAGATGAAGATCAAGATATAAATGATGTATTATCAATTAAAAAATCATCAGAAAAATATTTAGGTCAAGAAGTAGATTTTATATTTTTAGATGAATTAAATTATTTTAATCTAAAATAAAAATATACTACTATGTTTTAGATAAATATGTGATTCAAAAAATAAATATTTGTATAACTAAATTGTCGTAATAAGTTTTTAATATATAAGTATATATTAAAAACTTGATGAATTTTATATGAATAAATGAATGATAAAAAACGAAAATAAAATTTTTTTTTTAACATAATTTTAAATAAAAAGATTTTAATGTAACATTTTAAAATATTTTATTTACAGAAAAGACATTCCTATGCTTTTGAACAATTTACCAAAACTTTTTTCTCTATTTTCATCGAGAAGTTCTTTAGAATAATTATTTTGTTCACTAGGATAAATTTTAACATTTACTTCCATATTATCCGATGAAATAAGAATAGTATGTTTAAAAAGTATATCTACACCTAATAAATCATCCATTTTTATGTTTTCAACCGAAATTATCATATTAAAAACTAAAACTGGTGCTAAATCATCAATTTGAAATTCAAGGGGAGTTAAAAAATTAATTTTAAGATAATCCACATCGCCAGCAGCTGTTTCATAAGTAACAATTTCTTTTGATTCAATATTTGCATTGAGTATTTCAGGATTAAAAGAGTATCTTCCAATACTTTTATGACATTCCCATTCTTGAGAAGAATAATTCCAAAACTCTTTACATAAGATAGTACTTGAAGAACTCCCGCAGTCCATTAAACGCATTTTTTCTTCAGCTATAATATTATTAATTTTAATTTTACAATTGATTCTAATTAAATTAAAATCAGATGAATTTTTTTTTGTGATTTGAGTTCTTGATTGTCCAACATAGTATAATTGTTTTAATTCTTCTGATTCTTCAATTTTTAAAATTGTCAATGAATTTTTTCTGTCTATATCATCAAAACTTTTATATTTAGAAATACCTATAAGTGTATTATTAATAATAATTACATATTGACCCTCATATTCTTTTCTAAAATTTTCATCTTTTATATAACTTTTTAAAAATTTATCGTAAAACTTAAATTTATCATCATCTGAAATATTTTTTGCTCTAAATAATCTATTTGCAAAACCAGGAACTTTATCAAGATATTTTTCTTTAACAAAAAAATTTGCATCATAATGACCTTCATTACCAGTAAAATAAACTTTAGGTTGTGGTTTTTTATATTTGAGAATTTGTTCCATTTTGTATATTTGATAAAAAAAATACAAAATTCAAATTTTATGGTAAAATTAAATAATCAATAAAACTCCTTTCCAGATTAGTTTATCATATTAAAAAAATTGGATATTCCACCTAGAGTTGAATTTCGGACGAAGTTGTACTTAAATAATCAATAAAACTCCTTTCCAGATTAGTTTATCATATTAAAAAAATTGGATATTCCACCTAGAGTTGAATTTCGGACGAAGTTGTACTTAAATAACCAAGTAAATTATATAATTTATTTTTGATAGCGTATTTTACATATTTATCATTAAAATATGTATTTAAGAAGTAAAAGAAATCTTGTCTATCATATACAAATTATATACTACTCCGTCCCAGATTAATTTATCTGACACATTAAAAAATTTATATTTATATTTAAGTGATTAATGAAAAAAATGTTCTTTTTTGAGCCTACATTTGGGACGGAGAAGTAATTCTTTTTTATCTCTATCAATATTAAATAAATATGTAATTTTACTTAGTTCTATTAAAAACCCATCTTTCAAATCATTATTTTTATATCCTTCCTTGATAAACCAATCAAAAAATTGATAATTTAAATATCTAATTTTTATATAATTTCTATCATTATTGATATTTTCATCTAAATTATCAAAAAAACTTAATTCTTTAAGCCATTCACACCCGTCTTTTTAAAAATCTATAAGTTTAATATACTTCATTTTTTTAAGACATAATTTTTTTTAATTTTATTTTTTCAATAGATTTTATTATTGTATTACAAAAATGAAATTAAAATTTTATTCATTTACATTTTAAAAACTATGTTTCATCTAGGTAAAATAAATTGTGTATTAAATGTATATTGGTGGGGAAGATTAACTTCTGTATATGGATTAAATAGTTGTACTGAAGAACCTATATTAGATCCTTTAAAACATTATGCATTAATTGGATCTTATGAAGATAAATATGGAATTAGAAATTTTTTTAATAATTCAGTAGAAGAAAAAAATAAATATTTTGCAGATGATAATGAAAATAAATATTATCTTTCTGATGATAATAATATATTAAAAAATTGGACAAATAAAAATGGTTCTGGTGATTTATATTTAGTTGAATATACTTTAATTGACCTAGAAAATTTAGAAGAGTCTTTAAATAAATCTATTGAAGAAAAAAATATTTTAGATAATCATATTATTTTTTTGGAAAATATTATTAAGAAACAAAAAAATAAAGATAATAATATATTTAATAGAATTACGAGATTTTTTAAATAATTTACTACTCAGTTTCAAATAAATAGGTGATTTGTTTTTTCATCATTTATTTATTCGTATGAAATTATTTATGAATTTTATATATTATTATTTAAGTTTATGAGTTATACTAATTTATTCATATAAGTATTTAATGTTCACCGAGTCGCAAACTTGAACAGTCCCACCAATATGGTTCCTTATTTTTTAAATCACCGATTTATCTGGAACGCAGTAGTGTTTAAAAAGGCCTAATTTTTTTACATTCATAACCATAATGTTTTCTTACAATATACATTAGAAAAGTATCAGGATCCCAATCTGATCTCCATTCTCCATTTGCATTTAAAGACCTCATTCTTGGAGAATTATGTTGATCATAATACAATCCAGCTTCTTTTTTAGAACAAAAAACTAAATTAATATAACCAATATGTTCTGCTTTTCCTGACCATTCAGGATTAGTTTGGTGTATTTCTGGATTGAATTTTAGTACTTCTAAGATATACATTTTTTTATGTTTAAAAAAATTTTCTTTTTTTCAATTGTAAATAAAAATCTAAAAAATGTATTAAAAAGAGTTATAATTATTATTGTGGTTCTTATATTATATTATAAAAAATACACTAATCAATTCCAAATATTGTTATAAAAATTATTCTGTTATAAAAATCTAATGAAATATATTTTGGTATTAAACATTAAGAAAATATATTCTGTTATAATAATCTAATGAAATATATTTTCTTATAAAAATTTAGAAAAATATATTCTGTTATAAAAATCTAATGAAATATATATTTTTATAAAACATTAGAAAAATATATTCTGTTATAAAAATCTAATGAAATATATTTTGTTATAAAAAATTAGAAAAATATATTCTGTTATAAAAATCTAATGAAATATATTTTGTTATTAAAAATTAGGAAAATATATTATAAAAATCTACTGGGCCAATTCAAATATTGTGAAAACCTTTAGGTTCCTTTGGGATTAATTGATCAAGGTATTTTTCTTTAATTGTTTTAGAATATAAAATTTTATATTAAAAGCCGTAAGTTACAAATTATATATGTACTTCTCCGTCCCAAATGTAGGCTCAAAAAAGAACAATTTTTTTAAAAGTCTCATAAAAATAAATATAAACTTTTCAAATTGGATAAATTTATCTGGGACGGAGTCGTACTTAAAATTATAATTAAATATAAAATCTTTTCTGTTGAAAACTCAATTTAATAGAAATCCATCCGGATCATTAATGAAATATATTATGTTATTAAAATATATTTTATAATAAAAAATTAAAAAAATATATTCTGTTATAAAAATAAAAAATATTTTATTATAAAAAATTAGAAAAATATATTCTTTCATAAAAAATTAAAAAAATATATTCTTTTATAAAAATCTAACGAAATATATTATGTTATAAAAAATTAAAAAGAATATATTTTTTTATAAAAATATAATCAAATACTACTCCATTTCAAATCAATCGGTAAGTCATTTTTAGATCACTCATTTATTCATATAAAATTATTTTAATTCACTAATTTTATATATTACTGTATTGATATAATTTTTTTTTTTGAATTACCAATTTATCTGAAACGGAGTAGTAGTATATTATGTTATAAAAAATTAAAAAAATATATTCTGTCATAAAAATAAAATATATTTTGTTATAAAAAATTAGAAAAATATATTATATTAGAAAAAATTAAAAAAATATATTCTTTCATAAAAATTTAATGAAATATACTTCTCCGTCCCAGATAAAAAAGAACATTTTTTTTAAAACTCATATAAAAATAAATATAATTTTTTTAAGTTGGATAAATTAATCTGGGACGGAGTAGTATTTTGTTATAAAAAATTAGAAAAATATATTTTGTTATAAAAATCTAATGAAAAATATATTTTGTTATAAAAAATTAATGAAATATATTCTATTATAAAAAATTAAAAAAAATATATTATATTATAAAAATAAAATATATTCTGTTATAAAAATTAATGAAATATACTACTCCGTCCCAGATAAATTTATCCAACTTTAAAAAGTTATATGTATATTTATATGCCTTTTTAAAAAATTGTTCTTTTTTATTTGGGACGGAGAAGTATATTATTTTAGAAATATTTTACATAATATTTTTTTTAATAAGTTCATCATACATTTTAATTCTATGATCATTAATATAATATAAAATATTCCCATTATTTAATTTCAATAATTTGCCTACATGTCTATAATTTAAAGAAGGTGTTAACGGAATTGGATCTGAAGAAACAACAACTCTTAATGCTTTAATATTTTCTTTACTATTAAATGATTGCTTCCAATATATATTACCTACTCTAGGAGATGCGAAATTAATATTATTAACAATTATGTCATAATCATTTGATAATCTATAACTAAATAATGATGACAATGCAGCACCTAAACTATGTCCAGTTACGTAAATTACATAATTTTTTTTGTCTTCTATTAATAATTTTAATTTTGAATAAAAATCATTATATATTTTAGAATGAAATAATTGTTTATAAAATCCTCTATGAACTTTTATTTTACTATCATAAACAATTTTAATTACATTTAAATCTGTAATACCATCTCTAACAGATTCAGTACCTCTAAAAGAAATAGTAATTTTTTTATTTTTATCATCTACATAAATACCAACTTGTAAATCTGTTTCATCATCTGAAAAAAAGTAAGTAGCCTTATTAAAAATACTATAAATATCAGTTGCGTATTTTAACATTTCATGAATAATTAATATTTCTGACATTTTTAAATATACTGTTAAAATTTCTTAAAAATCTTAAAAAAATTTTTTATTATTTTCGTCTTTTTCTTTCATTTAATAAATATTTTAATAATTTTAAATAAAATTCTAAAAAAGGAATTTCTATCTGATTGATATCTTCATATGTATAATCTTCATAACTTTCTTCTTTTATATTTTTCCAGTTATAATCTTCTAATAAATTTATAATAGGTAAATATTTATTTTTAATTAATATTTGTAAAATATCTGCAATTCTATTCATAGAAATTAAACAATTTTCACTTTGTAAAAATTGTTTAAAATTTTTTTCTGCTATAATTTTTTCCATTGTTGTTATTATAATTTTATTTGTAATTTCATTCCTAATGAACAAATTTCCTGGATTAAAAAATATTAATGAATCAAAACCTATGAGAGTTTTAAAATCTAAATAAAAGCCATCATTAATAAATTTTAATAAAATCTTTTCTAAAACTAAAAAATCAGTCTTGTCGGATAATTTTTGATCACTAAAACTATTTATATATGAAAATATAAATTTTTCACAAACAGTACAGTTTTGATCATTTAAATCATTAAATAATAATTTTGAATTTTTATATTTTTCATCTATATTATTAATTAGATCTTCTACTTTTTCTAAAAAATCCAAATATGTTTCACAATTTAAAAAAATAGGGAAAGTATTTTTTAAGTACATATATTTTTTATTTTTTGGTTCTAATTCGCCTAATGGAAATATATAAGAAAATAAATTTTCTAAACAAACTAAATTTGATATTTGTTTTTGTAAATCATACATTTCATGAAATATTAATTTACTTGAATTATCAGAAAAATTTGAAATAAAGTATTCTACAATTAAATCTGTATTTAAATCCAGATAATCCTTAATTTTGTAAATATATATAATTTGTTCTTTATCAAAAATATAATCTAAATATTTATTAAAAAAATAAGAATTATTCAAAGATAAAATTCTTTTAAGATTTTTGTAAAAATATATTATAGGTTTTTCATTCCAATTAAATAAAACATCAAACATTTTTTTTTCATTTTTTTTATTTATTCCCCAAAAATCTGCAGTTCTAATAAGTTTAACAAAATCTTCAAGAGAGTCTACTTTTAATTTTTTTTTATAATGCAAAGGTTTAAATTTTCCTTTTTCAGATAAATTATTATAGAAGTCTGAGTCCACCAAGTAATCTGAGATATCTTTTTTATACATTTTTATTTAATGAAAAATAAATAAAAAATTCATTTATTAAAAATTTATTACTACTCCGTCCCAAATAAAAATATCCAACTTTTTTAAAAGTCATATTAAAATGCATATAACTTTTCCAAGTTGGATATTTTTATTTGGGACGGAGTAGTACAGTTTCTCTAGACAAAAATATATTGTGTTTTATAAATCATCCAAATCATATCCCATTTCTAAATACCTTACTACTCCGTCCCAGATCGACATATTATCTGACACATTGAAAAAGTTATATGTATATTTATATGACTTTTAAAAAAATTGTTCTTTTTTATTTGGGACGGAGAAGTGATATTTTTTTCGGATGCATTGCTTTTTTTATTATTTATGTTGCTAAAGGTTTCATATTTTCTTTTATTTTTTTTGTAATCTAATTTAAAAATGCTTGGATTTGAAGAAAAAAACTCCCAAAAGATTTTATCTTAATTTTTTTTAATAAATGAATTCCATTTTCATTTCTCGAAAAATCTTTTCAACAAATTTTATCTTGATTTGCTTTTAATAATTCTATTGAATTTTTATTTTTAGATATATTTTTCCAATCAATTTTATCTTGGTTTGCTTCTAATAATTCTATTGAATTTTTTTTCTCTAAGAAAAGAGACCAAAAAATTTCATCAAGATTCTCAATCTATAAATAAATCGCTGAATTGTTAGAAGAAAACATACAATAATTAATTCTATTAAAAAAAAAATTTCTAATAGTTCAATTGCATTTTCGTTACAAGACAAATGATTTCATCCAATTTCTTCCAAATTGTTTTTAATAAATGAATTGCATTTTTATTTCTTGATAGATATAGATAAAAAATTTTATCTTGTTTTTCCTGTAATAAATGAATGGCATTTTTGTTTTCAGATAATTGGGACCAGTTTATTTTTTTTAATTTTTTTCCAATAAATGAATCGCTTTTGGATTTCCTGATAAATGGTACTGCTCTGTTTCAAATAAATTTATCCAACTTAAAAAATTTATATATATTTTTATATGAGTTTATAAAAAAATGTTCTTTTTTATCTGGGACGGAGAAGTACTGCTCTGTTTCAAATAAATCTAAACTTCATTATAAAAATATTTGTATGAATATTTAAGTGTAAATAATAAATATATACTCATAAAATTTTATATGAATAAATAAGTGAATAAAAATGAAGTCCAAAGGAACCTTTGGGTTCCCGCGAACCGGGTGGTTTGTCATTGATGTGAAATGAACTAGTAAAAATCAACTAGTTCTGGATTTTCTTCTAAAAATTATACTTCTCCGTCCCAAATGTAGTCTCAAAAAAGAACATTTTTTATAAAGCCATATTAAAATCTATACTTCTCCATCCCAAATAAAAAAGAACATTTTTTTCATTAATCACTTAAATATAAATATAAATTTTTTAACTTGGATAAATTAATCTGGGACGGAGTAGTATAACTTTTTTAAGTTGGCTTGACATATTATCTGTGACGGAGTCGTATTGCTTTAAAATTAACTGAAAAATATTTCCAATGAATTTTATTTTTATCTATCCAATCTCTTAATTTATTGTGTTAGAAATGTTTTTTTTATTTTTATCTAAATTGAAGAAAAATTGAAAAATTTATTCTATTATATTTTTCAATTTTTTATAAAACTTTTGCATTTGGAAAACAATTGAAAAAACCTATGACTCCTTCCTAGATAATATGTTGATCTGACACATTGGAAAAGTTATATTTATTTTAATAGGGATTTTTAAAAAGTTGGATAGACGCCTACTTTTTATTTGTGATGGAGAAGTTTCCTATTATGTGAATATTAGGATTTGGATTTTATTTTTTATACTTCCTCAAATCCAACAAGTTTTCTTATTTCTACAGTATATTTATTTTCAGCATAAAAATTCCAAAAAATAATTTCATACAAAAATCCAAATCCTAATATTCCCATAATAGGAAATATAATATAACCATATTTAATAAAAAAAGGTATATTTTTATTATATAGATAAACATTTCCGGTAAATCCTTCTACTTTAATATTTTCATAAGAAGTTAAAATTATATTTTCTGGAAAATAGTTTTTATCTTTAATACATAAATTAATTTCAACAACTGCTGATAAATCTTTATTAATATCATTAGAACTGAAATATATATTTTTTGATTTATCAGTAATTTTTGTATAATCTACACATGTATCAAATGTAATATTATCTAAAATACAAGATGATGAAATTAATCCGTCAATATATTCATAAGTTTTAATATTAGATATAGATTTATAAACTTTACATTGTATTAAAATAAATACATTTGCAAAAAATGGAGCCATAAGAATTAATAATATTATGATAAAAAATTTATTATTATAAAAAATAACAGTAGTAAAGCAAGAAAAACAAAGATGTACTAACATAACAAAATGTATCAAATTTTGTTCCAGAGGTTTAATTACATCTGAAGTAATAATATTTTTTAAAACTTTATTATTTGTATTATACCAAGGTTCATAATTCATTTTTTAAGTTTCATATTTTTAAATTTATTTCATTTTTTCTAAAAATGAAATAAATGTGTGTTTTTGAATAAATTAAAATTTAATAATTAAATTTTTAAACATATGTGTAAAAATGTTTTTTTATAATTGAGTCTACATATTTGGACTGGACTAGTAAAATTTATATTTTCTTGTTTTGATTAATTCTTTATTTTTATACTTCTTCAATACCATTAAATCCAACAAGTTTCCTTATTTCTACATTATATCTATTTTCGGCATAAAAATTCCAAAAAATTATTTCATACACCCATCCAAACCCTAATATTCCCATAATAGGATATATAATATAACCGTATTTAATAAAAAAAGGTACATAATCATCAGAAAGATAAACATATTCATTAAAATTTTTAATATTAATTTCCTGATAAAAACCAAAATAACAAAAACCGAACCATTTGTAATCCATAGTATTTAAACAAACATAATCATAATATCTATCTTGTGTTTTATAATCTTTAGCTTTAACACATAAATCAAGTTCAACAACACTTGGACAATCAGGATTAATTTTATGATAATTAATATTTTTCGATTCATTAGTAATGTTTGTATAATCAACACATATATCAAAAATAACTTTGTCTAATGATTCAATGTTTTCTATTGGTCTACTTAAGGTTTCATAATTTTTAGGATTAAATTTAAATTTTAAATAACAATCTGATTTAATTAATTCATCAATATATTCATGAGGCTTAATATTACATACAGATTTATAAGCAATAGAATCATTTAAAAAGAATATGTGCATAAAAAATAATATTATAAAAAGACATAAATAGGTAATATATTCTTTGTCATTTTTATTATAAAGAATAATAGCAATAAAACAAAAAGTAAAAAGATATAATAATATAAAAAATTTTAATAATTCTTTTTCAAACAATTTATCTTTATTACACAGATGTTTTAAGATAGGATAGTATGATTTATTCCAAGAATTGTCTGGAGAATATGTTTGATATGAATAATTAAATTTATTTTGCATTTTTTTAATAATTTTCTTTTTAAAAATTTATTTTCGTTTTTCTTAAAAATTATATTTTTACTTAAATTTACTACTACTCTGTCCCAAATAAAAAAGAAAAATTTTTTTAAAAGTCATATAAATATACATATAACTTTTTCAAGTTGGATAAATTAATTTGGGACGGAGTACGACTCAGTTTCAAATCAATCGGTTATTCATTTTTAGATCACACAAATATACATATAAAATTATTTTAATTCACTATTTTTATATATTGTTATTTAAGTTGTTATTAAATATTTATGTGCGCCCTGGTGCACACGGGAACCAAATGGTTCTTTTTTTTTTTGAATTACCAATTTATCTGAAACGGAGTAGTACAATTTTACCAGAATAAATATGTAAAAGTATTATTCTTTTTTTTAAGTTTGAATTTTTTGATATATTATAAAGATAATATATCAAATAAAATTTTTTATCATAAAAATACTGTTGTTTAAACTAAAAAATGCAAATATCACCATCTTTATCATAATACCAATATCCTCCATTTTTAATGTTTTTAATTTCTTGCTCTTCTTTTTTTAATAAATAAAAAAAATAAGAAGGAGGTAAAATTAAAGCCGCAGAAAAAAAAATAATTTTTTTTCCAGCTGTATTACGAAGAAATTTTTTTATGTTTAGTTGATTCATTTTTTATTAATAGTTAATTAAATTTTTTTTTCGTTTTTAGATTTAATTTTTTTTGTAATAATTATTAATTTTTTTTATATATTTATTTTTTGGTGTTTTAAATAAATAATAAGAAGTTAAAAATAAAGCGGCGGACAAAAATACAAACTTTTTGATAGATATTTGATTCATTTTTTATTAATAGTTAATAAATATTTTTTCGTTTTTAGATTTAAAATGGATAGTCTTTTAAAAGAAGTAAAAAAATTAAAAAAATCATCCCAGAGAATTTTTTAATTTCTGGCCTGAAGATTATTCAATCCTTCAGATTTGTTCTAATAAAATTTAAAATTTTTAATTAGAACAAATTAGAAATTTAAATATACTGTTTTATTTTGATATATTTATAAAGAAAAAATTAATAATATATAAATAAAACATATATAAAACATTTTAAAAAAAATTATTTATCTTCATTTTGGTGTTCTAATAAGTGACATTTTTCACACAACGCCATTAGATTAGCGGGATGATTTTTATGAAAAAATAAATTGTCTGATGTTTTAATAAATCCATTTTCATCTGCAGTACGTTGTCTATGTACATGATGAATTTCGCTTGCTATTTCCTCTCTGCACGCCTCACATATAGATTTTATTTTTGCAGAACTGTATCTAGAGACTTTTTTCTCAAGTATTGATGAAGTTTCTGGATGATATTTTAATCTTATTTTATTTGCTGATTCAATAAATTTATTTGAGAGACCTAGGCTCTTGGATACTTCAATACCATAAATCAGTGGCCCCACGCCATCTAACAATTTTCTATCATATACTAATTTATTTGTTTCTTTATTATATACTACAGCCATATGTTTAATATACAATTTTTCTTTTTGAATTAGACTTTTAATTTCATCAAACTTAGCTAAACTATGCAAATGTGTAGCGAAAATATAAGATGCATTCAAATCTGCTAATTCCATATATGAAGTTGTAGTAATTGATTCGGCACTTGGAATTTCTGTGGTTTTGCATAATTCGTCTCCTAAAACTAAAGAATTTTTATCAGAAAGTCTTAAAATAGTTTTAAGTTCTAGAATTTCAACAGCAAATGATGATGAACCTTCAAATAAATTATCATTGCCTACAATTCTCGTAAAAATTTTTTTATAAGGAGAAAATTTAAATTCACTCGATGCAACAAAAAATCCTGCTTGTGCCATAACGATAGCAATACCTATTGCTCTAATTAAACTTGTTTTACCGACGGCATTCGTACCAAAAATTAACATCCCACTTTGATTCAATTCAATATCATTTGGAACATAAAACTCATCTGTATTTAAGCACTCAATCATACAGTGCCTTAAATTTCGGCAAGATACAAAAGATTCATCCCTAACTTCAATCTGAGGTTTAAAATAATTAAATTTCAATGCTATTTGTGCTTTACAGAACGAAAAGTCAATTTCTGTAATAAAATCACAAACACTTTCTAAAGTTTTAAAATATTTTCTTTCTATCTTTCTTAATGATTTATTATATATTTCTTCAACAAGAACATTAACTTCATTTTTTAATTCATTTAAAGCAACTAAAACTTCATCGATTTCAGGAGTAGTTATAAAAATACAATTAGCACTATGTTTATTAAGTTTTACTTTTTCTAAATTAATTTTAAAACTCTTATCTTTATCATCATAAGATGATTTATAATAAATTTTAATAATTTTATTATCTAATTGATCAATGTATTTTAAGAAATTTTCAGATCTAGTTTTTGTTGTACTCAGATGCTGACCCATCTTCGCCATTTCATAAACCTTCACGTATTCAACTGACTTCTTTAAATAATTTCCTAATTCCAAATTTAAATAATTCTGTACTGCTTCAATTTTATCAAAAGATTCCATATGATTTTCTAAAACGCTATCAAGTTCTTCATTAACGCCAGTCATAATAATTTTTTGAGTAAAACTGGAAATGGTTTTAATATCTTTGCATTTTTGTAAATCAAAAGTCTTTTCTAAAAAATTAATAAAAGCATCAAGTTCTTCTAAAGATATTTTAATATTCTTCTTTTCTAAATAACTTTTTGTAATTGCATCATTTTCTAAAAGTCCTAAAATTTCTTTAGTGGCTTTCAATCCTGTATGCATTGTAAAAATAATATAAGGGCTGACTTTACCAAAAACAATTTGTCTTGAAAATTTTTGAAGATCTTTAATTCTCCTTAATTGAATTGAAATTTTAGAGAAATTTGCATTTTTTAGATGTTCTACAAGATCATATTGAGAATTTAAATCTTCTATATCTGTAATTGGAGATGTTAAAGCTGCATAAATTCTTCTTTTGCCCATAGGTGTTAAACATTCATTCATCATACTCACAATTGAAGAATATTTGCCTGTATGTTTTTTGTCATCAATAATATTTAATTGAACTAAAGAATGATTAGCAAGAAGCACTCGATGTCCATTATTTTCAAAAACAGGATCTTTAATTTTTTTGGTAAGATTGGGATTATATTCATAAATAAAGTCTAAAAGATAACAGAATGATTGTGTCGCGATATTGAATGTGTAGAAAGATTCACTAAAAACATTAAATTTCTCAAAAGAATAAAACTGTTCTAATATTTTTTTCTGGTAGGTCTGTTTATAACAATTTTTAGCTCTATTAGAAATATTAGGAGAAACAATTTGAACAAGTTTTAAATTACAATATTTAATAATTTCATTAATCTCACATTCAGGTTGATTCGAGATAAAAATAACCTCACAAGGGTTAAGAATACTCAAAGTTCTTTCTAATTCATCATAAGTTTCAGTGGAATGCTTGTAAATAGCTTTATATTCAAAAATACTGGTTTTTCCTGTATAAACATCAATATTTGCAATTCCAACAATAATAAAATTTTTATTATCTTCAAATTCAATCCAAATACAAGTTGTATTATTGGAGAGGGTTGTTTCATTTTTGACGATTTTTGTGCTGTCTAGGTCTCCTGACAAATTTGAGTAGATACGACTGACTGTCCTCTCAGGATTAGGTCCATTAGTTTTTTGATCAACTCTAACAACTGTAAAATTTTTACTTTTAAGCTTTTCTGCATATCTGTCAGTATAACAATGTTTAAATCCAGCCATTTTAATTCTGAATTTTTCGCCAGTTGATATTTTCGTCACTGTTGAATTTTTACTTGTAATATTTAAATCGCAAATTTCAGCAAATTCTAAAAGTGGACTACCTATTCCTTTTTCAAGCTCTTCTTCAAAATTTAGTGGAATTAAGTTGTACTGCTCCATAAAATCCCCTATTTGTACTAAGCAAATTGTTCTTTTCCCATATTTTTCAACATATTCATTCAAAATTGAAAAAGTTTCTTTAATAATTTTATTTCCACCAAAATCCCAATCTTCTAAATCGATCTGTTCCCAGTTCATTTTTTTTAATTTTTATTTTTTTTTGAAAATTCAATTATTCATGGAAAAATAAAAATTAAAAAATATATTGAGATTAAATATATTTTTTATATGAAAATAAAAATATTATAAAGAATAACTATTTTAGAAATGATATATTATTCCAATATTGTTTTGACCAATGTTCTGATTTGTAATCCGGAGGACATATATACATAGATTTTTTTCCTTTACTTATTTCATTATTTTCATCCAAATATCCACTAAATATTTTATTTATAATTAATTGTTCTTTCGGAATAAAACAGAAATTTTTATGATACATTTTTTTGTTTTTTTCAGTTCCACCTATTTCTACAACAATGTATTCAAATTTATCATCCTGATTATAAGGTCTATTTACATTTATTCCCTTAAGTTTACCACAAGATTTACTCATAGTTATTTTATAAGTGTTTCTTTTTTCATCTTTGTTCATATTTAATGATGTATATTTAGCTTGCATAGGTATATTATTAATAAATAAATCTATTGTATTTCCATTTGTACTATTTCTTTCAAAAGAAAAATTATTTTTATCACAAAATTTTTTTAATCTTTTAAACATTTTTACTTCTTTAAAATGTGTTTTCGATATTATCTGTTTATAATTTGATGATTGTTCTATTTTATTTGATAAAATTTTACAAAAATCATGTTCATTATTTATAATCATGTGACTATGTTTATATTTACTGTCAGCTTTAAATTCATATCCTGTAAGTTTTAAATTACCATAAAATTCAAGAACAAAACATAAACGATCCTGACTAACCATTGCTATAAGCATATCTTTTTCATATTTAAAATCTACCCTTAAACTATAACCATTAGATATTTTAGAAAGTGTTTTGACTTGTAAAGATTTTTCTTTTCCATTTTTTAAAATAACTTTTATATCACATTTTTCACTAGTTTGACCTGTTTTTTCAATATTTAAAAATTTTGCACTTTTTTTTAATAAATCTACAAGAAATTCTTCTGTTTCGTCTCCTAATGTTATGTTGCTAATATCTGGAGCATAGTTTTTAATATGGTTTTCTTTTTCTTTTTTATCTAAAATTCTTATGGAATCATAGTGGCATTCTATACAATTTGATAAAGGTCTTGATTTACAAAATCTTGAAGCACAACTCTTTATAAATATTGGATGTGAACTATCTTTTAAACATTTCCATGCAATTTCTTTACCAGAACCATATGTAAGTGTTTTTAAATTTAAATTTTTATTTATTTCATGATTAAAATCTATTTCTTTAACAAGTTCTGGATATTTGTCTTTCAATAATATAATTTGTTTCTTATCAGATAAAAAATCATTCATATTTGTAAATTCTGCTTTGTAAATCCATCCAAATGAAGCAGTACTTTGTCCTTTATAATTTAAACAATGTCTAAGTTGTTCTTTATTCCACTTGGTAAATTCAGGATGCTTATAAATAACATCTTTTTTATTTTTATATTCTTCAATAATTTTTTCATTTGTTAAATCTATTTTCAAAATCGGATAATTTTTAAGATCTTCAGGTCGACTTTCTGGAATTACTTTTATATTGATTGTTAATTTTTCTAGTTTTGAAGAAATATCATTCATTTTCAATAAATAAAAATTTCTGTTAAAATTCGTATTTTCCAAAAATAAAATATTTTATAAATCATATATTTCTCACTCAAAGAATGTCAGAAAAAAGATTTTTACAAAATGAAAATGGCTATTGATAACAAAATTCATTTCATAAGAATCTTTCAAGAAGATGTTTGGAATAACAAAAATTCTTGGGAAGAAAAAATGCTTAAAAAAATAAATAAATGTTTTAAGAGCAAAGATAAAACAAAAATTTATTATATTTCTTCAAATAATTGCTATGATGAAATGAAAAAGTTAATTAAGAAACATTTGAAAGAAGAAGAGATTAATATTCAAAAAGAGATTAACAGCGAAAAATTATGCATTTAATTATCAACAAAAAAATATTTAATTAATTTCAAATTAAATATTGAATTAAAAAAATATTTTATACAAAACCTAAAAATGTCAACGGAAAGAAAATATCCTAGACCAAAAATACTATGTGATTGTGGTAATTACAAAATTTTGTGCTGGGGAGAAAAAATAAAACCTTATTTAAGACATAAGGCTGACGAAAATTGTGAAAATAATTCAGGAGAAAGTGATGAACACTCCATAGCAAAAAAAATTCTAGTTGATTTTTTAAATGAAAATTCAAAAGACATTGAATTTAAAAAAAAATGTACTTGTTGTCAAGATATTTCATTTCCTGAAAATATATATAAATTTTTAGAAGAAATAACAAATACAAAAGACAATAAAACAAGATATATCATGAATTGATGAAACTAATACTTTATTGTTTGGTATAGAAATTTTCCATTCACATAGAGCAGAAAATACAGAAGTTAGAAACAGTCTTCTTTGGGTAGAAATAAATGCTGATGAAATTATAAAAAAGTTAGATTTAAAAACAATAAAACTACCAGTTATTTTTAATGATATTTTTTGTTCGAAATTAAAGATTGAAGATTCAGAAACAAAAATTTTAGAAGTAAGTTACGAAAAATCGCATTCAGAATGCAATCAATTAAATATTTTATTATCAGAGCCAAGTTTTAAAAATAAATGTAAAGATTGTTATTTTCTGAAAGAAAGTAAAGAATATGATTTAAAGAAAACTTATGATAAACTATCAATGACAGACATAGCATAATTATTAGGATATGTTATTAAAGATAAAAATTATTCATGTAGAGAAATAGAAAAAGCTATTAAAGGATCTTATTTTGACTATACATATTACTGGAGTATCAACAAAAACGATGATGAAGATATACCTGATAAGAGATTATGGTATGAACTAATAAAAAGAAATAAATGTATGAAATGCGAAAGAAAGCACCATGTTTCTAAATACAAGCCTTATTGTGGAGATTGTTATAAAATTATAAAAGAAGATGATATATATACTTTTTCTGAAAAAATATTTATTACTGAAGAAGAAAAAAGAATTTTAAGAAACAAACTAAACTTTTTATATGATGTTAAAAAATATAAAGATTATGGTTTGACATGTAGTATATGTATCAATAAATACGAAACACATGAAAAAAGAGAGGATTACTATAGTCCTGGATCAAATTATGTATCGTGTAAATTATGGTTTATGTATTATGGTAATCTTTCTATTTGTGATATATGTTTGGAAAATGAAATGGTAAAAAGGAATATTATTTAAATAAATTTTTGATATTTAATAAGTACTAGTCCAACGGAACTTTTAGATTCTCCAATTCGGAATGATCCTTGTGATATATGTTTGTAAAAATGAAATACTAATCTCTGATTTGTTTTTATATATCCTTAATTCATATATAAATTTAAATTTTTAGTATTTCCGATTTCCCTGAAATGAAAAGTATTACTAATCCGTCACAGATGAATTTATCTGACAGATTAAAAAAATTATATTTAATTTTATATGAAAATGTTCTTTTTTATCTGGGACAGAGAAGTACATATAAATTTATTTTTGTCACAAATAAAAAATCCAACTTGAAAATGATATATTTTAAATTTAAAAAAGTAGCCTTAAAAATTTCTATTTTTATCTGAAATATACTATTAATAAAAACTTAAATCTAAAAATGAATTAAATAAAAATTTTTAAAATAAATTAAAATGGGTTCTTATTTATCTAAAAATGACAATTCTGAAAATAAAAATATTGAAAGAATTATCAACCTTTTATTGGATAAAGATTTAAATGGCTGTTTATTTGAAAAATATATAGATATTTTTCTTTTTTTAGCTAATTATGGATCTTTAAGTTTTAAAGAAAAAAATTTTAAGTATTCTTTGAAAGGACACAAATATTTTATTACATTATTTGCACAAAGAAATAATGAATCACCTGTTAGAATTCTTGAAATATGTAATGATAAAGCTTCTGCTTTATCTTTTTTTATGGATTTAAATTTAAAAGAAACAATAGATTTTGAAAAATTCATAGATATTATTAAAGAAATAAAAAGAATATTTATAGATTCGAATGAAATTTCAGAATATGATGTTCATATTTTAAACAAAAAAAATATTGAACTTGAAACTGCAAATATTTCAAAAATTGAAAAAATGATTGAAATAGAATCGATTAAAAATAATATAAAAAATTTAACATATCTTGAAAAATTAGATAAATTAGAAATTTTTTTTGCTAAAATGTCGAAATCTATTGATGAAAATTCAATTTTAATTCCAGAAGCAATCGAAATTGTTAATTCAAAAATAGCAAGTGCACCAGAAGAGAGAAATTTTGTAGTTACAAAAGCAGTTAAATTTTTTAATCATTAAAAGTCATAAATCATTAATTTTTTTTATATATTAAAAAATATATAAATGTCTATTTTTTGAAATTCTCTTGAAATGAATTATTACTAGAATAAAAAATAAGGCTTAAAAATCTTTATTTTATGACTATTAATAAAATTTTTAATCTAAAAATGAATTAAAAAAAATTTTAGATTTATTAAAAATGGGTGTAATTTTATCTAAAAACGCTAAAATTGACAATATTATTAACATTTTATTGTATAAAGATTTAAATGGTTGTATATTTGAAAAATATATAGATATTTTTTTATTTTATATATCAAAACCCCCTTTATCATCAAAAGAAAAAACTTTTAAATATTTTTTAATTCATAAACCAGTGTGTGGGGATATAGAATTGTGTGTCCAAAATAATAATGAAGCGCCAATTAATATTTACAAAATTGATTATTATCTGAAAGATAAAGTTTATAGGAATAATTCAACATTTTTTTTAAATATAAATTTAAATGAAAAAATAGATTATTCAAAATTTATAAAACTTATTAAAAAAAAAAATAGAACATTTGAAAATTTGAGTGAAATTACAGAATGTGATAGCAATACTTTAAAGAAAAAACTTAATGAAGTTAGAAATGCAAATATTTCAGATATTGAGAAAATGTTTGAAATAAAATCAATTAAAAAAAAGATAGATATTTTAACATATCTTGAAAGTTTAGATCATTTAGAAGAAGCATTTTCTAAGATGCGTGAAAAATCCATTATAATTCCAGATTCAAGTGCACCAGAAGAAGACAATTTTATAATTCTTGAAATTGTTAATTCAAAAGTAAGTGCACCACAAGAAAAAATTTTTATAATTCCAGAAGCAGTTAAAATTTTTAATCATTAAAAATATAAAAAGTCATAGTACAAATATATCGAATGAAATTTTTTTCTTGGTTAATTTATTTTATTCAAGATTATTATAATCCATTATGGTATATTAATTTACTTGAATTTTCTATTTCTAATATATTTTAAAAAATAAACTCTTAAAAAAAACTATTAATCAATTTTAGATAATAATATATTTTCATTTTTAGTTTTAAAGATAATCTAAAATTTATATCTATGTATATTACTCTTTGAAAATTAAAAATATTTTTTTAATTTTTAAACAAAAAAAGTTTATATTAGATTTTAAGTTAAAAAATACTTTCTGAATTTTTCTTGATTACTTAATCACAAATAGATTTTTTAATGAATTTTTACACTTAAATTTTCACTTAATTTTTTTCATTTTTTTCTAAACTTTTTGATTTTTGATTTTTTTAATTTTCATATAAAATCACTTAAATAAATTTTATACTACTCCGTTTCATATTAATCGGTGTTTAAAAAAATAAGGAACCCAAGAAAATGGGGGCATATTGGTGGGACTGTTCACGTGTGCGCCTCGGTGTAAATCAAAAAATTTATATTAATGAATTGACGTAATAATTATTAAATTACACTTGTAAAATAATATATAAAAATATAAAAATGAATCACCGAAGGAACCAAGAAAATGGTGCCTTTATGTTCCCGATAACCAAATGGGTCGTCATTAATCTGAAACGGAGTAGTATAAAATTTATTTAAAAATAGCAGTTTTTTATCGGATATTATTAACTTTAATATTATTAATTAACTATTCTTTTACTTTTTAAATTTTTTTAATAAAATGAAATTAAAAAAATATTCTTTAGAAAAACATAAAAATGTCAAGAGATATTGAATATGAAGAAAATAGATCTATTAAAGGAATTAAATGTAAAAATTATATATTATGTGATACAGTTTTACCTGATTGGTGGTTTGATTGTAAAGTTTGTTATTTATGTACTCACTGTCACATGTCATTTGGTTCATGGAAATCTGGTGAAACAGAAAAAAAAGGAAAAGGTGAATTAGCTCAACATGAAAATGTAGAATGTATAATTTGTTTAGAAAATAAATTATGTGTTGAACAACCATGTTGTGATCATAAAATTTGTGTTAATTGTTTTAAAAGATGTTATTACGGTGAAGATATTGAATCTCTAGGATTAGAAGTTCCTTAATTTCCGTATCCAGAACTGCAGGAAGAATTTTGTGAAGATCCAGAAAATGAAAAATGGTTGAATTATCCATTAATTAAAGAGTGGGATAATCTTATAGATGATATAAGAAACGAAAAATATAAAAGTGAAGAATATCTAAGACAATGTCCAATTTGTAGGAGTAAAAATTAATTGAAAAAATTGGTTTCTTCAGATTTTTATTTTTTTAATATAATAAATATTTTCAAATTACTTCCAACGGAACCTTCAGAAAACATTTGACACAATTGCTCCGACCATATGAACTGGAGAACCTGAATGTTCCGTTGGACTAGTATTTAAATGTTTTTTAAGATTCTCATAGCATACGCAGATAATTTTATGTCTTTGTTTTGTTTGATATAGTTCAAAATTTCACTTCGATAGGCAAGTTGTATTTTTTCACTTCTTATTTCATTTTCAAGAGAATTATAACATCCAGATTTATGAAGTCTACAAAATAATTCGAAATCATTTAATTCAATCGCTATATCATATGGACATTTCCATTTTCTCATTTCAACTAATTTCAACAAATAATTAACTATTTCGTATTCATCATTGTTTTTTAAAAATTTCAAAAAAGATTTTTCCTGACAATCATTATGAAAAATATAATTCAAAATACACATTGGAATTTTTTTTAGATTAAAATATGATGTAATTTTTATCATTCTAAGTAAATCATTATTAGAATAAATTTTAGTATTAAACATATCAATTTCTTTAGATAGATAATATGCATCTATTAGAATTACTTCATCATTTTCTTTTAAAATTTCAATTAATATAGAATTTTCACGTATATATTCAGGCAAATTTTCTAATTTTACTTCTTTGAAATTATATTTTTTACTCATTTTTTTATTACTACATTGCAAAACGTGCCACTGATAGACCCACAGGTTGAAACTTCAAAAAATAATTAGGTGAACCATTTGCTTCCTGTAATAAATACTCTTGAATAAAACGATTTACAATGGAGATTTCATACATTTATAAATTAAATAAATTTTTGATATTAAACTATTTTTTTTTCTTAAATTTATATGAAATACTATCACATAAAATTTTAATGTTTTATTCTCGATAAATTAATTAATTAACAATTTTTTTAATAAACATATCAAAAATTTCAATAAATATAGTATCAATTTCATCAGTAATAGTTTCATAATAAGTATCATCATCCAAATCCATGAAGTTTACTAATAAAATTTGTTATGTTTAAAAAATTTTTTTAATATTTCTATTAATATCCGAAATATTTTCAAGATAACCAGAACTTCTAGAATTGGAATAACCTTATTCATGACAATTTTATTAAAATATTTTCATACTTCTCCGTCCCAAATAAAAAAGAACATTTTTTTCATTAATCACTTAAATATAAATATAATTTTTTTAAGTTGGATAAATTAATCTGGGACGGATTAGTAAATAAATTCTCATTACAAATAAATTAATATACCTAAATTATGTTTTTTTGAAATTTAAAGAATATTTCCATCAGATTGATTTATTAAATATTTTATCAGGAACATCATCTATACTTTTTATATATTGAAATTCTTTTGTCCAACTTTTGTAACCATCATAATAACCTTTTTGTAGATACATATTCACACCTTTATTATTCCATCTAGATAAAACATCATATTCACAGAAATGTGAATACAAATATATGTTTTTAAGATTTGTAAATCTTCCTGGAGATAACCAATAATATGCAAAATTTTTATCACAATTCATTATTAATATATTTTCTGAATGTACAATTGTATTTGGAATTTTACAAAAAATTCCAATATTACTAATTTCACAGTTTTTGTTAAAAATTTCTTTATCCATATATTTCTGCAATTCAACACATCCACATATTTCTAATGTATCATGTAATTCTTTCGACATTTTAAGATAATAATTTTTAAGATAAATAATTATCAAATTTTAATAATATTTTTTTTGAATTCAAAAAAAATATTTATACTACTCCTTTTCAAATAAATATGGAGATCCTTCAGGCTTTCTGTGATTCAAAAAATAAAAAACCCAAGAAAATGCTAGCATATTGGTGGGACTTTTCACTTGTGCCCTGGCTGCACATTAAATATTTATATGAATATGTAAGTTAATGTATTAAATCCTTAATTATAAGTTAATATATAAAATTAGTTAATTAAAAGTAAGCAACCTAATTTTATATGACTAATTGAGTAAAAATAAAAATGAATTACCGAAGGAACTTAAAGGTTCGTAATTTTTCTGTGACGGAGTAGTAATTATAAATAAAATTATTAAACAAAAAAAATTATATACTACTCCGTTTCAGGTTCCTTCGGTAATTCATTTTTACTTCACTCAATTATTCATATAAAATTTTTATTATTCAGTAATTTTATATACGACTCCGTCCCAGATTGACATATTATCCAATCTGTCAAAAAAGTTATATGTATATTTATATGAATTTTAAAAAAATTGTTCTTTTTTGAGCCTACATTTGGGACGGAGAAGTACGTCAATTCATCCATATAAATATATATGTGCGCCTGGTGCACACGAAAACCAAATGGTGGGACTGTTCCTTATTTTTTGAATCACCGAAGGAACCTTTAGGTTCCCGCGAACCGGATGGTTCGTCATTGATCTGAAACGGAGTAGTAAATAATTATGTGAAGGTTATCAAAATATATGAAAAATTAGATTAATTTTTATTTATTAAATGCAATCTAAAATTTTCTAATTGTTTTAAAAATGATTTATTAGGTTTAATAAAATTTCTTTTAATTTTAACTTCTGAAATAAAATATTCTAAAGGATATAATTCTAAATTTTCTGTCAACATTAGAAAATATGCGATTATTAATGAACTAGATCTAGATACCCCTTGAAAACAATGTACTAAAACTTTTTTTCCAGGGTTATTTTCCATAAGATTACAAAAATCAAAGAAAAAATTTGTTAAATCAACATCTTCTTGATCGTCAGCATCATAGTGTACAAGTTCAATATTTTCATATCCTAGTGGCAATTCTTCAGAAAAAGGTTTTGTATCTAAAATTGAAACAATAATATCAATTTTTAAATTAACAACTTTATCACTGTCTAAAATTACAGCTCCATAATTTGTTAAATAAAGTCTATTTTCTAATATTTCACTAATTTCGTTGTAATCTGTTTCTTGCATTTTGATTAAAAATAAAAATTGTAAAAAAAATTCAAAAATTTAGAGAAAATAAATAATACTTATAAGCTTCAATAAATAATAGATAATACTAGTCCGTCACAGATAAAATAAATTTTTTAAAAAAGTTATATTTAGTTCGGCAAGTCCCAAACTAATTACTCCGTTTCAGATCAATGACGAACCATCCGGTTCGCGGGAACCTAAAGGCACCATTTTCTTGGTTCCTTCGGTAATTTAAAAAATAAAATTTTGTACGACTCCGTCCCAAATAAAAAGTAGGCGGCTATCCAACTTTTTAAAAAGCTACTTCTCCGTCCCAAATGTAGGATCAAAAAAGAAAAATTTTTTTAAAAGTCATATAAATATAATACTCCGTTTCAGATCAATCGGTAATTCATTTTTAGATCACTCATTTATTCATATAATATTATTTTAATTCAGTAATTTTATATATTAATGTATTGACGTAATACATTTAATACTCATTACGTCAATTTATTCATATAAAAATTTGATGTGCGCCTCGGTGCACACGGGAACCAAAATGGTTCCTTATTTTTTGAATCACCGATTTATTTGAAACGGAGTAGTACATATAACTTTTTTGACAGATTGGATAATATGTCAATCTGGGACGGAGTAGTATGAATAAATTGACGTTATAAGTATTAGATGTATTACGTCAATACAGTAATATATAAAATTATTGAATTAAAAGTAGGCGACCTAATTTTATATGTATTAGATCTAAAAATGAATCACCGATTAGTCCCCCGATATGAAACGGAGTACTTCTCCGTCCCAGATAAAAAAGAACATTTTTTTATAAACTCATATAAAAATATATATAAATTTTTTAAGTTGGATAAATTAATCTGGGACGGAGAAGTAGTAAATTTTTAAAAAGTTGAATATGAGTATCGTTACACACTATTATATTTGAGAAGGAGAAATACTCAAATTTTTAGATGCTTATAAAAAATTTGAAAAAAAACTAAAAAAAAAAATTATAAAAAAATGCAAGAAACAGAATATATCGAAGGACCTCATGGGTGCTTATTACAAAAAGAATATGCTTTTATTATACAAAAAGAAGATGTAAAAAAATCAATCCCATTTTTTTGGCTTGCACATTTTACAGAAATTGTTGATGGCAAGAATGTTTATAAAGTTACGCTTGCAGATAAAATGATGAAACAATCTTTTGATGGTTTTAATTTATTAATTGAAAAAACTCTTGAAGATATTGATAGAAAATCTAAAGAAGGCAAAACTTCTTATGAAATAATTATGGATAAAAATGAAACTAAAAAACTATCATATATTTCTTCTCATTTTCGAAGATTAGGTTTTGAAGTATCACATTGTGAAAATAAAGTACTAAGTGGTAATATTTCTTTATTTATCAAATGGTAAGATTTAATAATAAGTGCCAAATTAATTTTATATACTACTCCGTCCCAGATTAATTTATCTGACACATTAAAAAATTTATATATATTTTTATATGAGTTTATAAAAATATGTTCTTTTTTATCTGGGACGGAGAAGTATTCAAAATAATGAAAAAATTATTTAAAAAATTTAAATATGCTCAACAAGATTACTTAATTCCTCATCATTTCTAATAGACATAAGTATATTTCTTTCTCTAACATCTTTAGAATATTCAATAGTTGATAAAATATAATAACATGTATATTCAATAGCTGAAAAAATTGTAATAGCAAATTCTTCGTTAGAATTTAAATCTTCTTTAATTTTTTTATAATTATAAACCAAATCTAAAGAGTCTTTTTTATTAAATTTTTCAATATTATTAAATGCGAAATTAATTATATACTTACTCATTTCTTTAGAAAAATTTTGTTTAATAGGTTTTGTAATATCCTTTTTATAAACTTTTACAGTAATTTTATTGTATATCCTATCCAAAATATCACTTAAATATTTGACTGCACCTCTTGAAATTTTAAGATTGGGATATTTCTTTTTGAAAATCTTATAAGCAATTTTTACCGATTCCATTTTTATAATATGCAAAAAAAAATTAAAATTCATTTTTCTTTGTATGTTATAAAAATAACAAAATTTTAAAGTTAATATTTTTCGATTTTTTTTCTTCATAAATATAAAAATAAATCATACTACTCCGTCCCAGATTAATTTATCCAATCTGTCAAAAAAGTTATATGTATATTTATATGACTTTTAAAAAAATTGTTCTTTTTTGAGCCTACATTTGGGACGGAGAAGTAATAGTTAAGTTCATATTAGTTTTTCTTAAACTAATTGGGTCATATGAAAAACATCATAACATATACTACTCCGTTTCAGATAAATGACGAACCTTTAGGTTCCTTCGGTAATTCATTTTTACTCCAGTCAATTATTCATATAAAATTAGGTCGGCTACTTTTAATTCACTAATTTTATATATTAATGTATAAGTATTAAATGCATACTTCTCCGTCCCAAATGTAGGCTCAAAAAAGAACAATTTTTTTAAAAGTCATATAAATATACATATAACTTTTTTGACAGATTGGATAAATTAATCTGGGACGGAGTAGTACTTAAACTTATTTACACATATAAATATTTATGTGCGCCCTTGTGAACCCGGGAACCAAATGGTGGGACTGTTCTTTATTTTTTGAATCACAGAGAGCCTGAACGTTCTCCTAATTATTCCCTTTCCCAGACTAATCTGAAACGGAGTAGTAATCTTTAATCAAGTTCAAGAGGATAGGAAGACTGGATAATAAAAATCCGTCCCAAATTAATTTTATCATTCTGTCAAAATGTTTGTATTAAAATTTGAGTGGGTTCAGAAAAAGTTAGGAAAATTAAATTGGGAATGAGTTGTATTAGTAAAGATATTTGCACATAATTATAGGGAAATCAAATCTTCCTATCCTCCTGAACTGGACTAGTAACTTATTTTTTTTTGATATTTGAATTTTTTTTTTATTTTTATATTTATAAAAATGGAAATAGGATATTTAACATCAGAGATAAATGATAACAAAGTAACTTTTATTGTATCTAATGCTTCTGGAAAAAGACTATTATCTTTTAATTTTTTATATAGGTTACCTGATCAAAGAACATGTGATAAATTTGCAAAAAATGTTGATAATATGAAAGATGCTAAATTAGAAGTAGGATACAAAAAAAGTATTAAATATTCAAAAAATGGAGACGTAACTTTTCAAACAGAAGATTACTGTATTAAGCTTAGAAGTGATTTAGCACCTGAAGTTATAAGAGAATGTTTGATAGATTTTGCGGTTCCAATAGATACATTTGAAGATGAGTATAAATCAGATTAAAAAAAATATATTTTTGTAAATTCTTTGAATAAAATATATTTTGATTAATTTTCTTAACTTTTTTCCGAAGCACTTAAAATTATATTTAATTTTTTTAAGTTGGATAAATTAATCTGGGACGCAGACGTAATAATTATTTCTCATTAAAGATTGAGAGATAATTTATTTGAAATAGAGAAACACATTTATTAAAAATTGAATAAATTTTTTTATTTAATTCAAATTAAAATGTTGACTATTAAAAAGCTTGAAAATCCTGAATTATTATGGCTAAAAAACTCTACATTTTATGCTACTTTAGATAAGGAAGACAATTCTAAAATGGATATTATTTTTTGTTCTTGTTATGAAGAGGATATTAATAAATTACTTTTAGTTGCTGACTTTTGGGATGTTTATAAATTTCCTGATGAAATTTACGAAAATTTAATTGAAAATTTTTATGATAGTGATGTAATTATACATTCAAATAATCAATTTATAATTGAAATTCTTAAAAATAAAAATTATTTGGAAATTGCATGTAAATATGATTCTTTAGATTTTCTTCTTTATCTTTTATCGAAAAAAATGGAAAAATAACACTGATGATATTTATACTTGTGTAAAATTTGGAAGTCTTTCATGTTTTAAACATTTATTACTATATAATTATGATTTTTTTAAAACAAATGCAGACTTAATATATATTAAAGCAATTGAAAATGGTCATTTAAACATTATAAAATATTTTGATTCTCATCCTGATATTTCTATTATAAAGACAAAACTACATTTTAAAAAGGCATTAATGACAGAAAATTTAGAAATTTTAAAATATCTTAATTCATTTTATGAAAATGGTATCTTTTATTTTTTTAATAAAGAAGATTTAGAATTATTATATATTACAGCAATTGAAAATGAAAATTTAAATATTTTAAAAAATATTGACTCAACTATAAATATTGTAAAGACAAAGCTACATTTTAATAAAGCTCTAATTACTGGTAATTTAGAAATTTTAAAATACCTTAATTTATGTTATCAGATAGATTTTGATTTCAGGTTTAAAATTAATCTTGAAATCTTGAAATATTTAATAAAACGTTCATGTAAAACTAACGGATTAAAATTAAATAAAAATCATATTATTTATTTCTTTCTTAAAAATGATTTAGAATCATTAAATTATATTTTTAGTATTTCTCAATCTTACTTTTATTTTGAAAACAATAAAATAATTGAAAAAAATTGTAATTTTGAAAAATATATGATTGAAATTATACCTATAGAATATAGAAATATACATATAGATGAAAAAAATTTAATTAAAGAATATTTAAAAGATAAGAATATTTATGATAATTATTCTTGGTTAACATATTATCTAATAAACTCTTTGACAATTAATAGTTACATATATAATTTAAAAACAATTTACTAGTCCAGCCCAGATTAATTTATCTGAAACATTGAAAAAGTTATATTACTCCGTCCCAGATTAATTTATCCAATCTGTCAAAAAAGTTATATTTATATTTATATGACTTTTAAAAAAATTGTTCTTTTTTGAGCCTACATTTGGGACGGAGAAGTAATAGATTATAAATTCAAAGAAAAAAATCTAACAAGTACTATTCCGTTTTAGATCAATAGGAAATTCATTTTTTCTTCACTCATTTATCTATATAAAAATATTTTAATATAAGTTTTTTATATATTAATCTATAAGTATACATTTATTCCTTTTACTTATTTATCAATATAAAATTTTTTTTTTTATTTCCTATTTATTTGAACTGGACGGAGAAGTAATAATTATTTCTGATTATAATTTAAATTAAATTTTTTATTTAGTTTAAAAATGATAGAAATTAATTTTTCAGATATTCCCAAATGGCTCAGAAATTCTGAATTTTACATGAGTTTAGAAGCTGATGATGATTCTACTATAGAAATTCCTGAAGATGCCTATAAAAAGACAAATCATATTAAAAACATCAAAGATTTTGAAAAAGTTTATAAGATTTGTAAATTTTGGATAATGGATTATCCTGAAAGTTTTTATAAATGGGCTTTAGATAATAAAAAACATGCTTTAAAATTTTTTTATTCTGAATTTGATGATAAAAATGATGAAATTAATTATTTAATAGATGATTTAACTTATTCGGAAAAGTTAGTTTATAAAATAATAACATATAGACATGAAAATTATATATTAATTCTCAAATTTTCAGAAAATTTTATTATTAATTATCCCATTAATTATAATTATGGATCAAAACTACTTCATTCTTTTATTGATGATACAAATTATAGAATTGATAATAAAGATATAACTTTTGTTAAAAATAAAGAATCAATGTTTTGTATACCAAAATATATTTATAGCAATATATTTCCAAATATTAAAACACTTAAATTTAATAAATTTAATATATTGAATATTAAAGAAGAAATTACAAAATGTTTAGAAGAAATAAATGAAAAAATTTCAGATAATAAAATAAATTATAGAGGATGTGATGCAAAATTAACACAAAAAAAGATTTTAAAATTTTTAGATATTTATGAACCAGAAGAAGAATCTTTAGAATCTTTAATTAAAGAATTACAAAATTATTATACTACTCCAAATGAAAAAGAAGAAAAATTTGTCGAAGATATAATAAATCTTTTCGAAGATCAAAGTTTAGATTTTAATGCTAAAGATTTTAAATTTAAGGATTTAATAAATTTATTTATAAGAGTTGAAAGGTTTCCAGATGAGTTTGAGTTTATTTTAGATAAATTTAGAAATTTTATTAAAACAGAAATACGTAAAATGAGAGGATGGTAATTATTATATCAAAAATTAAGATAAAAAATTGAGTAAATTAGAATTTCTATTTTAATAATCCAAACTTAAACAAATATAATATGTTTCTAAAAATAATCCTTTAGAAATTTCATGAATATCAATAATTTTAAATTTTTCTCCAGGTTTTCCAATATATTCAAATTCATCACAATGTATTGGCTTAATATTTAAACCAATATGTTTAGAATTTGCCGGATAGAATACAATTAAATATGAAGGTTTGAAGTAATTCTGAGTAGTAGCAAAAGTTTGAGCAATCTCGAAATTAATAGTTTTCGATAAAATCCCCTTAAATGTCCATATATTTCCTATAACTAAATCTTTTACATTATAATTCGAAAATTTTTCAAATCCATGAAATAAAACTATCGGAGCCTCAATCGGATCAACAAGTTCTACAGATTTTTTTATTGAATTAAATATTTCTTGATCAATTGGTTGAATCAAGTCAATATAATCATTAGTTATTAGTGCATTAATCCAACAATTTCCTGCAATCCATTTAACAACTCCTGAATAAAGATTTAAATCTTTATATTTATCAAACATAAAGTCACTTTTCTTCCTCAATATTTTCATACTTTTATAATTATTAGTTGATTTTCTTGAAATAATTTTTTTAATATATTCACTTGATTTATTATTTTTATTATATGAAAATATATTTGAAATAATATTAAATATAATAAAATATAAATCTTTAAATATTTTAAACAGATCTGGGATATCTACATCAAATATTTTTTTTAATCGAATTAACTTAATTTCTTTATATGTTACATTTTGATCCATTAATTTATTATGAAAATTAATGAGCTGTTTAAAAATATAAATTTTTTTCATAATTTAATTAGTTTAGTGAATTTTAATAAAAAAAATAAAAATTCAATTTTTTTAAAATATATCAAATAATCTTTTAATTCTGGAATGATTTTTTAATGTATATTTAATATACATTAAAAAATTATATTAAAAACATATTTCTATAAACAAAATAAAAATTATAATGCAATATATTTCTCTAGATAAACCGAAAAAATTTTAATGAAATATATCTCTCTACATAAAGTAAAAATTATAATGCAATATATTTCTCTAGATAAATCGAAAAATTTTTAATGAAATATATTTCTCTACATAAATCGAAAAATTTTTAACGAAATATATTTCTCTAGATAAAGTAAAAAATTATAGAGAAATATATTTCTATAAATAAAATAAAAAATTATAACGAAATATATTTCTCTAAACAAAATAAAAAATTATAACAAAATATATTTCTATAAATAAAATAAAAAATTATAAAAAAGAATATTTCTATAAACAAAATAAAAAAATTATAACAAAATATATTTCTATAAATAAAATAAAAAATTATAAAAAAGAATATTTCTATAAACAAAATAAAAAAATTATAACAATAAATATTTCTATAAACAAAATAAAAAAATTATAACAAAATATATTTCTATAAACAAAATAAAAAAATTATAACAAAATATATTTCTATAAACAAAATAAAAAAATTATAAACAAAATTAAAAAATTATAACAAAATATATTTCTATAAACAAAATTAAAAAATTATAATGCAATATATTTCTCTACATAAAGTAAAAAAATAAGGAAATATATTTCTCTAGATAAAGTAAAAAATTATAACAAAATATATTTCTCTAAACAAAATAAAAAATTATAACAAAATATATTTCTGTAAACAAAATAAAAAATTATAAAAAAGAATATTTCTATAAACAAAATAAAAAAATTATAACAAAAAATATTTCTTTGTATAAAGTAAAAAATTATAACGAAATATATTTCTCTAAACAAAATAAAAAAATTATAACGAAATATATTTCTGTGTATAAAGTAAAAAATTACAACAAAAAATATTTCTATAAACAAAATAAAAAATTATAAAGAAATATATTTCTCTAAACAAAATAAAAAATTTTAACAAAATATATTTCTGTGTATAAAGTAAAAAAATTTTAATGAAATATATTTCTCTAGATAAAATAAAAAATTACGAAAAAATATATTCCTCTGGATAACAAAAAATAAATTTTTTTTTACTCTCTTAAAGTAAAAAAATTATGAAGTACATATTTAATATAAGTATATATCTTTTTGAAACAGACTAGTAATGAAATATATTTCTCTATGGATTATTATAACTAATTTTTTACATTTTCTAAAAATCCAATTTAAATCCATAAAACATCAAATCTTCTTTTAATTCTAAATTTTCACTTAATAAAGCCATTTTAATATATTCTTTTATTACTCTAAAATTTTTTTCATTATTTTTATAAAAATCCATCAAATAAATTATCCAATGAGTAATACCATATTTTTTAGATATTTCTTCACCTTTTTTAATTTCTTAAAAATAATATAATTTTCATTTTTAATTTCATATATAAATACATTTCTTTTATCTGTTTGACAATATCTATTTTCAAAATCAATTAAATCTTGTAAATTTAAATTATCTAAAATATCTCCCTTCGAATAATTAAATCCTATATCATTTATTTTTTTGCTTAAAAAAACGTCATTTGATAAAAAATCACCTAATTTAAAATCTTTACTTGCAAACAATCTATAGGAACCTTTAGGTTCTCCGCATATTATTTTTTTTATTTCTAAATATTTAGAATTTTTTGATACTTCTTCATCAATATATTGATACATTTCATTTACATCTGAACCTTTATATCCTATTTTATGAAAAAATAATAAATCTTTTTCTTCCATTTTTTTAAGAAATTATTTTATTATTTTTTTTTAATTATTAATTAAAAATATTTATAGTAGACTTTTTAATTAAAAAAGAAAAAATAATTTAAATAATGTTAATCTTATTTTTTTATATTGTGACTTTTTATCAAACATAATAATAAATTATTTTGGTTAATTTCTTCTTTTTTTCAAAAATTATTTCATTATTTTTTTAATTATTTTTTAAAAATACATTAACTAAATTTTTTTTAATTAAAAATGTCTTTAGGTTTTATCATTACAAGAAATATTGTTTCAGAAAAAACTGATAAATATTGGAAGGAATGTTGTAAATGTATCAGGAAATTTTATCCTGAAAATTTAATTTTAATTATTGATGATAATTCTAAAAAAGAATTTATTACTCCAGAAACAGATTTAAATAACTATCAAATTATTGAATCCGAATTTCCGGGTTCAGGAGAATTACTTGCTTATTATTATTTTCATAAAACTAAATTATTTGAAAAAGCTATTATTATTCATGACTCTGTATTTTTAAACAGTTCTTTGGACACGGAAAATGTAACAAGTGTAAGATTTCTATTCAGTTTTATTCATCAGTGGAACAATAATTCTGAAAATTTATCTTTAATTGATTATCTTAATTCTGAAAAATTTAATACATCTGAATTAAAAGAACTTTATAATGATACAAATAAATGGTATGGATGTTTTGGATTGCAATCTATTATTACTTTAGAATTTATAGAAAGATTACAAGAAAAATATGATATTTTTAAATTATTAAATATAGTTCGTTGTAGACCAAAACGTTGTTGTATGGAAAGGGTTTTTGCTGTTATTTGTATTTATGAAGATGAAAATGTTTTTAAAAATAAAGCTATGTTTGGTAATATTCATGATTTTTCACCTTGGGGATATACTTTTGATCAATATTTAAAAAATGGAACACAGAATAAAACAATTATTAAATGCTGGTCAGGAAGATAAAATTTTTTTACTGAGAATAAAATTGAAAAATAAATTATTATTAAACTAATAAAAATGAATGATAATTTTATAATTTATAATCCAGTAAGTGATATGTACATTAAATACAATATGGATAAAAAGATGTAAATGCTGCATGTGGATGGAACAGAAAAGAAAAAGCTCTACAATTTATTAAAGATAATTTGAAATTTCCATGGAAACTTGATAAAATGATAAATACAAATAATAAAAAAATCAAGATGAAAAAAAATTATGGACAAACTGTAAAGATAAGAAAAATATCTATTTGGTTAATTTTAAAGATTATAGATTTAAAAAAATTGATGCTGAAAATTTAGCTAAAATGTTTGGAAAAGAATATAGAGTTTATAAATATGAAGAAGTGATGTTTTAAAAATTACAAAGAAAATATATTTTTTTATAAAAATTCAAACAAAAATATATTTTGTTGTAAAATTATATAACAAATCTAGAGAAAATATAAATTTTTATAAAAAAATACTTTATATTCTTTTATAAAAATTTTGAATAAATATATTCTGTTATAAAATTTAGGTGCACTTTATGAAAATATATATTTTTATATACAATATACATTTACCCTAATTTTTTTTAGTCGATATACATTTACCCTAATTTTATATAAAAAAGTATATATTTTATCATAATTTTTTAAATATAGTCACAAAAGTTTATAAAATGTTCCAAATAATATAAGCAGAATTTTAAAATAAAATATCTCTTATAATTTTTTATAAAACTTTTTTAAATAATTTATAAAATTTTTTTAAAATATATATTTTATGTACAATATACATTTGCCCGAATTTTTTTAGTCGATACACATTTCCATAATTTTGAATAAACAGTATATATTTACCATAATTTTTTAAATATAGTCACAAAAGTTTATAAAATGTTCCAAATAATATAAGCAGAATTTTAAAATAATATATATCTTCTAATTTTTTATAAAACTTTTTTAAATAATTTATAAAATTTTTATAAAAATATATATTTTTATATACAATATACATTTAGCCTAATTTTATGATAAAGAATATATATTTCTTACAATTTTTTAAATATAGTCATAAAATGTCCCAAATAATATAAACACATTTTTAAAATAAAATATCTCTTATAATTTTTTATAAAATTCTTTTAAATAATTTTTATATACTTTCATCTTTTAAAGAATCTATAATAAAATTTTGAATATCATTTTTAGAATTTTCACACATGCTAAAAGATAATATTGTTTTATAAATTTTATTTAATTTGTCTCCAAAAATAATTTCAGATTTAATTTCGTATGCTTCTTTCTGTAAATGTACTGTATTTTTTGAATTAGAACGTTTATATCTTTTTTCGACATTAAATAAAATTTTTTGTGTATTTGAATGATAATTAATGCCTATATTCCAAATAGGAAAATATAATTCTTTAATACTTTTATTCATATTTAATCCTCGAAAGGAATATGTTACATCAGTTGAAATTTCCATACACATTGTTTTCATTTCAACTGATTCTGGAATTCCTAATAACATTCTTCTCTCTAATTCTTTAGTTGTTATAATTCTATCTTCAACTTGAATATTTTCAATATAATTATAAAATGTTTCTTGTTTAGAAATACAGCAATATTTTAATGGTTCAATGTAATGAATAATACAATCGTTTAATCTATTAATTACATTAAAAATTTGAACATCAATTATTTCAATATCTTTTTTATTATCACCATAATTTTTTTTATAATATTCATTAATACTAATTTTACATTTAATTAAATTATCATTTAAAAATGTATCTTTATCTGTAAAAAATATATTACTTTCATCACTTATTGTGTGAGCGAATGAAATTTTATCAACATTTTCAGGAATTTCTATTTCACCTATATAGAAATCAGAATCTTGTTTTGTTGTTAAACATAAATATTCTCTTTCATATTTAAAATTACCAGAAGTTTGATATAAGTATACAGTTTTCATTTTTATTAAAATTTAATTGTAAATATTTTTCATTTTTATAAGATATCTGATATTTTTATGAATTATCAGTCATTTTTTTTTAATCCTATTATTTAAAATTTACTATTATATTTTTAGAAAAATCTTATAAATTACTACTCCGTTTCAAATCAATCGGTGATTCATTTTTAGAACACTCAGTTATCCATATAAAATTATTTTAATTCACTAATTTTATATATTACTTTATAAGTAAAGATTTAATACTTATACTTAATTATTCATATAAAAATTTATTTTTTGAATGACCGATTTATCTGAAACGGAGTAATAGATTTTTAAATTAATTTATATTTATTAAGTTTCTTCAAAAAATAATGTTATTGCTTTCATTGAATTTAAATCATCAATAGTACTTTCTTTAAAACTGTACTGATAAGGAATATATCCATCGCATTTAATTGGTCTTATATCATCAATATCATGTGCTGTAGGATTAGCACAAATAGGACCACTGATAAGATCATTTGAATCTATATCTTTTATAAACTTTTTATAATTTCTTTTTTCTTTTGTATAATCAAGTAAATCTGGTTTAGGTTTATTTCTGATTTTATAAACAGTTTTTTTCCAAATTTCTTCTTCATTAAGAATTAAATGATTTTCTAAGCTTTCTATATATGTATTTGGAATTATAAAAATAACTACTGCAGCTTGATTATTTCTTTGAGCCCAAATGCATGCAGTTTTGAAAGTATCAGTTAAGTAGAAATTTTTCATTCCAAAATCTGTACAATTTTGTCTAGGTATAATTTCTATTTGTTCCAGATTTTTTTCTCCACTTTTTAGACTATATTAAGGTTTTAAGTAAAAACCTTATTTTTAAGTACTACTCCATTGCAGATAAATTGAAAATTTAGACAAAAATTAGTAGGTAAATAATTGTGAATAAATAATTTTTTTCAAAACTCAATTTATCTGAAACTGGAGTAGTATAATTATATTTCAGATAATATATCAAACTTTTAAATAAAAAATAAGTACTAGTCCAGTTCAGATAAATTGTGTTTTGAAAAAAAAAAATAATTGTGTCTAAATTTATGTTTAAATATTTATATTACTTATAAATATTTAATTAAAGATAAGCAGTTTACTTAAAATTTTATATCATCTAAAAACTGAAGAAAAACATTTGACCCAATTTATTTGAACTGGACTAGTAATAAATAATTCTAGTTAAATTTTATTATTTCTTAAAAAAAAGTTATTTTAAATGATACTTCCAAATAAATCCACCAGCTGTGCTTAATTTATTTTTACAACATGCACCAATTGAAGATATATTTATTTTCAATGTTTTTCCAGCTTCTGATTGTGATATCCAGGTTTTAATAAACTTGCCGTTTAATTCAAATTGATCTATACTTTTAGTATGACTATTAAAAACACAAGTTTTCATTTCACGAGCAAATTTATTGTTTTCCTTTACTGTACACCAACGTAAATTCTCTAATCTATTATCATTCTTAATACCATTTATATGATCAACTACATATTTTTCACTATCTATTCTATATTCGAATGCTAACATTACTATTCTATGTACTAAATATAAATTAATAGTACCATTACTTTTAAAACCATATCTCATATATCCATTATCACCTTTAGACCCCTCTGTAATTCTACCTTTTAAATCAATTATTCTTCCTTTATTTGAAACTTTAATATTTACATTTTTTAAAGTAACATTCTTCCATAATTCTCCTTCAATTAATTCTTCTTTTACTCTTTTCCAATAACATTCTTTATATAATGTATTCCTATCCAAATGATATCGGATATTACCTGCAAATTTATTATTATTATTTATGTCTTTAATAGATCTCCAAGTTTTTATTACATTCCATTGAGAATCATATTGTATAACTTGAATTGAAAGACTATTTGTTTTTGAATAAAATAATCTTTTTTGTGAGTTTTCAGAAGGAGTACACCATTCTAAATTAACTACTCTATTATCATTTTTAATTCCGTTTATATGATTAACCTGTGGTTTATTTTCTGGATTAGGAATAAAACATTTTGCAACTATAACCTGTACATATTTATGAACGTATTTATTATTAATTTTAAATCTTGTTCGAATATAACCATCATCTCTCGGTATAGACTTAGAAATATTTCCAAGGGGTGTTAATATTCTTCCAAGAGAAGATATTTTATATCCAGGAATTTCATCTAATGTTTTCCATTCTTGTTCTATTTTATTATCTTTAAAAAATTGATTAATTATTACATTTGAGTTATGTATAGTATAAGGAAATTTCTGAGCACATTTAAAATTAAAAAATACAGGAAATTCATTAGCTTGGATTATTTTGTCATTATTTAGTAATTTTCTAAATATTATCTCTAAAGATTCATCAACCATCATATTGTAATAAAATTCTTCATTATTAGCATTTATACATTCTAATGATATAGGTGAAATTTTAATAACATTTAATATAAAATCGTACATATCATTACAAAGAGAAAAATCATATTTTTTATCTAAAAAATTAATTAACATTTCAATTTCAGTATTATCAGATGTATTAAGAAATGCTTTTTTAATTTTTTTTAAACCTGTTAACCCTTTTATTTCAAGTATTCTAAGTTTATAATCTATAGAATTTATTGATGATTTAGAGATAGATATTCCGTTATTAGTAATTAATTTTGTTAATATAATATTAAGAGCTTCATAAATTGTTATATTATCGTAAAATTGTTTATAATTTAGATTTATGATATTTAATGATTTATGTGAAAATTTAATAATATTTAATATAAAATCATATATATCATGACAAAGAGAAAAATTATATTTGTTATCTAAAAAAGTAATTAACATATCAATTTCAGTACTATCACCAGGGTTTAAAAACGCATCATCTATATATTTTAGACCTGTAATTTTTTCAATAGCGATAATTCTAAGTTTCTTTTTGTTTATATCAAATGATTGTTGATTTAAATTTTGTGTCATTTATATATAACAAAATTTAAATATTTATTTCAAATTTAAATTTAATAAAGTAAATCATCAGGTCCAATTTCTATGTTATTTGCTATTCTACTTAATAATTGATCATGTTTTAACTTGTTTTTACCGCCAACATAAGGAAAAATCTTATTTCCTTTATAAATTTGTGTTGAATTTTTTTGATTTAATGTGAAATTAAAAACAGAAGGAAAACCGTTAGTTGTATGTATTCCGTTATTAACGATTAGTTTAGTTAAAATAACTTCTAAAGCCTCTGGGATTGTCATATTATCATAAAACTCTTCATAATTAGCTTCTATAATTTTTAAGGAACGTGAAGAAAATTTTGCAACATTAACTATAAAATCATAAACATCTTCATATAAAGAAAAATTATATTTTTTATCGAGAAAACTAATTAATAATTCAACTTCACTGTTATTCAATGTGTCTTCAAAAGCTGACTTAATATTTTTAAGACCAGTTAGACCTTCAATAGATAAAATTCTAAATTCTTGTTTTTTTGGAATATATATTTCAGAGTCAAAAAATAGATTGTTATTTGTTGTATGTGCTAACATTTTTTTAATATAGAAATTAAATTTTTATTTTCAATTTTTTCTAAATATTGAAAATAAAAATTTAATAGTTAAGTTAAAATATGAGTGGACCCGAAGTTTGAATCTTTATATTTAATTAAAATTTTTTCAAATTATTATCAACATTTACAGGGATTTTTATTTCACCTATATAAATCTTGTTTTTTTCGTCAGAAATAAATATTATCTTTCATATCTAAAATTACCAGAAATTTGATATAAGTATACAGTTGTCATTTACCTATATATAAATATTATTAAGATTAAATAATATTTTATTTTTTATAGATATTAAATTATTATATCATGAACATCTCCAAGCATTGATATATGTTTTACTTGAGTTCCAGAAAGAATTAAACTACGAACATGACTTAAATTCGGCCGATCAATTACTTTTCTGTAAAGAAGATCTCGATCTCCATACAATGGTTCATCATCATAAATAAGTAAAATACGAACTTTAGGTAATTTTAATATTCTAACTATTTTGCTTAAAGAAAATTTTAAAGTATGAATATTTTCTAACATTGATATATCTTTTACTTTAGAAAATCGCAGATCTAAGGTATGAACATTTGTTAAATTTGATACATCTATATAATAATTTTTTGTATAACCTTGTTGTGTATAACAAAGAGATAAAGTATGCACATTGCCTAACATTGATACATCTTCTAAATATGTAATAGAAAGGTCTAAACTGTGAACTTTGCTTAAACTTGATACATTTTTTACTGGTGTACCAGAAAGATTTAAATTATAAACATTACCTAACATTGATACGTCTCTTACTTGAGTACACTTAAGATTTAAAGTATGAACATTACCTAAAATTGATACATCATATATCAATCTATAAGAAAGATCTAATGCTAAATTTTTAAGAGGATTTTCAATTAATGTATGTATTTTATTTTTAAAGTTTTTATCATTGTAATATTTTAAAGAAAGTTCTCTATTTAAAGATAAAAAAGGTATTTTAGTATCTTTAAATTTTTTTGATGTACTTTTCAGTATAATAATTTCTTTAGAATTCAAAAAACAATAAATACTATAATTAATTATATCATGTGCTAAATTTGTAAACATTTCTATTTTTATAAATTTTTTTTTAATTTCATTTTTTTGAAAACTAGATCAAAAAATGATATACTAGTCCAGTTCAGATAAATTGGGTTTTGAGAAAAAATTTATTTATATGTAAATATAAGTAGACGCGTTTAAAATAAATATAAAATATTACTTAAGGATAAGCTTTTTAATTAAAAATTTATATGGTTAAAAAAGTGAAGAAAAAGATCTGGCCCAACTTTGTCGGCGTATTTGAACTGGACTAGTAAATAAGTACTACTCCGTTTCAGATCAATAGCTGATTCATTTTTTCTGAACTCATTTATTAATATAAAATTAGGTTGCCTACTTTTAATTCACTAATTTTATATATTAACATTTAAGTAGTTATTAAATAATTATAATAATTTATTCATATAAAAATAAATTTTTTGAAACACCGATTAGTCCCACTATTTGAAACGGAGTAGTATGAGTATTAAATCTATACATATACAATAATAAATAAAATTATTGATAAATTTTATATGAATAAATAAGTGATATAAAAATGAATCACGGATTGTTTTAAAATTAAGTACTACTCCGTCCCAGATAGTTCAACAAAATATTATCCAATCTGTCAAAAAAGTTATATGTATATTTATATGACTTTTAAAAAAATTGTTATTTTTTGAGCCTACATTTGGGACGGAGAAGTAGTATTTGAAATAAAACAATCTGAAGTTTTGAGTAGTAAGTTTTTAAAGAAATATAATAATTTCTTTTAAAAAATTGAAAAAAAATTAAAATTTTAAACAAAAAAAATATGTTAAGAACACCAATTATTATTTTTACATCTATTTATATCTCTAAAAATATAGAAAATAGACAAGAGCATATTCAAGGAATGAAAAATAAAGTTATTTACATTCAAAAAAAACAAGTTAATTTTTCAATATATGATTTTATTTCAAAAAAAATAGAAAATTATACTTTAGGAATATCAAATAAATCTAAAAATGAAATAAGAAATATAAATTTTAATGAAGAATTATATGCTTTGATGGAAAAAAATATGAATTTCTGTTATTTAGAAAATCTGGATATTGTTTTTAGAGAACTTAATTTGAAAAAAATTAAATATTCTATTGCCGAAAGGATGTTTGAAAGTCAAAATTTTAAAGGATGGTGCTTTGGAATGTCATGTAAATTACTTAAAAATATTTTAAATGATAATATTAATTATCAAGATTTTTATAATGGTGCTGATAATGAATCAGTAATGCACCAACTAACTCAAATTAATATGCCATGGTTTCTATATTTATTATACAATATAGGTTTTTATGAGCTATATTTTTCTGAATTACTTAAAAAAAATAATTTTAAATGTGTTTTTAAATGTAACTCAATTGATAAATTAATAAATGGTAATTATTTAGTTTATATTAAAAATAAAGATTATAATATACTTCATGCTTTAGTAATAATTAAAAAAGACAATAAATTAACTTTATTTGATCCTAATTTTGGATTTATGGAAATTAAAAAAAATATTGATTTTTTAGAATACTATTATGGTAAATTTGAATTAGAATGTTTTAAGCTAGAACTTTTAGAAAAATAGAAAAATATAATTCTAAAAATCAAATACTTCTCCGTCCCAAATACGCAGACAAAGTTGGACCAGATCTTTTTCTTCACTTTTTTATACCATATTAAATTTTAAGTAAATATTTATATTACTTAAAAAATTTTTCTTAAAAATTTACATAAAGATTAATTTTTTTTTCAAAACACAATTTATCTGAACTGGACTAGTAAAGTCTTTTGGATCATTAAGTGCTGAAGGAATTATTTCAATTTTATCAGGAATATTTTCTATTTGAAAAATTAAAATTTTTATAAATTAAAAGGAATATATTTTTAAGTAATATAATACTACTCCGTTTCATATAAATCGGTAATTCAAAAAATAAGGAACCATTTTGGTTCCCGTGTGCGCCTCGGTGCACATCAAATATTTATATGAATAAATTAGTACTACTCCGTTTCAGATAAATTGGCAATTCAAAAAATAAAGAACATTCCCACCATATGGTTCCCGTGTGCGCCTCGGTGCACATCAAATTTTTATATGTGTAAATTAGTATAAATATTTAATAATAACTTAAATAACAATATATAAAATTAGTTAATTAAAAGTAGGCGACCTAATTTTATATGTCAGATCTAAAAATGAATCACCGATTAGTCCCACGATATGAAACGGAGTAGTATAATTATTTAATAAGAACTAAAATAATAATACATAAAATTAGTTAACTAAAAAGATTTTATATGAATAATTGTGTGTAAAAAAACGAATCACAGGGAGTAGTACAAATTATAAAAATTAAATATGTGATTATTAAAATAATTAAAAATACTACTCTGTCCCGAATATATTAGTGTGGGACGAGGCGACCTAAACATTTTTTTTTAAATACTTACCAGTCCAGTTCAAATAATATGTCAGGATAAAAGTTTTTTTGACTTTTTAGAAAAAATGTACTTCTCCTTCCCAAATAAAAAAGAACATTTTTTTCATTAATCACTTAAATATAAATATAAATTTTTTAAGTTGGATAAATTAATCTGGGACGTAGTAGTCCCCCAATTACTTTGACTGTATGAACTGGATTAATAGTAAATATTTTATTCAAAACCTTTTAATAATCTTTTAAATTTATTTATTCCATTTTCATTTAATTGATAAAAACAAAATTTATCAAATTCTATTAATTTTTTAATAAAACTATCATTAGGGAAAATATTCTTTCTATTTTTTAAAACAATTTTTGTTGCAGTATTTAAATTAATGTTAAATTTTGTCATTAAATATGATATTGTTAAGGTTGGTGATCTACTTTGCACCATGAGACAATGAATAAATATGGTTTCAGATGCTTCGATAATATCAAATACTTCTGGAAATAATTTTGTTATATTTTCTGATAAAATATCATCTACTTCAAAAATATGAAGAAGAATATTATTTTTATTTAGATAAGATTTATAATCATCCTTTTCAGATATTTTCATTACAGTAATTACATTTGTTATTTTTTTATCTTGAAGAAATTTTTCATTCAGAACATCATCTAATGAACCTAAATATAATTTATCTTTAATTATCTCTGACATTTTTATTTAATTATTTTTTCAGGAAATAAATTCAAATCTAATTATAGTCAAGTAAAAATACTGAATTATATAAGATATTTTTTTTGAGAACCTAAATGTTCGAGTAACAGTTTTCTACTAATCCGTTTCAGATAAATCAGGAGAACCTTTAGGCTCTCTGTGATTCAAAAAATAAAAAACCACTTGGTTCCCGTGTGCACCAGGGCACACATATAAATATATATTGATGAATAAGTATAAGTATTAAATATAAGCTTAAATATTAATAAATAAAATTACTGAATTAAAATAATTTTATATGAATAAATGAGTGTTCTAAAAATAAATTACCGATTGATCTGAAACGGAGTAGTAGATAATTGTGTGATCTAAAAACGAATTACCGATTAGTCCCACGATATGAAACGGACTAGTATATAAATAATTTAGTAGGTCATTAATTTTCAAAAAATTGAAACAAAAAAAAATATATTTTATTTCTTGAAATGGAATGTTCAATTTGTTATTCTGAAATTAAAACTGAAAATTTATGTACTACAAAATGTTGCAATAATAAATTTCATTTTAGTTGTTTATTAACATGGTCAAAATCATGTCCTATATGTAGGTCTAATATAGATGAGATTTGTGAAATCTCATATCATGAAGATATAGAGTATTATATTGAAAAATTAAATATTTTATGCTCTTCTGATGAACATAGAGAATTCTTTAATAATATAATAAATACTGAAAATTCTGAAATATTTTCGGAATTATGTTATAAATTTAATGAAAAGAATAAAATGTCACAAATTTTAGTTATAATTTTACTTAAAATAAAAGGAATAAAATTTTTTTAAGATAATAATACTCAAAAATTTAAGTAAAATTTTTAAAATGATTTCTCAAAACACTGAGAATATTAAAATTGAATTTAGAATAATTAAAGATATAAAATTTTGTTCTATTAAAACTGATTTATCAGGTGAAGATATTTTTTATCTTAAAATTTTATCTTTTAAATGGAAAATAATAAGTGGAATTTCGCTTTCTTACAGAACATTTTATTTAAATTTTGATATATAAAAAAGAGTTTATACAGTAAATTTTATTATTTTTATAATGAAAAAATATTTAATAACATTAGAGAATATATAATAGAAAGATACTACTCCGTTTCAAATAAATCAGGAGAGCCTGAAGGTTCTCCTGATTCAAATAAGGAACAGTCTCTCCATTTGGTTCCCGTGTGCACAACAGGGCTCACATATATATTTATATGGTTGAATTGACTTAATAAGTGTTAAATATAAGCTTAAATAATAATAAATAAAATTACTGAATAATAAAAAATTTATATGAATAAATAAGTTGTGTAAAAATGAATTACCGAAGGAAACTTCAGGTTCGTCATTGATATGAAACGTAGTAGTATATTCACAATTTATTTTTTTTAATTTTTTTTTAATAATATATAAAATGAATAATTGTTTTTTGGAATATTCTGTTGGTACTGAAAATGATATAGATGTTTACGATGTCTCAATTTTTGATGGTGATGATAAAAAAGAATTTGTGAACTTTGTTTTTAAAATTAAACCTAATAAAGATATTAAACAATTCTATAAATTTATTAAAGGCAAAAAAACATCTATCAAAAATAATTATAAATTAGAAAATATAAATTGTGAATATACAAGAAGAGATAATATTATTAAATTTTCTAGAGATAATTTAACAGTTAAATTTATTCTAAATGATAGTATTTTAGATTTATTCAAAGATATTTATCAGCGGGCATATGGTATTATAAGTGATTCAGAAATGGAAGATATTTATAATGATGAAATGTATACAAGTAGTTATTAAAAATAAAGACTTACTAGCCCAGTTCAAATAAATTGCGGCTTAAGAAAAATTATTTAAATTTATAAAATACTATAAAAATAAACGTCTTAGTTAAAAGTTTATATTCATGAAAAAAAATGATCTGTCACAAGTTTTTTAATATGTGTTTGTACTTAAAAATTTTTTTGAAAAAAATAAGTGAAAAATTAAGTGTCAAAAAATCAATTTTTTTACGTTTCTGATTACTTATTTTATAAAATATTTTTTAAAATCAAAACTTCATACTATTTTTTAAATTGAAATAATTTTTTTATAATTTTTTATTAATTTTTTTCAGAATAATATTACTACTCAGTCCCAGATTAATTTATCTGACACATTGAAAAAGTTATATGTATATTTATATGACTTTTAAAAAAATTGTTCTTTTTTGAGCCTACATTTGGGACGGAGAAGTACAATTTTAACGAAAAATATTTTATTACTAGTCCAAAGGATTTCGGATTATTCTTTACGGATTATCCTGAAGGTTATCCCTATCATATATTTGGAGTAATTGGGCCAGATCTTTTTTTTTATACATATTAAATTTTAAGTACAAAGTAACCTGAAGTTACTCCAGTTTTTAACTAAATATTTATATTACTTATAAATATTTGAGCATAAATTTACATAGATTGGTTTTTGAAACCCTGACATAATTATAGGGTTTCGGATCTTCTTTTTCGGATCTTCCTTTTCGGACTGGTAAATTTTTTTAGTTTCTAAATATTTAGAAAATATGAAAAAATAATTTATTTTTTATTAATTAAAAATGTCTCAGCTTATTAAAATTTGGAACAAAAAAAAAATTGCAAAAAAAAATTGCAAAAAAAGTTAAAAAATCTTTCAATCGATCCTGAAGAGGATGATATTTCTTTAAGAATTCAAGTTACTAATTTAGAAAAAATAACATTAGAGAGTAACATACTTAAAAATCCAGAATTTAAAAATATAAGTTCTTTAAGTGATATAATTAATTTCCAAACCGAAAGAAAAAATATAAATTTAGCTAAAAGATTAATTGATAATTTAATAATTGGTGATGGAAGAATATACGCCTCCGTACCAGATGGATACTTAAATTTAAGTTTTGAAGGAAAAAATTTACCATTAGAGGCCTTTAATAATAATTCATTATATTATAATCTTAATACTAAAGAATTTGTAAACATAACTATTAGTACTTTAAGAGATGTTAAAGATACTATTAAATGGCAAATAAGTACTCTTTCTGATTCTCAAGAACGACATATTATATCTAACGCATCAAAAGGTAATTCTTTAAGAATTTGTAGTTCGGATAAAATAGACGATTTTGTAAAATTTAAAAATGAAAATAAAAAAATAATAATTATGTGGCATTTAATAAATTATATATATTATGGTTGGTATTGGAAATAAGTACATAATAAGGGTAAAAATCCGTATTTAGAAAATTTTGAAAATAGACAACCAGATGAAGAGTGGTTTGAAAATGCTTATAAAAATTTTATTGATAAACATATATAATTATATAAAATGTAATTTATTCAGAATGTAGTATTATAGAAATATTTTTTATTAGAAAAGTTTATTAATGATATACTGGTTCAGTTCAAATAGTGAGGAGAACCTAATTGATCCAAATATTTTTTTAAAAACTTGACATATTGTGGGACTATCTGAACTTGATTAGATTTAAATTTTTTATTATATATTTTTATTCTGATGATTTATGAATTAAAAAAAGAATTTTTAATAATATTAAAAATAAATGGATCTAAAATATCAATGTGTTATATGTTTATGTCAAATTAAGAGAAATGCAAGATTTCTAGAATGTGGACATAAATTTCACAAAATTTGTCATTTAGAATGGAGGAAAAAATCACAAGAATGCCCTATATGTAAAAATGTACAAATTGATACTGTTCATCCTTCTGATAAACTTGTAGATTCTTTATTTGATTATTTTATTATTAATGAAATGGTAGAAGAAAATTCAAATAAAATAAATTTAACATTAGAAAACATTGATAAGCTTTTAAAACCAATTGAATTATTAATTAAAGATATTAAATGTAACACTTCTAAAGAAGAAAGTATTAATAATGTAATTAATTATTTAAAAAATAATAAATAAAATAATTATCTATTCTAATATTAAAAAAAATCAATAAAATATTTTAAGACTCAGAATTTATTTCAATATTCATTAATTGAAATAAGTACTTCTCCGTCCCAGATAAAAAAGAAAATTTTTTTAAAGTCATATAAAAATATATATAAATTTTTTAAGTTGGATAAATTAATCTGGGACGGAGTAATAACAATTTATTTAGAAAAGTGTATACAGAAAAAAATACCTAATTTATACTAGTCCATTTCAAATAGTCGGAGTAATTGTGCCAGATTTTTTTCTTTACTTTTTAGACCATACAAAATTTTAAGTAAAACGCTTATTTTTTAGTGAATATTTATATTACTTAAAAATAATTAAACATAAATTTACTTATAATTATTTTTTTTGAAAACCCAATTTATCTGAACTGGACTAGTAAATAGTTTAGAAAACATTATACAGTTTCATTAGAAAAGTAACATATTTAATTATATTGTCTTTATACAAAATATATTTATTTATAAAAATTTAAACAAATAGTTTTTCAATTATTTCAAATTCTTTTTCTTATTTTTTAATTCTACTATTTCTGGATTTGCTTCATTAAATTTTTCTATATCTTCTTCTAAAAAATATTTTATATAATCATCCATATTAAATTCATAATTACTAATAATTGAAAATCCTGGTTCTATTTCTAAACCATACTGAGTTTCTGCCATCATACAAATATAATAAACACAACAACTATAATCTAAATGCACTTTTCCAAATTCTCCTGTACCATTTTCAGATAAATTATTAATATATTCAAACAATTTTATAAATAAATCTTCAGCATTATCTATAGCGTTTTCATACAAGTAAGTATTGATAAAAGGTCTCAGATATATTTTTATATCCGAATAATTTGTGACTAAAACTATTTCATTTTCATTTTTTTCTTCAGGTTCTTCTATTCTATCAATCATTATAAGTTTTCCCTTTTCATCTTTTATTCTTCCTTGTAATACACCTACGACCAATCTTTGAATTTTTCCAGGGTCACAGACAACATGACTATTCCCGTCTGTTTTTGAAATTTGTAAAGAATCAACAAGACCTTTAAACACTGAATGTTTCAAATTCTTTTTTTCTTTTTTATATAATTCATAACAAGGTTCAATTTCACAATCAGGTTTATATTTTAAAGCAAAATACCAAAATTTAGAAATCAATTCTTTTCCTGAAATAAGAATATTTTCAACTTTAATTGTATTTTGTAAAAGTCCACCAAAATCATTACTTTTTCTATTATTCCCGTAAAGAACTCTATCTAAAGCTTCTGTTTCATTTATTTTTTCAGAGTATTTTAGAAATTTATTATAATATTTTTCAATATTAATATTTTGAGAAAACTTAAGAAGATGAACAATAGCTAAATTTGTTCTTTTATCGCGATCTTTATCATGAACGTTAATGCCAAGTTTGTAAGGATTTTCAATATTGTTTCCGATAATAATTTCTTTGATAGAATTTATAGTAGATTCTTTTTTACTAAAAATAAAAAGAATCCAAAATCCAAAACTTCTAATAATATTATTAAAATTAATTGCATCTGTATTTTTTGGTATTTTAGAAATAATTAAAAGATAATTTATAAAAATTTCAGAAATCTTTAAATCATGTTTTGAATTTTCTATAAATTTTTGTATTCGAGCAAATGGTTCACCATGAAAAGGTGATAAAATTTTAGCTTTGGGATATTTTATCACTAAAATAATTTTAAAAATATCTTCTAAAAAATACATTCTTCCTCTATAATTTTGTTCATTAAGACAATTATTTGAAATAATTCTTAAATAAATAAAAATATCTGTTAGATCATAATCATAAAATTCTTTATAAATTTTTCTTATAAAATCGATATAATAAATTTGTTGTTTTCCCATTAATTCTAAATAATTATATGATGAATATTTCAATATTTTCGAATTTAATAAAGTTATTGATATGGGTAATTTAGTATTTTTAATATTTTCTTCTAAGAGATATAAATTTTCTTTTTTGATATGCATATATTCCTTTAAATAATAATGAAATCTTGATTTATCAACAATATTTTTTAACATATAGTATAATTCTTTATTAAAATATTTTATATATAATATATCATAAATTTCATTAATATTAAAATTATCTATTATATATTTATTTTCTAATTCTTCACCACTTGATAATTTTAATATTTGATATAATTGTTTTATTAAAGTCTTATCGATCTCAAATTTTTTAAGAAGATTAAAATTATAATCACTTATTTTTAAATTTTGTATGTTAATTTTTTTATTTTTTGTTTTCCAAATATTTTTTAATCCTGTAATTTCAGTTTTAGTAAGTTTAATACCTAATTTATTAAATGCATCTTCATCAGATTCAATAAAATTAAACATTTCTATACCTTCTTCAAAAGAATTAGTATAAAGAAAATTTTTATAAAAAATTTCATCTAAAATATATTTATGTTTTTTAATAATATTTATGTATTTTTTAGAAACTAAAACTCTAAGAGATGTTATGTCATGTTCGGAATAGTCATCCAAAATTTGCTTTAAAGAATCTTCTTGCATATTCCAGATATTTTTTAAAGAATATTTTATTTTTTTTTCTCTCATAAATTCATAAATATTAGTACACTTATCAAAATTATCATGTTCTACAATAAAATTTTGTTCTTTTTCTAAAACCAAAATTTCATAAAAATATTTTGAAACTTTAATTTTTAAAGAATTAGTACTTTTATTTTTATTTACTATTTTTTTAAGCTCATCTTTTTCCATTAACCATATTTTTTCTAAAGTTATCATTTATTAAGATAGAAAAATAAATTATTAAAAAAAATATCTAGTATTCAAATTTAGAATGAGTCTTTATAAGTTGTAATTTAATTTTTTGTAAACTCTTTTAAAATTTTTATAATACATATTTTTCTAAAATTTTTTGTAAACTTATTTAATTTTTTTAAATTTTTTGCAAAGTCTTCCAAAGTAAGCTTACTTTTTATAAAAAATATATTTTTCTAGAACTTTTTATATAATCTTTTATATTTTATAAATATATAAAAAAATTTAATTACAATTATTTACCAATTTTTTTGATCAACATTATAAATCAAATAATAAATATATTTATCTTTTTACATAAATAGAATATTCAAAATCTCCGATATATGTTTTAAATTTTATATAATCAATTTGCAATATACCATAATTTTTACTTATGCTAGAATCAATTGGAATAAGAGAAAATGTTAATGAATTTTCAATTAAAAACTTTTTACAGATAATCGTATTTTTTGAATCTTTAATATCTTCTTTAATAATAATATCATAGACATAAAAATATATTCTACTGATAATTTTATATTCAAATAATTTTTTTAATTGTATTAAGAAATCAATATCCCCATTTTCTACACTTTTATTTAAAATTGCTTCAGTATCATAAGATGATATTTCAAATTTCTGTTGAAGAACTTTGTTAGAACATTTTCCCGTTTCGTCAAAAATAATGTCATCATAAAAAATACGACTCAAATTGAATTTTTCAATAAATCTTGTATTATTTGTAAAAATTAACAACATAAATAGATTATAATCCAATTCTATCAATTTTTTTTTAATTAACCAACCAAATAATTCTTCACAATCTATTTTATTATAAATAATTTCTACTATGTTAAAGTTAAATTTTACATAATCATTTAATAAATTAAATAATTCAATACTATAATCTTCACAACATTGTTCTAAAAAATCTCCAAGTAATAATTTATGTTTAAATACAAAATCAAATAAAATCTCATAATTCAATTGAACATTCCAAAAATTAATAGTATGTATATATTGAAATAAATCATTTATATTATTTATTTCTAAACTATTTATTAAGCAATGTTCTGGTATTTCTATTATTTCATTATTAAAATCTAGATTTTTATAAAATTCTGAAGAATGTAGCCATTCTGGTATTTTTTTTATTTCTAATAATATACAAGTACTCATTTTTCATGTTAAAATTTTTTTTTTAGAAATTCGTATATTAATTAAAAAAATTTTAATGAAACACATAATAAAGTAAAGTTCAGATAACTAAATATTTTTTTCTAAAGTATTTAGATTTTTTTATAATTAAATATATTTTTTCTAAACTCTTTAGATTTTTTATAACTAAATATATTTTTTCTAAACTCTTTAGATTTTTTTATAATTAAATACATTTTTTCTAGAGTTTTTAGATTTTTTGTAAAGTATTTAAATTTTTTTATAAATAAATATATTTTTTCTAAAGTATTTAGATTTTTTTATAAATAAATATATTTTTTCTAAACTCTTTAGATTTTTTTATAATTAAATACATTTTTTGTAAAACCTTTAGATTTTTTATAATTAAATATATTTTTTCTAAAGTATTTAGATTTTTTTATAATTAAATATATTTTTTCTAGAGTCTTTAGATTTTTTATAACTAAATAAATTTTTTCTAAAATCTTTAGATTTTTTATAATTAAATACATTTTTTTGTAAAGTATTTAGATTTTTTTATAAATAAATATATTTTTTCTAAACTCTTTACATTTTTTATAATTAAATACATTTTTTGTAAAGTATTTAAATTTTTTTATAAATAAATATATTTTTTCTAAATTCTTTAGATTTTTTTATAAGTAAATATTTTTCTTCTAAACTCTTCTAGGAAAAATAAAATACTCCATTTCAGATAAATTGAAATAAGTTAAGAAAAAAATATGTTTATATGAATAAGATAAGTTAGATTTAAATATAATTATCAACATAAATAAAAAAGTGGTTTAAATTTATATGAATTTGAACAGTAGTATATTTTTATAATGTTGGCTTATTTTATAATTTTTCTACAATATATTTTTAGCTTTTAAAAAAGAATTTTTTACTGAAGATTCTTTTTCAAAAAATATGAATTTTTTTTTTACTTTTTTAATTTTAAAATGGCTTTGGATATAGGGTATTCTAAACTAACTCAGTACCAAAAAGGAATTTTTGAGGATTGTTTGATTTTAGGAAAAGGTGGATTATCTATCCCTATGGGTCAAGGAAAAACTTTAACTTCTCTTGTGGTTGCTTTAAAACAAACAACCAATAAGATTTTAGTTGTTGTTAAAAAAAGTTTGATTCATTCTTGGATTGCTGAAATTGTAAAATTTTTTGAAGGCAAATTAAAATTTATTGTTTATCATTCAGAATTTATTAAAAATTTGGACAATTATAAAATTCCAGAAGATGTTCAAGTTGTTTTAACTACTCCAGAAGTTCTTTCAAAAGCCTATAAAATTTCAGGTATTGAAAGATATCTTATAACAAAAGAAATCAAAAATGAAGGTATGTTCAATCAACATGAAATAGCGCATTATATTTTTCCTGTGAAGAATCCATTTTTAAATACAAATATCGGTCTTTCATTTTTTTATGCAAATATATGGGGTGTTTTAATTATTGATGAAGCTCAAGAATACACAAATATTTCAGTTGATAAATGTAAAAGTTTAATATCTATTTGTTCTAATTATGTTTGGCTTTTATCTGGCACACTTTTTAAAGAACCTGTTGCTGAAAGAATGTTGGGATATTTTATGTTGATTAAAAATTTAGATTTTCCAGATAATTTACCAGATGCAAGAAAATTTTTAACAAAGGATTTTAAGGGATTCAATTCAAGTATTATTAAAAGGGAAGAAAAGCCTATGGATATAAAAGTTAATGAATTTATTGTAAAAGTTGATTTAAGACCAGAAGAAATTGTGGTTTATAAATTTATGAAAGAAATTGTTTTAAGTATTCACAAAAAAATAAAAGATATTAAATCAAGAGGTAATACTGAAGATTTGAGAAAATTTACTGCTGGTTTACTTTCAATGATTACGTATTTAAGACAATGTTTATTTAATCCAATTATTCCCATTTCAAGTTTTTTTGTGGATCTTGCAAATTCGGAAAATAAAAAAGATTATACAGAAACTTTAATTAATAAATTATATGAAACAAAAATAATTGAATATCTTGAAGATAAAAAAAATCTAAAATCTTCCAGAATGGTAAAAATAATAGAAGATGTGGAAAAACATAAAAAAATAATTATTTTTACAAGTTATAGAACTTCTTTAGATTTGCTTAAATATTGTTTAGAAAAAGAAAAAAAATATGTTTTAACAATTTCAGGAGATATGCAGATTAAAAAAAGAGATAAAATCTTAAAAAAATTTGAGAATTCTGAAGAAGTTATTCTTTTATTGACATATAAAATAGGTGCTGAGGGATTAAATCTTCAATCTGCAGATACAGTTATGCTAGTAGATCCTGAATGGAGTTTTGATACTATGAAACAAGCAATCTCAAGAATTTTAAGAAAGGGACAAGAACATAAAGAAATTTTCGTTTATTATTATATATCAAATACGGCTATTGAAGAAGCTATCTTTAAGAAACAAAAAGATAAAAAAAAGGGAATTAAAGAGTTATCTGTTGGTGTTTTAAAAAGTAAAGTTTCAAGAATGCAAATTAAAGATATAATTAGAATTCTAGAAGATAATAGAAATGAAAAATTATTATCTGAGCTGAAGATATAAAATCCAAAAAAATATTTATAAGTATAATACTTAAAAATAAATAAAACTCTTTTCGAGTAATAATAGAAATATAAAAATGAAGATGATTATATAACAGTTTTTTCTCAGATGTCTGAAACACATAAAATTTATGCTTTATTTTCATGAAATAATAAATTATATGATATTAGATTATTATTTATAAATATATTAAAAAATTTTATTAAAAGTGATATAAAAAGACATAAATTTACAGATTTCGATATTGATAATATTAAACAAATATTTAATTTATATTTAAATCAAAAATCATTTATCTACATTTATTAAATATATCTTAAATGTTTGATCTATTGTTAGAAAATAAAAAAATAAAAAATGCTACTACTCCGTCCCAGATTAATTTATCCAAGTTAAAAAAATTATATCTATTTTTATATGACTTTTAAAAAAAATGTTCTTTTTTATCTGGGACGGAGAAGTACTAGTCTAGTTCAGATAAATTGCGTTTTCAAAAACCGGTATATGTAAATTTATGTTTAAATATTTTTAAGTAATATAAATACAAACCTAAAAATAAAAATTGTACTTAAAATTTTATATGAAATAAAAAGTGAATAAAAAAATCTGGCCTGACATATTATTTGAACTTGACTAGTAACAATTTATCAAAGCAACATTAAATTTTTATTTCTGAGAAATAGTTCAAATAAATTATATTTTCAAAGAAATATGTAAAAAGTTATAAAGTAAATATAAAATAATTAATTTAATATTTTTTTAACTGATTTTTTAATTTTTGTAAAAATTTAATAAAAACGAAATTTTTTTTAATTTTTGTAAAAATTTAAAAATGTTAAGAATTAAACTCCTTCCCTTAGTTATTCCATTGATAACTAAAATTTCTTTCTGTGAAGATAAAAAAGTTTGTTATAAACCATCTTGTTATTTATCTTATTTATTTAGTACTCCAACAGTTGAAGAAGAAATTGAAGTACCTAAAGAAAAAATTGAAGTAACTAAAATTGATTCATCTAATATAATTGAAAAAGAATTAAATATTCTATCAGATATTAAAGATAAAACTGAAGCATCTAATATAATTGAAAAGGAATTAAATCTTCAAGAAAATCTTTTAAAAGAAATTAAAAAAAATCCATTATCTCTTGAATTTGTTAAAAATAAAACACAAGAATTATGTGATTTAGCAGTTTATAACAATATTGTGGCTTTTCTATATGTTCCAAGTGAATTTATGACAAATGAAATGTTAGAATATGTCATTAAAAAGAATCCATTTTTATTAGAAATTATTCCAGAAAATAAACAAACGTCAAATTTATGTGAATTAGCTATGGATTTAAATATTAAAAGTTATGAATACGTATGTGATAAGTTACGTACAGAAAATTATTATGTAAGATGTATTAAAACTAATTTTGCAAACGAACTTTGTCCTCAAACATTTCTTGGAAAAATACCTGATAGTAAAAAAACTGAAAAAATATGTTATTATTTAGCTTTAAGAGGTTATTTTGAATATGTACCCGAAAATTTAAGAACATATGAATTATGTAAAATTGGATTAAAAAAATCTGGAATTAATGCTTCGATAAAAGAAAATTATATACCTAAAAAATATCTCCCTTTTATAGAATACGACAAAATAATGAAGAAATATACACTACCTTAGAAATTTAAGATATAAAATATTTTTTTAATCAAATATGATTTTTTTTTAGTAAATACTAAAAAAGAAAAAATGCTAAGAACTAAACTTATTTTTCAAAAATTTTGTCCTTTATCAAGAACTTTTTCTTTGTATAAAAAGACAAAATTTTTCAATTTAATTAAAACTTTTAAAGAAGCAATTATATTAGATATTTCAATTTTGTTGGGTCTGATGAAACCTGTAGAAGATCAGGTACAGGTTGAAAATCAAAAATATGAATTAGATATCAAACAAAATCCATTATGTCTTGAATTTGCTAATAATAAAACACAAGAATTATGTGATTTGGCAGTTTATAACAATATTGTAGCTTTTTTATATATTCCTAGCGAATTTATGACAAATGAAATGTTAGAATATGTTATTAAAAAAAATCCACTTTTATTAAGAAATATACCAGAAAATAAACAAACCGAATACTTATGTGAATTAGCCATGGATTTAAATCCCGATACATATGAATATGTATGTGATAAAAACCGTACGGAAAATTATTATATAAGATGTATTCTTAAATGTGAAAATTCAAATGGAATTCGCTTTTCCAGAATTATTTGTTATATTCCTGATAGCAGGAAAACTGAAAAAATATGTCATTATTTGGCTTTAAAGGGTTGTTTAGATGATGTTCCTGAACATTTAAGAACTTATGAATTATGTAAAACTGCACTAAAAAGCGCTAATAATAGTATAAGTATATATACCATACCTAAAAAATACCACGCATTTTTAGGAATAAAAAATGGCAGATATATATTACCTTAGTTTTTTACGTTTTTAATAAACATATAATAATTATTACCTTATTTATTTCATTGATAACTAAGAATTTTTTGTGAAGATAAAAAAGTATTTTACGAACCATCTTGTTATTTAAATTATTTAGTACTCTGAATCATTTGGAATTAAAAATTTAAATTATTCTGAATAACAGAATATACAATTAAAAAAAATCATGATTTATTTTCAAAAATTCCAACAAAATAAACTAACAAAAAATTTATTCTAATTAGCTATACAAAAAGATGCTAATTTATTGGGATATGTCCCTGAACATTTAAAAACATATGAATTATGTAAAATTGCTTTGGAAGATTCAGAAAATCGATACTAGTCCAGTTCAAATAAATTGAGCCAGGTCTTTTAATTCACTTTTTATTTTATATAAAATTTTAAGTAAAATCTTTATTTTTAAGTTTGTATTTATATTACTTAAAAATATTTAAACAAAAATTTACATATACTTAATTTTTTTTTTGAAAAACAAATTTATCTGAACTGGACTAGTACACAATTTTTTTAATACCTGAAAAATATTATGTTTTTTTAGAATATAATACAAATATAAATTACCTTAATTTTTTTTTAATTAAAAAATGAAAAAAATTATAAAATAATAAAAATAAAAAAATGAGTACTTTTATTCGAACTATTTGCTATCCGCATCTTGCAATTATTGGATCTGGGTTAGGTTTTCTTTCTGCCTTAAATTATTTACATCAAAAAAAAGAAACTAATAGTTTTTATGATGTATTACAAACTGAAGGAATGCCCATGTATTTCAATGTTTTCAATACACTTGTCGGCGGAAGTGTAATGGGAGTTATTACTGCAATTTGTTGGCCTTTAACTATTCCTAGTATTATGATTAGAAATATTTATTTCAATAAAAATCTCATTAAAAAAGAAGGAAATCCTATTGCAACCGAAGTAAATAATACAAAAAATTCTGAAGAGACTATGCTTTAAATAAAGTACTACTCCGTCAAAGATATATTTATATATAATTTATATAAATCTTTTAAATAAAGTACTACTCCGTTTCATATTGTGCCACCAATCAGTAATTCATTTTTTATTCAATGTTTGTATCTTATATGAATAATTGTATAATAAAAAAATAAATTACCAATTAGTCCCACAATTTAAAACGAAGTAATATTTCATAATTTTTTTAAATTTTCCAAAAAGATATTAATATGAAAAATTATATGTAAAAAATATTTTTGGAAAATTTGTTGATACTTATTCAAGAACAAAAAAAATGATGATTTTTTACACTTAAATTTTCACTTAATTTTTTTCGAATTTTTCAAAACTTTTTCTTTTTTAAAATTTTTCATTTACATATAAAATCACTTAAATTTGTAAAATACATAAAAATTACACTCAAAATTAAAACACATGTTTTTATCAATGGCTTAAAAATTAGGAGTATTAAATATATTTTTATAAAACAATAAATAATGATTATAACTAAAAATACTTATAATAGTTAAATTATATTGATCTAAATTTTAATATATTCATATTTTTCATGATTACTATAAATTTTTAAAAATACTTCATACATTATCTCATTAATAAAATTTAAAAGATTTAGTTCTAAAAATATTCTTTGTTTTGTATACGATTTGCCTAATAAACAAATGTCTTTACGAATTGTGAAAATATTACAAATGTCATACGAATTTTTTCGTTTGATATATTTTGCTAATTTTATTGAACTTTTATAAAAATTTTTAAATTCTTCTATTAATTTATCAATTATTTCGTTTTTATTATATTTTTCATAAAGTCTTTTAAATTTAATCGAAATAAATTTTTTTAAGAATTTTATTTCAACACCTTTTTTTTATTAAGATAACTCAATATTTTTCAAGAATAAAAAAAAATTTACAAACATCAGATATTTATAAATTTTATATACAATCACGAAAATTTATAAAATCTTCCAAAAAATATGAGAACATTTTATAGAAAAATATATTCTTTAAATAATTTTATTTATCTATTTTAACTTAAGATATTATTAAATCTTGATTTTTTTAATTAAAATTTGAAAAACAGAATTAAAAAATAAAAACAAAAAATGTCCTTTCAAGTATACTCAGATCTACACCTTGAACATTACCGTGGTAAAATTCCAGAAATAGAACCTAAAGCTGATTATTTAATTTTAGCTGGTGATATTGCTACACCATCTACTATGAAAATTCTTGAAAAATTTTTGAAATATTGCTCTACAAAATGGCAAAAGGTTTTTTATATTTGTGGGAATCATGAATTTTATGGTGGTGAAGATATAATTAAATTAAAAGAAGATTATCGCACATTATGTTCTAATTTTTCAAATGTTCATTTTCTCGATAATGAATATATTATTGTTGATGGAATAGCTATCTATGGTTTTATTGGATGGACACCTCTTGATAAATTTATTATTAGAGACGGATATGATGTTTTGTGTGATTTTGACAATATAAAAATAGAAAAGAAATATATGACACCAAAAATGATGGTTGATATGTCAAAATCAGATTTAGAATTATTTAAAACTTTTATTGATAAAGTAAATAATGAAGAAATTATATGTGATTCTGTCTTAATTATTAGTCATTTTCCTCCAATTAGAGATGGAACGTCAGCTCCTGAATATACAGGTAATGAGTTACAAGCATATTTTAGCTGGGAAAATATGATGAAAATTTGTGGCATTAGTTGTAAAAAAATAAAGACTCATGTTTCAGGTCACACACATTGGAGTTATGATTTTATGATAGAGGGTATTAGATATATATCTAATCAAATGGGTTATCCAAAAGAAAGAGTTAAATTCAATGATGGATGTTTTAATCAATATATAGTTTAATTAAAAACTGACCTATTCACATAAAATACTACTACTCCGTTTCAGATCAATGACGAACCGAACGGTTCCTTCGGTGATTCAAAAAATAAAAAATTATGTAGATAAATATGTATAAATATTTATTTAAACTTATAAAATAATATATAAAAATACAATAAAAAATTATTTTTATATGAATAATTAAGTAATGTAAAAATGAATCACCGAAGGAACCTTCAGGTTCGTCATTGATCTGAAACGGAGTAGTACTACTTCATTTTTAATACGGCGACTGACAGATTGACCAAACCAAAAAAAATGCGTACTTCTCCGTTCCAAATAAAAAAGAACAATTTTTTTAAAAGTCATATAAATATACATATAACTTTTTTGACAGATTGGATAAATTAATCTGTGACGGAGTAGTATACATTAAACATTATTTATCAGTTAATCGTCGTATTAGAAATGGATTATTAGCTTTATATGAAATATTCAGGATATTAAATATTTTTTCTTTATTATTTTTTGTTTTTAACACCTTTATCATTTCATTATAAACCGAAATTATTTTTATTTTTCTATAAAAATTATAAAAAAATGCTAAAAGTTTATTATTCTAAAGAATCGGGTTTTTTATTTGCTGAAAAGGACTCAGAAGAAGCGAAAAATTTGGATGCTGAGGTTTTACCACAAGTTGCTATTGAACATGGAATTTTAAGTGCTAATTTTTTAATTTTTACTGGTCCTGAAGGTCCAGAATTAGAACTTATAGATAATTATGATTCTTTTATTATTATTTGTAAAAATTATTACAAAAGATTTGGAGATGATGAACTAGTTATTAAAAATAAAGAAAATTCAATTGATGTTAGTATTGAAGATATATCAGATTTGGGTGTTTTTTCATATTTTCCAAATGTTCAAATAAAATGAGAAAAAAATCCAATTTTATATTTTAAATGCTAAAAAATATAAATACTACAACTCCGTTTCAAATAATATGTCAGTAATTCAAAAAATAAAGAACCACTTGGTTCGAGTGTTCACCAGGCCGCACATAAATTTTGATATGAATTGACGTAATAATTATTAAATCTTTACTTATAAGTTAATATATAAAATTAGTGAATTAAAAGTAGGCGGCCTAATTTTATATGAATAAATGAGTGATCTAAAAATAAATAAAAGATTGATCTGAAACGGAGTAGTACATATTTATATTTAATTTTTAAACTTACACTTATATAAATAATTTTTTTCTAAAAACTTGATATATTATCTGAACTTGACTAGTAGATTGCGATGATCTTAATTTACTTGAATATAGTGATAATGATATGTATATGAAACAATTTGATTAATGATTATTAAAATTTTTGTTTATTTTTTATTTAATTTTTTTTATATAATAAAATGAAAATTAAATTTCAGGATATTCCTCAATGGCTTGAAAATTCTGAGCTTTATAGAAATTTTTCAGAAAATGAAAATAAAAAAATTGAAATACCTGATGATTCTTATAAAAAATCAGACAAAATTAAAAATATGGATGATTTCAAATTAGTTTTTAATACATGTAAATATTGGAATCTTGATGAATACCCAAATTCTTTTTATAAATGGGCGTTAAAAAATAAAAATGAAGCATTAAGGATTATGTATCAAGAACCTGAAGATTTAAAAACAAATGATTTAATAGAAAAATTAACTTTGTCTTATAAAATGAAATATAAATTAATTCCCTTTATTGATTTGAATTACACTAACAAAATATTTGTAATTATTAAGTTTTCAGAAAAGAATTATTTTACTTTAAAAGTAGTTAATAAATATAAAAATGATATAAATGTTAAGTTTTTGAAATCATTAATAGAAACTGAAAAACTAGAAAATATATCAATTAGAAGTACACAACTCAAAAAATTATATACTAATATTTCAGGAGAATCTTTACCTAATCAAATTATTTTTAAATTAGAATTAACAAAATTTAATATTTTTGATATACAAAAAAAATTAAAAGAATGTTTCGAAGAAATTGATGATATATTTCAATCTGAAACAAAATTTTTAGAATATGAAGAAGTATATGAACAATATAAAGAATTTACAAATTAAAAGTAAAAAAGTTCTGAGTAATTTTTGATATAAAAATACAGTTTAGTTTTTTATAAAAATATGTGTCAATTTTATAAAATTTTAAAAAAACTTTAGGAAAATAAAGAGTGTATTATTTAAACTTTATAAACTTTTTAGAAGAATAAAAATATTTAAGTATAAAGATCTTTTACAGTTTATAAAATTGACCCATATTTTTAATACAATTATACTTGTCTATTTCAGGAGGAACAGGATGGTTAAGAAAATCCAAGATCCTATAAAATTGAAAGAAAAATAAATTATGTATGTTCATAAAAAAAGTTGTTTCAATTAGTAAATTAGAAGAAATATATTTGTTATAAAAATTTAAAAGAGCTTATAAAAAATTTAGAAGAAATATATTTGTTATAAAAATTTAAAAGAGCTTATAAAAAATTTAGAAGAAATATATTTGTTATAAAAATTTAAAAGAGTTTATAACAAATTTAGAAGACAAATATTTTGTTATAAAATTCTAAACAGTTTATAAAAATTTAGAAAAAATATTATGTTATAAAATTCTAAATTGTTTATAAACTCTACTGATCGAGTTCAAATAGTAAGCTAAATTTATTTAAAAAAACAATTTAATATGAATCCATTCAGGTTTCGGTTTCTCCTATCTTTCTATTCTTCTATTTTCCTGATCTAGAATAGTAGAGTTTGTAAACAATTTAGAAGAAATATATTTTGTTGTAAAATTCTTTGTTAGTCTAATGTTTAATTGGTCTAGTTCAGATAAATATGAACTTCATTTTTTTTTTAACTGTCTTTATAAAAACTAAAAGCACAATTTACGAAGTTGACATTCATTTAAAATAAACTAATAAATTTTAAATAAATTAATGCATATATTTTTCTTGAACCATATAAATTTTTAAGCATTAAGTTATAAACGTTACAAGTATTTGAAAACTTGGCATATTAATAGTGGGTTGGGTTCTCATATTCTTCTGAACTGAACTAGTAAATTTTATAAAAAAATTTAGAATAATAAAATTTATTTTTAGTATTTTAAAATGAAAGAAGAAAATTTTAAAATAGGAATTAGTTGCCTTATTTTAGGTATCATTATTTTGATCATTTCAGTTTTAATACAAGTTCAAGTAATTAAATACGATGATCCAAATGCTTGGTATTGGTATTTATTAGATATAATAGGAATTATTCTTATTTTTAGTTTTTAAATAAATTTTAAAATATCTTGAAATTTTTTTATTTTTATATTTTAAAATGAACGAAGGAAATTTAACATGGGGAATTATTTTCCTTATTTTAGGCATTATTATCTTGGTTATGTCAGTTTTAATACAAGTTCAAGTGATTACATTTGAGGATTCAGAAAACGAAATTAATCCTGATGCATGGTATTGGTATTTATTAGATGTGATAGGTGTAGTTTTTATTATTGTGGGTATTATTCTTTTCGCTACTATGCAAAAATATGGTATGCCTTTTGAGATTTTAAGTAAACCATTTGAATTTTCAGATGATGATATTGTTGCAGGAGATAAAACTTTAGAATAAAAAATTTTAATTAAATAATCGGTAGTGATCCAGTTTAAATAATATGAACAAGTTTTTTTACAAACTTATTTATCTACTAGTACAGTTCAGGAGAATCCTTTAGGATTCCTATAAAATTGGGTTTGTAAAAAAATTTTATTTATATGTAAATATAAGTAGAAGTTTTTAAAAGACATATAAAATATTACTTAAGAATAAGCTTTTTAACTAAAAATTTATATGGTTAAAAAGTTAAGAAAAAGATCTGGCCCAACTTTGTCTGAACTGGACTAGTACATAATTTATATATAAGAATATAAATTATTTTTTTATATGAAAGAATTATTATATTTAATTTTCATCTTTTAATTTTTTCAATTCTTCTAGATCTGTAATTTTATCTAATTTTTTATGTATTTGATTATACAATCTTGTATATAATTTATCATTATATAATTCTATTTTTATATTTTCTTTAGATGAAAAGTTTTCATTAGTTTCTTTTTTCTTATTATCAAATTCAAGGAATTTGAAGTAAATCTAATTTTATTCTTTCTATTTCTTGTTTTTTATATTTTTCATTTATTTTTTTATATTCTTTCAATTATGTTTTTATCTTTAAATGAAATTATCATAGATTTTTTTTCTAAATTAATTATTCTTTCTAAATTCGATGTATTTATATTACTTTTAATTATTTTATAAGATTTATTAGTATATTTTTCATCTATTTGTTTAAGAAATTTTAATACAGAAGGTGTCGTTTCAGAGTTATTTGAATATGCCAATAAAAATTTTGGTGATCCATTTTTTAATAAATAATAATAGGCTTTATAAAACTTTTTTTTTAATAAATAATTTGCAATATACATAAAATAATCAACATCATCATATTTATTATAATTTTTTAAATCATTATTTTTAATAATTTGTTTAATATAATCTTCATCATTTGATTTTTGTATTAAGTTAAATATTTCTTCCATTTTAATTATATGATTTTTTTTTCAATTTTTAAGAAAAATAATACTTCTAAAATATATAATAATCCAGTTCCGCATGTCAAGTTTTCATAAAAAAATTATTTGTATTTGAAGTTTAATTAAAATTTTATGCTCTTTAGAAAATGATAAAATATCTATATTACGTTATTTGAACTTGATGTACTTCTCCGTCCCAAATAAAAAAGAATACTACTCCGTTTCAGATAAATTCAAAAAATAAATTTGACTTATAAAATAAATTAAAAACTTAATGAAGCTTAATGTTTTTGTCTATTAAATTTATACATATCTTTTTAAATTTTTAACATATTTTGGAAAATGAATAATTAAATATTTATCTATAAAAATTAAAATATCATTTTTATTATATCTTTCTGAAATAATATAGAATAAATTTTCCTTCATATAATTCTTAATTTTAAATGGCTCTAATTTTTCAAACATTCTTGAATAAATCATACCATTTTCTATATAAACTAAGTCATCAAATTTTTCTGGATATAACACAGGTAACATTAATAAATCAGCAATATCTTTTTCATATCTTCTAAGGAATTTTGCTACTATTTCAAATTTTATTTCTAAAAATTTTAAACCTTGAAAATAGAAATAATTACTTGGATCTGATAACAATATATTATAGTTATTAATTCCGAAAAATTTAAAAACTTTTAAATTTGTTGCAGTCCAAGTATCTCTCCAATAAACTTTGTCATTAACTACCCCCATATCTACAAACTCAATTTTAGAGTCTTCATTCATAAGCACTTTTTCAACCATTGTTTCTCTGTCTAAAGTAATTGTAACACCATCTATATCATCGGAATATTTGTATCCATAAACATATAAAGAAATACTTCCAAAAAACATAAATTGTGAAATATTTATTAAATCTAAATTTTCAAATAAAAATTTAGTTAAAGTTTGTAATTTTAAAAAGGGAACTTGCATTTTTGGACTTAAGAAATTATCTAAATTTTGCATTTGAATTAAATCTAAAGAATTTTCATTTAATACACTTTCTGCTAAAATTGTAACTTTATTATCAATTAAAATTACTTTTTCTGGTAAATTATAATCTTCAATAAAATAAATTTTTAATTTATAAATATCTTTTTCTATAGGAAATAATTTAGAAATCAGTTCTAAAACATGTTTTTTTCTTTCTTTAAAATTTAATTCTGAAGTCCAAAAAAGAAGATTGTACAATCCATTATAATTTAATTTAATTTTTTTTAAGTAAAAGTAATTTTCTAATTTTGTTTTTGATGAAATAATTCCAAAAATTTTTTTATTTGTGTATTTTATATATTCAAGTTTTTTTAAATCTTCATTATTCATATCCATAAAATAATAAGATTTTTCACCAAATGTATTTTTTAAATCTTGAATTATTTCATCTTCAGACTTATCATCTGTATCATCAGAAGTATTATAATCTGTATGAAAATTATTATCTATATCAGTATACATATTTTTGTAATGTCTAAAATCATAATTTACATTATATATTTTTTTTAACTTTTCTAGTTGTAACTTTTTCTTTTCTTCTTTATTCATTTTATATTACAGAAAAAAATAATTATTATTTCAAAAATATTAGGAAAATTAAAAATCTTATTTCTAGTCTAGTTCATATAGTCGGAGTAATTGGGCCAAATCTTTTTGCTGAGTTTTTAGACCATATAATTTTTTAAGTAAACTCCTTATATTTAAGTGAATATTTATATGAATTATAAATATTTAAACATAAATGTAAATATAATTATTTATGTGCGCCCTGGTGCACACGGGAACCAAATGGTTCCTTTTTTTTTGAAAACCCTATTTATTTGAAACGGAGTAATATAAAAAATTAAAGATAATACGGCTCTGTTTCAGATAAATATTCCTAACTTTTTTTTTAAGCCTTAATTTTAAATATATCTTAAAAAGTTGAGGTTTCGGAACAGATTATTACTAGTCCAGTTCATATAGTGTGAGTAATTGTTTCAGATATTTTTGCTTATAGATATAAATTTTTAAGTACTTCTCCGTCCCAAATATAATAGTGTGGGAAGAGCCCCTATCCAACTTTTTAAAAAGCCATATAAAAATATATATAACTTTTTAAAAAGCCATATAAAAATATATATAACTTTTTCAATCTGTCAGATTAATTTATCCAACTTGAAAATTTTATATGTATATTTATATTAATTTTAAAAAAAATGTTCTTTTTTATTTGGGACGGAGTAGTAGTATTTATAAATAATATAAATATTTTTTTTTGAAAACCTGAAAAACTATATGAACTGGATTAGTAATATATTAAGAATTAAAAACATAACTATAATCCTTTGCAATATTATGAGCTTCACATAAAGAATTTTTTCTATTAAAAAAAACTAAATCGTATGCTTCAGAAAAACTATACCAATTTGTGTTATTATTAATTAATTCACCATTATATTTAGCAAAATAATAATTTGTAAAGCTAGTTTCATATCTACTTAATTCTTTGATTTTTTGAAAATTTTCTGGTAAAAATGCTAATTCATTATATATACCTGTTTGTTCTTTAATTTTGTCTAAAAGTTGTCCTTTTTTGTATTTGACAAAATTATAGTGATCTCCTCTTTTATTAATTTTATGAATTAACAAATACTTATCTAATGTTTTATTTAAAATAATACAACCTTCCATTTAAATTTATTAAAAAAATATTTATTATTTCATTTTTTAAATAAAATATTTTTTTAGATATTTCTTTGAATTTTTATAATTTAATACTAGTCCAGTTCAGATAATATTCAGATCTTTTTGCTGACTTTTTAGACTATATAATTTTTTTTTTTGAAAACACAATTGAGCCTACTATTTGAACTGGACTAGTAGGTTTTTAATACTTCTCCGTCCCAAATAAAAAAGAACATTTTTTTATAAACTCACATAAAAATACATACTAATTTTTTGACAGATTGGATAAATTAATCTGGGACGGAATAGTAATTGTTATCGTGCTTAATTAATTTTTAAGATAAAAACAAAAAAAGGAAAACCCTGATGCCTGTACTAGTCCGGTTGATATTAGTTTCGGAATAATTGTGACGGATCTTTTTCATCGTGACATATAAAATTTTAAATAAACCCTTAAATATATATTTATATAAGTAATTACTACTTCTCCGTCCCAGATAAAAAATAACATTTTTTTTATCTGGGACGGAGAAGTACTCTGTTTCATATCGTGGGACGAACCAAGAAAATGGTGCCTTTAGGTTCCCGAGAACCGAATGGTTCGTCATTTATCTGAAACGGAGTAGTACCTTTTTATTAGTCTATTTCACATAAATTGGACCATATTTTTGTCTTCATTTTTTATATCATATACTAGTCAAGTTCAGATAGTCCCACAATATGTTAGATTTTCAAAAAAAAAATATTTACATTTATGTTTAAACGACAAAGAGTTTACTTAAAAAATTATATCATCTAAAAAGTTAACAAAAAAATCTGACCTGACATATTGTGGGACTATTTGAACTGGACTAGTAAAACTTTAAGTAAAAAACCTTATATTTATATAAGTCATAAATGTTTAGTTTCAAATATGAAATAATAATTATTTTTTCTGTAATATAAAATGTCAACAACTATTTCAGAAATAATTGGTTTTTATTGTTCAAAAGATGTATTAGATGAAATGGAAAAGGAAGATCACAAATTATCAGGTTACGAACTTCTTGTAAATATTCAAGACAGTGATGAAAGTATATAGCTTTTATTTTTTTGTGAAATTAATAAAAAATACTAGTTCTACAATATTTCAGGATATATCTTTTTTTTTAACTATATAAAATTTTAAGTATGATCTTTAAATAAATATTTATGTACCTTAAATATTTTTAAAAATACATTTACACAAATCCGTTTTTTTAAAACTTAATTAGTCAGAATATATGAACTTTAATAATTCTTGTAATTTTTTAATAAATATGATAAAAGAATTACTAATTATTCTATTTTTATTCTTTTATAAAAGATATCCTTATTATGGTCCTGAGTATTCGATTTTTACTTTTGACTATGAAAATACTATTATTAAAGAACATACAAGAAAAAAACTTTTAAAAGGTGATCCTACTGATAGCCTATATTTAATAGAAAATTTTCAAAAACCAAATAGTTAAGAAATTAAAGAAATGATTAAAAAATATTTTCCAAATCTTAAAAAAGAGATCTTTTTATTAAAACCTTGTTAAGTAAAGATGTTATTTTTGGAAAATTTATTTTAACACTTGATTAATTTTGTTTTTTTAAAATTTATATTGGGGCGTGGTTTATTTGGGCATAATTTATTTAAACCAGTACTAGTCCAGTCTAGGAGGATTATTGTGATCCGCATAAAATTTAAAACATAATTTATTTGAACTTGACTAAGATGAACACAAAACCGGATTGATTTCTATAAAATTTGTATTTTAGATTTTTTTAATTAAATTTATCATATTAAAAAACTAATATTTTTGTTTTTTAATGTATTTTTTTACAAATACTTATAGTTAATATTTGTTTTGAAAACCTAAGTACTATATGTTCTATTATATTTCAAATAACCAAAAAAAAATGAAAATAAAAATTAAAAAAATATAAAAAAAATGTTTTCAAGTTTATATATATTTAAAGATGAAGATTTGGAAAATAATAACAGAGAAAGAAATATATACGATGTCTTAGAGACTTCTTTAACAAGTAATATAAAAATCGGAAAATATATAAATTCTCCGATAATTAGTAAACAATTTATTTGGACACCGTTGGGCGATTATATCTCTTCTTGCGAGAGAAATTGTTTGAATGATATTGATCCAAATGCATATTATACTATTAGATTAGATGGGTCAAGATTTTCAAAATCTGTCATTCCTTCATTAGTTAAAAATAATATACTTAATAAAGGATATTCTGTTCATTTCGAAGAAGCAATAAAATATGCACAATTAAAAATTTTTAAATACCTTCCGCAAAGTATTTGTTCATTCTCTCAGAGTGATGAAATTACAGTTTTAGTAGGACCTGCTCGAATTGGGAGTGATGGCAAACATGCAAATTTTGATAATAATGGTAGATTTCAAAAATATATCTCTATTTTATCATCATTAGTGTCTTCAGCATTTTCTTTAAGTTTAGCAAAAATGTTAGTTAAAACTGGAAAAGAAGAATTAATTGAAAAATTGGAACCTATGATGTTTGATGCGAGGATTGCACAATTTGATTCATATGAAGCAGCATTACAAGTTATTTTATGGAGATCTTATGATTGTAATGTTAATGGTGTTTCAAGTGGCATTCATTGTAATCAAATGGAAAATAAAAGTAAAATTAATTTAATGAATAGTACTGGAAAATTAAATGTTTTAGAAGAAAAAGGTATTTTAGATAAAATGACAGATCATCAACTTTATGGAACTACTTTATGGAAGCAAGATTCAAATGTTTTTTCAGAAAGTAAACCATTTTTAGCTTCTATAAAAGAAAAAGACTTCTATTTAAAAAATTATCAGTCAGTCACAAATAAATAGTCTGACAGGCCTAACTTGAGTCTACTTTTTAACAAACTTAATTTTACATATATCTAAAAAAAGTTGAGACATTCACCTACTGTTTATCTGTGATGCAGTATTACTATATTAGTTAGAATAATAATTATGTATTTTTATAAATATATATTTAAATGTTGGTATCCAATTTTTCAAGACAAACTTATAAATACATATAACTTTTTTGACATATTATTTCATTATTCGGAACAGAGTTCAAATAAAAATTTAAAAAATACTATCCGACTGTTATAATATTTAAACCTGAATATAATGTTATGATTAATATTTTTTTAGTTATATGAAAATATCTATAAATAAAAATTTTATCTAATCCACACTCAAATTATTAAAAAAATGGAAAAAAAATGGAAAAAAAATGAAAAAAATAAGTGAAAAATTAAGTGTGAAAATTCATTAAAAATTACATAAGCAATCAAAAAAATTAAAAATATTTTTAAATACAATTCATCATAATAAATTAAATGATATACAGTCGGTTCACTAGATGTACAAATTATTTTTCGATAAATTACATAGCAATTATTACCATAAGTTTGTAAATATTTCTAAAACTTTTTATCGAAAAAATTACTTAAAAATTTTTACAAAAGAATATATTATGAAATTATTAAATGATGAATACGACTTTACAAGAAAAAAATTAAATAAAAAATTTGATAAAAAATTAAATTCATCTCATGAATGTATAAAATTATTACTTGATTCTATTAAAAATGAAGAAATAAAAATATAAAAAGAGATATTTATGTTTTATCTATTAGCCATAAAAATAAAATTATTATGACTATTGGATGCTATCCCAATAAAGAATATAAATTTCAAATTAACTCTTTTATTACAAAACATTATAGTAATTTGGAACAAGTTAAAAATATTTCAATGATAATGCACAGCTATGCGGCTTTTGTATTTGAAAGTGAAAATATTATGGTAAAACAGCCTTTAGAAAAAATGAGAGAAATAATTATAGGAGAGACGGAAGTCAAAGTTATTAATCCTAAATCAACATATGAAAAACAAAGTGATTATGAAAAACTTCATGAAGAATTTATTAAATGTCCTCAAAATGAAATAGATTATTTTGGTATTAGTTTACATGAAGAAACATTAATAATTAAAATAACGGAAGAATTTAAACTAATACATAAAAATACGGATGGGTTGGAATTTAATTGCACAAAAGTAGTATAAAAATTATTTTTTACTACTCCATTGTAAAACAATCTCTTAAGTTTTATAAAAAGTTAGCAGGATTTGCAATGGAGTATTGGACTATCACTTTTTTAGAAAAATTCATTTTTTTTAACATTTTAAAAAATGACTGATAACATTGAATAAATAATCATTCTTTTTTATCAAATAAACAGAAAATGAGAAAAAAGTATTTTATTTAATCCAAGAATATAAAGATTACTTTGACATATTAGAATCTAACAAATTGATTGTGAAAGAATGTTTGAAAAAATTAGAATCTGAAGAATTAGCTGATGAATTGATTTTTCAAGAGTTTTCAAATAATGAAGAATTAGAAATGTCTGGAAAGAAACTAAGAGATATGAATTTTAATGTAAAGAAAGAAACACAAAAAGAAAAAGAAGTCAATTTAACAGTACGAAAAAATTATCCTGTTAATTATAACGGAAAGACCTAAAATAATAATTTTTTGCTAATTATATTAAAAAAAAATTTAATATAATAAATTCCAAATGTAGGCTCAAAAAAGAACATTTTTTTCATTAATTTTTCAATGTTGGGTAGTTCAACAAAATATTATTTGACATGAAGCTGTATTGAAAATACTAATTTAATTTTTTATTTATATTTAATTTAAGATTTAAAAAAATCTTGTTTTTTGTGTATTTTTACTTCTTTTAAATCATCATAAAAACAATAAATAATATCATCATCTAGTAAATTCTTTGCATCCATACATTCTTCAGTTTCTTCAATAATTATAAAATCATAATCATTATTTTCATCATAATCTTTAGGATTACCATAATATAAATATTTATATGTCATTTTTTAATATAAATATTTTCCTTTAAAATTCAAATTTAATAAATATATTTCTTGTAACTTTTTATATAATATTTTTTATTTTTTTCTAAATAATTTTCGTTATTTCAAAATATCCTTCAATTACCTCTTTTTCTATTTTACTTTCATTTTCTAAATCCAAGAATTTTTTAACATATTCTTTTCCATTTAAAGCAACTTTATTACAGAAATCTATAGTTTTAAATTATAAAAATAAATCATATTATATTTTTAGATTATATAGTAATATTACTTTAAAAATGTTAGGGTTTAAAATTTAATGAAAAATAATAGTTTTTAAGTAATTTTTATTTTTCAATTTTGATCAATTTATTAAAAACACAGTTGTTGAATTTAATTTTCTAATTATCACGAAATGTCCATTTAAATCCTCCTGCTGTCTTTTGATTTCTGTATCCTCTACAACAACTACTAATAGAAGTGTATAGTATATTTGTTTTTTCTGAAGCTATTTTTAGTGTATCAAATTCTTGTATTTTATTTCCTTCCATTGAATATTGAATTACAGGTTTTAAAGTACTTGGCATTTTTTTTGTGCTTATTTTAATATCTTCAAGATTATCATAATGTTTCCAAATATAGCCTCCTGCGGTATTTGATTTTCCTGTACAACATAAACATATATTTGATGCATTTACATTGGTTTCCTTTGATGCTTGAATAATACTATCAAATTCATTTAGTTTAACTCCAGTAACAGAATATTGAATTATTTTTTTACATAAAATTAATCCTATATTCACAGCATGTCTACTATTTTCAGATGGAGTTACAAATTCTAAATTTTCTAATCTATTGTCATTTTTAATTCCATTTTTATGATTAACAAATTTTTTATTTTCAGGATTATCTAAAAATGTTTGTGCAATTAAACGATGAACTTTATATTTTTTTCCTTTAATACCAACAGAAACATAATCATCTTTTTTATCTTTAATACTAGAATTAAATATTTCACTACTAGAATTTTTAATTCTTCCAAAATTAGAAGCAAAAAAACCTTTAGCACCATTAATAAACAGACGTGGAATTTTTTTCCATATTTCTCCTTCTATTATTTTTTCATCGTAAAGCCATTTGAAACCAAAAAGTTCTTGCTTATTATATACAGCTTTAGAAATATTTTTAGCCGCAGTATTTATAGATACAATTAATTTTTTATTTTCAACTGACCATTTGCCTGCATCAATTAGAGATTTGTAATTTTCTAGTTTTTCTCCAGTTTCTTTGTCTAATCTCCAGATGGATCGACAAGCCCCTTTATGATTAATATATGACCTGTTATTATTTTGTTCAGAGGAAGTAGCCCATTTTAAATTTTCAACTTTGTTATTTATTCTTTGTCTATCTATATGATCTACGGTTGGTTTATTTTCTGGGTTTTTTAAAAAAGATATAGCCACTAATCTATGTACTTTGTACATTTTTCTTGCTAACTTGATATTATAATATCCATTATTAAGATGTTGTAATAAAATTTTTTCATTATTTTTAACTCTTCCTTTGTTACTAACTTGATATTTAGTTTCTTTGTTATCTAAAAAGAGTATTTTCCAGACTTCATTTTCTAAGTCTTTAATTTAATTTCTTCAGTCATTTAAAAGAAAAGTGTGAGATATTTATTTTAATTAAAAACATTTAAATTTTTCATATTACATAAATGAAAAATTTAACTTAATTTTAATATTTTTTTATATTATAGAATTTATATATTTCTCTGTTGTTTCAATATTAAAAAACATCTTCTTTTTTTTGTCTATTTTCTTCTCTATTTGATTTACTATAAAAGGACAATATAAACCTATAATACATTTTTTTTAGAATGAAATATATTTATCTAGAATTTTATAACACTTATTTTTTCTAAATAATTTTCGTCATCTCAAAATACCCTTCAATTACTTCTTTCTCAATTTTACTTTCATTTTCTAAATCCAAAAATTTTTTAACATATTCTTTTCCATTTAAAGCAACTTTATTACAGAAATCTAAGTTATCCATACACCAATTGTACTGAAATTCAATATCTGAGAAATCACTTTCAATTGGAATATAATGAACATAAGGCATTAAATGATCTTCCATAAACCAAGTGACACATGTTGGAATTGGCATTAAAACACACGATTGTGAAAATGAAATCCACTTCAAATTACTCGCAACATCATTACCTTCCACAGAAAGTAGAAATTTACATTCTAGTTGTTCTTTAATGCTCAACCTATTCACAGAATTTCCGGGCTCGACATTTAATATATCAAGGTTTTCATTTTTATTTTTTTCTACAAAATCTTTAAATTCAAAACGTCTCTTGCCAGTTGAAAAAGTGCCTCTCCACATAAGTTTATTTTTCTTTGAGAAAAAATCAATGTCATTTAAACTTACCTCATTAAAATGTGCCCAGTGCCTCGATGAGTCGAGCTTTAAAAGAACTCTTCTATTTGTTGATTCAATTAAACGACATTTTGAAAAAGAATTATAACTATTTTGATTCATCATATCACCAAATATACAAATTATTTTATATTCATCTTGTTTAAATATTTTTTTAATATCAGTAAGATAACAACCTACATTATTTGCTTCAGAATCTTGAGTAATTATAGAATATTCATCAGGAGAAATATTTTTTCTAACAGTATTTTCAGGTATTTCTTGTAATTTAAGATTTGATAAATAGTATCTTACTCTATATTCATTAGAAATTTCAAAATTTTCACAGAAATATCCGGCAAGATTTTCTAAAGGTAAATTTAAATGAGAATGATTAAAAATAGTTCTCGCATGAAAATATTTTTCAGAATTTATTTTTATATGTGTAATATCTTTTATATCTTTAATTTCAAAATTTATTTTTTTTGCAATTCTAAAAATAACATTATTATAATTATACAATAAATCCTCATAATTTATTAAAATATAATTTTTTACCTTTTTTGGCATTTTATCAATTAAATAATCTAATTTAACATTTCTTAATTCAATTAAATTTGTAAATCTTCCAGAAGTATTAGGATTTCTATCTACATTATTTTCACTTTCAGAATTATTATGAACAGAATAAAATTCTTCATCAATAAATGAAGTTATTTTTTTTAAATGATTCGGGACATGATGAGGTGTTTTATAAAAAGAATTAATCCATTGAACAGGATCTCTAATAATACCGATAAAAAGTGTATCATCAGAGTTAGGATAACTTGAACTGTAAGAATACCAATGCTTCCAACCATATTCCCAAGTAATTTCTAAAGGAAAATTTTTAAGCATCACTTCTTCTAAAAAATTTGTACCAGAACATCTCTCACCTAAAATTGTAAACTTTTTAAGCATTTTTTAATTTAAATAAAAAAAATTCTTAAAGAAATTCTAAATAAATAAAAATGAAATATTTATAAAAAAATTTAAAATAAATATAACCAAATAATAATCAATTTCAAATAAATTGAAAAAAAATTAAGCATTATTTAAATAAAAATAGTAGTCAAAAAATAAAACATAAAAACAAGTTTTTATTTAAACTTAAATATTAATTTAGAAATAAATATATCCTATTTATTAATCTTATTAAGATGATACTTTCTCAGTATAACTTCCCTTGCTTGGTTAAGTTTCAGATATATTTCTTTATATTTAGTATCAGCTTTTTTTAATTGTTCAAGTATTTTTGATTTATTCCATTTTGTAACAGTTACAGTTAATTTATTGTTATACATAAAATCTTCCTGGATTTGTTTAGATGAATCTGTCTCTCCAAAACGAAATGATAACATTCCTTTAACAATAATATATATTTTGAGTTCTGATCGTAGCAACTCCAAAGAATCATCAAATATATTATTGTTAAACTCACCATTTTTTTTAATTACATTATACAATTCAGAGAAAAATTTAAAACTACCAGGAAAATTAAATTCAAAATGTCAAAGAGCATCTTTTCCATTAAACAGTTCAATTGTAATAATTTTTTTTTCAACAATTATATTTAAATTATTGATAAAGATTTAGCATTATCAATAATTTTACGCACGATATCACATTTAGATAATAAACATATTAATTCATCATAATTATTTCTAATAAATTCAATTGCTTCATCTGAAATATATTTTTTCAAATCATATATCCAAAATTGTGAAGTCTTAAGATATGATTTAAGGTCTTTAATATTTTTAAACTCATTATTAGATAATTTCATATACTCTTTTCCTTTAAGAAAAATAGGGCTATCATCATCTTCATCAAGACTTCTATAAAATTCAGACTTTCTGAGATACTTAGGCACATCTTTTCTATTTATTTCCATTTTATTAATAGCAAAATAAAAAATTTTAATAAAAAATATTTCTTAGTAATTTAAAAAATAATCTAGTTTATCAAAAATTATTTTTAAATCTAATTTTGAAATTTTATCAAATTTATATTTAATTTTTTTAACTCCAGTTATTTGAGTACATTTGCCTTTAATTGAAGATTTATTAATTTTTAACTTTAAAATATTTGTTTTAAAATTATCATTTGAAATATAAATTTTTTTATATTTTTTAGAATTTATATAATTTAACAAATAAGTTTCATTTTCTAAAATATACACTTCACAATTTATTTCAATTAAAACACCCATTTATTATATATTTAAAAAAAATATAATATTAAAAATATAAAAATTCATAAAATAATGATTACTTCTCCGTCCCAAATAAAAAAGAACATTTTTTTTTAAAGTCATATAAAAATATATATAAATTTTTTAAGTTGGATAAATTAATCTGGGACGGAGTAGTACTATTTTGTTTTCAAAACAGTTTTATATATAATTTAATTGTATAATATAAATCACAGTATTCAAGTTTAGATATTCCCACAATATGCCAGGTTTTTAAAAACCAATCTATGTAAATTTAATATGTTTTGAAGAAAAAGATCTTTCACAATTACTCCGACTATATGATACGGAGAATCTGAAGTTTAGGTGAATCTTTAATCTTTTGGACTAGGACTTAAAAATTTATATGGTTCTAAAAATAAATTAAAAGATTTTTGAGTAGTATAATTTTTATAAACTTTTTCGAAATTTTTAAGGATAAATTATATTTGTGAAAAATTTGAATTTAAAATAAATATATTTATATTGATAATAATTCAATTGAAGTAAATTAAACTATTTTATTAAATACAAATGCTGATGCAGTGTTTGCTAAAATAAATAATATAAAGAGTAATGAAATATTTTATTCAAGTTTAATATGGTTTTCAATTGGAGTTATAATTGGACTGTGAATAAAAAAATCCTCTGAATAAATAATTACTATTCCAATTTAATACTACTCCGTTTTAAATCAATCGGTGATTCATTTTTAGATCACACAAATATACATATAAAATTATTTTAATTCACTAATTTTATATATTACTGTATAAGTATATATTTAATACTTATTACGTCAATTTATTCATATAAATATTTATGTGCGCCCTGGTGCACACGGGAACCAAATGGTTCCTTATTTTTTGAATTACCGATTGATCTGAAACGGAGTATTACTACTTTGTTTCAGATCAATCGGCAATTCATTTTTATATCAACCAATTATTCATATAAAAATATTTTTCTGAAACACCAATTAGTCCCTGTCCCACACTAATATGAAACATAGTGGTTACTTTTTTTTTACAAATATTAATAATATATTATTAATATTTTATTTGATATAATTAACAAAATAAATAATTAAATTTATCTGAACTTAACTATTTATTTTAAAGATTTTTCTAATTTACAAATTTGACATTTATGTTTCCAGTTTTTATGTAAACATATACCAGTTCCGCATTCTTTACAACTATATTTACATTTTTTATGAATACAATAATATGTTCCACATTCTTTACAACGAGATTTATTATTTCCATGTGGACATACTATTTTACAAGATTTACATTTATATTTTAATATCTTATGTATACATAACCCAGTACCACATTCTAAACAATTATCTTTCCATTTTTTATGTTCACATATTCTGTATCTACAAAATTTACAAGAATATTTCCATTTACCATGCAAACAAAGATATTTTTTATCATCTTTAAAAGTATTATTTTCCAAATAATTAATACTAATATCTTTTTCTAAAAAATCTTCAGGTATATTATTTAAATATTCATCTATTAAGTCCATTTAAAATAATATATTTTTTTTCTTTTTTTCATTTTTTTCAGAGAAAAATAATTATTAATAGTATTCATTTCCAAAATATTTTCCTGAACCAACATCAATTATAACATTTTCTTTAAAAGGACATAAATAATTTTCACACTCTTTTTTAACAAGAATGTATTTACTTGAATTTTCAGGACAATATAACATACCTCTATGCCATAATGAAAAAATAATATGAGATATTTTTTCTATCTTTGAATAATATTTATGGACTAACTCCACAGTTTCGTTATATAAAATATGTCCTTCATTTTTTTCCAACTCCTTCAATATTTCTAATAATTCTTCAAACATATCTATAATTATTTTTTGTCTTTCAATTTCTTGAACTCTTCTATTAAATATATCTGATGAATTTTCATACTGATTTCTTTGAAGAAATATCTCATCAAAAAAAACAATATCTTTATAATATTTTACAGACATTTTATTTAATATGTTTTGCATTTTTTCTATTAATAAATTTTTTATTTTTTTTCATTTTTTTTCTATTTAAATACTAGGTTGACTTAATGATTATTTACTTATAAAATAATATATTAAAAGCTTAAAGAACTTTATATACATAAATAAGTATTGATTTAAATATTTATTTTTTGAAAGAGATTTTGAAATGTAGTAGTACTTAATAAAAATATTTTTATATTAATAAATAAGTGACAAAAAATCGAATCACCGATTGATCTGAAATAGAGGTCAATAATTATTTGAATTATAGGATTTCAAATTATATTTTAAAATATTTTTTATTTTCTTTATATTAGAAAAATGTCAATTATAAATCCACTTCCAATAAGTTTAAATCTTGCTGCACCTTATGCTATTATTGCATCAACAGCAGTTACAAATACTGGAAATTCAGTAATTAATTCGAATTTAGCAATATCACCTAACAATGCATCAAGTATAACTGGTTTTCCTCCCGGAGTAATTAACGGTATAACATCAGCGGGTACTCCTGCAGCAAACTTTGCCCTAATTTCATTACAAACTGCTATTAATGATGGATTTTCTAGAACTTCGGACCAAGATTTATCAGGTCAAGATCTAGGTGGCTTAACCTTACCTTCTGGTGTTTACAATTTTACAAGTTCAGCTCAAAATAGCGGTATTTTAACTTTAGATTGGAATAACGATCCCGATGCTGTTTGGATTTTTCAAATTACTACTACATTAACAACCTCACCTTTAAGTAGTGTAGTTTTTACAAATGTACCTATTGGAACACATCAAGTTAATGTTTTTTGGGTTGTTGGAACTAGTGCAACGCTTCAAACTGAAACACAAATGGAAGGTGTGATTCTTGCACAAACATCTATTTCAACTCAAGATGGAACTACTAGTTCTGCATTAATGGCTCATGATGGAGCTGTAACTCTTATTAATACTTCTGTAGAAAATTATGCTAATTCTACAGTAACTGCAGCAGATCCACATATTATAGGAATTGATGGATCTAGACTTGATGTTTACGAACCTGGAATTTATAGAATGTTTAATGATTTTAAAGGATTAATTATAAATTGTGAAGTTTCTAGAAAAGAAGATACACATGAAGATTATTATAGTGAAATTAAAATATTTTTACCTAATGTAGATATTTCAGTTAAATACACAGATGAAGATTTACAAATTAATAAATATTCTAAAGAAAATAATTCATCTGAATTAATTACTGAAAAAGAATATTTCGAATATTATTATATTCAACCGAATAATAAATATTATATTTTTAAATTTGAAAGAATGTTTAAAACATTTATGATGGAAACTAATTTAAAATCTGAAAAAATTATTCTTGGTGGTTTATTAGCTACACAAATTATTAAGATTCATAATATTTATGACACTTATAATTATTTGGGAACAGAAATTATTCCTGGGTATTATAAGTATAATGCTTTGTTTTGTGGAAGTACTGTTTCTCATATAGTGACACATAATAAAGAATCTTTAAGTGTTCTTCCAGGAGGAAATTATAGATTATTGCAATTTAATGAAATGTGTATTAATGTTCAGCTTAATAACGACGGCAGAATTTGCAAATTAAAAATATTAAATGATATTTGGGAATTTAATGGTGATTTTTGGAATTTAGATGTTTATAAAAATGGAGATAAAAATTTAAATGCAGAATATGAAGATTACAATTTTAATGATATTCTTGTTAGGGTTCAAAGTAATGGCAGTGTAAGTTGTGCGTTTAGAACACTTGAAATTGAAAATTTAGGAGGAATTATATTGGGAGATGTAGGATTTATTTCAGATTTAAATAACACAGAAAAAATTAATAATATTCAGTATAAAAATACTTTTAGAATTGAAGAAGGAGTTACATTGTATCAAAGATATATGGAAATGACTTTTTAAAATAAAATTTATTAAAATAAAATAGTAATACTTCGTGGGAATAATCAGTAATTCATTTATTCATATAAAATTCATGAAATTTTTAATATATTAATTATTGATTTAATACTTATTACTTCAATTCAATGATACAAATATTTATTTTTTGAATTATTGATTTATCTGAAACGTAATAGTATAAATTAATTTATTATATAAAAATGAAATAAATAAAAATTTCTAAAAAATGAATAAATGATACAAAAGATATGGAATCTTCCAGAGACAGAAATAAATAAAATTCTTTTAGAAAATAGTATTCCACTTCAAACTGAAATTAAAAACAAAATTAATTGTATGTTTTTTTCTAAATTAACAATTCAAGAATCAAGAATTCTAAATCATCATAAATTTGAAACATTTTTATTAAATAATAATAATCTAGAAGAAACTATTGATTTAATTGAAAAATATAACAAAACAAGTCTTTATCAAAAAGCAAAGAAACAATGGGAAGAAGAATGGTTTGAATTTATTAAAAATAATCTTGATAAAAAATGGGATTGGTCTGGTATATCTTGTAACCCAAATGTAACATGGGAAATTGTTAAAAACAATCCTCAAATTCCCTGGGATTACTATTTTTTAAGCCGGAATCCAAATATTACATGGGAAATTGTTCAAAATAATCCACATATTCCTTGGAAATACACAGCTTTAAGTTCTAATCCAAGTATCACATGGGAAATTGTAAAAAATAATCCTGATCTCCCTTGGGATTATAAACATTTAAGTTCTAATCCAAATATTACATGGGAAATTGTAAAAAATAATCCTCATATTTCTTGGGATTATAGTTATTTAAGTTCAAATAAAAATATAACATACGAAATTGTTCAAAATAATCCTGATAAAAAATGGCTTTTTGCTATTTTAAGTATGAACGAAAAAATAACATTAGAAATTGTTAAAAATAATCCTGATAAAAAATGGGAAATCATGTATTTAAGTAAACATATAAGTTTTGAAATTTTTCAAGAAAATCCTAATGAAGATTGGGACTATGGGTTATTAAGTATAAATAAAAATATTACATGGCAAATTGTTCAAGATAATCCTGATATACCTTTTGATTTTTCTGTTTTAAGTGAAAACCCAAATATTACTTTTGATATAATTAAAAATAATCCTGACAAAGAATGGAATTTTTATTTTTTAAGTACAAATCCAAATATAACGTGGGAAATTGTAAAGAATAATCCTAATATAGATTGGGATTACAATTGTTTAAGTTCAAATAATCCTGAAAGAATAAAAGAAGAATATATCAGTAAAATAATTAAAGAATATTATTATAAAGAATGTATATTAAAAGTAACAAGTAAAAGATTTATTAATTATATGGAAGATTATAATGATATTGAGGGATTAAACAAATATTGTAATGAAAAAATAGATTTATTGTAAATTAATTAAAGTTAATAAAATTCCCAGTTTTTTTGCCTAAAAAATATAAAAAGTAGGTTCATATAATTTTTCTTTAAGGTTGAGAAATTAATTATTTAAAATTTTTTAAATAATTGTAAAAATAAGTGTAAAAATACATTTTAAAAAAATTGTTGAGTACTTAATCAAAAATGAATTTTTTAATGATTTTTTACACTTAAAATTTCACTTAATTTTTTTGATTATTTTCCAAACTTTTTGATTTTTGAAAAATACATTTTACATATAAAATCACTTAAATTTTTAAATATGCATAGAAAATCACTTGCTAATCAAGTTTAGATAATACAGTCAATTTTTAACAATTAAAAAAAAAATTTGGATTGATTATTTCTTAAGATATTTTTTAAATAATTATTAATTAATACATTTTTACGATTAAAATAATTATTTTTATTAAATATCTTAATAAATGGAAGATCAATCCTTTACTTTTAATGAAATATCTAATATGGATAATATAGAGTTTTGGTTGAGACAATTTATGGAACACAGTTTGTTTATTAAAATTGGAATAGTCGATTTGGATTTAGAAACTAAAAATATTAGAGAAAATGCCGAAAAATGGCAAAAGTATTGGAAAAAGACACTTCAAAAACATTTATCAGATATAGATGTAAGACATGAAATCAAAAATAGTGCTATAAATTTTTCTAAATTTAAAACTGAAATTCTGGATTTAACAAAACAAAAATTTACTGGCTGGCTAGTTCCTGAATTTATTGAACATATTAAAGATGAGGTAGACTATTTTCTTAAAAGAGAATTTAAAAATAATTTAGATAATGAATTTATTATTAGATTTTGGAATGAAATAAACCAAGAACATTCAGAATTTAATGCTAGTTTGTTAGATAATTCTGAAAAAGAGTTAATAGAAAAATCAAATAATTTCGCAAAAAGATTTGAAGTATTAAAAAATTTAGAAGAATTTGAAGTTATTCAGTTTACATTATTAAGTTTACATTGTGCAGAAGAATTGGATGATTTTTTTACTTCTGGAAAAGACGGGATTGAAGATAGAAGTATAAAGTCTGCGATACATCCAGTATTAATAGAACATGTTAAGAGAGAAACACAAAGGGGGCTTTTTGAGATGAATGAAATTTTGAGGGATTTTAGGTAAATTAAAAATGTTTTTATACAAATTAAAAAATTATATTTCATTAAAAAAATTTTAAGAGTGTATAAAAAATTATAAAGAAATATATTTGTTTAGAAAAAAACCTAAGAGTTTATAAAAAAATATATTTGATTAGAAAAAATTCTAAGAGTGTTTATAAAAATTTAAACAAATATATTTGGTTTAAAATATTTCTAAGAGTTTAAAGAAAATTTAAAAAAATATATTTTTATATAAAAATTTTAAGAATTTATAAAAAATTTAAACAAATATATTTGGTTAAAAAAATATTTCTAAGAGTTTAAAGAAAATTAAAAAAAAATATATTTGGTTAAAAAAATTCTAAGAGTTTATAAAAAATTATACAGAAATATATTTCATTAAAAATATTTCTAAAAGTTTAAAGAAAATTTAAAAAAATATATTTGGTTAAAAAAATTCTAAGAATTTATAAAAATATTTCTAAGAGTTTAAAGAAAATTTATAAACATATTTTTCGTTAGAAAAAATTCTAAGAGTTTATAAATAATTTAAAAAAATATATTTGATTAAAAAAAATTTATAAAAATTTAAATAAATATATTTTTTTCTAACAAAATTTAAGGTTTTATAAAAAATTTTAAAAATTTAGAAAAATATATTTGGTTAGAATTTTTTCTAATAGTTTATAAAAAAATATATTTGGTTAGAAAAAAATTCTAAGACTTTATAAATTATTTATAAAAATATATTTGATTAGAGAAAATTCTAAAAGTTCATAAAAAAATATATTTGGTTAGAAAAAATTCTAAGAGTTTATAAAAAATTTATATATATTTCTAGACAAATTAAAATTTATAATGAAAATATATTCTTGTAGGTAAATATATTTTTCTAAATTAAAAAGTAATTTTAACATTCTTCTAATTTTTCATTTATTCAGTGACTAAATCTATTCCATTATTTTGTGCAATAAATGCAACATTCATTAAACTTTGTGGAGGTATTTTACCACACATTAAACCTGCATGCCGATCTACATGTGCATTACACTCATTTTGACTATCATTGAAATGAATCAATTTTAGATATTTAGCCCAATTTTCATTTTCTAATACTTTCTCTAAATATACATCGGGAAGATAATTTGAACTAAAAACATGGCAAGTATCTACACATAATCCCAATCGAGGATCATTTATATCAGAAATGAATCCTAAAAGATCTTCAACTGTAGTTAACATTTCGGTGCCTTGTGAACTACTTGTTTCTATGAGTAGATTACACTTTTCACTCGCACTTTCTATACTCATCAATACATTATTTTTCATATTTACCAATGCATCTTCTAATTTTTGATGTGTGCTCTTACCGGTATGCACAACTACACCAATAAACCCACAACTCGCTGATATTTTTAAGTGGTATTGTAAGCTCTTGACAACATAATTATCTGAACTGTTAGAATCCATCGCAAGATTTAAAATATAAGGAGAATGGACATAAACTTTTAATTTATTTTTTTTAACAATTTCGTAACACATACTTACATCTTCATCTGAAATTTTAAAATAAGATTTTTTACTTAAAAAAATTTGATAAGGCACTTTAGGATATTCTGTCATTTTAAGAACAGTGTTAACTAAACTTGGTAATTTACTTACATGTGAACCAATATTATAAGAAGAATATAACATGTTTCTTAAAATATGTCTTTCCATATTTATTTCTTCTGATATTTCTTCTGATTGGATTTTATAATTTTTTATTAATTCTATAAATTTATCTTTAGTAGTCCAATTTTTTAATTTATAAGACCAAATATATTCTTGTAAAGGTAAGACTAAATATAATTTTTTTGTGTCTTTATATAAAATAGAATAAATAAAAACTTGTAAAAGGTAATCAAGCCAGCTTTTAATTAAATTACCTGAAGTTTTAACTTCATATACTTTGTTTTCACTCAGTAAATCTGGATGACCCTTCAACATAACATTATTATTTAATTTCATTTCTAGTTCCACATCATAAATAAGATCGTGATTTTTTGCTTTTTTAAGAAGCATATCTCTAGTATTTTTTACATTTAAAAGATAATTTTCTGTTGATTTTAATTTATAAATTTTTTCATCAATTTCTATTTCTAAACATTTTTTTAAACTTTCAATATTAATTTCATTTTCCTTTAATAAACTTTCAGTAGCTATCCCAAAATCTGAATATTTATTTAAAAGTGCATCAATTAATTTTTGTGGATATTTATGTTTTGGTATGTTTTGCTCTGATAATAATACAGATTCTTTTGGGAGAAATTTAATAAGTTTTTTTTTAAATTTTTCATCTGAAAGTAATTGTAAGACTCTTATTTCTTGCATTTTATTTAAACTATTTTTAAATAAAAATTCAAATATTTTAGATTTTTTTAGAAATATATTTGCTTACTTCTCCTTCACAAATAAAAAAGAACATTTTTTTTAAAAGTCATATAAAAATAGATATAATTTTTTTAACTCGGATAAATTAATCTGGGACGGAGTAGTAGAAAAAATCTTAAAAATATAATATATAAAAATTAATAGTCAAAATCAGATAGTCACACAAAATAATTCAGCTTCATCTTTTTTATATTAGTGTGATATAAGGAACCAAATTCTGATAAATAGAGATTTTTAATTTATCTACAGAAAGTAAAAAAATCTAAAGAAATATATTTCTCTAAATAAACTAAAAAAAATTAATGAAATATATTTCTCTAGAGAAACTAACAAATTTAATGAAAAATATTTTTCTGAATAAACTAAAAAAATTATAATGAAATATTCTTCTCTAAAGAATCTACAAAATCTAATGAAATATATTTCTCTAAAAAAAGTAAAAAAATCTAATGAAATATATTTCTGTAGAGAATCTAAAAAATTATAATAAAATATTCTTCTCTAGAGAATCTAAAAAATTATAATAAAATATTCTTCTCTAGAGAAAGTAAAAAAATCTAATGAAATATTCTTCTCTAGAGAAAGTAAAAAAATCTAATAAATATATTTCTCTAAATAAAGTAAAAAAATCTAATGAAATATATTTTTCTAAAGAAAATAAAAAAATTATAATGAAATATATTTTTTTCTATAAAAACTAAGAAATTATAATGAAATACTACTCCATGTCAAATAAATTGAGTCAGTTAAATCTTTTATAAAAAATTAAGAGATAATAAATAAATTTATTTGACATGGAGTAGTATATTTTTTCTAGAAAAACTAAGAAATTATAATGAAATATATTTCTCTAAAGAAACTAAAAAATTCTAATAAAATATATTTCTATATAGAAACTAAAAGATTCTAATGAAATATATTTCTGTAAATAAACCAAAAAAATTAATGAAATATATTTTTTTTGATAAAATTTAATAAAATTTAATAAAATATATTTCTCTAGAGAAACTAAAAAAAAATTTAATGAAATATATTTCTCTAGAGAAACTATAAAAAATTTAATAGAATATATTTCTGTAGAGAAACTAAAATATTTCTATAGAAAAACTATAAAAAATTTAATGAAATATATTTCTAGAAAAACTAAGAAATTATAATAAAAAATATTTCTCTAGAGAAACTAAAAAATTTTAATGAAACATATTTCCCTAAATAAACCAAAAAAATTAACGCTGCCCTAGAAAAAGTATACTTCTCCTTCCCAGATAAAAAAGAACATTTTTTTATAAACTCATATAAAAATATATATAAATTTTTTGACAGATTGGATAAATTAATCTGGGACGGAGTAGTAGAAAATTTAATGAAATATATTTCTGTCGATAAACTAAAAAAAATTATGGTGTAAAGAGACTGAATGAATCAAATGTTTTCACTTTATATTACTTTCTGATGAGACAAAACACACATTTTTTAAGTTTTTGACAAATTGGGTTTTTAGAATTTTGTTTTTTTTTGAGAGAAACTAAACAAAAAACTTTTACAAAAGAATTTCAACTATTCCTTTTTTTGAAATTCTTAAATTAAAATTAATCTCTGAAATTTCAAAATATTTTTGTTTAAATTTTTTAAGACCATAATTTGTTTCAGGTTCAGGCAGAAATTCTGAAACATCAATTTCTTCATTAAGATAATTCTCTAATAATTTAACCCAAGCTTTAAAATCAGCTAGATTAAATTCTTCAAATTTTTCTATTAATTCTTCCAAATTTTCTTCATCAGGGAAATATTTAAAAATACCCTCGTCCATCACTATTTTAGGTTCAAATATATACAAATTTTCACTCAAAATTCCCTGTAAAATAGCAAGAACAACTTTTGCGCTTTTTAATGGTAATTTAGTAATTAAACCAATTCTAAAATCATTAGAAAGACCTTCAAATGTAGTAAGATTACTATCAATTTCTACATTGGTAAAATATTTATTTTTACCTGTTAGTTTTTCTTCTTTTTCAGAATAATATTTAAGTATTTTTTCAATTAATTTCTTTTTGTCGTATGTAATTTGATTGGACATTTTTAATATGTTAAAAAAATTAAAAATAAAAAATACTTATTGACAAAAAAATTAACTTAAATTATTTATAAAAAAAAATTAAAAAGTTCTTTTGACATATTATATAAACTTAATGATTTTTTTAATATATTTCTTCTAAACTTTTAAAAGAAATATATTTATTTTAAATTTTTTCTAAATTATTTATAACAAAATATATTTCTTTAAAATTCTTTAAAAAATAAGATTTTAAATTTTTTATAAAATGTATTATAAAAAAGTTTTTATTTTATAAAAGGGCTGATATTGCTATCTGCTTTTCAAGAAAAATTTTACTTCTCTCTAAAGAAGATATTCCATTTTCACCATTAAACCTGTTATTTAATACAGTGATAATATCTTTTAAACTATTACATTCTTCTGAATTTATTTTTGTCAAAGCTTTATTATATTTTAATATATATTTAACATATTGCTCTTCACTTCCTAAATAAGAATGATATGCATTTTCACGACAAATATCAGTCTTACATGAATATAAAAATTCTGTATAACAATCAATAATATTCAAGATTGTATTAAATTCTTCTAAAGTCATCATTTTATTAAAAACTTAAATTCTTATGTAATTCTTTAAAAAAATTTATTAAAAACTTAAATTATTATGTAATTCTTTAAAATAATTTATTAAAAAATTAAATTCTTATGTAATTCTTCAAAATAATTTATTAAAATATATATTTTCAAAGTTAATTTTCTTAAATTTATCTGGAACATATTTCATATTTTCTGTATTTTCTTGAATAGCCATCAAACACATTTCCATTGTTCTTAAATCTTCAGGAACATATTGTAAAGCAGAACCATTTTTTTTAACCGCAATTTTACAAATCTTTTCTGTTCTTAACTTTTCAGGGACATATTGAATCATATTATATTCATCATCTTTTTCTATTACAATCAAACAAATTTTATCGTTAAGAAGATTTTTAGGAATATATTTAAATGCATAAACATCTTTTTTTAATGCAAATAAACATAAATCCTCTGTAAGAAATTTTTCTGAAATGTTTTGTAACATTAATGCGTTATATGAAATACTTATTTTTAATAATTCTTCAGTTATATATTCTTCGGGAACATCTGAAATATTCCAAGGTGATTTTTCAATAAATGCTTTATATATTTTATAAGTTTTGTTTTTGACATATTTTAAAGTTTTTGGAGATTTTGAAATAGCAAGTAAACATAATTCTTCTGTTTGATTTTTTATGTATTTAAAATTATCAGCATCTTTTTCAATTGCTAATTTACATAACTCTACATCATTCCAAATATCTGAATCCTCAAATAATGTTTTTTTACCTAAAATCATTTTATCAGTAACATATTTATCTCCATCAATAAAAATTACACTTTCATCCGGAATGCAAATTTTTCTAATAAAAATTCCAAAATTCGAATATTCAGAAATATTATGACAATCTGTAAAATATAATCCCCCTTTTCGAGAATTGGGTTTTAGCGTTTCCGTATTGAGACCATCTTTATATTGAAAACCGTAATGATTCTCGTTTTTATTTGTCACCTTGCAGAAAATATTACCGTATATCTTTTTGAAATCTTTGCCATTTAAAATAGCTCCATTTAAATCTTTTTTTTCGTCACAAAAAGACACAAAATTTAATCTAGTTAGATATTTTAACATTTTATAAATATTTTTATAAAATAGTTTTTTTTCAAATTTTATTTATAAATATTTTAGAAGAGTTTATAAAAAAATATTCGATTCTAAAAATACATAAAAGTTTTAGAAACATTTAAAAAATTTTATCAAAAAAAAATTGAAATTTTAAATTAAATTTTAAATTGACAAAAAATGTCAAAACACAATAAAGAAAAAGATTACTCTAATTTAACTACATATAATAAATCTACTTTAATTACAGGTTTTGTTTTAGGTAGTGGATGTATTTTAGGTGGGTTTCTCATGTTAAGATATAAAACTTCGAAATCTAATGAATGGTTAGTAAGAACAGGTTTAGGAATTTCTGATATACAAATTGGAAAAAAATTTTTTAAATGGCCATTCCAAAATATTGAGATAATTGATATGTCTCCAAAATCTTATAAATTTGCAGTTAATGCAATGTCAAAAGAAAAAATGGAATTTAATTTTCCTGCAGTTTTTACAATTGGTACTAAAAATAATAATGAATCATTAATTAATTTTTCAAGATTTCTTTTAAACCAAAATGAAGATGAAATAAATAGTTTAATTAGAGGTATTATTGAAGGAGAAACTCGTAGTATGTCAGCAAATTTAGAAATAGAATCTATTTTTACAGGAAGAACTGATTTTAAAAAAGATATTGTTGATAATGTTCAATCTCAATTAAATCAATATGGTCTAGAAATTTATAACGCAAATATTGAAGAGTTAAAGGATGGCTTAGATTCTAACTACTTTAAGAGTTTAAGCAGAAGAATTCAAGCTGAAGCGTCTAATAGAGCAAATATTGATGTTTCTGAACAAAATAAAATGGGAGATATCGGTGTTAAAGAAAGAGAAGCTGAAACACGTAAAAAATTAGCTTTAATTGAGGCTGATGCAGCACTTGTTGAAAATGAAAGATCTCAAGTTATTTTAAAATCCAAGGCAGAGTTAGAAAAAATAAGATCGGAGCAGGATTTAATTATAATTCAAGCTAAAATTCGTTCAGAAAATGAAGCTCAAATTATTAAAATGAGTATGGAAAAAGATGTAGAAATCAAAAGATCTTTAATGGAAATTGAAAAGCAAAGAGCTAATGATTTATCTTCAACTCAAGTACAAGCAGAAATGTTAGAAAAAGAAACTATTGGAAATGCAAATTCTCAAAAAATATTAGCAGATGCAAAATTTTACTCTTTACAAAAAGAAGCTGAAGGTATGATTTATTATAAATTGAAAGAATCAGAGGGTATTAAAGCTATTTATGAAGCACAGTCGGAAGGATTAAAAAAACTAGTTGAATCTTTTGATGGAGATAAACAAGCATTAATTTCATACACCATGATGGATAAAGGAATTTTTGAAAAATTAGCAGCGTCAAATGCAGATGCAATTAAAGGATTGAACCCTAAAATAACAGTTTGGACAAATGATGCTTCTAATTCAATGGATACTATTAAAAATTTAGGCAAAAGTTTAATTCCTATGATAGATACTATTCAGGATCAAACTGGATATAAATTACCAGATTGGATGATTGAAAAAACAAAAACAGAAACAGAACAAAATAAAAATTAAATTCATTAAAAATCTCTGAAATATATTTTAATAAAATATATTTTTAATATATACTACTCCCTTTCATATTATGGGACTAATCGGTAATTCATTTTTCAGATTCATTCATATAAAATTATTTCAATTCACTAATTTTATATATTAACTTATAAGTAAAGATTTAATAATTATTACGTCAAATTATTTATATAAAAAATTTTTTTTTGAAACACCGAAGGAACCGTTCGGTTCGTCATTTGTCTGAAACTGAGTATTACTTTTTATATAAATTCGGTGATTTTTAAAGAATCGTTTAATTTTTCAAAAAAGTCTTCAATTATATATTTATTAAAATTCGTTTTTTGAATATTAAATACAGTATTTTTGTCTTTTATAATAATAAGTTTATCTTGGAATACCATTGTAGTAAATTCATTACCTAAACTTACCTTATGATTCTTGTTATAATTAAGATTTAAATCAGAATTTATTTTTGTTTCTATTCCAAAAGTATAATGAAAATTATTACTTATATAAATTATTATTGTATGATATAAAATTTCAGAGCGGATTCTATATTTAATTTTAAAAGAATAATCTAAATGATCATTCAATTCTTTATAAAGTAAATAAATGTAATTATTTAAAGTAAATTCATTGAAATCTTCTTCTGGATTATTCCAGGATATAAAATATTCTTTATAATTATACAGAAATTTAATTCTATTTTTTAATCCGTATTCTACATATTTTTTTGGAACATTTAAATCATAATTTTTTAAAATTATAGAATTTGCTATAAACTGATCAAAATTTTTTATTTCAATTTTAATTAAATTTTTAAATAATTCTGCAAGTTCTATTGAATCAACATTTTCTTGATATTTTTCTTCTGTTTTATCAATTAAAAATTTTGAAACGACTTCCAAACTATTTTCTAAATAATATAATATGATACTTTCAGTGATATCTATACCAAAAAATTGAATAGTTTTTAATAAAGATTTAAAATCATGAAAATTATCAACTATATCTGTTTTTTTTAAGATTTTTTTTGGTATTTCGAAAGAAACATCATCATCTTCAAGACTTAAATAATATTCAGAATTGTGTAAGTAATCTGGGATTTGTGATTTTGTAATACTTATCATTTTATATTTATAAAAAAATAAATATAAAAAAAGTTTAGAAATAAAAATAATAGAGTTCAAATACTTTTATGTGACTAATCGCTGAACTTGAGTATTCTTAAAATTATATTACTCCATTTCTTATAAATTGAAAATTTAAAGAAAAATATAAATGATAAATAAGTCTAAATGTATAATTAGGTATTTTATAAAAAAGTTATTTTGATTAATTAGTCCGCCTACTTTTTAATTTTTGTCTAAATTGCGCCTACTCTTATATCTAAAAGCTCAAATGTTCAATTGATTTAAAATGGAGTAGTATTAAATAATTAAATAAAATGTTGTTGATATAAGAAAACTATAAAAAAATACATTGAATTTTGCATATTTTAAAAATTCATCTAAAAATGAATCTCCGTGATTTTTAGTAAATATAGTTATATGATTTTCGTTTTTATTATTTAAAATGTTAACAGTTAAAATATAAATTCCATGTTGATAAAAACTTATTGATGAAGAGTTTTTAATTTTCAAATTATCTTCTAAAATTGTCATATAATATGAAAATAAGTCTTTACTTTTAAAATCAAGTAACCTGAACCAAATTTTGTGGTTATTTTGAAGACTTTTTTCAAAATTATCACAAGAAAAATCATCAATAAAAATCTCATATTTAACTTCAGGTTTGATTTTATTGATATAAACATATTTTTGTGAAATTTCATTCAATAAATTCTTATTTGTTTTAGATATAATTTTTATAAAATTTCTATTCATTTATATTTCTAAATAAAAAAATTAAGAATTCATTTTTATTAAAAAAAAAATTACTACTCTGTTTCAGATAAATCAGGAACAATTTGGTTCCCGTGTGCACCAGGCCGCACATAAATATTTATATGAGTAAATTAGTATAAATATTTAATAACAACTTAAATAACAATATATAAAATTAGTGAATTAAAAGTAGGCGACCTAATTTTATATGTATATTTGTGTGATCTAAAAATGAATCACCGAAGGAACCTTTAGGTTCCCGCGAACCAAATGGTTCGTCATTGATTTGAAACGGAGTAGTAATTTTTAAATGAATCATTTCGTTTTTTTTTCTGATATGAAGAATATAAAAGTTAGAACAGTAATTTATCAATATAAGATCATCTTACTTATTTGTCGGAACTTTTTTTTTAATTCATGTTTTATAAAATATATTTTATTACGATATTTTAAAGAAAAAATCTAAAGAAAATGTATCTTTATAAAATATAATATATGAGATGGAGAAGCTAAAGTTATTAGTTTAATTAAGATAGTTTTATATAAATAACTTTATTTTTTTATTTAGAAGAAAATATTTTTAATTTTTATAGAAATATATACGACTCCGTCCCAGATTAATTTATCTGACACATTGAAAAAGTTATATGTAGTTCGCCTACTTTTTATGGGACTTTTAAAAAAGTTGGATAGCCGCCTACTTTTTATTTGGGACGGAGAAGTATTTAATTTTATACTACTCCGTTTCAGATCAATGACGAACCATCCGGTTCGCGGGAACCTAAAGGTTCCTTCGGTAATTTATTTTTACTTCACTCAATTATTCATATAAAATTAGGTCGCCTACTTTTAATTAACTAATTTTATATATTATCTTATAAGTAAAGATTTAATGCCTATACGTAATTATCCATATAAAATTTTATTTTTGAATCACCGATTTATCTGAAACGGAGTAGTATATAATTTTCCAAGTTTTTAAATAATAAATATTTAAAAAAAATTTAATAGACTTATACTTCTTCAGAATCACTAACACTTTTAAGTGACTCTGAATCAGAATCAACTGAAAACTTGAAAGATTTTTGTGTTTTTCTACATGATAATTTACCATTTTTTTCGTGTCTTTTATATAAATACTGATTGCCGTTAAAACATAATTTACCATAAGTGTCTCTCATTTTCCTTGCTTTTTTAACAAGTATGCCTTTATCTTTTTCATGAGAAGGAGGATGAACACAGTATTCTTCGCATTTTGGAAAATCTAAAAATACAGAACGCATATCTTCCATCAAATCTAGAATTTCAAAATCCGGTTCAGTTATTTGCATTTTTTTGTTTTTCCATAAAACACATTTCATAGATCTGAGCAGAGGATCTTCTTCAAACTCAATTAAAGCAAAAATATTTCTATCTTTACAATTAAAAATGAGTTTATACGTATCAATAGAGTAATTATTACTACAATTTTTGTATTTAGTTAAAAGCCCATTTATAAGTCTCATCATAATTTCTTTTAAATTTTCATCTTTAAATACAGGAGAAATGTACCTCCTTGCTATACAGTATTGTTCTGAGATATTTAAGTACATTTTAAATATTTATAAAAAAATAAAATAAAATTCAAATTTTTTAATTACCCCGTGACTGAGAATATTTTGTTGAACTATCTGAAAGATTGAAAAAGTTATATACTACTCCGTTTCAGATAAATCAGGAACCATATTTGTCGGACTGTTCCCGTGTGCGCCTCGGTGTACATCAAAATTTTTATATTAATAATTAAATATAAATATTAAATCTTTTACTTATAAGATAATATATAAAATTAATAAATAATTTTATATGAATAAATCTGAAAAATGAATACTAGTCCAGTTCAGGAGAATCCTTTAGGATTCCTATAAAATTGGGTTTTCAAAAAAAAAATAAGTATATGTAAATTTATGTTTAAATATTTTTAAGTGATCATTTATATCACTTAAAAATATAGATTTTACTTAAAATTTAATATTGTTTTAAAAGTCATATAAAAATGTTCTTTTTTATCTGGGAGGGAGAAGTAGTACATTTTAATATGGTTTTTAAAAAAGTTTGATAGTTCTCCTCTTCCTATATTACTTCGTTTCAGATCAATGACGAACCTTCAGGTTCCTTCGGTAATTCATTTTTACATCAATTAATTATTCATATAAAAATATTTTAATTTACGAATTTTATATATTAACTTATAAGTAAGTTTTTAATAAAATAACTTATATATACATATAAATATTTATTATTTGAAACACCGAATTATTTGAAACGGAGTACGACTCCGTCCCAGATAATATGTCAAGCCAATCTGTCAAAAAAGTTATATTTATATGACTTTTAAAAAAATTGTTCTTTTTTGATACTACATTTGTGACGGAGAAGTAGTACTAATTTATTTGAGAAGGAGAAGTACTCATATATTCGGACAAGCTGAAAGATAGAACAATCCGTAAAGGAAAATTCAAAATCCTTGGGAATAATTGGTACTTCTCCGTCCCAAATGTAGGCTCAAAAAATATCCAAATTTTTTAAAAGACACATAAAAAGTAGGCGAACTACATATAACTTTTTTGACAGATTGGATAAATTAATCTGGGACAGAGTCGTACTGCTTCGTCAGGGATAAAAAATAATATTTTTAAAAAATTATATGTGGTTGGACAAGTTTATATGTGAGTTTTAAAAAAGTCGCTTTGACTTTATATTTGGAATAGAGTTTTAATAATTAAGTTCATATTAAAATAGTTTATTCATTGTATTTTTTTCAATAAAACGGAGTAGCAGTAGATCTTAGAATTATTTAAGTTGACTAAATTTCATGTCGTCTGGGGACAGATTTTTTTCCGTGCGTGCAAAATTTTAAATGGAGGGATTTTGGTTTCTTGTGATTGATTTTTTATTTATGTTACTTAAACATTTTTAAACATAAATTTACATATACTAGTCATATTCAGATAATATGTCAGGTTTTCAAAAAAAAATTATTTGTTAAACTTTAAGATAACTTAATTTTTTTTTGAAAACCTGACATAATTATAGGGGTTCGGATCTTCTTCTTCGGATCTTCCTATCAGAAAGTCCAATTCATATATTCAAAGCTGAGTAAGATTTTTTATTTATGTACTAGTCTATAAATAGAATTTTCAAAACCACCGTTTAAAGATGTCATTTATAACTTGTTTAGATAAAGTACTTCTCTGTCCCAAATGTAGGATCAAAAAAGAACATTTTTTTAATTCATATAAAAATACATATAACTTCTTGAATCTGTCAGATCGACATATTATCTGGGACGGAGTTGTAAATTTTATATGAAAAAGTTAAGGCATAAAATTTTAAATCCTGACATAATTATAGGAGGTCGGATCTTCCTCTTCGGATTTTCCTATCACAAGGATTTTTCTGAAGTGGACTAGCATAATTTTAAATTATAAACATTTCCTAGCATTGATACATTTGATGCTGCTTTAGTATAACAAAGATCCAAAGTATGAACATTACCTAAATTTGATACATCTAATACTTTAGTATTACAGAGATTTAAATTATAAACATTGCCCAGCATTGATACATTTGATACTTCGGTATAAGAGAGATCCAAAGTATGAACATTGCCTAAATTTGATACGTCTGATATTTTAGTACTAGAGAGATTTAAAGTATGAACATTACCTAAATTTGACACATTTAATACTTTAGTTCCACAAAGATCCAAAGTATGAACATTACCTAAATTTGACACATCTGATACTTTAGTATAAGAAATATCCAAAGTATGAACATTACCTAAATTTGACACATCTGATACTTTAGTATAAGAAATATCCAAAGTATGAACATTACCTAAATTGGATACGTCTATTACTTCTGTATCACAAATATTTAAAGTATGAACATTTCCTAAATTTGATACATTTACTACTTCAGTTCCAGAAAGATCCAAAGTATAAACATTACCTAAATTTGATACGTCTGATACTTTTGTATAAGAAAGATTTAAAGTATGAACATTAGCTAAATTTGATACGTCTGATACTTTAGTATAAGAAAGATTTAAAGTATGAACATTACCTAAATTTGATACATCTGATATTTTACTTTTAGATAGATCCAATGCTAAATTTAAATTTAATAAATTTATTTTTTCTCTAAATATTGGATCATAATAATATTTTAAAGATAATTTTTTATTTAAAGATAAAAATGGTATTTTTGTTTCTTTAAAATTTTTAGATGTTTCTTTGAATTTAATAATTTCTTTAGCATTTAAAAAATTATAAAGATTATAATTTAAAATATCATGAGGTAAATTATTAAACATTTTTTTTAATATATTTTTTTTATTTTTTTCATTTTTATATATCTTGAAAAATTCTAATAGTACAGTTAATCAGGATAACCACCAACAATTGTGTTTTTAAAAAAAATTATATTTATAAATGTATAAATGTATCACAGATTTATCTCAAATGGAGTAATATAATTTTTAAGTATATGAACTTAACTACTAAACCAGTTCAAAAGATTCTTATAAAATTGGTTTTGAGAAAATATAATTATATTTAAGTTTATGTTTAAATATTTATATTAATTATAAATATTAACTTAAAGATTGTACGACTCCGACCCAGATAAAACTATCTGACAGATTAAAAAAGTTATATTCATTTTAATATTTTTTTTTAAAAGTTGGATAGTTCGCCTATTTTTTATTTGGGACGGAGAAGTACTTAAAATTTTATATTATCTACTACTCCGTTTCAAATAAATTGGTACTAGTCAAGTTCAAATAAATTGGGCCAGATCTTTTTCTTCACTTTTAAAACAATATTAAATTTTAAGTAAAACCTATATTTTTAAGTGAGTATTTATATTACTTAAAAATATTTAAACATAAATTTACATATACTTATTTATGTGCGCCCTGGTGCACACGGGAACAGTCCCACCAATATGGTTCCTTATTTTTTGAAAACCCAATTTATCTGAACTGGACTAGTAATTCAAAAAATAAATATTTATATGAATATGTAAGTTAATGTGTTAAATCCTTACTTATAAGTTAATATATAAAATTACTACTCCGTTTCAGATCAATCGGTAATTCATTTTTACTTCACTCAATTATTCATATAAAATTTTTATTATTCAGTAATTTTATGTATTATTATTTAAGCTTATATTTAATAATTATTACGTCAATTCATCCTTATAAATATATATTTTTTGAATCACCGATTTATTTGAACTGGACTAGTAGTAGTTAATTAAATTATTTTTATATGAATAATTGAGTTAAGTAAAAATGAATTACCGATTGATCTGAAACGTAGTAGTAAAAAATAAAAAAAACATCTGACCCAATTAGTCCCAATATATGAAGTTGGCAGAGTAGTAAATTATTTTAAATAATGAGTAATATTTTTTTCTTTGTTTAGATTTATTTTTTGAAATTCTTTTAAAATAAAATTTTTATTGAATTCATTTATTTTAAATTTTTCGATCTTCTTAAAACATTTTCCATAATTACTTATAAAGTAAAGTTCTCTATTTTCATAAGAAGCTGTTTCTATAAAACAAGAATATTTATAATCATAGTTATTTGTAATTGCATCAATTATTTTTGAAAATTTGTCTATTGTAAGTTCTATACTTTTCAATTTCCAATCTTCTGAAATCTTTTTAAGATTAAATATTAAAAAAATACGACCAAAGTTATTAATTTCATAAGATTTAATATTTAATATTACTGTTGAAAAAACTTTTTTTAATAAATCTATATGATCTGCACAAATATTTTCATTTTCTTGTAATGAAGATAATATATAATTATCATAATTTAAAGCATAATCTATATAATTTTCATAATCTTCTGGATTTAATTTATATAAATTAATAACTTTATGTGTTATAAAAAATTGTATATAATTTTTAATTTTAAACTTACAAAAATCTTTTAATAATTCTGTATCAAAACAATTAAATATTATTGTACTGTTGTTTTGATAATATTTAATAAAATTATCAGGATATTCTTTAACAATAAAAAAACTTAATGTTTCAAATAAATTCTTAAAATCTTCGATGTTGTTTATTTCATCGTTTATTTTAAGTACGGGAATTGTTATAATTTTATCTGCATCAAAATCTAAATTTTTATAAAATTCAGAATCTCTAAGGAATTCAGGTATTTCTAATATATTAATTTCCATTTTTATAAATATTTTTTTGATAATTTTTTTTCATTTTTATGTTATTTCAAAAATTAATATTTAAATTCAAGTTAATAAATTTGATGAGATATGAAAAAACAATCCCGTATAATTATGTGAGATTTTGAAAAAAAATTACTACTCCTGCGTCACAGATTAATTTATCTGACAGATTGAAAAAGTTGTACTAGTCCATTTCAGATCAATTTGAACTTCATTTTTTAGTCACTTATTTATTCACATGAAATTATTTAAATATTATATAAAATACTATATTTTATGAGTATATATTTATTAATCATACTTAAATTTTAATACAAATATTTTTATAATGAAGTCCAGATTTATTTGAAATGGACTAGTATTCATTTTAATATGACTTTAAAAAAAGTTGAATATGAGTCTCGACCCACACTATTATATTTGGGAAGGAGAAGTACTTCAATAAAGTAAGACAGATCTAAAAATGAATAACACATTAGTCACACTATATGAAACGGATTAGTAAGATTTTTATATCTTTTTTTTTTACTAATTAAATATTTGATATTTTAAGAGAATAAATTAGTAAAACTATATGAAACAAAGTAATACTCCGACCCAGATAGTTTTTCCAATGTCTCAGATCGACATATTATCTGGGACGGAGTCTTACTTATTTATTTCAATTTATTTTTTATCGAAAAGTATTCTTCTTCTGAATCTACTTCTTCTGTTTCAAAATATGTTTCTTCTTCTTTTTCTTTGTATTCTGAAATTCTATCAATTAAATTACCAACTGATGTATATATTTTTCCTTCTTCTAAAGAAATTTTTTCTCCATGATATTTAAAATATTTAATTTTACTAACAGAAGAATTATAAATTGTTTCATATTCTCCTGGAAATATAACTCCAGAATTTGCTTGATGTTCTTGAAAATCTCTGAAAGCTTTGCCTTTAACAACATAAGCATCATAAATATCTTTTTCTTTAAAAGCTCCATTCGCATAAATAAATCTAATTTTTGGAACAGATAAAGTTCCAACCCTATAAAATCTATAAATAACCTGTTGTGTATCCATGGCTCTATAATTAGGTAATATTTGAACACATCTTTTATAATTTCCGTTTGTATCATGAAGATCAATTCCCGTGGATATCACTGTTAAATTTCCGATAAGCACTCTATAATCAGAATTAGGTTCATTGAATAATTTAATATTTTTTTCTCTGATATCTTTTGGTGTTTTGCCATAAATAACTAATGGTTTATATTTATATAAGATTTCTTCAGCCATTAAAATATCTGCAACGAAATTAAAAACTAAACAAATTTTATTTGTGTCATTTTCTTTTAAATCAATAATTGCATTTTTAATTACAATTTCAATCTTTTCTCTATCTTGAATTTGATGACATTGGATAGCTCTGCCCATATTTTTTTTTAAAGGTCCTTGACATCTTTTATTGTGTTCGTCATATTGAATAATTTCTGACAATTCTTCAATGGATTTATTTAATCTTTTTAATCTTTTTTTAGATAAATTATAATGTTCATTTTTACAATCTAATTCTAAATCTATTTTTAAATCCATTCCTGAAGTTACATATTTTTGGATAACTTGTTTATATATTTCAGATACACATAATTTAATGTTTTTAGAAGTTAGATAATCACCTTTTAAAACTGAATTAACGGCATTTATAGTTGCATCTGGATCTAAATGTTTAGAATAATTATAAATTTCACTGTAACCATATTCTTGATATTTAAAATTTCCTCTACTATTAGAATATAATAAATCATTTTTATAAATATTTAAAATTTTTAACATAGAAATAATTTGTTCAGTTCCATTGTCAAATAAAGTCCCAGACATAAATAAAACGCGACTTTTATATCCATATTCATTAACTAATTCTGAGACTCTGTTAACAATTGCTTTAATTGCTAAAAAAAGTGATGTATTTTTATTTTTACCTTTTTGAATTTCATCAAAAATAAAAATAGTCCCTTTTTCAATTAATTTATCTAATTTTTTTGTTTTATAATAAATATCACCGTTTTTTTTTAACAGTTGACTTTTAATATATCCTTCTTTTCTTCCAGCTAAAGAATCGTAATGAATTAAAGCTGGTTCACCATCAGCCAAAATAGGTACGGGAAGATTATGTGCGTGTATTTCTTCTTTCCATTTTTCTTTTACAGCATGAGGACAAAAAACAACAACATTATTAAATTCTAAAAATTGTGCAACTTTACATGCAACTATTGTTTTACCTGCTCCCATTAAACTTAAATCAAAAGCATAATAAAAAATATTTAAAATTTCTAAAAGTCTCTCAAAATGAGGAATTTGATGAGACATAAGTTCTGACATTTTTAATTATATTAAAAGAAAAAAAAATTCAAAATTAAAAAAATCTTGAAAACATATACTACTCCATATCAGATTAATTGTCTCAAGTTTTTCCTTAAAACTAGCTGTATTTAAATTTAAGTGAGGTTAAAAAAAGTTAGGCCTATTTATCTGTGACGGAAGTCTATTTCAAATAGTAGGCTCAATACGCACAATAATAATAATAAAATTTATTTATTTTCAAGTTTTTAAGTATTATTTATAATATAATTTTGGCTATTTCAACAAAATATTATCTGACTAGTACAAAAGAATTTTTAAAATTTGAATAATTTTTAAAAATTAAATTTATTCCAAAAATGACAGTTATCCTTCAATTATCTATTAGCAATTATGAAGATGATAATGAATTAATTATATGTGTAGTTAAAGATATTAGTGATATAATAAATAATATTAAAAATTTTGATGAAGAAATTAGAAAAGCAAGCTTAAATAAAAGATTATTCATAAAAATAATTAACAATTCTTCATGTAATAGTTACTTATGTTTTTATGGGTATTTAAGAGAAGGTCATTATGATTATGATAATCATGAAAAAGAGAGTTTACTGAAAATATCATTTTTTAAAGATGGTAATACTGATTATACTGAAGATAATTTTAATATTTGGGAGATATCAGAAGAATATATAAAAACTTCTTTTGATAAATTAAATTTTATTCCTGATTTTTAATAGATTTTCAGATAAATATGAAATTCATAATTTTTTTTAGAGAGCAAATGAACTCTGGATTAGTTTTAATATATGAAATGGAATAGTAAATTTTTTTAAAATTCATAATTAACATCTCCAACATTAATTACAGATAGTCCTGGAATTTAATTTATCTGAATAACTGTACTAATCCGTCCCAGATTAATTTATCCAACTTAGAAAAGTTATATGCATTTTAATATGACTTTTAAAAAAGTTGGATATTTTTATTTGGGACGGAGAAGTAATATTGATCTATAATTTCTAGGTTTCTTACTGATGAATTTTAAATTATAAAATTTGAAAAATTAAAATTATTTAAAATTAAAAAAAATGTCACTAGAAGAATTAATTTTTAGTAAAATTTCAGATGATCAAAACAATAGATTTGTATTTTCTCATGGAACATTTGAAAATACAAATTTAGAAAAATATAAAGTTTCAATTTTAATGTGTAAAAAAGGTATGTTCAAAAAAGTAATTAAATATAAATTAATGATTTCTTATAGAACAAATTTAACTGCTATTTATAATGGAGATAATATAATACAGTCAGATTATTATGAATATAAATATAGTACTATTAATGAATGTCTTTTACAAATTAAAAATTATCTTAACAATGATATTTTTATGACATATAAAGATGGTGTATTAATATCAACAAAAGTCTATAATTCAGAAAAGTTAAAAATAGATTTTGAACGTAAAGCTTTTGGTATATAAATAAATTACTCTATTTGAGATAGATTGAGTCCAATATTTTTCTTCATAGCATATAAAATTTTACTACTCCGTTTCAGATCAATGACGAACCGAAAGGTTCGCGGGAACCTTCAGGTTCCTTCGGTAATTCGTTTTTTCATCACATAATTATTCATATAAAATCTTTTTAGTTAACTAATTTTATATATTACTAGTCCAGTTCAGATAATATGTCAGGCCAGATCTTTTTCTTCACTTTTTTAAACATATAAATTTTTAATTAAAAAGCTTATCCTTAAGTAATATTTTATATTTATTTTAAACAAGTCTACTTATATTTACATATAAATAAAATTTTTCTCAAAACCCAATTTATTTGAACTGGACTAGTATTATTTTAGTTCTTATTAAATACTTATACTAATTTATTCATATAAATATTTAAGTTAATGTATTAAATACTACTCCGTTTCAAATAAATCGGTGATTCAAAAAATAAGGAACCATTTGGTTCCCGTGTGCACACCAGGGCGCACATATATATTTATATGGATGAATTGACGTAATAATTATTAAATATAAGCTTAAATAATAATACATAAAATTACTGAATAATAAAAATTTTATATGAATAATTAAGTGAAGTAAAAATGAATTACCGAAGGAACCTTCAGGTTCCCGCGAACCTTTCGGTTCGTCATTGATCTGAAACGGAGTAGTACTATTATATTTAAGATGAATTAAGTCAAGTTATTTTTTTATAAAAAACTAAACATAATAAATAGACTAGTATATTTCAGAATTGTCTATGAGTATTTTTATAAAATAATAACAAATTAACTTATGAATATATATTATAAATCTTGAAGCAGCAAATATTTTTAAATCCGAAAGTTTGAAATATTTAAGTTTTGGTTATCGATGTATTTTATTATTAATATATATATGTACTGAGATTTCTAAATCAAATGAATCTACAGTTACAAATTTATTAAGGGTTAATGGTAATAATATATCTGTTATTAGAGGATTTGCATTTACTACTTTAAATCATTCAGATGAAAAAGTTAAAAAATTTTATGTTAATATGATTAAAAAATGAAAAAATTTAATTTTATAATTTAAAAGAAATAAATTTTATAAGAAATAAAGTACAGTTTTGTAGTTTAAAAGATATTGAAAGTATTTTAGGTTTTATTTATCATCATAAAAAGAAATTATTTATTGAAGATTATAATTCACAATTAGCATTAAATGGAGATACAATTATTTTATATGCATATGATAGTTATTTTGAAGAAAATTCAATAACTAAAAAAAATGATAAATTATTTTTAGAAACTACATCATGTGAAGTAGAATTATGTTTTGAAATATTGTCTAGTTTTTTTTTTAATGTTTAAAAGTAGGCGATTTTTTTAAAAATAAATAAATATATATGTTTTTAACATATGTATTTATAATTAAAAGTAAAGCTTATATTATAGTGATTTGGTTTTTTTCGTTTTCCTATCCATGTAGAAGACATCTAAAGTTTAGAAGAGTTTATTAAAAATTTACAAGAAATATATATATAATCAAAAAATTATATAGAGTTCCTAAAAATTGTAAAAATATTTAAAAGAGTTTAGAAAAATTCTAGAAGAAATATCCTTGCATATTATTTTATAAAAATTTATCAAAAATATCGGACCAAATTATGTTATAAAAATTAGGCTCACTTGTAATTTTTGAAGATAAATTAGACTACAATTTATTTACAAAAATAATATTTTTTAATTCTTTTGGGTTATAATAAAAATATTAATACATATATAAATTTTTTAAAATTATATATTTCATCATATTACATTTTATTCCTTCTTTCTAACATTATAAAAATGATAAACTTCTTCACCATTGGGATGCCCAAGATATCTGGTCATTTCATACTCATCTGGTGATAAATTTTTGTAGTTCATATATGATTTAGAGATGAAATTTTTGGAATGCAACAAGATTACCATTTCACTGATATAAATATTTTTTGGAAATATTTTTAAATTTTTTTGTTTAATTTTTTGGATTTATCTTCAGAAGCTTCAAAATATATTTTCACCATTTTTAAGAATAGTAAAAAAAATTAAAATTCATTTTTATAGAAAATATTTTTGATATTATATTTTTTATTTTGTTTCACTATCTGTAATATTTTTAAATTTATTTCTTCATTTGTATTTAAAATTTCAAATAATGCTATAAAAAATTCTTTACATGAACTTTTCCATTTCACTATAATCCTGTATCCGATTTTTTACATTGAACTTTTTTTCACATAATATTTCCATACTTTTTAAAAAAATTAGAAGAAAAATATTTTGTTATAAAAATTTAAAAGTGCTCCTACAGTTTATAAAAAATTTAGAAGAAAATATTCTGTTGTAAAAATTCTAAAGACTTTATAAAAAAATTAGAAAATAAATATTTTGTTATAAAATTATGAATACCTTATAAAAAATTAGAAGAAATATATTCTGTTATAAAAATTCTAAACACTTTATAAAAAAATTAAAAAAATATTTTCTGTTATAAAAATTCTAAATACTTTATAACAAAATTAGACAAAAATTAGAAGAAATATATTCTGTTATAAAAATTTAAAAGATTTTATAAAAATTCTAAATACTTTATTTTAAGTGTATATTTATATAAAAATTATTTTTTGTTGATTACTTAATCGAAAACATAATTTTTCAAACTTATTTTTTCACTTAATTTATTTGACTTTTTTTCAAAACTTTAAAAAATCAAATAAATTTCATAAAAATTAAATATATATATATATTTTAGAGTATTTTGTGTTATTGTTTTAGAAATTCAAGATTGAGTTAAGAATAATTAAAAATTTAGTTATTATCACCACTTAAATCTTAAAAAATGAAAATTACAATAAAAACTTCCGCCTACTTTTTGACTCCTCACTCAAAATATTTTGGGACTAAATTAAGTGCTCTCACTCAAATAATCTTTTATTTCTCATTTTCAAAATTACAATAAGAACTTTTTGAATTTTCACTCATACTCACTTAATAATATTTTAAGTATAGTTTTAGGGAAAAAATAAAATCAATCACTAAAACAAATTAAAACACACTAAAATTTTAAAAATATTGTAATTTTCAGAATTAAAATAGGAACATTTTGTTTTTACACATTATCATTGAATATTATTTTAAGAAAGATTATCTTGTTTAAATATGAATATTAGTGTATAAAAATTTAAAAGTAAGTATATATCCTTGTACTAGTCAAGTTCAGGAGAATCCTTTAGGATTCCTATAAAATTGGGTTTTCAAAAAAAATTATTTAGTTAAAGATAAGTTTAATTACTTATAACTCATATAAAACACACTTTAAAATAATTTTTTTTAATTTTATATAAAAAAACTAAGAAATAAATTCTCAAAAACAATTTATCTGAACTGGACTAGTAAATATTTATTTTTATACGAATAAATTGACTTATTTTGTCTTATTATGTTTCAGTTATATTACAAAGATATTCAGAATCACTATCTTCAAAACTTCTTTTTCCATTTGTATTTAAATTTTCTTTTAATCCTGTACTACATTTTTTACATGTACTTTTTCGTTTTCCATGCTCACAAAATCCTGTGCCACATTTTTTACAACTATGTTTAAATTTTCCGTGTTCGCATAATCCTGTTCCACATTCTTTACAATTACTTTTCCGTTTTCCATGCTCGCAAAATCCAGTACCACATTCTTTACAAATATGTTTAAATTTTCCATGCTCACAAAATCGATTTCCACATTCTCTACAACTATATTTATTTTTTCCATGTTGACAGGATTCAGTACAACATTCTTCGCATCTGCTTTTCGGTTTTCCATGTTCACAAAATCCAGTACCACATTCTTTACAATTATATTTTAATTTTCCATGTTGACATAATCCAGTGCCACATTCTTTGCAATTGTATTTCTGTTTTCCATGCTTACAAAATAGAGTTCCACATTCTTTACATCTGCTTTTCGGTTTTCCATGTTGACAGAATCCAGTACCACATTCTTTGCATCTGCTTTTCGGTTTTCCATGTTCACAAAATCCAGTACCACATTCTTTACAATTATGTTTTAATTTTCCATGTTGACAGAATCCAGTACCACATTCTTTGCAATTGTATTTCTGTTTTCCATGTTGACATAATCCAGTACCACATTCTTTACAACTATATTTATTTTTTCCATGTTGGCAGAATCCAGTTCCACATTCTTTACAATTATGTTTTAATTTTCCATGTTGACAGAATCCAGTACCACATTCTTTACATCGATCTTTTCTTTTTCCATGTTCACATAATCCAGTACCACATTCTTTACATCTGCTTTTCTGTTTTTTGTGTTCACAGTTTCCAGTTCCACATTCTTTACAATTATCTTTTAATTTTCCATGTTGACATAATCCAGTTCTACATTCTTCTTTTCTTTTTTCATATAATATCTCCATACTTTTGAAAAAAGCATTATTTATTTTTAAATTCATTTTTAGATCACACAAATATACATATAAAATTAGGTCGGCTACTTTTAATTCACTAATTTATATATTGTTATTTAAGTTGTTATTAAATATTTATACTAATTTACTCATATAAATATTTATGTGCGCCCTGGTGCAGACGGGAACCAAATGGTGGGACTGTTCTTTATTTTTTGAATTACCGAAGGAACCTTCAGGTTCCCGCGAACCGTTCGGCCCCATTTTCTTGGTTCGTCATTGATCTGAAACGGAGTAGTATTAGAGATTGTGTATTTATTATTTCTTCTCATAAAAAAATTCAAAAAAAAGATTCAAATCAAATATTTTTATTCTTATTTTGAAACATTTTATGAAATTTTTGATCAAAATCAATTTAATGTTCATGGACTACAATTTCTAACTTTTTTCTATTATTTTTTTTTAAGTTAAGATAATAATGAAAATAAAATGATAAATGATAGTCTAATGCAATTAAATATCCTTCACCTTCTGAAAAAATGTTGTATTAATTTATCATTTTTACGATGAATTATTTCGTAAGAAAGATTTTTTAAATTTATTTCTTCTTTTGATTCAATTTTTTTTAAAATTCATTAAAATTGTTTAAAAATTTATAAAATAATATAGGACATCTATTGTTTTTATCATATAATTTTTCCAAAGTTTTATTATATTTACTATTTGTATATAAATCCACCCTACTTTCTAAAAGTATTCCGTACTAGTCCAGTTCAGATAATATGTCAGGCCAGATCTTTTTCTTCACTTTTTTAACCATATAAATTTTTAATTAAAAAGCTTATCCTTAAGTAATATTTTATATGTCTTTTAAAAAAGTCTAATTATATTTACATATAAATAAAATTTTTCTCAAAACCTGACATATTATTTGAACTGGACTAGTAAGGAATTTTAGATATGTTATTACACCCATTTATAAATGGACAAAAATCTATATTTTTATTAACATCAATCATATCTTCATCTCTTCGAATATCTTCTAAATATTTTTTAGTAAAAAAACACATTTCTTCAATTTTTTTATCATTTAATTCTAAATTAGTTGGTAAAACATGTCCTAACATTAAAGCCGTTATTGGTGTTGTCGTAAAATCTGCTATTTTATAATCCAGATAAATAGAACATGAACATGTTGCTTTATAGGAATTGAAAAAATACGACTCCGTCACAGATTAATTTATCCAACTTAAAAAATTTATATATATTTTTATATGACTTTTAAAAAAAATGTTCTTTTTTATCTGGGACAGAGAAGTACATGATATCTAAATATTCTTCTTTACTAAGAAATTCTTTAAAACTATTAATTTTAATTTCGACATACCAATCTATTGGACAATTGGAGTTATAAATTTCAAATCTTATTATATTTGCAATAGCCGCACCAACATGTATTTTATTAAAAAATTTATTAAATAAAATACATACCGTCGTCATTTGTCCACCACTATAAAGACAATCATCAATTACAAATAATTCACAATTGTATTCGGATTCTAATTTAAAAAATTCAACATCTTCTTTAAACATTAATATTTCAGGTATTTCATATTCTAATAATTTAATGAAATATAAACAAATTAGACTTATAAAATATATTGAACTTTCTTTATTACTAACATACATTACATATTTATTATCTTTCTTTCTTTCATATAATTTAATAATAATATCTCTTACCTTCTCAAAAATATCATTAAATGTAAAATAATTTGTGTTTTCAATTAAATTTTTAGCAGCTCTTCCTCTTCGAAATGATAATTGTGAATTTATAAATATATTAGCATTATTTTCATCTATTTTCATGATTTTTAGATTCTAAATCTTTATGTTTAATAATTTTATGAATCTTATTTTTATTTATAATATTATGTAATCGTAGATATTTATCCGTCATTTTATTGTTCATTTTAATAATAAATAAAAATAATTAAAAAAATTGAAAATATTTAAATTATTTTATTTTATATAAATGAACTATGTTAACTTAACAGGTATTAGAGATGGTGAATTTATTACTTCTTCTGAGAAAGCAATTCAAAACAAAGGTACTATTATACAAATTAAAGGCTTTTATCCTCCCTTTGAACCTTTTTCTAGAATGTTTGATGAACATATTTTGAAAGACACTTTTAGAAAATATAATTTTTTCAAAGATATGGATTTGAAAGATATTAAACATTATCTTTTAAATAATTCGACAGTGCTTGATGATTTATATTTAGAAGATTCTAATATTCAAGTTAAATTCATTAAAATCTCTGGAAAATTTTTCTTTGAGAATTTAACAAAAGAACAAATTGATGAACTTTCTTCTGATAAATTCTTCCCAATAAAGTATGTGTATGATATGATACCTAGAAAACCAGGTTCTAAAGCTAACAAACACACTTTAATTTTTAGACCTACAAATTGGAAATTAATGAATGAAAAATCACTTTTAAGTAATTTTAAGGGATATGTTTTTAATTGTGATACTAAAAAAATATCTTACGGAAACTTTGAAAATGTGTTTGTTTTTGATAATTTAGCAATTACTTATCCAACAGGAAAAACATTAGAAACAGAAAAAATGGCTTTAGAAATTCTTTCAGAAAATTATAATATATCTTTTGAAAGCATTAATAGGATCAAAGAAATATTAAAATGGTTTACACCTTCTGTACATAAATCGTTAATTCAAAAAATTATTAGAACAAAATGTAAAAAAATTAGTTATGAAAATGAAAAATTTAATTCTTTCAATGTTTTAGCAATTTCTTTTACAATTTTAATGTTTTTGCCTGGAAGTTTCGTCAGCACCATACAATCTTACGTTACTGGCATTGAATCAGCCACAAAAAGATTAGCTGTAAGTATTTGCGAAGATTCTTATCTTGAAGATTTTTCAGAAATTACATTACTTTATGCTTGTTCATTAATTGCAAAATCTGATAGAAATTGGAAACCGACAATAAAACTTTATGAAAAATGGTTAGATATTATTTTTATAGCACAAAAAGATTCAAGAATGTATAAATATGAAAATCATGCTGAAATCATTGATCCCAAAGAAATTAATCAATATGCATTTTCTTATTTTTTACTTAAAGAATTAAAAAGTTTTCAAACAGATATATCTATGGTTTTAACAACAGATGGAACTATTAGAGAATTTATTAATATAAAATCAGATTTAAATATCATGCCGATTCAGCATTGTTTGGATCATCATTCATTAACTGAAATTGTTTGGTATTTTAATCCTGCATTTATTGAAAATTTTAAAAATTATTTAGAAGTCTTTAATTTTATTTGGAATAATAATGTAGGCTATAATCCTAGAAAACATTTAGAGTCTCATTTTTCAGAAGAAGTTTTTGAAGCTCAAAGAAAACTTTGGATAGCTAGAAAATCAGAAGAAAAAATTGAAAGAAATCTAATTGAAAAATACAAAACTCTTGAATTTGAATTTCCCGAATCTATTATAGCAGGTTTAGTAGGTCCAGTTGAGATTAAGTTAAATTATAAAAATATTTTAGTTGTTTTAAAAACAGATAATGTTTATGATTTTGTAATTACAAGAAGACCTTCTAGAGATAATAAAGATATTACTTTAACAGATGAAGAAAAAGAACAAGGAAAAATTCTAATGTTAAGAAAATTGAAATTAGGTATTAAATTAAATAGTAATTTAAAAAGATTTTCTGGTAAAATTTTAACTCTTTCAGAGAATGGAGAATATTTATTAGACAGCTTTAATGATTTTCTGAAAATTAAAACTAAATTTTCTATTCATGATAATATGATTTTTCAGGGAGATATTGTTAATTATTCTTTAAAATATACAGGTATAGGAATTGAAAAGAATGCTTTTGAAAATTTAGAAAATATTTTAAATAATTTAGAAGATAAAATTCTTAGAAGAATTATAATTTATATTTCTAATTACAAAACTGCTATTTCACTTTTTCAATTAGGTAGGGATGGAAAAGGAACAGAATATACAGTTTCTATTTATGATACTCATGTTTTTTGGTTTTTGACAGAAATTTGTAAAATTTTCCCTGTTGCTTTAGAAATGGAAAAAAGCAAATTTATTGTTAAAAATTTTGAACTTTGGTGTTTTATTAAAAAAATTATTATCAATAAAACAAATAAAAATATTAAATCAAAATTTCCAATTCCTGTAATTACCAAAAATTTATGGAAACATCAAATTGATGCAACACAAAAACTTATTTCTCCAGTTAAACATGGTAATTTAATTTGGATTTCTGTAGGTTTAGGTAAAACATTAATCGTCATTAATTATATAAAATATTTAATAGAAAACAATTTAATGTGTGAGTATTTAGTTTATACACTTCCACCAGCAGCTTTAGACGGCGTAGAAAAAGAATTTATTGAAGCTGGAATGAAAACTAATATTTTAGATATGAAAAAATCGAGTAAAAAAATAAAAATTAAAAAAGGTTGTGTTAATTTTATATTTCATGACCATATGAGAATGAATGGAATGGATGAACAATTAAGAAAAAAAAGTTCGAAGATGCTTTTTATTGTTGATGAATTTCATAAAACTTTAGGTAAAAGTCAAAGAACATCTTTAGCTTTAGAAATTTCAAAATTATCAAATAAATTTGTAGGATTATCTGGAACTATTATAAATAATACTAATACAAATGAGTTAATTCAATGGTTAGAGATGATAGTTGATTTTGAAGTTACAGAATCTAATTTTTGGGTTGCTGTAGGAGAACTTGTTTCGAGTCGAATAGATACAGGTATTGAAATTATTAGAGAAGAAAAAACATTTGAAATGGATGAAAAATATTATAAATTAGTTCCAGAAAAATTAGGCGGAAATTTAATTGGTGAATTTGATTTTAGATATATTTTAAATATGTGTTATGAAAGAGTTAATAGTGAAATTATTAAAATTTCAAAAAAATATATAAAATCAGAACCTGTTTTTATAGTCGCAAAAGATATTACTTCACAAAAACAATTGGAAAGTAAATTTTTAGAATTTTTAAATAAAGATGAAATTTTTTTAATTTCAAGTAATTCATTTATTACTTATAAACCTGAAGATGAAAGAAATATTAAAGTAATTATTACAACACCAACACATTCTATGGGATATACTCTAACAAAAATAAAAATTATGATAAGTTCTGTGTATTTAGGCAATCAAACTACAAGAGAACAATTAGAAGGTAGAATTAATAGAATTGGACAAGTTTCAAAAAATATAAGAATCATAACAATTCATGGAGGTATATTATCATACATTTTTAAGAAATATGAAAATGCTAGATCCATATCAGAAGTCTTAAAAGATTTTTCAGAGAATATTAATGTTTAAAGAAATATAAAAAGATATTTTTAAGCATATACCAGTCCAGTTCAGGATGATCCGTGTGATAGGAAAACCCGAAGACCTATAAAATTGTTTTTCCAAAAACAAGTCTATGTAAATTTATGTATAAATATTTATATCTGATACTACTCCGTTTCAAATAAATCGGCGATTCAAAAAATACATTTTTATATGAATAAATATGTATACTAGTCCAGTTCATATAGTCGGAGTAATTGGGCCAGATCTTTTTCTTCAATTTTAAAACAATATTAAATTTTAAGTAAAATCTATATTTTTAAGTGAGTATTTATATCACTTAAAAATATTTAAACATAAATTTACATATACTTCTCCGTCCCAGATAAAAAAGAACATTTTTTTATAAACTCATATAAAAATATATATAAATTTTTTAAGTTGGATAAATTAATCTGGGACGGAGTAGTACCGGTTTTTGAAAACCCAATTTTATAGGAATCCTAAAGGATTCTCCTGAACTGGACTAGTAAGTGTTTAATTTATAATTATAAATTAATATATAAAAATATACTACTCCGTTTCAGATCAATCGGTAATTCATTTTTAGATCACTCATTTATTCATATAATATTATTTTAATTAACTAATTTTATATATTAATGTATACGTATACATTTAATACTTATACTTATTTATTGATATAAAAATTTGATGTGCACCGAGGCGCACACGGGAACCAAAATGGTTCCTTATTTTTTGAATCACCGATTTATTTGAAACGGAGTAGTAGTAATATATAATTATTTTTATATGAATAATTGTGTGAAAAAAAATAAATTACCAATTGATCTGAAACGGAGTAGTATAAATATTTATATGTTATGATGAAAAATATATGTCCCAATTAGTCCCACTATTTGAACTAGACTAGTAATTTTTTGCGATATTTTTCATAATTAAGTGATTTTATATCTACATTTTTTTATTTGTGTGATTTTATGTGAAAATGAAAAATTTTAAAAAACAAAAAGTTTCAAAAAATGTCAAAAAAATTAAGTGAAAAATTAAGTGTGGAAAATCAACATTTTTTAGGTTTTTGATTAAGTATTCAACAAATTTTTAAAAAATATTTTTACGCTTAATTTTACAGTTAAAATATTTTTTTAGATTTTCAAAATATTTTACTAGTCCAGTTCATATAGTCGGAGTAATTGGGCCAGATCTTTTTCTTCACTTTTAAAACAATATTAAATTTTAACTAAAACCTACTACTCCGTTTCAAATCAATCGGTAATTCATTTTTAGAACACTCATTTATTCATATAAAATTATTTCAATACACTAATTTTATATATTAACTTATAAGTAAAGATTTAATACTTATACTTAATTATTTATAAAAAATTTTTTTTTGAAACACCGATTTATCTGAAACGGAGTAGTATATTTTTAAGTAAATATTTATATCACTTAAAAATATTTAAACATAAATTTACACATACTTATTTATGTGCGCCCTGGTGCACACGGGAACCAGATGGTTCCTTTTTTTTGAAAACCCAATTTATCTGAACTGGACTAGTAGTCCATTTCAAATGAATATGCATTTCATAAAATAATATATAAAAATATTGATGAATTTTATATGAATAAGAATATAAAACGAATTGCAGATTTATTTGAAATGGACTAATAATTTATATTGTTTGACACAATTTATCAAATTTTTCTTGTTCTCCAAAATACAATATTTATCAATTTTTTTTATATCTTCTAAAATGTATTTAAAGGAGTCTAAAATATGTTTTCTATTAAAATTTGTAATTTTTAAAACATGTGTTATTTTTGACATATCAGTATTTGTGTTGTCTCTATCAAAATTTGTAAAACATATTTCATTTTCTAATTTTTTAATAATTTGATGGTTAAAAACTTCATTATTTATTATTTTTTGAAAAACTATATCTACACTTTCAAATCTTTCATTCCCATAGTTAGTATGAATAAATAAAATTGGCCTCGATGAAAATTTGTTGTTAAATCTAAAAGGGATTCTAAAAAGGTATTCTAATACAATTTTGTTTCAAATAATTTTTAAACACAATTTAAAAATTTTATACATATACATATATTGAAAGAAAAGACTTTTTTATATTTGATTAAAAAAAAAGAGATAATAATGCTTTTAGAAATAATTAATGTTAAATAGTAAAATTGATAAGCTGCTCGTCCATATACCGCTACGTGTAATTCTGTAATATCTTTACTTGTAAAAGGAATAAAATCATATTTAATATTTTCACTTTTATCTTTTATTAAAAAATCAATTTCTTTGTTTTTATCATCATGTTCAGAAAATAAATATTTCAGAACTTCAAATTTATTTTCAAAAGCATATTCATAAAAACTTTCAGGATAATCAATTTGCCAATATTTCGAAATATTAAAAACACTAATAAAATCTTCAATATTTTCTATTTCATTTGTATATTTTATAAACTTATCTTCAATATTTAAATCTTCTTCATCTTCTAAAAAAGATTGATACAAATTACCATTTCTAAGCCATTCAGGTATATCTTGTAATTTCATTTAAAAATTACTAAAAAAATTAAAAAAAATTCATTTTTTTTTTTAATATACCGGAAACATCGTTTTTTATAAAAAGTGTTTGCCGTACGGCTCCTTCTCAGATAATGTTTTGTTGAAATATCTGACAGATTGAAAAAGTTATACTACTCCGTTTCAAATAAATCAGGAGAACTTTCAGGCTCTCTGTGATTCAAAAAATAAGGAACAGTCCCAACATATTGTTCCCGTGTGCGCCTCGGTGCACATTATATATTTATATGGATGAATTGACGTAATAAGTATTAAATATAAGATTAAATAATAATACATAAAATTACTGAATAATAAAAATTTTATATGAATAATTGAGTGAACTAAAAATGAATTACCGAAGGAACCTGAAGGTTCGTCATTGATCTGAAAAGGAGTAGTACTTATTTTTATATGAGTTTTAAAAAAGTTGGATAGTTCGCCTACTTTTTATGGTTAATTAAATTTTGAGATTTTACATTTTAATTCTTAAATATAAAATTTTATAGAAATCCATTTACATGAGCTTTACAATTATTAATTTGTAACAGATAAAATTTTTTCTTCTATACTACTCTGTCCCATTTTAATTTTCCTAACTTTTTTCGAAAGCGCTTAAATTCCGATATAACTTTTTCAAGTTGAGAAAATTAAATTGGGACGGAGTAGTACTCCAAATTCTATCATATATACTTCTCCGTCCCAGATAAATTTATCCAATTTGAAAAAGTTATATTTATTTTTAAGTGATTTTGAAAAAAGTTGGATATTTTTATTTGGGACGGAGAAGTACCTTTTTGTGATTTATTTAAATATTCATATCTTTCAGTATTATTTTTTAATTCATCCATTATTTTTTCTTCTATTTCTAAACATGTTAATTTTTCTAAATAATTTTTAATATGAATCAAATCATCACTAATATGATTTATCCTTAAATTTCTTTCTGGTATATAATATTTTAATACTGAAATTTGTTTAAAAAAATTATATTTTCTGTGTAATGTATAAAGATTAAATGAATATGACATTACAGAAGTGTAATCGGTCCAAAATAAACTTACAATTAGTTTTCCAATTATGTCCCATTCTAAAGAATCATTCCAAATTATATCTGTCATTGGTGGTAATTCTAAAGTATTTGTAAAAATTAATTCTGCCACATAATACTGATATTTGTATTGACTTAAAATAAAATCAAATTCATATTGTTCTTTTAATTCTTCATCAATTTCATCAAATTCACAAAATCTTCTACAAATAAATATTTTCAAACCTTTTTTTTCTAAAATCATTTGTTTATGTAGTTTTTTTCTATTTTCATCATTTGTTAATATTTTTAATGTTTCGATATTATGTATATCATCTAAATTTATAATTTTCTTTTCAGTATTTTTAAATAAATTATTTCCCATTTTTTTATAAAAATCAAACATCATATTTTTGATGGAATATTAGTATATATCAAAAAATAATCACATTTCTAAAAACTTTATTTTTTGACTTCCACTGACATATTATTTAGTAATCAAATTACTTTTGATAAATAAAAATAAAATTTTACATAAGATTTTATTTTTATCTAAAAATGGAAAAATTTAACAATATAAAATGGGTTAATGAAAAAAAATTATTTTTAGATAAAAATAATCCGAATTTAACATTTTCATTTGTACAAAAAAATCATCCTAATTATGGATGTGTACTATTAAGTTTTGATGATGAAAATCTTTCAAAATCTGAAAATTTAAAAGATTTAAGTACATATGCAGATGCTGTCATTGTATGTTGTCATGAAGTTATTGGAAACAGTCATTTTATTAAAAATAATTTTACAGATGAACTAATTATTAATGCTAATATTACTTGTATTGGAGGCATTTCATATATAGCTTTAAATCATTCAGATGAAAAAGTTAGGGATTTTCATTTTAATCTTATTGAAAGATGGAGAAAATTATAATTTATCAATTAGTTGAACAGTTATATAACAGACAGAACATGATAAACAATTGTTTTATTTACTTTTTGCAAATAATTTGACATATATTTGATTAAAAATTTTAGAAGATTTCATACATAAAAATATTTTTACAGTTTATAAGAAATATATTCTTATAATTTTTACTACTCCATTTCAAATAAATTGAGTCCGCTCTAAAATATTAAGTGATGAATAATACTAAAAAACTTACCTGACTCAATTGATCTGACATGGAGTAGTAGTTAATATGTTTTTATGAAATATCTCCATCATCAATTTTTTTTAATTCTTTTGCTCTAAAAATCATCCGGATCAAAATCATCATATTCTGCTGCAATTAAATTATTAGTTACTTCTCCTGAAAACACTAAATTTTCGACTGTTAAATTATTCATATATTCTTCTTTTTCTTTGTTTTTAAGTTTGTATAATTTACATCCCAACGAATCATATTTATATTTTTGTCTAACAGTTGTTGCCTTTTTAATTGCTTCTATATTTCCTGTAACATAACAAACTCTTTTAGGACGACTAAATCCCACATAAAACAATTCATTTGTTAAGAAATTATTTTTTTCTCTGTATGGATTATAAACTATGCCAATTTTACATTCAGAACCTTGTGCTCTACTTATACTTATGGCGAAAGAATGAATTAAAAGATTTATATTTAGTTGATTCTTTTCTTCTGAATTTTCAAAAAGAAATAAATATTCTTCTCCATCTAAAGTTTTAACTAAAATTCCATTTTCTTCAAATTTTTTAATATATCCTTCATCACCATTATAAATAGTTACATCATCATCATAATAATTTTCAACTAACATAACTCTATCTCCAATCTTCCAAATTTTATTATTTTTATTGATAAACTTTGCATTTTTAAGAAATATATTTTGAACAATGATATTAAGCTGATCTAAACAATCATTATAAGGACAAAAAATACATATATCCGATACATCTACATCAGCATTAAATAAACCATTTAAAATTAATTCAATATTTTCAATTCCACCTTCTAAAACATAGAATCCTAAACCACTTTCAAATTCTACCGGAACATTAAAATTTCTTTGAGGATTAACCATTTTTTCTAAATTTTTAAGAATTACTCGATCAAAATTAATATCTCCAGGGGCTATATTATCAGGTTCTTTATTATCAAAAGATTGTAAATTATGTTTCACAATTCTATGATTTGTATTTAAACGATAAATTGGTATTCTTCTACATTTCATAATTTCTTTCATAAAACAGCCCCAACTTATAGGTTGTAATTGATTAACATCTCCTATAATAATAATTTTATAATTACCTTTAAATTTTATAATAAATCTATAAAAAAGTTCTATAGTTACCATACTTGTTTCATCTATAATTAAATATTTAAATTTTTCTTTAAATGGTGATAAAATAATTCTATCTAAAGTTGTAGCTATTTTTTTTCCTAAAATTTGATTAACTCTAGAAACGGCCTTCCCTGTAAAAGATGCTATAACATATTTAATATTTCTTTTATCTAAATTATTTACAATTTCTTTAATTACAGATGAATTATGTGTTACTAATCCAGTAGCAAGAACAAATCTACCATTCCCATCTAATTCAAATCCATAATAATTATCAATTTCTTTTTCACGAATAGTAAAAGTCAAATTAATGTAACTTGATGGTAATTTTTTAAGTAATGTTGGAATATTATTTAAATTATTACCGGAAATATATAATTTATTATTTTTTCTTGAAGATATATATCCTAAAGTTGCAGATAAAAACTCTAAATTTTTAAATAATTTAATTTCATCAAATTCTATATCTTTAATATTAATTATACCATATCTATCTATTAATCCTGCAAGAAGTTTTAACCTAATTTTTTCAGTATTAATTAAATAATTTTTTTCAATTTCTCCTTTGTATCCTTTAATATATACATTCTCAGAAACTTCTTTTTCAGGAAATTTTATAGAATTATGAAATAAATACATAAAATTTTTATTTTTAACTTTTAAGTAATCTAAAACAGAAATGTCAAAAATATCTTCTTTTAAATTATTTAAGAAATTATAAGCTTCTTTTTTAATTAAAAAAGTTCTTTTCTTTTTCAATCCATTTCTTGTATAATAAATAATATATTTATTTTTTTTATTTAAACAAAAAGGTTGAAATCCTTTTAATGTTAAAATATGTTCTCCATTACAAGTAAAAGATTTCCCTTCAGAAGGTCTAATTTCATACATCAAAGATCTTCCTTGTGTTACATTTAAAACATTTTTAGGATTAGAATCTTCTCCCATAACAATTTCTCCTTCTTTAATATTTTCTATTTTTTTAATTTTACCATTAAACATCAAAATTTCAGTACCTTTTTCAAAACATTTTCCAGTTCCTGGCCCACCAGTTAATATACTAATTCTATGGTAAATAGTTGATTGAATTGCATTTTTTTGTTCTTCTGTTAAAGTTTTTAAAATATATTCTTCTTCAGTTTTTTTAAAATTTTTATATTCATCTGAAGTTTTAATAATTCTTTCATTTAAAAAATTACAAACATAATTTTCTATATCATAAATATACTTAAGATAAACTAAATCTTGGTTTTCATGGACAAAAACACATTCATATTCTTCAATTAACTTATCTTTATAAAGAAATAAATCATTAAAATTTTTTCTTAACATCCATAATGGTGTTGAAGTCCAACCTTTATTTTTTAAATTATCATAAATTATTCTAACAATTTCACCACATTTAACTTGTTCATTATCTATTTTTTTACATTTTGAAACCATAATTCCACAACAAATATTTATTGGAATTGATGCAATTTTATAAGGATTATCATTACATATTTGAGCTATTTCATCAATATCTTTATTAGAATTTTCAATCATTTCATCAGCAATACCCATTAAAGTTAAACTTCTTTTATAAACTGAATCATACCACCAAATCAAAAGACTATTAACTTGTGGAGCTTTTAATCCTATTAAATTTTTTAGTTCGTAAACTATTTCTGAATCTTTATTTTTTGCATATTTATTGGATAAGTCACATAAATAAGTCATAATTCTTTTTGAAACTGTTAAAGAAGTATCTTTTCTTACTGAATCGACAGATCTACCATATCCCGAATTAAAAGCTGCAACATTTAACTTATTATAAAGATCTTCAATATTTATTCTACCCTTTAAAGCAGTTACTAAAAAATGTGTAATATTCTCTTCATTAACAGAAATATTAATATAAGGTTGTCTTACAAAAAAATTATTTTGATCAACAAATCCTAAAATCATATCACCTACATTAACAGGATTCATATTATATTTTGCTTTTTTAAATTTTTTATAATCATCAGGCTTTAAAGTAGATAAATATTTATTTAATTCAGGAATATATTGACATTGAATAATTTCGTTTTGAGTTTGAATATCAAGAAGTATATTAGAATTTACATTAAAAATTTTATTAACTTTAATAACAACACCAGAAATTTCAGTTTCAGACATTTTTATAAAAAATAAGAAATAAGAAAATTTTTCATTTTTTTTACAAAACTTGACATTTCAGATAATATGAAAATTTTCAAGTCTAATCTGTACAGCTGGTTGTAAGTAAAAAAAAACCCTGTACTTCTCCGTCCCAGATAAAAAAGAACATTTTTTTATAAACTCATATAAAAATATATATAAATTTTTTAAGTTGGATCAATTACTCCGTACTAGTCCAGTTCAAATACGCCGACAAAGTTGGGTCATATCTTTTTTATTCACTTTTTAGATCATATAAAAATTTTAAATAATTAAACATAAATTTAGATATAGTTAATTATTTTTTAAAAACTCAATTTTACAAGGATACTCCTGAACTGGACTAGTATAAATTACTCTAAAAACATCTGACTCAATTGAAAGTTTTTATAACCAAAATTGATTTTTAAAAAAAATTTGTAAAAAATTAAAATACTTTAATAATGGATCAAGTTTATATAAATAATGATTTAATAAGGTTACCTGAAATAGAAAAATTTAATATTTCATTGGATTCTGAAACGGAAAAAAATGTTATTCCACTGGATTCTGAAACAGAAAAATTTAATATTTCACTGGATTCTGAAACGGAAAAAAATGTTATTCCACTGGATTCTAAAAAAGAAAAATTTAATATTTCATTGGATTCTGAAACGGAAAAATTTAATATTTCATTGGATTCTGAAACGGAAAAATTTAATATTTCATTGGATTGGGATACTCTTTATAATTTTCAAAAAACTTTTCGAAATGAAAATGCCATCTCTGGTTCTTCTTTACTAAGGTATCTTAATCTTTCACCAAACTGTCTTCAGTATCTATATTCAAAAAAGGTTTACCCGTCAAAAACAAAGGGTTCAATTGGTCTTGAGCTTCGTGATGCTCTTGAACTACTAAAAAATTCTCCTTCTTTAAAAGATAGCTTTACTGACGATTCATCTTTATCGGAAAAAGTAACCGATATTATCATGTGTGAAGATAACAGAAAAAAGTTGAAAGAAGCACATATCTTCGATATCATCGTAAGTTGTGAAAATTCAGAAAGTGTTAAGGTTATTTGTTTAGGTAAATACAACGAAGAAAAAATAAAAGAAACTTTACAGGAATTAAAACCATTATTGAAATTAAATATTAAGGAATATGAAATTATATACTATTTTTAGTTAAAAATAAATATACTATCATATTCTTCTACTACTACGTTTCAAATGAATCGGTAATTAAAAAAAAAGGAACCAAATGGTTCCCTTGTGCACCAGGGCGCACATAAATATTTATATGAAACAGAGTAGTACAACTTTGTCCCGAAGAGAGAGTATGTGCAGTACATTTAAATATAAATGTAAGTTTTTCAACTTGTGTAGTGGTCCTACTTTTTATCTGTGACGGAGTATTATTTCATAATTTTATACTAGTCCAGTTCACATAAATTGGGCCAGATCTTTTTCTTCACTTTTTTAACCATATAAATTTTTAATTAAAAAGCTTATCCTTAAGTAATATTTTATATTTCTTTTAAACATGTCTACTTATATTTACATATAAATAAATTTTTTCTCAAAACCCAATTTATTTGAATTGGACTAGTATAATCTGAAAAGTAAAAAAAAAGATCTGAAAAAATTAATCACAATATATGAACTAAAGCAGTACTACTCCGTTTCATATCGTGGGACCAATGGGAGATTCATTTTTAGATCTGACATATAAAATTAGGTCGCCTACTTTTAATTCACTAATTTTATATATTATTTTATAAGTACAGATTTAATACCTATTACGTCAAATTATTCATATAAAAATTTATGTGTGGCCTGGTGCACACGGGAACAGTCCTACCAAATGGTTCTTTATTTTTCCAATTACCGAAGGAACCAAGAAAATGGTTCCTTTAGGTTCGTCATTTATCTGAAACGGAGTATTAAATATACTTTCATTATGATTAAAAATGCATTTCTGGACAATATGTTTTTTCACAAAGTTGTCTAGGATTATTTTTCCCTATATCAATACCACATATTGTACAATAACAAGAATTATTATTTTCATTGTAATAATTTTTAAAAAAATCATCTTCATATGACATAATTTCATCCATATCATATTCATCATAAATTTTTTTAGCAATTTTTTTAATTTTTTTATATAAATTATTAACCATAAAAAAAGATTTATTTTCTTTTAAATAAGAAAATTGTATACGCAGAATAATATATCGAATATTTTCTTTATTAGACATTTTTAATAAAGTAAAAAAAATTATTAAATTAAATTACCAAGGAATTTTTTGTGAACTGTAACTCTCAACTATAACTCCATTTGCATTTAATGTATTTGTCCTTCTATTTTCTCCTTCTTCAAAACACAATTCTATATGATAATATTTATTTTCATTTAATTCTAAAAATTCTTCAATACTTAATCTTTTTAATTAAAGATGTTCTGGTAAGTAAAAAATCCCTTTTTTTTAATTGCATGACCTTGTGAAAGATATAAATCTTCATTAGAATTCAAAAAGCCTTTAGGAAGTAAAAAAGGCATATACTTATCAATTAATTTAACTTTTGTACTTATGATATTTTTAATTTTAAATTCTTTATTTTCTGAAATAATAATATCTTCGTTTTTAGTTAAAATTTTTGTATTAGAAAGTAAACATGGAACTGACAATGATTCTGTTATAAAAGAAAATGTTTGTGTAGTATTAAAATTATTTTAATAATTATCAATACCTGTAATATTCCTAAAATTAAAAAATGAAAATACAGTGCTATTAAAAGCTAAGCCATTAACTGAAAAATAAGGTACATTGCCCGTACTAGTCCAGTTCAAATAAATTGAGCCAGATCTTTTTCTTCACTTTTTTAACCATATAGATTTTTAATTAAAAAGCTTATCCTTAAGTAATATTTTATATTACTTTTAAACACGTCTACTTATATTTACATATAAATAAATTTTTTCTCAAAACCCAATTTATCTGAACTGGACTAGTAGAATTTAATATGTTATCATTTTTTAAAAATGTCCCAGGGGATAGCAATGTTGGATTTGTTTCTGTATTTAAAGGATTTCCGTTTCAAATCAATGACGAACCAAGAAAATGGAGCCATTAGGTAATTCATTTTTACTTCACACAATTATTCATATAAAATTAGGTCGCCTACTTTTAATTCACTAATTTTATATATTAATTTATAAGTAAAGATTTAATACATTAACTTATATATTCATATAAATATTTATGTGCGCCCTGTTGCACAAGGGAACCAAATGGTGGGACTGTTCCTTATTTTTTGAATTACCGGATGGTTCCATTTTCTTGGTTCGTCATTTATTTGAAACGGAGTAGTACCAGATAAATTATAAAAAGACATTTTATAATACAATAAAAAATATGATTGTCTTTTCAAAAAATTAAAATTATTTTGGGATAGAGTCTTATTAAATTTAATTACCAAGGAATTTCTTGTGAACTGTAACTCTCAACTGTAACTCCATTTGCATCCAAAGTATTCGTCCTTCTATTTTCATTTTCTTCACAATATAGTTCTATATGATAATATTTATTTTCATTTAATTTTATAAATTCTTCAATACTTAATCTTTTTAATCCAAGATGTTCTGGTAAAAAAAATTTATCTTCTACTTTAATAGCATGCCCTTGTGAAAGATACAAGTCTTCTTTAGAATTAAGAAAGTCTTTAGGAAGTAAAAAAGGCATATACTTATCAATTAATTTAATATCTGTATTAAAAATATTTTTAATTTTAAATTCTTTATTTTCTGAAAGAATAATATCTTCATTTTTTAAAGAATCAATTTTAATATATCCATTTTTTGTTAAAATATTTGTGTTTGAAAGTAAACATGGAAGAAAAAGTGATTCTGATGTAAAAGGATAGTTTTCTAAACCAAAACTATTATAAGAATTATCAATACCAGAAATATTCCTAAAATTATAATTTACATTAAATCCAAAAGTACTTAACAAACTTAATCCATTAGTTGAAAAATAAGGTATATTATCTGTAGAATTTAAGATATTATCATTGTTTTCAAATGAACCAGGAGGTAATAATTGTGGGTTTGTGTCTGTGTAAAACAGATTAAGATTAATATAATACTCTATACTTCCAGATAAAGCTGTAACTAAATTGTTATTATCTACAGTAAAAACTAAATTAGCATTAGCATTATAACCTCCTATTTGAACAATATATGTTCCAGAAAAATTATAAAAAGACATTTTTATTATATAAAGAAAAAAATATAATATTTTACCAAGGAATTTCTTTCGAACTATAACTTTCCACTATCACCCCATTTGCGTCTAATGTATTCGTTCTTCTATCTTCTCCTTCTTCACAATATAATTCTATATGATAATATTTATTTTCATTTAATTCTAAAAATTCTTCAATACTTAATCTTTTTAATCCAAGATGTTCTGGTAATTTAAATTTACCTTCTACCTTAATTTCATGTCCCTGTGATAAATACAAATCTTCATTAGAATTAAGAAAGTCTTTTGGTAATAAAAAAGGCATATATTTATCAATTAATTTAACTTCTGTATGCATTATTTTTTTTATTTTAAATTCTTTATTTTCTGAAACAATAATATCTTCATTTTTTAAAGAATCAATCCGGATATATCCATTTTTAGTTAAAATATTTGTATTAGAAAGTAAACATGCGAGAGATAATGATTCTGATATAAGCGGTGATGTTGTAACAGAAGAAATAGAATTATCAAAGCCAGAAACATTTAAAAACCTTAAAATATCAGAACCACCCCCTAAATATGTATAATTTAAGGCTAAGCCATTAACCGAAAAATAAGGTGCTGTTACTACAGAATCTAATATGTTATCATTATTATCAATACTTCCAGGGGAATACAATGTTATAATATTCGAAGTCAGAATAATACTGCCATTCTGATAAACAATTATTGTACCAGAGACATCAGTAACCAAGTTATTATTATCAACAGTAAAAACTAACTCTGCGTTCCCTGTTCTATATGGAAAGGGAAAATCACTATCAATAAATTCTGCAGAAAAATTATAAAAACTCATTTTAATATAAAAAAAATAATAAATTTTTTTTTGAAATTTGAAATATACTTTTTAATTTTTAATCTGTCAAAAAATGAGTAATTTTCAAGGTGCTATAAGTGGAAAACAAAGATATTTATATGTCCTTGAACTAAAAGATGGTTTTTATTATGTAGGATCAACAAATAATTTAGAAAGAAGATATAAACAGCATTTAGAAGGTAAATCTTCTGCTCAATGGACTAAATTACATCCTCCTATTAAAATGATTCATACACAAGAAATGTTTGAAGATCATGAAGAAAATAATTTAACTGTTTATTATATGAAAAAAATAAAGGGTGGGATAAATAAAGTTAGAGGAGGTAATTATTGTAAAGAAAAATTAAAATATAGAATTTTTTGTGGTTTAAAAAAAAGATTAAAATATATTACAACTGATATGTCATTAAAAGAAATAAATGATATTTTTTGTGAATTTAAAATGGCTAAATATGATACAAAAATAGAAACAATAGAATCTAAATTATTAAAAAAATTATATATTGAAGAAGAAGACGTAAAAGATGAAGATATAAAAAATTTTGATTTAAATTTAATTAGAGATGAAGAAAAAAAAAAAGAGAAAAAAAAATCAAGAATTGTAAAAAATTAAAAGAAAAAATATAATACTAGTATAAGTTTTGTTTTGATATTTTTGTATCTTAAATTTATTACTACTCCGTTTCAGATCAATGACAAACCAAGAAAATCGAACCATTCTGTAATTCACTTTTACATCTTGCATATAAAAATATTTTTTTTCTTATATTTTTTATAATACTCCTTTTGAAATAAATTGGTGATTCAAAAAATAAGGAACCATTCGTTTCTACTTTCATTGTAATTAATAAATTTTCATTCACTTTTTGAAAATCTAATATATTACAGAGTTTCCTAGGATCTAGGGAATTTAATTGTAAATAAACAAATTTCTTTTTAAATAATTTTATTTTTAAAACTTTTTTTTAGATAATAAAATGAAAATAAAAAATATTTATTTAGACTCAGAATATTTAAAATCTTTTGGGAAATCTATTAATACAAAAAAAAATCTTGAAGAAGTAGTTAATTTTCCAATAAATTTACTTTTAAAACTTTATTCTCATAAATATGATTTTACTCAAAATGAATTGTCAGATCTCATTTATCAGTTAGATTTTTTAGATTCTGGAAAACTTACTGAAATTTTAATATTTATTTATTTTCATAATTATAAAGTTAAAATTAAATGTTAAAAATGTTTTTGAAAATATAGAATTTGAAAAAAATTTAGAATTAACTCTTTTAAATTATGATTTTTTTGATGGATTTAATTATTTAATGAATAATAATAATTTAATGACACCTTATGAAGATTTAGAAATATTGGGTTTAAAAAAAAAATTTAAAATTTTTGAAAAAGTTGTAAATACATTAGACAAAAAGGATATAAATAAAATATTAAAAATATCTACAAAATTTGATGTTTTTAATGTTTTTAAAAATATGATTAAAAAAAAAAAACTAAAAGTTGAATCTATAAATAGATCTTTTATTAATTTATGTAAAAATGGAAACCTAGAATATGTTAAATTTTTTTATAATAATTTTAAATCTAAAATTGATGTTTATAAATATTCCGATTATGAAGATGGAGCTTTTCAAGTGTCATGTATTAATAATCATATAGATGTAGCAAAATATATTTATTATGAAGTTTTAAAAGAAGATGATGTTTATGTTCAACCTACAATAACAGAAACTATTTTAAAAAATGATTCAATTGAAATTGTAGAATGGTTATATTTTTTAATTTATTTTGAAGAAAGTCGTTTAAGACATTTTATGAGAAAAGCAACTTGGCATTCAAGGTTAAAAATTTCAAAATTTTTATATTACCAAAAAGAAAGTAATTTTTGGTTAGATGATATTGATTATAAATACAATTTTATACACGCATGTGAAAATTGTGAAGTTGAATATGCATTTTGGATATATTCTTTAGAAAATATAATTTTGGAACAAAAAGATTTTGAAGCATTAAGTAAAAATTTTTTAAGATTTAATTTTGGAAAAAGAACAGAATTAGAATTTGAAGAAATTGAAGCACAAATTTTATCTACATTAAAATATTTTTATGGTTTAAATAAAAAGTTTATAATTAATGAAAAAATCATAAATAATATATCAATTCTGATTCAATCAGAAAAAATAAATAACTGGTTAAATTTAAATAAGAAATGATAATAAGTAATATATTTCACCTGACAGGTTAGTTTTTCAATAACATAATAAGATTTAATTAATATAAAAATATTCTGTTATAAAAAATTAGAAAATATTTTTTTATAAAAATCTAATAAATATATTCTAAGAGAATATATTCTCTTATAAAAATCTAATAAAATATTCTGTTATAAAAAATTAGAAAAAGATATCTTGTTATAAAAATCTAATAAAATATCTTTTTATAAAAATTAGAAAAATATATTCTGTTATAAAAATTAGAAAAATATATCTTGTTATAAAAATTAGAAAAATATATTCTGTTATAAAAATTAGAAAAACATATTTTGTTATAAAAATTAGAAAAATATATTCTTTTATAAAAAATTAAAAAAAATATATCTTGTTATAAAAATTAGAAAAACGTTGTGTTATAAAAAATTAGAAAATATATTCTGTTATAAAAATTAGAAAAATATATTCTGTTATAAAAATGTAATAAAATACATTCTCTTATAAAAATTAGAAAAATATATTATGTTATAAAAATTAGAAAAATATATTCTATTATAAAAATTAGAAAAATATATTCTGTTATAAAAAATTAGAAAAATATATCTTGTTATAAAAAATTAAAAAAATATATTCTGTTATAAAAAATTAGAAAAATATATCTTGTTATAAAAATCTAATAAAATATTCTGTTATAAAAAATCTAATAAAATATTCTGTTATAAAAAATCTAATAAAATATTCTGTTATAAAAATTAGAAAAATATATTCTTTTATAAAAATCTAATAAAATATTCTATTATAAAAAATTAGAAAAATATATCTTGTTATAAAAAATTAGAAAAAAATATATCTTGTTATAAAAATTAGAAAAAAATATATCTTGTTATAAAAATTAGAAAAAAATATATCTTGTTATAAAAAATTAGAAAAAAATATATCTTGTTATAAAAATTAGAAAAATATATCTTGTTATAAAAATCTAATAAAATATTCTGTTATAAAAAATTAAAAAAATATTTTGTTATAAAAAATCTAATAAAATATTCTGTTATAAAAATGTAATAAAATACATTCTGTTATAAAAATGTAATAAAATACATTATGTTATAAAAATTAGAAAAATATATTATGTTATAAAAATTAGAAAAATATATTCTATTATAAAAATTAGAAAAATATATTATGTTATAAAAATTAGAAAAATATATTCTATTATAAAAATTAGAAAAATATATTCTGTTATAAAAAATTAGAAAAATATATTCTTTTATAAAAAATTAGAAAAATATATTATTTTATAAAAATTAGAAAAATATATAACTCCGTCCCAGATAAAAAAGAACATTTTTTTTTAAAGTCATATAAAAATAGATATAATTTTTTTAACTTGGATAAATTAATCTGGGACGGAGTTGTATTCTTTTATAAAAAATTAGAAAAATATATTCTTTTATAAAAAATTATAATTAATACTGGAAGATATTATTTTATGAAAGATTAATAAAATATATCTTGTTCTTTTTAGAAAAATATTTTTTTTATTAATCTTTCATCGATATTTAATTACCTAGTATACTTAAAATATAATAATTTTAGAAAATAATATTAAATTTATACTAGTCCAGTTCAGGAGAATCCTTTAGGATTCCTATAAAATTGGGTTTTGAGAAAAAATTTATTTATATGTAAATATAAGTAGAAGTGTTTAAAAGTAATATAAAATATTACTTAAGGATAAGCTTTTTAATTAAAAATCTATATGTTTAAAAAAGTGAAGAAAAAGATCTGGCACAACTTTGTCGGCGTATTTGAACTGGACTAGTATATTTTTAAAAGTAAGTTTCTAAAAATTTAAATAAAATTTTAAAAAATGATATAAAATAATTTTCTCTTTCTTTTAAAAGAACTCTTTCTTCATCAATAAGATCATATAAAAAATAATCTTTATCTTTACATTTTGAATATTCTTGTAACATTTTTTTTATAATGAACAGTTATCTTATTTTCAAATTTTAATTTTTTATTGAAAATAATATTAATAGTTCCAAATTTTAATTCAAAAAAAAATGAATTAAAAAAAAATAAGTTCGATTTAAAAATGGGAATTTATGAATGTATCTATGATTGTGGTGATGAAAATTATTGTGTGTCTTGCTTTTCTTTAGATGATTGTCCTCCTGGTTGGGCTTATATATGTAAAAAGCATCAATTAATAATTGGGAATAAATTTAAATATGATCTTAAAGATTTTATACTTAAGCATAAAAAAAAATAATGATTCTAAAATAGAAAATATTTATAATGTTGAAATTTTAGGAATTAAAGAAGAAATTGTTAAAAATGAAAATGTGATAATTGTTCAGATGAAAGTTGAAGATTTAGATTGTTCTGAATTTGATGATTTAAAAAAGATTTCATGGAATATAATTAATGGGGATATTATTATTACATTAGTTTTCAATAATGATAATATTGTAAGAAAATACTATACAGGTAATCAAGTATATTGGAACTGGAATAAAAATCGTTTAGATATTGATCTAAGTGGTAACCATCCTTCCGGACGCATGGATGAAGAAGAAATAGAAAAATTGGTTGCTGAAGCTGAAAAATATAGATTAGAAGATGAAAAAAAATAATTTCATTTTTTAGTTTAATAGTATACTTCTCCGTCCCAGATAAAAAAGAACATTTTTTTATAAACTCATATAAATATATATATAAATTTTTTAAGTTGGATAAATTAATCTTGGAAGGAGTAGTATATTTTTTAATTTTATAAATGACATTTAATATATTTCTGAAGAAAAATGTGAAACCTTATACTCAAATTTTTGTTTTAATTTATTAATACAAAATTAAATGTCGTATTTATCTCTTATAAAAAGTAGGTACACTTTAAACTTCTAAAAAATTTATAAAAAGCTTAAAAAAGATATTTTTGATTATATAAAGTGATTATAAATATATTTTTATAACATATTTCATTAGATTTTTATAACAGAATATATTTTTATAATTTTTTTATAACAAAATATATTTTATTAGATTTTTATAACAGAATATATTTTTCTAATTTTTTATAAAAAAATGTACTACTCCGTCCCATATTAATTTATCCAATCTGTCAAAAAAGTTATATGTATATTTATATGACTTTTAAAAAAATTGTTCTTTTTTATTTGGGACGGAGAAGTATTTTATTAGATTTTTATAAAATAATATATTTTTCTAGTTTTTTATAACAAAATATATTTTTCTAGTTTTTTATAACAGAATATATTTTTCTAATTTTTTTATAACAAAATACGACTCCGTCCCAGATTAATTTATCCAATTTTAAAAAGTTATATGTATTTTTATGGGACTTTTAAAAAAGTTGGATATTTTTATTTGGGACGGAGAAGTATATTTTTCTAGTTTTTTATAACAAAATATATTTCTCCGTCCCAGATTAATTTATCCAAGTTTAAAAAGTTATATGTATTTTTATGGGACTTTTAAAAAAGTTGGATATTTTTATTTGGGACGGAGAAGTATATTTTTCTAGTTTTTTATAACAAAATATATTTTATTAGATTTTTATAACAGAATATATTTTATTAGATTTTTTATAAGAAAATACTAGTCCAGTTCAAATAATATGTCAGGTTTTGAGAAAAATTTTATTTATATTTAAATATAAGTAGACTTGTTTAAAAAACATATAAAATATTACTTAAGGATAAGCTTTTTAATTAAAAATTTATATGGTTAAAAAAGTGAAGAAAAAGATCTGGCCTGACATATTATCTGAACTGGACTATTATATTTTATTAGATTTTTATAACAGAATATATTTTATTAGATTTTTTTATAACAGAATATATTTTATTAGATTTTTATAACATAATATATTTTTCTAGTTTTTTATAAAAAAATATATTTTATTAAATTTTTATAACATAATATATAATAACCCACTTCTAAAGAGTTAAAAAAATATATTTAATGAAATATATTTTTTTATAATTTTATACAATTTATTTACAGAAGTTTATAAATAGTTAAAATAAATACTACTCCGTCCCAGATTAATTTATCTGATACATTGAAAAAGTTATATGTATATTTATATGACTTTTAAAAAAATTGTTCTTTTTTGAGCCTACATTTGGGACGGAGAAGTATATAACATTAGACAAATTAAATTTATATTAATTCTTCAAGTTCTGAATTTTCTTCATCTGATAAATTATTAAATGTGAAAGATTTTTTTTTCTTTTCAGAAGTTTTCTTTTCATAAGGTTTATCATATGTCTTTATATGAGAAGTCTTCTTTTCATAAGGTTTATCGAATTGTTTCTTTTCATATTGTTTCTTCTCATAAGGTTTATCATATTGTTTCTTCTCATATGTCTTCTTTTCATACGGTTTATCATATTGTTTCTTCTCATATGTCTTCTTTTCATAAGGTTTATCATATTGTTTCTTCTCACGTGGCTGTGCCCTTTTTTCAATTTGTGTGATCCAAATTTTTCCTTCTTTTAAACTTTTGTCTAAACGACCTTTGTCAATTTTAAAAACTTCTTCTATTATTGTATCAAGTTCTAATGAAGGTAAAATGACAATTAAATCAACCCCACTAGGATATTCTGTAATTTTTGCTTTTTTGCCCCTACCAATATTTGGTGCATTATCACCTTGAAATTCTACATTAAAATTCATGGGGGTCATATATGATAAATTACCTTTGTCCATAATTAAATGTCTATATTTAAGAGGAATTAATTCTGCTGATGTAGGATGAATAACACTTAAAAGTTGATGAATAGGATTAATTTTAACTTCATTATTTTTCTTTAAAACATCTTCAAAATTTATGATCGTTTCATTTTTAATATTTTCAGTTAAATAAGCTAATACATCGCATAATAAAGGAGAATAAAGATATGAATAAATAAATTTATTTGTGATGTCACCTCCAATATAATATTGTAAATTCCATTGGACTCCAAAAATAAATTCTCTAGAAATATTATCAATTTCATCTATAGATACAGAAGTAATATTTTGATTCTTAAGAAATATTTGTGCTTTATTATTTTTTGGTTTTAAAATATTATTATACCAAACTGTTCTGAAATGATCAAATAGATTATCAGTGTCTGATTCTGATAAATTTTTTGTATTTTTATAAACTGTATCTAAAATTTTAGAAGGGTAATCATATTTAATTTCACCTTTTTCTCTAATTAATCTTGCTTCATTTTGAGATAAAATAGATAAAAAATTAGAAAAAGCCTTCCAATTAATAGCGCCTTCAGAATTAGATAAATATGTCTTTTGAAGAGTATAAATATTAGACATTAAAGTCATAGTTTCATTAATATCATGAAAAGCCATAAAATGTGGTAAAAAATCATTTCCTAAAAGAAAAACCATAATAACAAAATCTTGAATAATTAGTTTTTCATTGAATTTTTTATCCCAACCTAAAGTTAAATTATCAACTACTTCTTTTCTTAAATTTGTAATGTCTATAATATCTGTATAACTTTCTCTAATTAAAATAAATTTTTGAAATTTACACAAAGAACTTAACATAATTAAATCCGCATCTAATCCAATAACAGCATGGATACCATTCCCTTCGTTAATTGTTCCATTATCTAATCCTTGAAGGTTATTACTTCGTAAAATATTAAAAATTTTTTGTTCACCTTCTCCTGGAACTAAATGAGAAGAATAAATTACAATTTTTGGTAAACGTTCTCTATTTGTTGCAATCCAACTTTGAAAAAATGTATCAAGTCTAATCATAAATTCTGTACCTGGTGTAATACATGCATTATTAAAAAGTTCATTTTTATGAATAGAACTTAAATATCTTCGATGTCTTTGTTGGTTTGCTTTAGCTGGATTTGCAACACCATCAACACAAATAATAAAATATTCTTTAGGATTAATAGTTTTTATTAAAGTATTTAAATACTCTGAAAGTTTAATATAAAATTGAGCTTCTAATGTTTCTGGAGTTAGTTTTTTTAACTCTTCTTGTTTCATTTTATCTTCATATTTACCATAATAATAATTTTGCTGTGCAATCTCATGAATACTACCATTCATGTCAATTGAGACACCTTCAATGTTTTGTGGAATAGAATTTTGAATAACATCCTTAAAATTCTTCTTAATAAAAGAACCGTAAAATTTTTTAATTCCCATTTTTATATTTGTAAAATAAAATTTTATAAATTCAAACTTTTTATATCTATAATATTTTTTTAGACCAGAAAAAAATTGAGTAAATATAATGTGTGAAATATTTAGAAAAATATAAAAAAATTTAAAATTAAAGAAGTTTATTAAAGAATTTAGAAGAAATATATTACTACTCCGTTTCTGATTAATGACGAACCTTCAGGTTCCTTTGGTAATTCAAAAAATAAATCTTTATAAGAATAATTAAGTGATAATATTTAATATGTACTTATAAGTTAATATATAAAATTAGTAAATTTAAATAATTTTATATGAATAAATCGGTGAAGAAAAAATGAATCACTGATTTATTTGAAACGGAGTAGTATAAAATTAAGAATTATACGTAAATATTTACTACTACTCCGTTTCAAATAAATCGGTGATTCAAAAAATAAATATTTATATGAGTAAATAAGTATAAGTATTAAATGTATACTTATACAGTAATATATAAAATTAGTAAATTAAAATAATTTTATATGAATAATTGACTGGAGTAAAAATGAATTACCGATTGATCTGAAACGGAGTAGTAGTCAAGTTCAGTAGAATCCTTTAGGATTCCTATAATTATGTCAGGTTTTGAGAAAAAATTTATTTATATGTAAATATTTACGTAATAAGTGTTTAAAAGACATATAAAATATTACTTAAGGATAAGCTTTTTAATTAAAAATTTATATGGTTAAAAAAGTGAAGAGAAAGATTTTGCCAAATTACTCCGACTATTTGAACTGGACTAGTATATAAATATTTTTTTCGAATTACTGACATATTATTTGAAACTGAGTAGTATGTTATAAAAAAATTGAAAGTTGTCTTAGAGTTTATAAAAATTATAAAAAAAATACTACTCCGTTTCAAATAAATCAGGAGAACCTTCAGGCTCTCTGTAATTCAAAAAATAAGGAACAGTCCCACCATAAGGTTCCCGTGTGCACACCAGGGCGCACATATATATTTATATGGATGAATAAGTAAAAGTATTAAATATAAGCTTAAATATTAATAAATAAAATTACTGAATAAAAAAAAATTTATATGAATAATTGAGTAAAGTTAAAATGAATTACCGAAGGAACCTTTAGGTTCCCGCGAACCAAATGGTTCGTCATTGATCTGAAACGGAGTAGTATATTTTAGTTATAAATTTGAACTTATATTCACAGAAGTTAATTCGATAATATCAGTAAATTTTAGTCTTATTTCTCGGTCTTCCGGATTGATAAATCTAAAATTTTCTGGCATATTATTTCCTTGTAAATTATTTATTTTTTCTTCAATTATCATAAGATCAGAAAGGATATGATTTATATTAAATTTTGAAATTTTTATTTCAAAAGAAGATTCAGGATTTTCTAAATTATATAATGTAATTGATGAAACTCTATCCATATTATTATCTGGATAGCAACATTCATTATTTTTACCGAAAGCATCAAATGATAATTCCGATTGTTTACTTACGTTTATTTGAATTGAATCCAATTCATATATTAAATTAGTTTTATATTTTTTATAATCCTCAATACTTTCAATTAATTGACTAATTATATTTTGATTTTTGTACATAAAAATAATTTTATATCCAAATGCAGAAAGATAAAAAATTTTATTTATACAGAAAAAATATATACTAAGCTTAAATACAATATTATTTTTTTCTAAAATAAAAATAGTTAATTTATATATATTATTAGATTTCAAATATGTATTTATATCAATTGAATATTTAATTCTAATATTTGAAGACCTTTCTAATTCTGATATAAATTCTTTTAATTCTAAATTATCTTTACAATTATAATTTTTAAGATAGTTTAAAACTTCTTGTTTATTATTTAAACAATAATCATAAAAATCTTGAGAATAATCCATTCCCCAAAATTTAATTGTGTTATAATATAAAATAAAATCTTCTAAATTATTTATTTCTTTTGTTGTTTTAAAATTATTTTTAGGTACTAAAAAATCCTCATCATCTGTAATATTTTTATACAAATCTGAATTATGAAGCCAATCAGGAATATTTTTAATATTTACTTGTTCCATTTTCTTCTTTAAAATTTTTTTAAACAAAATCATTTTTTTATACACTTATTTTTTTAACTAATTAAAAATTGAAAATATTTAATATTAATTTTTAAATAATCAAAAAATGTCAAACATATATAAAACAGAGTTGTTTTCTTTTTTATATGAAGAGAAAAAAATAGAAATGATAGAAGAAAATAATGTTTTTCAAATATATTCTAATTGTACTATTTTTGATAGTAAAGTAATAAAATATCCAAATAATTTATTTTTAGAACAAATAACAATATCTTATGATATTTCAAATAAATTTAAAATAGAAATTAGTTTTGAAACAAAAGATGGTGATGATATATTTTATTAGAAAGAATTATACTAGTCCAAAGGATTTCGGATCTTCCTTTAAGGATTCTTCTTTACGGGTCTTCCTAACCTTCAAATTGTCAGAACATATGTTTTTCCTCTAACATATAAAATTTTAAGTACAAAGGATTACGGATTCTCCTAACCTTGAGGTTCCCCAATTTTTAATTAAATATTTATATCAGTTATAAATATTTAATTAAAAATTTACATAGACTGGGTTTTAAAAAACTGAAATATTAATAAGGTTTCGGATCTTCCTTTTCCTTTGAAATAGTATTCATTAAAAAGTATATAAAAAATTATATACTAGTCCAGTTCAAATAGTCGGAGTAATTGTGCAAAATCTTTCTCTTCACTTTTTAACCATATAAATTTTTAATTAAAAAGCTTATCCTTAAGTAATATTTTATATGTCTTTTAAACACTTATTACGTAAATATTTACATATAAATAAATTTTTTCTCAAAACCTGACATAATTATAGGAATCCTAAAGGATTCTACTGAACTTGACTAGTAAATATATATTTCATTAAAAATTCTGGAAGGTTTATAAAAATTATATAGGATATATTTCGTTATAAAGTTTAGTTTATAAAAAATTACATAGAAATATATTTTTTTATAGAGAAATATATTTCATTAAAAAAAAATTCTGAAGAGCTTATAAAAAAATTATAAAAAAATATATTTCATTAAAAAAAATTTTTATAAAAAATTATACAAAAAAATATTTCATTAAAAAATTCTAAAGGGGTTATAAAAAATTACTACTCCGTTTCAAATCAATGACGAACCTGAAGGTTCCTTCGGTGATTCATTTTTACTTCACTTATTTATATAAAATTATTTTAATTCACTAAATTTGTATATTAATGTTTAAGTATTCATTTAATATTTATACTTATTAATATGTATAAATATTTATTTTTTGAATCACCGAAGGAACCTTCAGGTTCGTCATTTATCTGAAACGGGATAGTACATAAAAATATATTTCATTAAAAAAATCTACTACTCCGTTTCAAATAAATCGGTGATTCAAAAAAAAAATATTTATATGAATATTTAAGTTAATACATTAAATCCTTACTTATAAGTTAGTATATAAAATTAGTTAATTAAAATAATTTTATATGCATAATTGAGTGAATTTAAAATGAATTACCGATTGATCTGAAACGGAGTAGTAAAGTTTATAAAAATAAAAAGTATATATTTTTATATACTTTTATATATTAATTAAGTTCAGAAGGATCTCTATGATTTTCTATAAAATTTAGTTTAAAAAAATTATTTATATTCTCTAGATCAATTTAACTTGAAATATATTTACAATAAAAATTAATCTAAATTTTTAACCATAACGAGAGTAATTTTATTTTATGTATAACTCAAAATAAATTAAAAATAAAATTACAATAAGAACCTGAGCCTACTTTTTTTTCTTCACGCATTTTCACTTAAATTTATTTAAAAAATCTCAAAAAATAAAATTATAATAAGAACATTTATTTTTTGAGTGATAACCACTTAAATATTTGTCATGAAAGTTCAAGGATTTTTTTCTTCTTATGCAAAAACGAAAATTGGAACAAAAACAAAATTACAATAAGAACTTTTTTTCTTCACTCACCCACACTGAACATTATTTTAAGTATAATTTAAGTGAAGAAAAATAGTTATAACTTATCCTCACTAAAATTTTTTAAATTTACAAAAAACAAAATTACAATAAGAACTTTTTATCTTCACTCATCCTCACTGAACAATATTTTAAGTATAATTTGAGTGAAGAAAAAAAGTTATAACGCATCTTCACTAAAAATTTTAAAATTTACAAAAAACGAAATTACAATAAGAACTTTTTATCTTCACTCATCCTCTATGAACAATATTTTAAGTATAATTTAAGTTAAAAAAAATTGCCTAACTCATTACCACTGAAATTTTTTAAAAATCATAAAAAATCAAAATTACAATAAGAACATTTTTTCTTTACTGGTTGTCACTCAAAAATATTTTAAGTATAATTTAATGCCACATAATTAAAAAAATGATAAGAACGTGCGCATATTTTTTAATTTTGAGTGATACCATTTAAATTTATACTACTCCGTTTCAGATTAATCTGTGATTTATTTTTTAATCATAAATATAGAATTTTTTGTATTTAATAGTTTTATATATTAGTTTATTCATAAAAATATTTATTTTGGATTATTTTAAATTATGTACTACTCCGTTTCAGATCAATAGGTAATTTAAAAAATAAAGAACCATTAGGTTCCCGTATGCACCGAGGCGCAGATAAAATTATTTTTATTCACTAATTTTATATATTAATGTATAAGTGTAAATTTAATACAAATACATATTTATCTGAAACGGAGTAATATCAAAATTAATTAAAAAAATTTAAATTAATTAATTTATTATTAAAATATGCCAACATCAGAAGAATTTCAAGAAGCATTTTTTCTTTTACCTGGAACTAAAATAGGTAAAGGAACAATAAAAAAATGTAAAATAGAAGAACATTCTGTAGTATTATGGAATGAATATGAATATATTATTAAAATTAAAATGGATTTTGTTCAAGAAGAAGATTTTGAAAATTTTGTTAGAGGATTTAAAATAATCCAAACTCCAAGATATTATAAATGCTATATTGACAATTTTATTTATAAGAAATATTCAAATAAAATAATAATTAGATGTGTAGGTCATTCAAAAAGAATATCTAAAAAAAATATTTAATCTAAAAGAACATTTAGGTTCTCCTTATCATATTATCATATAGTCTCAGTAATTAGTCCAGATCTTTTTCTTCACTTTCTGAGTTATATAAAAAAATTTAATTTAATAGGGATCCATCAAGTTCCGTCTTCTCCTATTTTCATGAACTGGTCTATTATGTTCAAATTTTAATTTTTTTTACGACTCCGTCCCAGATAAATTTATCCAATTTGAAAAGTTTATATTTATTTTTATGAGACTTTTAAAAAAATTGTTCTTTTTTATTTGGGACGGAGAAGTAATCAATTTTAATTTTTTTAATGAAATATATTTCTATATAATTTTTTTTAACTCTTTTAGTGAAATATATTTATTTATAATTTTTTTCTAATGAAATATATTTTATATAATTTTTTTTAATGAAATATATGTTTTTCTAAACTTTTATAGATAAATATATTTATCTATAATTTTTTTTACTTAAATATATTTTTTTATTCTTTTAAAAAAATATATATGACCAAATAAAAAAAGAAAAAATGTTTGGAAGAATTAGACACACTATTTTAATTATAATATTTATTATTCAAGCCACGAGTCAAAAGACGAATAATTATATTTTTTAATAATTTCCAAACCTAAAATGCCAAATTTTTCACTTACATTAAAAATAGAAATTTGATCATCTAAAGAATGTAATTTATACCAAATAATATTTTTCTCAAATTCATTAAGATCACCATTAAATTTTGACAGATCAAAGATAAAATTTAAATTTAAATTATTATTTTTTCCGAAATTTAACACATCTTCTGCAATATCCATATCAATATTTTCAATAAAAATTTTACCTTTATATATACTTCCATCTATTTTTTCAATAGAAAAACCGTTTTGAAAAGTATATTTGAATTTTTCAAATTCTAGTTTACTTCCACTAAATTGTCTTCTAAGATATGGACAATTTTTGTATGGTGTTATATATTCATTTAAAACTAACCATTGAAAATCTTCAACAGAATTATATTTTTTCAATACTTCATCAATAGTTAAGACATCATATTTTTTTAATATTTTTTCTTCTTCATTTTCAATGAAAAATAATGAGTGTATATATTTTAACATATTTTTTTAATTAACTAAAATTTAAAAAAATTTTCATTTTTTAAATGCTTAAAAATTTATTATTAAATATGCAAGTTTATATATTTATTTATAAATTTCTAATAAAATATATTCTTTTATAAAAATCTAATGAAATATATTCTGTTATAAATTTTTAGAAATATATATTCTGTTATAAAAATTTAGAGAAATATATTCTTTTATAAAAATCTAATGAAATATATTTTGTTATAAAAATCTAATGAAATATATTCTGTTATAAAAAATTAGAAAAATATATTTTTTTATAAAATATTAGAGAAAACATATTCTGTTATAAAATTTTACAAAAAATATATTCTGTTATAAAAAATTAGAAAAATATATTCTGTTATAAAATTTTAGAGAAAATATATTCTGTTATAAAATTTTACAAAAAATATATTCTGTTATAAAAAATTAGAAAAATATATTCTGTTATAAAATTTTAGAGAAAATATATTTTGTTATAAAAATCTAATGAAATATACTCGCTAGCTTAAGATTTTATAACTCAATTATTCTGTAAGTAAATTTTTGTTATAGATTATTATATAAACTTATTTTTCAAATCGACTAGAATTAAACAAATAAGTTTAGTTTTTATATTATTAAATGTTTAATTTAATAATAAACTCATCGGAAGAAAATTAAAAAAATGTAGTATTACTTTTTTTGATATTGTTGAAAATTTGAATTAAAAAAAAAAAATAAAAATAAAAAAAATACAATGAGCTCATCTGAAGAAAAAATAGAAGAATTAACATTAAAAGTTGAAAGTTTGGAAGAAGAAATTGATAATATGAAAGAATTTATTGAAAATTTAAAGGAACGTATGAATTTTTGTGATTGCGGTGCAATTGCAAATAGATGTCGAGATGTTGGTTGTACTGATCTAGTATGCAAAGAATGTGGAAATAATTATTCTCGGCATACAGGTGAATATTATTGTGTTAGTTGTATGGATCATTAATTTTTAAAATAAAATTGAATTGAAAAAAACATTTTAATTATTTATTAAAATGTTCAAATGTATTTCTTTTTGTAATGATATTTCTGAAGAATTTTTAATTATTAATAGTCATCCTATATTTTTAAATTTATTGAAATTTATTAATTTAAAACAAGATATTATTGATTCTTTATATTTATCAGATGGATTTTTTATTTTATATGAAGAAGATAAAATAATAAGTTTTTCTTTATTTAAAGAAAAGAATGGAATATTTAACTCAATTTATATTCATTTAAAACATCTTGAAAATTTATTTGATAAAATTATTATATTTTTAAAAAATAAAAAATATAATATGTATTATATTACATTTGATGGAAATAATGATCTTAACAAATTTATAAAAGATAAAAAATTAAATTTCTCAAGCTCTTCTGTTTGTTATTTTGACAATTCATATAGTAAAAAATATTATTTAAAATTATAATACTCCGTTTTAGATAAATTAGGAGAACATTCAGGTTCTTTGTGATTCAAAAAATACAATGAATAAATAATTATTAAATCTTTACTCATAAGATAATTCATAAATAATTTTATATATACTAATCTACTCCATTTTAGATAAAAAGTACTTCTCCGTCCCAAATGTAGGCTCAAAAAAGAACATTTTTTATAAACCCATATTAAAATGCATATAACTTTTTAAACTTGGATAATATGTCGATCTGGGACGTAGTAGTACTTATTTATTCACAGAGAACATTCAGGTTCTCTTGATTTATCTGAAACGGAGTAGTAATTAATTTCAAAATTTTCAATCACTTAAGTGCCGCAATCAAAAAATCTGAAATTGAAATATTATCACATATTTTTTTTTCCATAACCACTGCAACCTCCTCCAGTTCTAACATAATCATTTTCCAATCCAAATTCTGAAAGCTTGCCACCGAATTTTTTTAAATCTATCTTTGGACGATTCATTTTGTGAAATGAACTTAATTTTTTTGAACTTACGAAACCAACCGACCCCATCTGTGAATATCTACTAGAAATTTTATCTTCACTTGTTTTAGGAGCATAAAATTCAAAATACACATCTAAAAATTCTTCTTTACCATTTGCTAGTTTTTCAATATATTTATCATCTCTTATTAATTTTTTATTTTTTAAAATAATTTTTAACATATCTACAGAAACTTCATGTTTACTCATTGCTAAATATCCCATTACTGTATTTCCTGAAAAATCTTTATAATTAATATCTTCTGTAAATTCCAAAAGTTTTTCAAAATTTAATACAGAAGTATTAATTGATGCATACATTAAAGCTGTTCTTCCATGAATATCTTTTTGATTTACAATTTCTTCCTTTAATGTAAAATTTTTTAATAATCTTTCTTGAATTAAAGCATCTTTTTGATATTTACATATACTAATAATTAAATTTTCATTTAAATAATTTATATAAAAAATACTTTTTTTATTTAATAAAAGTTTAAATATTTCATTGATATAAATATTTTTATTTCTAGAAATTGTAAAAATAATATTTTTATCATCTAAAGATAAAATTACATCAGCATGTATCAAAAAATTCTCAATAAGATTATCACTTTCGTCTTTTAACATATTAAGGTAATTCATTTCATTAAAATAAAAAAAAATTATAAATTCATTTTTTCTGAAAAATAATTACTACTAGTCAAGTTCAGATAGTCCCACAATATTTCAGGTTTTCAAAAAAAATAATTATATTTAAATTTATGTTTAAACTTTTTTAAGTGATATAAATAATCACTTAAAAATAGTGATTTTTCATTAAAAAATTATATGGTTTTAAAAGTGAATAAAAATATCTTGTCTAATTATTCCGAATATTTGAACTTGACTAGTAGTCCAGTTCAGATACTGCTCCTTTTTAAATAAATTGGTAATTCAAAAAATAAGGAACAGTCCCACAATATGGTTCCCGTGTGCATCAGGGCGCACATAAATATTTATATAAATATCTAAGTTAATGTTTTAAATCTTTACTACTCCGTTTCAAATAGTGGGACTAATCAGGAGAACCTTCAGGCTCTCTGTGATTAAAAAAAATAAAAAATTATATTAATGAATTGACATGACAATTTATTAAATCAGACTTGTAAAATAATATATAAAAATATAATAAAAAATATTTTTATATGAATAATTGAGTAAAGTAAAAATGAATTACCGATTGGTCTTAAACGAATTAGTACTTATAAGTTAATATAAAATTACTACTCCATTGCAGGAGGATCCTCGTGATCCCTGTGAAATTGAGTTTTCAATAAAAAGTAGGCGGACTTTAAGTGATCAATAATCGTAAACAAAATGTTTTATTTTTATAAATAAAATTAATTTTAAACAATATTTTTTAATTATCTCTTATATTTTATGAAAATTCAATGAAAAATCAATTCATTTGCAATGGAGTAGTAGTTAATTAAAGTAGGCGACCTAATTTTATATATTATCTTATACGTAAAGATTCAATACATATACTTAATTATCCATATAAAATTTTATTTTTTGAATCACAGAGAGCCTGAAGGTTCTCCTGATTTATCTGAAACGTAGTAGTAACTAATTTTATATATTACTGTATTGTCGTTATTCATTTAATACTTATACTTACTACTCCATTGCAGGAGGATCCTGGTGATCCCTGTGAAATTGAGTTTTCAATAAAAAATTAATCGTAAATAAAATGTTTTATTTTTTAATTCGTATTTTATGAAAATTTGATGAAAACTTGAGCATTTGCAATGGAGTAGTATATAAATATTTATTTGCGACCTGGTGCACACTGGAACCATATGATGGGACTGTTCTTTATTTTTTGAATCACAGAGAGCCTGAAGGTTCTCCTGATTAGTCGCACTATTTGAAAAGGAGTACTTCTCCGTCCCAAATAAATTAGTGTGGGACGAGGCGAACTATCCAACTTTTTTAAAAGTCACATAAAAATGCATATAACTTTTTTGACAGATTGGATAGTTAAACAAAATATTATCTGTGACGGAGGAGTAGTAGATTTTTACATGACTTTTAAAAAGATGTTCTTTTTTTATTCGTGGCGCAGAAGTACATATAAAATTTTAAGTGAACAAAAAGATCTATCACAATTAGTAAAATATTATTTCTCAAAAAAATGAAATTAATAAAAAATTTTGATTTATAAAAAAATGAATACAACAAAATTTTCTAATGACGAAGACCTAGAAAAAGTTTATATTTCTGTTAGAGATCTTGAAACTGTTCCTTTAAATTTTTTAGATTATTTGAGAGGACTAAAAGAAAATGAATTTGATAAGCTTTTAGTTTCAGATAATATTTTATTAACTGAAAATGAAAAAACAATAATATTACAATACAAAGAATTTTCTTCTAAACATGAAAAAGTTCTTTGTGACTGGGCATCTTTTAATGGTTATTTAATTTTTTTGAAATATGGTTGTGAAAAGGGTTTTCCTTTAAAAGAAACTGCGATAAATAATGCATCTACCAATGGACATTTAGATTGTATAAAATATTTATATGAAATCGGTTCTAAATGGTCAACTGCTACAACGTGTAATGCATCTGGAGGTGGTCATCTAAAATGTCTTAAATTTTTACACAAAAATGGATGTCCTTGGACTTGGAATACAAATGTTATTGCTATTAGATTAGGGCATGTAGAATGTCTTGAATACGCCTGTAAAAATGGTTGTCCTTTAACTGCACAAGTTATTCCTAATTTACTTAGAACTAGCGAAAGCTTAAAGTACTTAAAAATAGTTCATAAACACGGATTAATTCTTACTAGTCATATGGCATTAAATGTAGCTGTGTATGGAGATTTAGATTGTTTTAAATATTTATATGAAAATGGATGTCCTCTCTATCCTTTCACTAAATCTAAAGCAATTGAAAGCAAATCCTATAAAATAGTTGAATACCTTGAAAGTCAAGGCATTTAATTACAAAAAAATCTTCCAGTAATCCCATCATCTCTTAGGAAAAACTGAAGTGAAAAAAATATGTTCACCAGTAATTCACTAGATCTTTTTTTTCAATTTTTAGACCATATAATTTTTAATTCCGATCCTTATTTTATATGAATATTAAAGAATTATACATATTGAAACAATAATTTGTCTGAAAACCTGACATATTAAGGAGAACCTAAAAGTTACCGCAATCTTTTGGACTAGTTTACAAATTTATTTGAAACGGAGTAGTACAATATTTATATGGTCTATAAATATTTTAATTTTAGATATTAAATCTTACTTTTTTTAAGTTAAAATTTTTTTTACAAAAGTTGTCATGAACAATTAAAATGTGTGTAAAAATTAAACTTATATTTTTAATGTAATTAACATTTTTTGTACAATATTCATTAATATATAAAATACTTAAATAATTTTTTTGGATCTTACATAAATTTGTTAAATACAAATAAGTTTCGTCTTGTATATATATTTTATCTTTTGAAAAAGAAATTTTAATGTTTAATGTAATTAAAGAATTAATCCATATTGTAATAAATTTATTAATAATTAAGTTAAAATTAAAATGTAATTTTTTAGAATCTAAAACAAAATTAATTAAATAAAAAAAATAAACATTCAAATCGTTTTTTTCTTTTATAAGAAATTCTTTAGAATATTTTTCATCAAATATACAAAATCTTCTTCTTTGAATCTCTTCGAAATACAATGTAATTTCTATTAGTTTTTCAATAGAAGTATAATATTTTTCAATTTCAAAAATATTTAAATATTCTGACATTTTTGAAGATTTTTCTAAATAATTATTTTTTAATATTTCTAAAGGTAAATTTTTTATATATTCTTTCATAATTTTTTTTAATTAAAAATTATTTTATTATTTCATTTTTTTCAATTTCTGAAAAGATAGGAATTGACATTGGAACAAAATATTATTTGAACTGAACTACTATTCCGTCCCAGATAAAAAAGAACATTTTTTTATAAACTCATATAAAAATATATATAAATTTTTTAATGTGTCAGATAAATTAATCTGGGACGGAGTAGTACTATTCCAAAAGATTACGGGTCTTCCTTTACGGATTCTCCTAACCTTTAGGTTTTCCCTATCATATAGTGGGACTAATCTTTTTCTTCATGCATATTAAATTTGCACAGAAATTTAAATAGATTGGTTTTTGAAAACCTGAAGGTTCCGCTGGACTAGTAGTATTTATTTACATTTTATCCTTGATAAAAAAATTTTTTATTTTCTAACATAATTACTTTATAATTCATTTTTAAAAGTTCAAAAAATAATTTATCACCAATAATTTCAGATATTTTATTTTTACTATTATTATCTAAATTTTCAAATTTTGGAATCTCTGAATAAAAAATTTTATTTATTTTATTTGTAATTTTTTCTTTATAAATATAAAATTCTTCGTCATAGTTAACATATTTGTCTTTTAGATCAAAATTATATTTATTATCTTTAAATTTTGAGTTGAAATTATTTATTATTTCTATTATATTATCAGATATTTTTATTTTAATTATTTTACGTGCTAAATAATCAGCTTTTGTTTTAATAAATAAATCCATACTTTCAAATTTTTCAGATAAATTTTTATTTTCTGAATTACTTTCAAAACTTGCATCTAATAAAATAAAAACAAAAATTTTATTAAGTTTTTGAATACACGCGTAAGAAATAAATTCTAAATATGTTGACATTTTTTTAATATTAAAAAAATAAAAATAAAATAAAATCTTTAAATTAAATAAGTTTTTTACTAGTACAGTTCAAATATTCTGTCAGGCCAGGTATTTTTATTTATACATATAAAAAATTAAGTAATACTCCATCCCAGATTAATTTATCTGACACATTAAAAAAATTATATTTATTTTTATATGAGTTTTAAAAAAAATGTTCTTTTTTATCTGGGACGGAGAAGTACGATTTTTAAGTTTATATTACTTAAAAATATTTAAACAAAAATTTACATATATATTTTTCATCATAATTTATCTGGTCTAAAGAATCTAAGGTTTAAACTAGTAATTTAAAGTAAAATTAATTTTATCTTGTAATTCTTGAATTGTAATTACATTTGAAGCTTTTTTAATTTCTATAATATCATAATCTAAATATTCTGATAAAAACTCAATCCATTTATAAGGATCATCATTATTTGGTATTTGATGATTTAAATCATCAAAATCTATATTATTATAATAATATGAATTAAATTTTAAATATGATTTTTGTTCTATACATTCTAATATTATAAATAAATTTTTATTTTTTTCAATATTTAATTTATTTTTCATAATATTAGATTCTAAAATATATAACTTTTCCGAAAAAAATAGTAAATATAATTTTCATTTTCATTTTTTAAAATGTTTAAAATTTTTTGAATAAGTAATTTGCTATTTCTATTTACAATAATTATATCAAAAGAAGTTATATACATACTTGTATCCATATCTTCTATTTCAATATACATATTTCCTTGTAAAGAATCATCTTCTGGTGGATTAAAATCTAACTCTAAATTTTCAAATTTTGTACTACTCCGTTTCAGATCAATCGGTAATTCATTTTTAGATCACTCATTTATTCATATAAAAAATTTATTATTCAGTAATTTTATGTATTAATATTTAAGCTTACATTTAATACTTATACGTATTCATCCATATAAATATATATTTTTTGAATCACCGATTTATTTGAAACGGAGTAGTAGTTTTTTCTAAAAATTCAATCCATAAATTAACATCATTATATGAATATAAATTTTTATTTTCGGTTTTAGAAAAATTAAAAACTGAAAAATCTTTATTTAATACACATTTAAATAATAATAAAATAATCTTATAATATTTTTTATTCAATTTGTATTTAATTCCAATATTTGATCTATCATCTTGTTTATAAGTATAATATTTTTCTTCATTTTTATTTTTAGAATTTAAAAAAATAAATAATTTCATTATTAAAAATTTAATTTTAAGAGTTACATATTCCTTAAAATCTGAAAAACTTGAAAACAATACTTTAATTTCTAATTCATCATAATAAGGATAAAAATATTCAAAAATTTTGTCTTTATTATTTTTAATATAGTCTAAAATAGTATCAGGATATTCCATTATAAAAAAATTACAACTCCGTCCCAGATAAATTTATCCAACTTGAAAAATTTATATGCATTTTTATATAGCTTTATAAAAAAATGTTCTTTTTTATTTGGGACGGAGAAGTACTTATTTTAATTAATTTTTTAAAATCTTTAAAAGATTCAATTTCTTTTGTTTCTTTATAAAATTTTTTTGGTATTTCTATTTCTTCATCATCTTCTTCTAATGATTGGTAAAATTCGCTAGAAGATAAGTATTCAGGAAATACTTTTTTTAATATACTTATCATTTTATAAATATAAAAAAATTATTTTTTTTTATATTTTTTTACTAATCCATTTCAAATAATTAAAGATATTTTTTATTTAGAAAAAATATCATTCTAAATTTGGATATAAGAGTTTATAAAATAAAACTGTACTTCTCCGTCACAGATAAAAAAGAACATTTTTTTTTAAAAGTCATATAAAAATAGATATAAATTTTTTAAGTTTGATAAATTAATCTGGGACGGAGTAGTATCTAAATAGTTTACTAGTCCAGTTCAAATAATATGTCAGGCCATGTCTTTTTATTTACCTTTTAGTTCATATAAAAATTTAAGTACTACTCCGTTTCAAATAAATTGGGAATTCAAAAAATAAATTTTGATATGAATATTTAAGTACTACTCCGTTTCAAATAAATCGGTGTTTCAAAAAATAAATATTTATATGTATATATAAGTTGTTGTATTAAAACCTTACTTATAAGTTAATATATAAAAGTCCTGAATTAAAAAATATTTATTTTTTGAAACACCGATTGATCTGAAACGGAGCAGTATAAGTATTAAATCTTTACTTATAAGTTAATATATAAAATTAGAGAATTAAAATAATTTTATATGAATAAATGAGTGATCTAAAAATGAATAACAGATTGATCTGAAACGGATTAGTACGATTTTTAAGTTTGTATTTATATTACTTAAAAATATCTGAACATAAATTTAAATATAATTAATTTTTTTGAAAACCTGACATATTATCTGAACTGGACTAGTACTACTCCGTCCCAGATAGTTCAACAAAATATTATCAAATCTGTCAAAAAAGTTATATGTATATTTATATGACTTTTAAAAAAATTGTTCTTTTTTGAGCCTACATTTGGGACGGAGAAGTATAAATTAATTTTACACGACGCGCACTTTAGAAGAAATATATTTCATTAAAAAAAAAATTAGAAGAGCTTATAAATATATATTGATTATTTTTAATTTATTAAAAAAATTTTTATTTTCCAACATAATTTATCATTAATAATTTTATACTAGTCCAGTTTAGATAAATCTGGACTTCATTTTTTATTTACTCATTTATTCACATAATTTTCGTTAAGTTTTAAAAATATCTATATTTTTTAATATTCATTTCTTTCAGAAAAATTTCTACGACTGGGTGACACTGTAGAATTTCTACGATTTGGTGAAAGTGCTCTATTTAATGAAGAGGCTAATGAAGTACCTTTTGGATTACTTCTTCTTGAAAAAGAAGATAATTTTCTGCCCATTCTAAAAATCATCTCAAAATTGTCAATATTAAATTCTTCAATGTCTTTAAATCCTTTGTCTTCAGCTAAAAATTTTAAGAAATAAATAAAATCTAATTTTTCATATAAACAAACTAATAGTTTAGGAATAGTTAAATATTCAAGTTTTTCTTCGAATTCTTCTTCCGTCATTTGTCTTTTCATTTTTTTTATAGGAATATCATTATCTCTAAAAAATTGCAATGTTTTTTTAATAAATATTTTAGATTTTATCAGAGCTTCAAGAATTAAATTTCTTATATTAATAGATTCTGCAATAAATCTATCAATAGCATCATCAGGATCATCGAAATAAGCAACAGCAAAGCCAACAAATTTCATAAATTCGGGCCCTTTAATAATACTACATTCTTCAAGAGATAGTTCACCTTTAGCTTTAGCTACAAAGAGATTTGCAACCTTTTGAAGAGTTTGATTTTTTGACATTTTTTATAGATTAAAAAAAAATATATTAGTAAAAAAATACTTTTTTCTATAAAATAATATTACCAAAAAAATTCTTGAACTACTTAAATCCTAAATTAATTTATGCAAGTTGTCTTGAAAAAGTTATACAAGTATATTTGAATAAATTTCTGTAGATAAAATAAAAATGAAATAAATCTCTGTAGAGCAAGTAAAATTTTATAATTAAATACTACTTCTCCGTTTCAAATAAATTGGTAATTCAAAAAATAATTTTTGATATGAATATTTAAGTATAAGTATTAAATCTTTACTTATAAGTTAATATATAAAATTAGTTAATTAAAAGTAGGCGACCTAATTTTATATGAATAAATGAGTGATCTAAAAATGAATAACCGATTGATCTGAAACGGAGTAGTACATTTCTGTAGATTAAGTAAAAACGAAATACATCTCTGTAGAGTAAGTAAATTTTTATAAATAAATAAATTGAAACATCTTTTAAATCAGTCTTGATTCTCACTAATTTGAAAATTTCAAGAACCAATTTGCTTCTCTCTAGAGTAGTGCAAAAAAATAAAAATTATCGAGATTTAATTGACTCTTATTACCAAGGAATCTCATCCGAACTGTAACTTTCGACTATTACTCCATTTGCATCCAATGTATTACTTCTTCTATCTTCTCCTTCTTCACAATATAATTCTATATGATAATATTTATCTGCATTCAATTGCAAAAATTCTTCAATACTTAATCTCTTTAATCTAAGATGTTCTGGTAATTTAAATTTGCCTTCTACCTTAATTGCATGTCCCTGTGAGATATATAAATCTTCAGTCGAATTTAAAAAACCTTTAGGTAATAAAAAAGGCATATACTTATCTAATAATTTAATTTCTGTATTTATGATTTTTTTAATTTTAAATCTTTTATTTTCTGAAAAGATAATATCCTCATTTTTTAGAGAATTTATTTTAATATATCCATTTTTAGTTAAAATATTTGTATTACAAAGTAAACATGGAAGAGATAATGACTCTGAAGTAAAAGGAAATGTTTGTTGAACATCATTTAAAAAAGAACTATCAATACCTAAAATATTTTTAAAATTAAAATTTACGGGTCCAAACAAAGAACTCCGAAAAGCTAATCCATTAGTTGAAAAATAAGGTACATTATTTGTAGAATTTAATATATTATCATTATTGTCGATTTCTCCTGGAAGACGCAATTCAGGGTTTGTGTCTGTATTAAAAAGATTACCATTTAAATAATAAATAATAGTCCCCGATAAAGCTGTAACTAAATTGTTATTAGCAACAGTAAAAACTAAAGAAGCATTTGCTGTATAAGTATCACTACCATCAACATAAGTAATATATTCTCCTGAGAAGTTATAAAAAAGACATTTTTATTATGAAAATAAATAAAAAAAATTAAATTAATTTACTACTTTTCAGATAAATAAAGAACCATTTGATTCCCGTGTGCAGCGAGTCGCACATCAAAATATTTGTATAGATAAATATGTATAATTATAAATTTAATACTTGTAAATTAATATATAAAAAAATAAAATAAAATTATTTTTTTATGAATAAATGAGTGATGAAAAAAAATGAATTACCGATTAGTCCCACTATTTGAAACAGAGTATTAATATTCAATTTCACATAAAAACGAATCGCCGATTTATATAATATTGACTATTATATATTTAAATTTAAGTGATTATCAAATTATTGAGGTCTAGAGTTGTATTAAAATTTAAAATTACCAGGGAATCTCATCTGAACTATAACTTTCCACTATCACTCCATTTGCGTCCAATGTGTTCGTTCTTCTATTTTCTCCTTCTTCACAGTATAATTCTATATGATAATATTTATTTTCATTTAATTCTAAAAATTCTTCAATACTTAATCTTTTTAATCCAAGATGCTCTGGTAATTTAAAAACATTTTCTACTTTTATTGCATGACCTTGTGATAAATATAAATCTTCAGTCGAATTTAAAAAACCTTTAGGTAATAAAAAAGGCATATACTTATCTAATAATTTAATTTCTGTATTTATGATTTTTTTAATTTTAAATCTTTTATTTTCTGAAAAGATAATATCCTCATTTTTTAGAGAATTTATTTTAATATATCCATTTTTAGTTAAAATATTTGTATTACAAAGTAAACATGGAAGAGATAATGACTCTGAAGTAAAAGGAAATGTTTGTTGAACATCATTTAAAAAAGAACTATCAATACCTAAAATATTTTTAAAATTAAAATTTACGAGTCCAAAAAAAGAACTCCGAAAAGCTAATCCATTAGTTGAAAAATAAGGTACATTATTTGTAGAATTTAATATATTATCATTATTGTCGATTTCTCCTGGAAGACGCAATTCAGGGTTTGTGTCTGTATCAAAAAGATTACCATTTAAATAATAAATAATAGTCCCCGATAAAGCTGTAACTAAATTGTTATTATCAACAGTAAAAACTAAAAAAGCATTTGCTGTATAAGTATCACTATTATCAACATAAGCAATATATTCTCCTGAGAAGTTATAAAAAGACATTTTTATAATATGAAAATAAATAAAAAAATTAAATTAATGTGCTACTTTTCAGATAAATAAAGAACCATTTGATTCCCGTGTGCAGTGAGTCGCACATCAAAATATTTGTATAGATAAATATGTATAATTATAAATTTAATACTTGTAAATTAATATATAAAAAAATAAAATAAAATTATTTTTTTATGAATAAATTGAATTACTACTCCGTCCCAGATCAATTTATCCAACTTGAAAAAGTTATATGTATATTTATATGACTTTTAAAAAAATTGTTCTTTTTTATTTGGGACGGAGTAGTACCAATTAGTCCCACTATTTGAAACGGAGTATTACTATTCAATTTCACATAAAAATAAATCGCCGATTTATATAATATTGAATATTATATATTTAAATTTAAGTGATTATCAAATTATTGAGGTCTAGAGTTCTATTAAAATTTAAAATTACCAGGGAATCTCATCTGAACTATAACTTTCCACTATCACTCCATTTGCGTCCAATGTATTACTTCTTCTATCTTCTCCTTCTTCACAATATAATTCTATATGATAATATTTATTTGCATTTAATTCTAAAAATTCTTCAATACTTAATCTCTTTAATCCGATATGTTCTGGTAATTTAAATTTATCTTCTACCTTAATTGCATGACCCTGTGAGATATATAAATCTTCTTTACAATTAAGAAAGCCTTTAGGTAAAAGAAAAGGCATATATTTATCAAGTAATTTAATTTTTGTATTCATAATCTTTTTAATTTTAAATTCTTTATTTTCCGAAAGAATAATATCTTCGTTTTTTAAAGAATCAATTGGAATATATCCATTTTTAGTTAAAATATTTGTATTACAAAGTAAACATGCAAGAGAAAGTGATTCTGAAGTAAAAGGATTTGTATTTCCAAAATCACTCAAAACATTATCGATATTATTAATATTTTTATAATTAAATGAAAATAAACCACCAGCAAAAGAAGTGTAGAAAGCTAATCCATTACTCGAAAAATAGGGTATATTGTTTGTAGAATTTAATATATTATCGTTTCCTTCATAGTCGCCTGGAGGTATTAATGTTGGATCCGTAGCAGTTTCATAAAAATTACCATTTAAATAATAAATAATAGTCCCAGATAAGTCTGTGACTAAATTATTATTATCAACAGTAAAAACTAAGGAAGCATTTGCTGTAAAATTACTATCAAGAACATATTCTCCAGAGAAATTATAAAAAGACATTTTTATATTGTAGAAAAAAATTAAAAAGTAATTTATAAATTTTTTTCTACAATATAAAAATGTCAAACATCGAAAATATTTTTAGAATGAGTCATCCTCAGGATAACGCACCACATCATATCAAAGAGGTAATTGGAAAAGTTATGGCTTTACTTCTTTGGGATACTAAAGGGAAGCTTTGTCATCATGAAAGTGCAGTTCTTAGTTCTCCTGATTTTTATAAATTTTTAGGTTTTGCTATTAAAAATTTAAGAAATCCTTCAAGGGCTGTAGAAAATTTTATTATTTTACAAATTGAAAAAAGAGAAAGACTCTTTTTAGAAATTTCCGAATGTAAAAGTAAAATTAAAGAATTATTGGAATATATTAAAAATAATAAAATTAAAATTACAGATTATCAAATAAAAGAACATATATTCGACAACTTCAATAAATGCTCAAGCAATGAAACACTTTTAGATTGTTTAGATAAATGTCAATTATGTATTACATCTTTAAATGCATTAATTGAGGATTATGACGATTTAGAAATTAAAGAAGAATTAGCAGTTGAAAAAATTGAAGATGATATTTTAAAATTAGAAAAAGATGAACAAAAATTAAGAACTATTAGAAGAACAAAAAATACAATTTCTATGCCAAATCCAGATTATCCTTTTAGTAAAGTCCCCACACCAATAAGTAAAAGTATGGCAAAAAAAATTGAAATTGAAGAAAATGCAGAAAAGATGTTTACAGGCAGATTATCACCAATTAAAAATAGTTTTTCATCAACTAATTATATTTCTATGGATAGTTTTGATGATGATTAAAAAAGATATCTCCAGAAAAATATACTACTCCAAAAGATTCTGGTTCTTCACATATCATATAGTAGAAGTAAATTCGGCCAGATCTTTTTCTTCATGTATATTAAATTTTAAGTACAAAGGATTACGAATTCTTCTTTACGCATCCTCCTAACCTTCAGGTTCTCAAATTTTTAACTAAATATTTATAAGTAATATAAATATTTACGGAAAAATTTACATAGATTGGTTTTTGAAAACCTGACATAATTATAGGATATCGGATTTTCCTGTATCAGATCTTTCTGTCACCGGGATCTATTATTTTGGTTTAGATACTAATTAGACCGGAATTTTTTTTAAAATATTAATAGGTGTTCGGATCTTCCTGTATTGGAACTTTCTATCATAGTGATCCTCTTGAACTAGAGAACCTTAGAATAGTAAAATTTACATAAATCATCTTTTTAATTTTTTTTGAGTATGTTTGCATTTTCCAAAAAAAAACAAAAAAGTTTAGAAAAAATTGAAAAAAAATAAGTGAAAATTTAAGTGATAAAAAAACAGATTTTTTTGTTTTGTGATTAAGTATTCAACAAATTATTTTAATTTTTTTCATCACTTAATTTTATACTTAATTATTTTTCTTTAATTAAAAATGTGTGATGTTTTTTATATTTCTTATAAATTGTTAGGTCTTGAAACAACTTCTGAAAATGAAATGTATATGATTAAAAATAGTAAAATTAATTTAAAAAAATTACAAAAGTCTTTTTAGGATCTAATATAAAAAGAGGAGATATTATTAAAACTTTAGATGATTCTGAAATGTATATAAATGATGGTATGTTTGTTTGGGATGGTGATAAAGCAATACCTTTAGATTATTCAATAGATTTTAATGGTTCGATTCCAAATGAATTTATTGTTTCTAAAGATGATTTTTCACCTAGTTACTGGAGAGGTGTAATTAAACATAATAATTTTTACTATCCTTCCGAAGAAATAAGAAATTTTATTTCAGCTTCTATAAAAAATATAAATTCAAAATGGACAGGATATTTTTATTTTGATGATGAAATATATGATGTTATATTTATTTCAGATTTTTACATGAAAAAAAATGATGTCATTAAAATAATAAATGATATGTCTAAACCTCATGAATTAATATCATATTCAGAAGATGAAAATCAAGAAATGGGAGGAAATTTGGTAATTGTTAGAGAATACTAGTCAAGTTGAGATAATGTTTCAGGAAACATGTTTTTCTTCATAACATATTTTATATAAATTAGGGGTTTCAAAAACCACTACTACTCCTTCTTAGATTAATTTATCCAACTTAAAAAAATTATATTTATTTTTATATGACTTTTAAAAAAAATGTTCTTTTTTATCTGGGACGGAGACATATATTTAAATTTGATACAACTCTGTTCCGAATAAAAATACAGTTAAATATAAATATAAGTTTTTCAACTTGTATTTTTTTATCTGTGACGGAGTAGTACTAGTCTAAGGTTCAGGTTCTCCAGTTCAGAAAGATCCGAGACCTTATAATTATGTTAAAGGGTAAAAAAGCAGTCTATGTGAACTAAAAAACCTGAAGGTTCTCTAATCTATAAATAAATATTTAAACTTGTTTTTGAAAACCTAACATATTATTATCTGAAAACATTATTAATACAGAAAGATATATAGATGTTAAAAAATTGAAAATAATATCTTTTTTTTTAGAAAAAAAAATGTTAAAAATAAAAGATTTAAAAAATGAAGAGTATGAATGGATTAAAAAATCCGATTTTTATATGAATTTGGATTTAGAAAATGAAGAAGATGAAATAAATTTTTCTATTTGCTCAAAATTAACTAATGATATAAATATCTTTATTGAAACTGCAAATTTTCTTATAAGTAATTATTTACCAGAAGAATTTTATAGATTATTTTTTTCTTCTCATGATATTTTAAATATACTAGATCACAATGAAGAAAACAGTTTTTATACATATTTAAAAGATATTTATTTATTAAATACACCTGTTGAACTTTTAAACTATGCTGCTAAAAATGGAAGGATGGATATTCTAAAATACATGGATTCAGGTTTTTTTATTTTTAAATGTCTTAATACAGAACCACCAAAGTCTATTAAATGTCAACAAGAAACAACTTCAAGATTGGCTGCGGGAAATGGTCATCTTGATTGTTTAATATATTTACATGAAAGAGAACCAATTTCACAAGCCACATGTCATGACGGTTGCCCATCTTCTTGTGTTTGCGATGCTTGTACAGTATCTGTTGCAGCTATAAATGGACATTTGGATTGTTTGATTTATTTATATGAAAATGGCTGTATATTTAATATTTCAGGGGCCACAAGATATGCTTCAGAAGGAGGACATTTAAACTGCCTTAAATATCTTAATAAAATTTCATTAGAAAAAGGCAAACCATGTCCATGGAATCCATTTTGTTGTGAAATTTCTGCACGAGGTGGACATTTATCTTGTTTGATTTTTTTGCATGAAAATGGATGTTCTTGGAATTGTAGATCTACTGAACATGCTTCTGAAAAGGGAAGAATAGAGTGTTTAAAATATTTACATAAAAATGGATGCCCTTGGAATTCAAGATGTATTGAATATGCTTCTGAAAAGGGAAGAATAGAGTGTTTAAAATATTTACATAAAAATGGATGCCCTTGGAATTCAAGATGTATTGAATATGCTTCTGAAAAGGGAAATATTGAATGTTTAATATACCTCCATGAAAATGGATGTCCTTGGAATGAAATGGCAACACTTAAAGCATTTAATAAAGGACAAATAGAATGTTTTAAATATCTTATTTTGAATGGATGCCCATGTCATAAGGATATTTTTTCAACTAAAGAAAAATTACTAAAAAAAATTGAACAAGTAAAAAAAGAAACGGAATGTCTTGAATTCTTAATGAAGGATATTTGAACTAAACTAGTAAAAATTAACTTGACTTACTTTTATTAAAATACATTTTACAAAAGTTTATAAAAATTATAAAAAAATATTTTCTATAATTTTATTCAAATTTATATATTTTTAAAGCTAAATACTTTTAATTTATGATGTCTAATAAAATGTTCATAAGCTTCTTCTGACTCACATTTGATATTAGGTACATTTTCATTTATTGAATCTGCATTTATGGTGCCGTAAGTTTCATGATAAGCCATAAATTTATCAATAAAATCATATGAACTACCTATATGAATAAATGCTTTAATAATCCATCCTGAATTATTAATTTTTGTATATTCTGCATTATTATAATTTGTATTATCTGTGACATATTTAATAGGTAAAGTATAAATTTCATCATACTGTAATTTATAATTTAAAATTTTAACAAAGGACATTTTTATTTTTTCAATTATTTTTTTCTTAATTCATTTTTTTTTGAAATCATTTCAAAAAAAAATACTACTACGTTTCAAATTAATCGGTAATTCGTTTTTTCATCAGTCAATTATTCATATGAAATTATTTTAATCTTGTATTTTTATATATTATCTTATAAGTGTAAATAAATATTTATCTGCTCCTTCGTACACACGGGAACCGAATGGTTTGAAACGGAGTAGTACTATTCCATTTCAGATAATACTTTGGATAAAAAAATAAGTAAAAATTACATTTCTTAATTCATTTGAAATAGATGCAAAATCAAAATATTAACACCTGAAATATTTTAATTATAACTGACATTATTCTTTAAAAATTTAATTCTTTGTAAAATAATATCATTTAAATTATATAAAGAATCAATATTTATTTTATCATATCTTGGAAATTTATAATAACTTGCTGTTGAAAATAATTTTATATCTGTATCTAAAAGATTTTCGAAATGTTCTAATTCTTTCAAATTATTTTCTAATATTGATAATATATCTTCCATTTTATTATATAAAAAATTCAAAATAAAATTCAAATTTTTATACCTAATTATTTTCAAAAAAGATAAAAACTCGAATTTTATGTACTTCTCCGTCCCAAATAAAAATATCCAACTTTTTTAAAAGTCATATTAAAATGCATATAACTTTTCCAAGTTGGATAAATTAATCTGGGACGGAGTAGTAAGCTCAAGTTCTTATTATAATTATTTGCGGACAGGAAGGCATTTTTTATCTTCACTAAAATTATAAGCAAAAAAATAATTCAGTTGAGATGAGTGAAGATAAAATATCCTTATTGTAATTTTCTTTTTTTTGTTTTTTAATAAATTTAGTGAGAGTAAGTAACAACTTTTTTTCACGACTTAAATTATACTCAAAATATTGTTCAGTGAAGATGAGTGGTGATAAAATGTTCTTATTGTAATTTTGATTTTTAAAATTTCCGTGAGAGTAAGTTAGAATTTTTTATCTTCACTTAAATTATACTCAAAAAATAGTTCAGGGAAGATGAGTGAAGTCAAAAAGTTCTTATTGTAATTTTGAAAATTTGATTTTTATAATTTTTCAGTGAGAGTAACTTAGAACATTTTTTCTTCACTTAAATTATACTCAAAATATTGTTCAGTGAAGATAAGTGAAGAAAAAATGTTCTTATTGTAATTTTGATTTTGTTCAAATTTTCGTTTTTGCATAAGAAGAAAAAAATCCCCAAATTTTCATGACATATTTTGAGTGGTATCACCAAAATAAAATTAAAATAAGAATTTTAATTTTATTTTTCATTATTTTTTTAGTGAGAATAAGTTATAATTTTTTTTAGAGATAAAAAAAAGACTTAAAATAAATTTAAGTACTTCTCCGTCCCAAATAAAAAAGAACATTTTTTTTAAAATTAATATAAATATACATATAAAATTTTCAAGTTGGATAAATTTATCTGGGACGGAGTAGTAAAAAAAAATAATTTTCTTTTTTAAATAGTACTACTCCGTTTCAGATCAATCGGTAATTCATTTTTACTTAACACAATTATTCATATAAAATTATTTTAATTCACTAATTTTATATATTAACTTATAAGTAGGGATTTAATACATTAACTTATATATGAATATAAATATATATGTGCGCCCTCGTGTGCACACGGGAACCAAATGGTTCCTTATTTTTTGAATCACCGATTTATTTGAAACGGAGTAGTAAATAATATAAATATAAAACTTATGTTACATATTTTTTTTTAATATAAATTTATTTACATGCACAAAATTTTAATTTCTTCATAAATTTCTTCCAATCTTTCATATGTTATTTCTGATTTTTCATGTAATTTTTTGATTTTTATTAAATTTTCACAATATTTTTTAATATTTGTTTTATGAATATAATATTTTGAATATTCTTTAAAAAGTTTGACTTTATTTTCTGCTGAGACTTTTTCAAAAATTGAAAGGACTTTACTTGAAGATAATTTTTTTGGTTTTGTGTTATCTATAAAATTTAATAAAAGCATAATTTTTTCTTCATACTTATATTCTTCAGAAAATTTAAATTTTATATTTTTTCTTTCTTTAAGAATATCATTACGACTTCCATGTCCTCCTTTTTCTCCATTACTATATGTAAAATTTGTTTTGCAATTTGTACATGTAATACTATCACAACCTTCTGATTTTTCAACTCGGATATGACATTCTGGACATTTTACTAAATTATTGACAAATTTTAAACTTTCAATTTCATCTTTATTACAAAGATGTTTTTCTTTAGGGATAATTTTTTTTTGACAGTCAGGACAGAAAATATCTTGACAAAAATTACACTCAAATAAATTATTATTTAAATTCAAACATCCTACTTTACAAAAATCATTAAAGCATTTTTTATATTTTGACATTTCTCGTTTAATTTTAATTTGAGGTAAATTTCTAAGTTTATTTTTCATACAAACTTTAATTACTTTTGAAACACATTTTGGAAATTTTTTTTTAATAAATTCTCTTTTTTCTTTCATAAGATTGTCCATTATATTATCTAAATTTTTATTATTATTTTCAAATTTAACATTATCAGTCATATAAGTAATCAATAAATCACAATAATTTAATAAAACATCTTCAGAAATTTTTAAGTCTTTATAAATGTATTCAGATTTACATTTTGTATTGGGACAAATTGGAAGAGTGTTTAATTCTGAAGAACATGATTTAATATAATGATTCATACAATCAAAACATATAGAAAAATTACAATTTCCACATTTAATATTATTTTCTTCCTCTCCAAAACATATACAACATTCCATTTGAAAAATTGAAAAATTAAATTAAAAATTCAAATTTTCAATTTAATTTTTTACTTCTCCGTCCCAAATGTAGGCTCAAAAAAGAACATTTTTTTATAAAGCTATATAAAAATGCATATAAATTTTTCAATGTGTCAGATCGACATATTATCTGGGACGGACCAGTACAAATATTTGTACTACTCTGTTTCAAATAAATCAGGAGAACCTTCAGGCTCTCTGTGTTTCAAAAAATAAGGAACAGTCACACCATAAGGTTCCCGTGTGCACCAGGGCGCACATAAATATTTATATGAATATATAAGTTAATTTATTAAATCCTTACTTATAAGTTAATATATAAAATTAGTGAATTAAAAGTAGGCGACCTAATTTTATATAAATAATTGAATGAAGTAAAAATGAATTACTACTCCATCCCAGATTAATTTATCCAATTTAAAAAATTTATGGATTTTAAAAAAAACATTTTTTTTATTTGGGACGAAGAAGTACCGATTGATCTGAAACGGAACAGTCTCACAATTTGGTTCCCTTTTGCACAAGGGCGCATATAAATTTTTATATGAAATTATAAGCTTAATTGGTCCCAAATAAATTAGTGTGAGAAGAGGGGAAATATCCAACTTTTTTAAAAGTCCCATAAAAAGTAAGCGAACTACATATAACTGGTCGGGGTTTTTTTTCACTTAAAATTTAAATTTCTTAAACCCCGACTGACTTTATAACTTTTTTGACAGATTGAATAAATTAATCTGGGACAGAGTCGTATATATTATTTTACAAGTGTAATTTAATAATTGTAGTTATTCATTAATATAAATTTTTATTTCCTGTCCCACAATAATTATTATTACTTTTATTTTGATTTAATAATTTTTATTTCTATTAAAAATGGAAGAAATAAAAATCTCAGATTTACCTGAATATGCTAAAAATTCTAAAATTTATGAAGGTATGGAAGCAGATGAAGTTGTTTTTGTTCCTAAAAAATTTTTAATTTATAATGAAAAAATAAATAATTTTAAAGATTATAAAAAACTTATTAAATCTTATAACTATTTTTTATTAGAATTATCCGATGAAATAATTAAGTTTCAAAAGGATCAAAAAAATGAGTATGATGTTTTACATTTTTTAAATAAAAATAAAGATATTCTTTTTTTTAGGGAACAATTAGAAAATTTAGAAAATCGTAAAATTAAGATAGAATATTTTTTAGACACTGATTATTTTAATAAAAATAAAAAAATTGCTTTTAATTTGCGCTATGTTTTTCAACAAGGAACTTTTAAAATTATGATAAGTGACATTTTTATAAATGAAAAATTATGTATAGAAACTTTAAATAAAATTAAAGAATCAGAATATTTTTCAATTATATCTAGTGATCACAAATTGTTTGTAGATTTTAAAAATGAAAATGTATTTTTTACCGAATTTACAAAAACTTTTTTTTTATCTTTTGATAGTAACAAAAAACATATTACAAAAATACATAAAAAACTTTTTGAAGATATTGAAAAATATAAAACATTCATAAAATCTGAAGAAATTTTTGGTATATTAGACGAAAACTTTTTTATGCTAGGTATAATGTCAGAAGATGATGGTTTGGTAATTGAATCTGTTAATGTTTTTTTTGATATTTATTTTTTTGAAGGTTTAACAGAAAAAAATGTTAAAGAATATCTTGAAAATGAAAACAGAATAATTTACAATTAGTTTAATACTACTAAAACTGATTCCATTTTAATTTTTATCCTGAACTTGATCAGTCGTATAATATTTTGTTTAAAAATTAAAAATATCCAATTGTAAAACATTCTTTATAATGTATTCCTGCTTTAGGATAATTTTCAAAATTAAATCCATATTTGTTGATAAGAAAAGAATATTCTGTAGAAGAATTATTGAAGTACAGTTCTAAAAAAAGAATATCATTTTCTATTTTTATTTTAATAGGTAAACCATAAGAAACATTAGAAATAAATTTAAATGTAGTATTAACTTGACCAAATAAAAAATTATTACTATGTAATGAAGATTTAATTAATCCTTCATTTATAAAAAAATCAATTATATTATATTTTTTACATTCAAATGTATAAATATCACATCTTGGGTTATTTGGTGTTAATATAAACTTCATTTAATTATAATAATAAAATCTTATTATAATTTATAAAAAATTATAAATTATAATAAGATTTTTCTAGATAAACTAAAAAATTATAATAAAATATATTTCTGTTAAAAATTTACAATGAAATATATTTCTCTAGATAAACATAAAAAATTACAATAAAATATATTTCTCTAGATAAACATAAAAAATTACAATAAAATATATTTCTCTAGATAAACATAAAAAATTACAATAAAATATATTTCTCTAGATAAACATAAAAAATTACAATAAAATATATTTCTCTAGATAAACATAAAAAATTACAATAAAATATATTTCTCTAGATAAATATAAAAATCATACTACTCCGTTTCAGATAAATAGGTAATTCAAAAAATAGATTTTTATATGAATAAATAAGTATAAGTATTAAATATATACTTATACAGTAATATATAAAATTAGTGAATTAAAATAATTTTATATGTATATTTGGGTGATCTAAAAATGAATCACCGATTGATTTGAAACGGAGTAGTAATGAAATATATTTCTCTAGATAAAATAAAAAATTATACTAGTCAAGTTCAAATAAATTGGACCAGATCTTTTTCTTCAGTTTTTATACAATATTAAATTTTAAGTAAAAACTTTATTTTTAAGTAAATATTACTTAAAAATATTTACACATAAATTTAAATAGAGCTTAATTTTTTTTGAAAAACCAATTTATCTGAACTGGACTAGTAATAAAATATATTTCTGTTAAAAAATTATAATAAATATTTTTCTCTAGATAAAATAAAAAATTATAATAAAATATATTTCTCTAGATAAACAGAAAAAATTATAATGAAATATTTTTCTCTAGATAAACACAAAAAATTATAATGAAATATATTTCTGTTAAAATTATAATGAAATATATTTTTCTAGATAAACCTAAAAAATTATAATGAAATATTTTTCTCTAGATAAACCTAAAAAATTATAATGAAATATTTTTCTCTAGATAAACCTAAAAAATTATAATGAAATATTTTTCTCTAGATAAACACAAAAAATTATAATGAAATATATTTCTGTTAAAATTATAATAAAATATATTTCTCTAGATAAACCTAAAAATTATAATGAAATACTACTCAGTTTGAAATCAATGACTAACGATTCGGTTCGCGGGAACCTAAAGGCACCATTTTCTTGGTTCCTTCGGTAATTCATTTTTACATCTTGTCATATAAAAATATTTGTCCTTGACTAATTTTAATAATTAATTCATATAAATATTTATTTTTTTAAAAACAAATAGAACCTGAAGGTTTTTAGATTTATTTGAAACGGGGTAGTATTTTTCTGTAAACAAAATAAAAAAATTATACTACTCCTTCCCGAATAAATTAGTGTGGGACGAGGCGCACTACACAATGTGTCAAAAAATCTATATTTATGTTTAAGTGACTTTTAAAAAAAATGTGTAGTAAACCTACTTTCGCCTACTCTTTATTATGGACAGAGTTGTAATGAAATATATTTTTTTTATAAATACATTTCTCTTGATAATAAAAAAATTTTTTACTTTTCTTACAATAATCTTACTCTACAGTCTTACCCTTACCCTTATCCTTCCCCTTGTCTCTAGTAACACAACCTCTTTTATTAAGTTGTTTTTCTAAAACAAGTAATTTTTCAATCCAAAATTTTTCTGGTGTAACTTTCTTTAAATTTTCTAGTTCAATTTTTCTTTCTTCAATTTTTTTAATTAAAACCTGCATTTCTTCGGGGGTTAAATCCCAAATTTGTTTTCCTTTCATATGCTCTTCTTCAATATCATATTTTTTCATTTGATCAATAATTTCTTTTTTATTTTTATTTACTACAACAATTTTTCCACTATTAATTAATTCTATTAATATTTTAGATTTATTTAATTTAATAATAGCTTCTTCCGTATCTTTAATTTTTTTTCCTACAACTTTAGCTAATAATTCAATCATAGAACTATAGTACATTTCCATTCCTTCTTCTATATTTTTAAAATACATTGGAAATCCATCATCATCAATTAAATTCATATTACATAAACTAAAAGATTTAACAAGTTTTAAATTATTTAACATTGCCTCATGTCCAATTTTATGATTTTTCTTTTCCTTTTCCTTAGGCTCTTCAGGATTCTTATTTTCTTCGGGATTTTTAGAAATTTTGGGTTTTTTACTTAACTTTTTACCTACAGGTGTAGGATTATATCCTGTTAAATAAAATAATGGTGAATTATTATCAGGAGAAATAGATGTAACATCTTTTAATCTTTTATTAAGTATTAAACTTTCGCACCATTCTTTATATTCAATTAAAGAAACACCAATAGGTAATTCAGTAATAGTAATATTATATAAACCTTTGGATTGTTTTGTAATTTCATAAATTCCTTCTGTTCTAACAGAAATTCCTTTCATTTTTTTATGCATAATATCAAATTTTTTGTCATCTTCTTCTTCTTCTGGAATATCTTCTTCATCTGGAATAGGTTCTTCTGTAGTATCTTCTTCATCAACTACAATTTGTTCAATATCTGGATTTTCATTCTTTTTATTAACTTCATCTTTTGATACAATATTTACAATTTTAACCTTTCCTTTAAAACCATCAAAAAATGGGATTAATTTATCTGTTTTTTTTCCTTTAGCTTTATTAATAATCCATCTAATAATATCAGTAGGTTTATATGAAGGACTAAAAGTAGAGGTACCTCTACCTAAGCCTCTAAACCCGTTAATATAACCTAAAGGTATAATTGCTGCAATCCAAATTGGATCTACAGGTTCACCTTCTTCAATTCTTTTAGGTACCATATCGATAATTTCTTTAAAATAAACATATTTAACCCACCATTCAAGATTACTTAGAAGATATCTTGAAGAAGTTGTAGTTTTACAATATTCTCTTGTTCCATAACGTCCATTATGACAAGTTACATTTAAATTATTTGAACCTGTATATGTTTCAGACATTTTAATCAGTGTTTGTTCTAAAGAAACAGCGCCATGATGATAATTTAAGTCATTTGCAGCTGTTGAAGCAATACTTTCAACTTTAGAATCTTTTTTATTACTATTACCATAATTCCAATTTTCTAACATATAATATAATACTTGTCTCTGAGATCTTTTAAGTGTATCTTTATAACTTGGGATAGCTCTGAAAAAGCATCCAATAGAATATTCAATTAAATCTGTCCTTAAAAAATTTGTAATAGTTCTTCCAACAATTAAAGGATTTGTATTATTATTATTAAGAAAACCTGTATCTTTCGTACTTAAAAGATCAGAAAGTCTAATATCAATAAAATCATCTTTTCTAAATGCACCTCTTAGTTCTTTGATTGATTCTTTTCTTTTATCAGCTAATTTAGTATTGAAAGACATATTTAAATTTTCTTTTGCTAAATCGTCAATTACGAAAACAACTTGTTTTGCAGTTTCTAAATCATCTTTAATATCTTCTTCGTTAGAAGTTCCTAATCCTTTATAATAGTGTACGTCTAATTTACAATTGGGATTTTCTTCTTTGTAAATTTTATATTCATGTGTTTGAAATCTTTTGCAAATTTTATTATTTTTGAATAATTTAATAGCTGGTGTCATTAAAAATCCAATCATTCCAATTTGAAACAATGTTGGAAAATATGTATAAAAAAAATTAATTAAAAGTCCTGTAATATGATAAGCATCCTCATCAGCATCTGTATTTATAATAATTAAACCATATTTTAAATTTTCTCTATTTTCTGGAATTGTATAATCTTTATTTTTTTCTAAACCAACAGCTCTCATAATAGCATTATATTCGGCATTTCTAAAAATTTTAATTTCGTCATGTTTTGAACAGTTAGGAGGTTTTCCTTTCATACTAAAGTAACCATTTCTATCTTGTGTTCCTTCTGAATGCAAAATTCTCGTAGAAGAATAACCTGATCCAGATTTACCTTCAGCAATATATAAAACACAACTTGCTGAATGTTTTCCACCTGCATCATTTGCATTAACAACACCTTTGACAATAGCTCTTCCTGAACTGGTTGGTCCATCAATCATTTTCATATTTTTTGCCATTAATAAATTATTTAAAATATCATTTAATTTCCATTTCTCTATAGGTTTTAAAGATTCATCGGTAACATTAAAAGAAGGTGTAGGTCTTGTAAGAATGGTTTTTGATTGAGATGTATAATCTGTATCTTCTAATCTACAAATCATAATCATAGATACATGAGGCTTTACATCTCTAATCGTTAATTTAATTTCTTTTTCTTTAGGTTTGGCTTTTTCAGGTTTACTTTTATCAGTTTTTTTCTTTGAAGGTTTAGAAAAAACACCACCATTATTAAAAAAATCTACAATTTTATGAAAAAATACATCAAAAGCTCCATCAACATGAACACCTCCTAAAGTCATTAAGCCATTGACACAAGAATAGTGCCTGGGGTTATTTGGCGTATCAAAAAAGTATAATTCAACTATAGGAACACATTCTTTATTAAATGGATGAGCAATGATTTCTTCTAAGTTTTCTTTTTTAAATTTTTTAGGCAGTTTGTTGCCTTCTGTTCCCCATTCATAATGACAAATACAAGATTCAATTTCTTCTTGAGAAAAAATTAAAGGTGCATAATTTTTTTTAACATCTAAAATTTCATGTACTTTTCCATTAAAAGAAACTGGAACTTTAGTAGAAATTCCTGTATCAATAAGCATTTTATAAAAGTACATTTGCATTTGTTGAGTAATTTCAGTTAATCCAAATCTCTCTAAATCTAAATCCAGAGTGATTTCAACATATGGTTCGTCTTTATAAGGTTCACCGGGTCCTTTAATCCAAGTCCCAGGCATTGTTACAGATTCTTCTTCTTCAATAATATTATCTTCATCATCTCTTTTTTCTTCTTGTAAAATAACTGTACATGGTGTATTTGGATCATAAATCATTTTAGGTGTTGATTCAGACTTAATAATTTCTGACATATTATTAATCCAAATAGCTTCGTGTTCAAAACCTCTAATATTATCACCAATTTTAACACCAAACATTTTAGCAAAAATATTTGCAAGTTTAGAGCCGTAACCATTTGTACCACCTCCAGTTCTAATAATATCATCATCATAGTTAGAACTTGTTAATAAAATACCAAAAATTCTTTCAATTACAGTTACACACTTTTCTGGTGTTGAAAGCTCTTGTTTAACATGAAAAAAAATGGGATCACCTCCAGATCTAATAGTAATTCTTTTATTATCAATTTTCATTTCGATTGAACCAGTTTTAACACCTGCAATTAAAGAATGATAAATATTATCCGCAGCATTACCTAAAATCTCAAGAATAATTCTTATAATTCCATCACATAAATCAATTTGTTCCTTTGTAAATTTATTTAATTCAGGATTAAAAACATCATCAGTCCTAGGATTGGGATGAATAGAACCAATATATGTTCCAGGTTTTTTATAAATTTGCACATCTAAAGGTAATTCTTTATAATCTGTTGCACTCTTTTTTGTTCTTATTTTTCTATTAGCATCATCTAATTTAGCATATGTTTTTTTGGTTCGGGATGACATTTTTTTATTTTTATTTTTTTTTATTTTTTTTTCAAATAACTTGTTCAAGAAAAAAAATTTTTTTTTAAATTTTTAAAATTTATATACTAGTCCATTTCATGAAGAGCTTTTTATAAATCTATAAAATCGTTTTTTTCAAAAAAAAAAAATATTTAATTATAAGTTTAAGTACATAAAAATGAATATATTTTTAATTTTAAAAATAAATAAAGAAAAATATTTGGCTAGTTCAAAAAAATATTATTTGAACTGGGTTAGTAAATATTTTAAAAGAATTTAGAAAAAAAATATTCTGTTAAAAAAGTTTATAAATATTTTAGAAGAGTTTAGAAAAAAATATTCTGTTAAAAAATTTTATACTACTCCGTCCCAGATTAATTTATCCAAGTTAAAAAAATTATATCTATTTTTTATATGACTTTTAAAAAAAATATTCTTTTTTATCTGGGACGGAGAAGTAAATATTTTAGAAGAGTTTAGAAAACGTGTTATAAATATTTATAAACTTTTTTAACAGAATTTAAAAAAAATATTATGTTAAAAAATTTTTTAACATAATTTAAAAGAATTTAGAAAAAAAATATTTTGTTAAAAAAGTTTATAAATATTTTAGAAGAGTTTAGAAAAAAAAATATTCTGTTAAAAAGGTTTATAAATATTTTAGAAGAGTTTAGAAAACGTGTTATAAATATTTCTAAATTCTTTTAAATTCTTTTAAAAAATTTAGAAAAAAAAATATTCTGTTAAAAACGTGTTATAAATATTTTAGAAGAATATTATGCTCTTCTAAGTTTTTCTATAGACACACTACCAAGAGTATATCGAGCTGAAAGTACACTATTATGTTCTTTTCTTAAACAAATCCAATTTTTTTTAATTTACATAATCTAAAACTCTTTTTGTTTTTGATTTAGATTCTTTAAACTATCCATTAAAATTTTATAATGAAATATATTTCTCTAGAATTTTTATATACTACTCCGTTTCAAATAAATCGGTGAATAAGTACAATTATTAAATCACAGTTGTAAAATAATATATAAAAATATAAGAAAAAAATATTTTTATATGAATAATGGAGTAATGTAAAAATAAATTAGCGAAGGAACCAAGAAAATGGTGCCTTTAGGTTCCCGCGAACCGAATGGTTCGTCATTAATCTGAAACGGAGTAGTACTTTTTTAAAATTTTATAACAAAATATATTTCTCAAGGATTTTTATATATTTTGGGTGCAGTTAAAAAATTTATAATATAATGTGTAAAATCATTTCTCTATATAAACTATAGGCTCAAAAAAAATTTATAAAATCATTAAAAAGTTTTAAAGTATGTATATAAAAAGGAGTAGGATAAAACTACTAGGTTAGTTCGTATAGTAGTTCGTATAGTAGTTCGTATAGTCGCAATAATTCACCTGAAGAATTTTTTTTACTTGTTTCAATTTTTTTGAAAAATAAATAAAAAATTAAAAAAAAAAAAATGATTAAATATCCTATATATAGAATTAATTCGCAACTTATAATTTTTGGAAGTTGCCATGATAAAAAAATAGATACAATTCCTGAAAATATTCAAAAAATACTTTTAGAATTCAGAAAAGTATTTTTTGAATGTGATTTTACTTATTTAAAGGATGTTATTTTTGAAAAAAGATACTAGTCCAGTTCAGGAGAATCCTTTAGGATTCCTATAAAATTGTGTTTTCAAAAAATAATTAACTATATCTAAATTTATGTTTAATTATTTTTAAATAATATAAATAATCACTTAAAAATAAAGATTTTACTTAAAATTTTATATGATCTAAAAAGTGAATAAAAAGATCTGGTCCAATTATTCCCACTATTTGAACTGGACTAGTATAATATATCAAATAAATTACCTAATAGCGAAAATATAAAAATGTTTTTTGATTCAATAAATGAAGAAAAAGAAATTAAAGAATGTAAATGGTATGAAATTTCTGCTGGTTTTATGTATGATTGTGATTATTTAGAAACTTTATCAAAAAGAAATTATTTTATAAAAAATTTAGGAAAAGTAAATATAAAAAATATAAATTTTACAGAAATAGCTAAATTTCAATTATGTACTACAAATTTTATAGGCATTGATCATCATTTAGCTTATCTTTTTCTTAAAAAATCTAGTGATATAAATTCTTTAGATGAAAATAATTCAGAAATTGTTGGTTTTTTTCAAAATTATCTTAAATTTATTTTATATTCTATTTTGTTTATTAAAAGAATATTTGGTCAAGATATTAAAGATTTTAATATTAATACTGACACAAATATTGAATTAATAGAAAATTCTGATAAAATAACAATAAATAAATCTCCTCTTGTAAATAAAAGAAATGAGTTATGGATTCCTAAAATAAGAAATGAAATTCAAAAAAAAACATTAATAGTAGTAGGTACAGCGCATGTAAAAGAAATTGTTGAAAAATTTAAACATGAAGGATATAAAATTGAAAAATATAATTATATTTTAAATAAATTTACTCCTTTTCGGATAAATCAAGGGGAACCTAAAAGTCCTATGTGATTCAAAAATATTTACAAAGAACCTGAATGTTCTCTATCATTTATCCGAAACAGAGTACTACTCCTTCCTAGATAATATTTTGTTGAACTATCCAAGTTTAAAAAGTTATATGCATTTTAATACTGTTTTATAAAAAAATGTTCTTTTTTGAGCCTACATTTGGGTCGGAGAAGTAGTATTTTTTCATATATAAAAAACTAATCTTTTATATATTTTTTGAATTTTTATTTTATTTCTTCTTTCTTAAAATTGAAAAAATAATTTTTTTCAATTTAAAAATATTATTAAGTTTTATGAAAGAAAATATGATTTTACAGATAGTTAGTTTGTGAAAATTACAAAAAAATTACTACTACTACGTTTCAAATAAATGACGAACCGAACGGTTCGCGGGAACCTGAAGGTTCCTTCGGTGATTCAAAAAATAAAGAACAGTCCCACCATTTGGTTCCCGTGTGCACCAGGGCGCACATAAATATTTATATGAGTAAATTAACGTAATAAGTATACATTTAATACTTATACAGTAATATATAAAATTAGTGAATTAAAAGTAGGCGACCTAATTTTATATGAATAATTGAGTAGAGTAAAAATGAATTACCGAAGGAACCAAGAAAATTGTGCCATATTGGTGGGAATGTTCCCGTGTGCACCGAGGCGTAAATTAAATTCTTGTGTGAATAAATTTGTTTAAGTATTTAACAAGGAATTAAATAATAATATATGAATAAACAAATAATGAAAAAAAAAGAATCACGAAATGAAAGTTAAGGTTCTTCATTGATTTGAAAAGGATTACGACTCCGTCCCAGATAATATTTTGTTGAACTATCCAAGTTTAAAAAGTTATATGCATTTTAATACTGTTTTATAAAAAGGTACGACACCGTTCCATATTAATTTATCCAACTTAAAAAAGTTATATACATTTTTATGTGACTTTTAAAAAAGTTATATACATTTTTATGTGACTTTTAAAAAAGTTGGATATTTTTATTTGGGACGGAGAAGTACCTTTTTATAAAACAGTTGTCTATAATAAGCAAAAAAATGCTTAATTTATCTGAGATGGAGTAATAATTCATAAATATTTCAAGAAACCCTAAAGCTTACTGTTCTGTGGAGTAGTAAATATTTTGGAAGAGTTTAGAAAAAAAAATATTACTACTCCGTTTCAAATCAATGACGAACCTAAAGGTTCCTTCAGTGATTAAAAAAATAAGGTACCATATTAGTATGACTGTTCCCGTGAGCAACGAGGCGCACATTAAATATTTATATGAGAATATATAAGTTAGAATATATAAGTTAATATATTAAATCCTTACTTATATATTCATATATAAAATTAGTGAATTAAAATAATTTTATATGATTAATTAACTGTAGTTAAATGAATTACCGAAAAAACCTTTAGGTTCGTCATTGATCTGAAACGGAGTTGTAGTAATTTAAAAAAGTTTATAAATATTTTAGAAGAATTTATAAAAAAATATTATGTTAAAAAAGTTTATAAATATTTTAGAAGAATTTAGAAAAAAAAATATTTTATTAAAAAGTTTAGAAATATTTTAGAAGAGTTTAGAAAAAAAATATTCTGTTAAAAAAGTTTAGAAATATCCTAGAAGAATTTAAAAAAAAAATATTCTATTAAAAAGTTTATAAATATTTTAATATAGTTTAGAAAAAAAATATTCTGTTAAAAAAGTTTATAAATATTTTAGAAGAGTTTAGAAAAAAAATATTCTGTTAAAAAAGTTTATAAATATTTTAGAAGAGTTTAGAAAAAATTTTTCTTTTAGAAACGTTTAGAAATATTTTAGAAGAGTTTAGAAAAAAAATATTCTGTTAAAAAAGTTTAGAAATATTTTAGAAGAGTTTAGAAAAAAATTTTCTTTTAGAAACGTTTAAAAATATTTTAGAAGAGTTTAAAAAAAAATATTCTTTTAGAAACGTTTAAAAATATTTTAGAAGAGTTTAGAAAAAAATTTTCTTTTATAAAAAATTACTACTCCGTCCCAGATTAATTTATCCAACTTGAAAAAGTTATATGTATATTTATATGACTTTTAAAAAAATTGTTCTTTTTTATTTGGGACGGAGAAGTAAAAATATTTTAGAAGAGTTTAGAAAAAATTTTTCTTTTAGAAACGTTTAAAAATATTTTAGAAGAGTTTAAAAAAAAATATTCTGTTATAAAAAGTTTATAAATATTTTAGAAGAGTTTAAAAAAAATATTCTGTTATAAAAAGTTTATAAATATTTTAGAAGAGTTTAGAAAAAAATATTCTGTTATAAAAAGTTTAAAAATATTTTAGAAGAGTTTAAAAAAAATATTCTGTTATAAAAAGTTTATAAATATTTTAGAAGAGTTTAAAAAAAAATATTCTGTTATAAAAGTTTATAAATATTTTAGAAGAGTTTAAAACAAAATATTCTGTTAAAAAAGTTTATAAATATTTTAGAATAAATTAAAAAATTAACAAAAAATATATTTCTCTAAAAAAAACTAAAAAATTATAATGAAATATATTTCTCTAAATAAATTAAAAAATTATAATGAAATATATTTCTCTAGATAAACTAAAAAATTATAATGATATGTATTTATCTAGATAAATTAAAAAATTATAATGATATGTATTTATCTAGATAAATTAAAAAATTATAATGAAATATATTTCTCTAGATAAACTAAAAAATTATAATGATATGTATTTATCTAGATAAATTAAAAAATTATAATGAAAAATATTTCTCTAGATAAATTAAAAAATTATAATGAAATATATTTCTCTAGATAAATTAAAAAAATCTAGATAAATTAAAAAATTATAATAATATGTATTTATCTAGATAAATTAAAAAATTCTAGATAAACTAAAAAAATTATAATAATATGTATTTATCTAGATAAATTAAAAAATTCTAGATAAACTAAAAAAATCTAAAAAAAATATATTTCTCTAGAAACTAAAAAATTGTAATGAAATATATTTCTCTAGATAAAATTCTATATTAAATTTTTAAATACTACTATAAAAAATTTAATGAGGATGAATATTTTTCTAGATAAAATAAAAATTCTAAAAACATCATTTGGGAAATTTAAAAAATTAAAATAATATGTGAAAAATAATACGACTCCGTCCCAGATTGACATATTATCCAATCTGTCAAAAAAGTTATATGTATATTTATATGACTTTTAAAAAAATTGTTCTTTTTTGAGCCTACATTTGGGACAGAGTAGTACATTGATTTAAAAAATTATTTTAATTTTTTAAATAGTATGAAGATTTGAGTGTAAAAAATATTATATTAAATTTTTCGATTAAGTAATCACAAACGTAAAAAAAACAATTTTTTGTCACTTAAGTTTTCACTTATTTTTTTTGAAAAGTTTTTAAACTTTTTTATTTTTTCAGGAAATATTTTTAGTATAACTCCATATTATAAAAAATTGAGTTAAAAATATACTAGTCAGTTTCATACAAATCCGTAATTCATTCTTCAAATTTATTCATATAAGATTATTTTTATTCACTAATTTTATATTAATAAATGAATCATCGATTTATATGAAACTAAGTATTCGCTTAAAAAAATATTCTGTTATAAAAATATTCTGTTATAAAAATATTCTGTTATAAAAATATTATGCTCTTCTAAGTTGTTCTATAACAGCACTACCAGGAGTATATCTCGCAGAAAGTACAATATTATTTTGTCTTCTTAAACAAATCCAATTTGTTGTTTTTGTGAAATTTACATAATCCAAAAAATCTCTTTGTATTTGATTCAATATTTTTAAACTATTATTTAAATATCCTTCGAAATATCTTCTTACATCTTCATCAGTAAGATTTACTAAATTATTATTAACTGTGTTTCCATCTAAAGTAATTCTAGAAATAAATAAAACACGATTATTAATATCTGAAAAGTAAATTTCAAAATTCTGAATACAACATACTTTTCTGAATCTAATATTTAAAAGTAAGTTTTGTAAAAATCTAAATAAAACTAAATATTTAGGAAAAGATGGATTACCTGCATCAACTGTAGCCATAAAATCATTCTTATAAAATGAAATTTGGTCCATATGAAGGTTTAATTCTTCTTTGATTGTTCGATATGTCATTTTATATTTATAAAAAAATTTTAAAAAAATAAAACGATAAATTTACAACAAATAATTGATAAATTACTATAAAAAATTTTTAGTTTTTCTAGTTAAAAAATTACTAACACTAAGTTTTTTTCTAATTTTGAAAACCTAATATATTTATATGAATTCAGAAATATTTCTTAACTTAAAAGTTTATAGTACTCCGTTTCAAATCAATCGGTGATTCATTTTTAGATCACACAAATATACATATAAAATTATTTTAATTCACTAATTTTATATATTGTTATTTAAGTTGTTATTAAATATTTATACTAATTTACTCATATAAATATTTATTTTTTGAATTACCAATTTATCTGAAACGGAGTAGTAGTATATTAGGACAAATATTTTTGTTCATTTTTTAGACCAAAAAAAATTTTAAGTAGACCAGTACTTTTTTATTTGAGATGGAATATTAAATATTTTTATTTTAGTATATTTTTTTCTTTATACCAACTCTTAGGACATCTATTTTGAGGATCAGAAAGGAAATTAACTAATGGTTCATTATTAATTATATTTAAGCGGTATTCATCATTTGAATTTAAATTTTTAGCATCTTCTAAACTTTTTTTAAAAATTTCATTTGACATTACAAAAAAATTGTAATCTATTTGTTTTATATCAAAATCTTTTTTTAATTTCTTAAGCATATTACAATTATTAATTAATCCTAAAAATTCAATTTCATAAAAATTATCAGTTTTATTTTTTTCATATAATTTATTTATTAATTTTTCTACTTTATCATATTCCATTGAAAAATTAAAATTTGATAAAAAACTATCTTCAATATCTTCAATTTCATACCTTAATTTTTTCGGAATAATTGGACCATACATTAAAATTTTTAAAAAAGTTGATGTCGCGTCTGCTATTTTATGATCGAAATATAAAGATACTACTGGATAACCAAAAGCAAATGGTGAAAAATAATATAATATTTTTATAAAATTTTTTTCACAAATTATTTCTGATAAAGGATAAATTTCTTCGAAAATATGATATTTATAAATTGGTTCTTTAATTTTTATTTTTAAGTCTAAACTAATAAATTTTTCCCTTAAGATTTTCATTTCTTTTGTAACTTCTTTATTTAAGATATATTCTTTATTTGTGTTTTTATCGTTTTTGTAAATTTCAGAAAAATTATCTTTAGTAAATCCACTTATATTTTTTAATTTATTTTTTGAAGTAGAAACCATAGCTACTAAAAATAAATGAATTTTTGGAAATTGTATTTTAAGATTTAATGTTTTTTCATGTATTTTATTTAAAAGTTTATGCATTTTATTTCCAGAATAAATACAATCATCAAAGATTAAGACTGGATTTGATTTAATTTCTAAAAAAATATCATCATTTTCTAAATTAAAAACAATTGGTTTTTTAAATTTTTTTTCAGAAGAAATAATAAAATTAACTGCTAATATACTCATAAAATATGTTGAATCTTCTTTATCTTCTAAAAAAATATATGTTTGTTCTGTAAAATTTATATCTCTAATTATTTTTTCAGTTCTAATTATAATTTCTTCAAAAGTTATATAATGAGTATTTTCCATTAATAGCCTTGCTGCTTTTTTTTTTGATTTAGAAGATTGTGAAGATATCCATAATTCTTTTTTTTCAGAAGAAATATAATGCTTACCTGATATTTTTTTAGAAATACTGTAAATTTTAGAAAGATTATATTCTAAGTTCTTATAAAATAATTCATTGTTCATTTTAAATATATAAAAATTTTTTTGTTTAAATTTTTTCAGATAAATCGATTAATAAATAATAAAATTAATGAGGTAAAAATGAATCACCGACTAGTGCAAAGGATTACGGGTTTTCCTAACCTGAAGGTTCTCCTAGGATATGAAACAGAGTAGTAGGTTTTGAGAAAATTGTATCTACTCCGTTTCAAATAAATCGGTGTTTCAAAAAATAAAATTTTATATTCATTAATAAGTACTACTCCGTTTCAAATCAATCGGTGATTCATTTGTAGATCACACAAATATACATATAAAATTATTTTAATTAACTAATTTTATATATTACTTTATAAGTATTAAATATATACTTATACTTATTTATTCATATAAAAATTTATTTTTTGAATTACCGATTTATCTGAAACGGAGTAGTAAAATTATTAAATTATACTTGTAAAATAATATATAAAAATATTTAAATTTTATATTTTTATATGAATAATTGAGTGATATAAAAATGAATCACCGATTGATCTGAAACGGAGTAGTATCTAATTAATAAATTTTACTTTAAAAATTATATGTTAAAAACAGTACTTCTCCATCCCAAATAAAAAAAACATTTTTTTATAAAGCCGTATTAAAATTCATATGAAAATTTTAAGTTAGATAAATTAATCTAGGACGAAGTAGTAAAAAAAAATATCTGGATCAATTCATTTGAACTGGAAATTAAAAATTGATATATTGTGAAGATTATGTTTAAATATAAAATTTTATAGTGTTTCGGATCTTCCTATCACAAGGATTCTCCTGAACGTTAGAAGGATATTATATTTATATTTTTTTTTAAATTTTGAATTTTTATTTTATTTCTTCTTTCTTAAAATGGAAAAACTTATTGAAGACTCAAACTTTATTAAAAATTTGGAAGACAATTTTTCTAAAAAATCACTTGAAAAAATACTTGGTTTTAAATTAAAAAATATTATTAAGTTTTATGAAGGAAAATATGATTTTTCAGATAGTCAATTTGTCAAAATTACAAAGAAATTACATTATTTAGAATGTGAAAAATTACAAGAAATTCTTATAATTATATATTTTAAACAAAATTTAAAAAATTATATTTTTGAAATATTTAATGATGATATTCTTCATAAAATGTTTAATATTAATTATGAAAATGATTTATTGTCAACACTTATTAAATATGGATATCTAGATGCTGTAAAATATTATTTTATAGGTATTAGTATTTCTAGGTCTATTATATTAGCAATTGAATATAATCAATTGGAAATATTAAAATTTTTATTTTCTAAAACTGGAGAAAATTTTATTGAATCTTTTAATGAATATTTTAAATATGCTTTTAATTCAAAATTTAAAGAAATTATAAATTATTTTTTAGAATTTATTGATTTTAATTATTTAATCCGAAGCTTAGAAAAAGAATTAGGAACTTATGAAAGTATAGTATTTTCTTTTCCAATTTTAAAAAGTATTTTTCTTGGAGAAATAGAATCTATATATGATTATTCGTATGATTCGAGAAAAAATATTCTTTTTAAATATAGATTAAATATTAAAAATTCTTTAAATATATTTATATTAAAAACTATAAAAGAAGGTAATGTTGAAACACTTAAATTTTTAATAGAAAATCTTTCTGTTGATTTTTTCGAACCTTTGAAAATTGAATATAATGATCTTTATGGGAAACATCTATTTGAGTTAGGATATGTTGAAGATTCCGATTCTGATGAGTCTCAATCAGATTTTAATGAAGTTACATATAAATTTACCGGATTTATGGGTGATTTTTTTATTTATCAATATTTTTTTGATATATCTTTAAATAATAAAAACAGCCCAATATCTGAATTTTTATTAAATAAAGGAGATTTTGAAATAAAAAATAAAAATGTAAATTATTATCTTGAAAATTATAATTTATATACTTTAAAAATTTTAGATATAGATAATAAAGAAATAAAATACTTTTGTGAAAATATTCAAAAACATAAATTACTAAATGAAGCATCTTTAGAATTCATTAAATGGATTTATTCTTTCGGATTTTTAAATTTAGATATTGAAGATTTATATGAAATTAAAAATTTAGAATTAATAAAATGGATGATAAAAAAAAATAAATACAGTAAAGAATTAGATTTGAAATATTTACTAAATAATACAGATGATTTTCAAATTATTGATTTTTATATTAAAAAAAATATATTTAATAATGAAATACTTTTAGAAATGTTTTCTGATGAAAAAAATTCTAATAATTTTATAAAATTATATAAAATACTTATAAAAAGTTTGAATTCATATTCTGAATTTTATAAAATAGTTTTAATTAAAGTTATGAAATCTAAAAATTTTAAAAAATTTTTTTTTAATAATGGTGCAGTTAAAATTTTATGAAAACCTGAAGGTTCAAATTAGTACTACTCCACACCAGATACTTCAACAAAATATTATCTGACATATTGAAAAAGTTATATATAAATTTAACTGCTTATTAAAAAAAATGTCTTGTGCGCCTACTTTATATTTGGCACAAAGTAGTACTACTCCGTTTCAGATAAATGACGAACCAAAAAAATGGAGCCATTCGGTTCGCGGGAACCTGAAGGTTCCTTCGGTGATTCAAAAAATAAGGAACAGTCCCACCATTTGGTTCCCGTGTGCGCCTCGGTGCACATTAAATCTTTATAAGAATAATTAAGTGACAATATTTAATATGTACTTATAAGTTAATATATAAAATTAGTAAATTTAAATAATTTTATATGAATAAATCAGTGAAGAAAAAATGAATTACCGAAGGAACCGAATGGCTCCATTTTCTTGGTTCGTCATTGATTTGAAACGGAGTAGTATTAAAAAGAACATTTTTTTAATTCAATATTTATATATAAATAATTTTTTTCTCAAAACCTGACATATTATCTGAACTTGACTAGTACGACTCCGTCCCAGATAAATTTATCCAACTTGAAAAAATTATATGTATTTTTATGTGACTTTTTAAAAAGTTGGATATTTTTATTTGGGATGGAGAAGTAGTATTTATTTGTGAAAAAAAATATTTTATTTCAAATAAATATTTATTTCCCAAATATTAAAATGTTAAAAATTAAAAAATCAAAATTACCAGAATTCATAAAAATATCACCTAATTATAAAGATATTGATGATAAAGAATATGTATATATACCCAAAAATATTGATCTTGATGTTAATTATAAAAAAATTGAAAATATAAATGATTATTCTAAAATAATAGAAATTGTTAAATATTTTAATCTAAAATTACCAAAAAGTTTAAAAAAATTTCAAGAAGATATTAAAAATCAGGATGCATTACTCTTATTTCTTTTACAGAAAAAAGATGATGCATTTATTAAACCTATAATTGAACAAGTTAAAGAAAATAAAGATTTTGAAATTAATATTGAAGTTTATTTCAGTAAAAATGATTTAGCAGAAGATATATCAGAAAAAAATTATTATGAAGGTTCAACATTACGCCTTGAAATTAATATAAATATGAAAAATAATATTTTTAAGATATCAGATTTATTGTTCCATTCTGATACTCAAGAAATAATTAAAATTGTTGAAAACATTGAAAAATATGATAATAATATTGAATTTGTATTAAAAAATAATTATAATGATGATGATCTTAGAATTATTGTTAAAGATAATAATATTAAAATGGAATATACTTCTTATTATTTTACTGCAGACGACAGATATATAAATAAAAAAGAAAAAATAATAGGTACAAATAATTCTTTTGTTAAAGAACAAATTTTATCATCATTTAAAAAAATTAAAAAAATAAGTAAGAAATTAGAAAAATTATCTTCAGATGGTAATTTTTTTGCTATACATACAGATGATTTATATGTTATAAGAAGTAGATTTCTCAAAGACGATGAGGATGTGGAATATGATTATGGATTTATATTTGATCATTTAGATAAAGTAACTAAAAAATTTCCATTAACAATAAAAGATGAAATTGGGAATAAAAATATAGAAGAATGGTTAATTAAAAATAAAAGAATTATTAAAAATTATAAAAATGTAAAAATCAACTTCATAGAATAAAATATCAATAATTTATTTGTTTTAATTTCAATTTTATAGGGCTTCGGTGTTACCTATCCATGTGGCTCATCTTGAACTGGATAAGTAAAAAATTGAAAATTAAAAAAAAAATTTGAATTAAAAAATGATATCTTGTAATTGTGGTAGTTTTTTATGTCTTGAAAAAAATCCAAGTTTTAACGAAAATTTTAATAAAAAATTAAAATCTTCTATTTATCCAAGATATTCTTACATTTCAGATTTTTATGAGAAAAGAAAAAACTTGATTGATATATGTGATTATATTATTGAATCTGATCCTAAATGGAGTGGAGATATTAAAGAATCAACTATTCATGCATTAGCATCATCTTTTTATACTTTTCATGAAGGTTTACATTTACCTAAAGAGGTTAAAATTTATTTAAATTCTAGAAGTTTTATTATAGGAAAAAATGATAAGGAACTTATAACTTTTATAGATTTAATAAAAGAAAGTCTTGATGTTGAAACATTTGAAGATTTTGTAAAATTTATGGAAGACATTTAACAATTTTAGTATTATTCAACTTCATATATTGAAAATAATTGAGCCAAAACTTTTTGGTCATTCTTATATTTATTCAAAACTTTTTTTTTTAAAATTTATATATACAATTATATATAAAATATACTAGCACAGATAAATTTATCATACTTTTTATTTGGGACAGAGTTGTACTTTATAATAGAGATACTCCTATAAGGTATTTAGGATTAGAAATAGTTGGTTCAATTATAGTTGTTGTATCAGGAGTATATCTTGCTGAAAATAACCCATTATTATTTTTTAAATAATGCCAATTTTCTGTTTTTTTAAAATTAATATAATCCAAAAAATATTTTTTTTTTGAACTGAAGTTTTTCAATTTATTATTTAAATATTTTTTAAAATATTTTTTTACATCTACATTTTCTAAATTATTTTTAACTTTATTACCATTTAAAATGATTTTGGCTATAAATAAAACATGATTATTAATATCAGAAAAATGCACTTCAAAATATTTAATACGACAAACTTTTTTGAATTTAATATTTAAAATTAAATTTTGTAAAAATCTAAACAAAATTAAATATTTACAAAAACATGGTTTACCTTTATTAACTGTATCTATAAAATCATTCTTATAAATTTTAATTTTTTCCATATAAAGATCTAATTCTGCTTGAATTATTTTGTGTGTCATTTTAAATTTATAAAAATAAATATTTAAAATAAAATAATTACGACTCCGGCCCATTTTAATTTTTCTAACTTTTTCTTAACCCACTCAAATTTTAATACAAATATTTTGACAGAATGAGAAAATTAATATGTCAGGACAGAGTTGTACTATTCGAAAAGATTACGGATTCTCTATCATATAGTCACCAATATTTCAGGGTAGATCTTTTTGCTGACTTTTTCTGAAATCACTCAAATTTTAATACAAATATTTTGACAGAATGAGAAAATTAATTTGGGTCAGAGTAGTATTATTTATTATACCAACTGACAAACTCAAAAGGTCCAAACTTTATAAAAATTTTTCAAATATGGAAATAATTCTAAAGATTCATATTCTGTGTGCTTTCTATTAATTACTCTACATTTTTTTAATATATAATATTTACATGTTTTTATAATTATTTTAGCAAGTTCAATATTAATTGGTCCAGCACCTTCAGTTTCTCTATCATCAGTATTTAAAACAAATAGTAATTGTTTTTTTATTTTTTTTTTAATTATTTTATAATTATCATTTTTAGGTATTTTATCAAAATTAAACACTTCTAAAAATTCTTCTAAAAATTCTTCAATATTACAATTTTTTAAATTATCCAAAGTTTTTTCTAAAGAATTTGCAATCCTATATACTTTATATATTTCTTCACATTTTAAAGATATATAATATTCACATTTTAATAAAATTGTTTCTGAAATTTCATTATCAACTTTTTTATTCAAAATTAACAGCAACTTATTTTTTATATTTTTTTTAATATTTTTAATAATTTTATCTTTAATAATTTTATTTGCTACATTTATTCTAGCAACGTCGATTTTTGTTTTAGGCATTTTTTATAATAATAAAAAAAATATTAATTTCAAATATATTAAAAATTTTTAATATTCAAGTTCATAAAAAATGTTTTTTGTTTAAAAAAATGTTTAAGAATCAATAAAAAAATGTTATTAGATTATCATAAATATATTTATGAATTAACAAAAAATGTACTACTCCGTCTCAGATTAATTTATCTGACACATTGAAAATTTTATATGTATATTTATATTAATTTAAAAAAAAAATGTTCTTTTTTATTTGGGACGGAGAAGTAATTTTTACTTGTTATGATGATTTTGACTAAATTTATGCTAAAAAATTCAATCGTTTTTTATTTTTTACTATTCAAGTTCAAATTACTGTAAAACATGGACTAATTGTACCACATCTTTTTCTTCGACGATATAATTTTTTTAAGAATGATCTTTGATAAATTTACGTACTACTCCGTCCCAGATTAATTTATCCAATCTGTCAAAAAAGTTATATGTATATTTATATGACTTTTAAAAAAATTGTTCTTTTTTATTTGCGACAGAGAAGTAGATCTAAAATTTTTTTTCAAAACCTGAAATATTATAGGGTTCCATCCTGAAGTGGAATAGTAACATAAAATTATTTTTATTTAAAGAACTTTTTCAAAATATATGAACTTGATAAGTAAAAAAATTTATTATTAAAAAACAATTTCCTTTTCACTTATATAAATTCTAATAGAAAAAAATATTATTGTTACAGCTATTCCAATTAAACATATTACTGAAGTACTATAACAATCATCATAAACTTCTTTATTTAAAGATAAAGTGCTTGAATATTTTAAATTTATAGCTGCTGATAAAGAAAGTATACCTATAACAATAAAAACAAAAATGATAAATGATAATATAGAATATTCATAATATGTAATGTTTTTCCATATCTTTTCTGAAAAAGATTCTTGATAACCGACAAAAATAATTACACCAAAAGAAATTAAACAAGCTGAAATTATAGTTACAAAACACCATCCAAGAATGACTGCAGAACTTAAATATTCTTTTGCTTTAACATTTCTCTCATTATCTTTATAAACAATCATTTCTTGATTAATATAAGTTAAAGTATAGGTTGTATAGATAATTCTAATCAATAATAAAAAAATAATTATAATAACCCACCATTGCATATTTTTTATATTGTATTAAAAAAATATATTTCAAAAACAAAAATTTAAAAACGTATAATGCAACTTTTGAAGCAAATAAAACAAAATTTCCCTGTGGAGGCATATGAATAATGTTGAGATTGCAAATATTAACACTAATCATTTTTCAAAAAAAAATTTTTGTAGTAAAAAATCATAATGGTTAAATTTTTATAAGAATCTTTTAAAATTTGAATTTTAAATTTTTTTTCTATATTTTATCTAAAATGCAAGTATCAAAAATAAATGTGCCTGATTATTTAAAAAGTTCAGATTTTTACAGGAATCTAGAAAGTGATGATGATTTTTTAATTGAAGACGAAAAATATATGAAAATGACAGATGATATAAATTCTTTAAAAGACTTAAAATCATACATGAAAACTGCAGATTTTTGGGGATTAGACTTGAAAGAAAATATTTCAAAATCTGCTATAGACTTCATTAATAATAATCTAGATGAATCAATTGGAATTTTATCTAAATATAATAATTCAAAAAAGATTTTACAGGATGTTAAAAATTCAGAATATACAATTGAATGTTTATTTTTAAATCCTGAAAATAGTGGATTATTTATCGAAATATCATGTCATTTTAATCATTTAACTGTTTGGAAAATCAATATTCCTTCGGATGGAGTTTATAGTTTGTTTAAAGGACTTTCAAATGCAATTAAAAATAATAAAAAATATGAATATGATATCTATATATATTCTAATATGAAAGGAGTGATAGGAAGAAAAATTTATAATTACACACAATGTTTTTTTGAAAACAACGAAATATCTTTTAAATATGGAATATCAAGTGGAAAAATACATAACGACGAAGATGAAATAATTTTTAATAAAGAGTTAAATATTCCAATAAATAAATTTAATATAGAAAAAATTTGTAAAAAACTTGAAATATATAACAAAGAATATTTAAACATAAAAAATTAATATATGAGTCCAAAGGATTACTACTCCGTCTCAGATTAATTTATCCAACTTAAAAAAATTATACTTCTCCGTCCCAAATAAAAAAGAAAAATTTTTTTAAAAGTCATATAAATATAACTTTTTCAATGTGTCAGATAATATGTCGATCTGGGACGGAGTCGTATTTATTTTTATGTGAGTTTTAAAAAAAATGTTCTTTTTTATCTGGGACGGAGGATTACGGATTCTCCTTTACGGGTCTTCTTAACCTGAAGGTTCTTAAGTTTATATTGTGGTTCAAATTGATTTATATATTTTTCTAATTTATTTAGAAAAATAATAAAGTAAATATATTCTAAGGAAATATTTTTTTACTCCAGGAGATATGTTAGGTTTCCAAAAACAAGTTTATTTATCTTTATATCTAAATATTTATAAATTATATACTACTCCATTTCATATCGTGGGACTAATCGGTTTTTCATTTTTTGTTCACTTAATTATTCATATAAATATAAAAATATTTTATATTTTTATATTTTTATTTACAAGTTTAAATAAATATTTACACTTATTTATCCATATATTTTTTAATTTTTTGAAACACCGATTTATCTGAAACGGAGTAGTACTCCGTCCCAGATAAAAAAGAACATTTTTTTATAAACTCATATAAAAATATATATAAATTTTTTAAGTTGGATAAATTAATCTGGGACGGAGAAGTAGTAAATATTTACTTAAAGATAAGGGTTTTTACTTAAAATTTTATATCTTCTAAAAATTGAAGAAAACATTTGTCCTGATATTTTTTGACTATTAATTATTTGAATAGTAATTACTTAAGATTATAATTAAATATAAACAGTTTTTTGAAAACTCAAGCCTTGCTTATTTGTCGTGGAATACTATTTCTTTAAAAAAATATATTTTTTAAAATTAAATATATATTTTTTATTACTTTTTTTAAAACATTTGAGGCTGTTGATCAAACATAAATTTATTTTTTAAAGAACTCAGATCATCAGAAGTTTGAGAATCAGTTAAAGATAAATTACCGAACTGATCATATACTGTAAATTTAATAAATTTGCTTCTACCATTAGGAAAGTTTAAAAGTGCAATAATCATATAATTATTTCCTGTAACTACTTGAGATGCAGCATAATAAATTTTATAAGTTACATTTTGTCCAGGGAAAAGTTGTGAAACCATAAAATCAGTCACATTTAAAGCTTCAGGACTATTTTTATCAATTTGTTGATAACCACCTACAAAATTATTCATATTCTGTTGAGGATACATTCTATTTCCATTCGGCTGTTGATAAAATGCATTAGGATTCATCCCTTGCTGAGGAGTTCCATTCGGAGTCCAATTAGGAGGCATAATAGAACCATTAGAATACTGTCCATTCATACCCTGTTGAGGAGTTCCGTTAGGAGTCCAATTAGGTGGCATAATAGAACCATTAGAATACTGCACATTCATATTTTGTTGAGGAGTTCCGTTAGAAGTCCAATTAGGTGGCATAATAGAACCATTTCCGTTCATTTGAGGAGCCTGATAAAATCTATTTCCATTCATTTGAGAAGGTGTCCCATTCATTTGATGAGGTGGCCCGTTCATTTGAGAAGGTGTCCCATTCATTTGAGAAGGTGTCCCATTCATTTGAGAAGGTGTCCCATTCATTTGAGGAGGTGTCCCATTCATTTGAGGAGGTGTCCCATTCATCTGAGAAGGTGTCCCATTCATTTGAGAAGGTGTCCCATTCATTTGAGGAGGTGTCCCATTCATCTGAGAAGGTGTCCCATTCATTTGAGGAGGTGTCCCATTCATACCCTGTTGACTATTACCATTAGTAGGTTGACCCATAATTAATGTCTCTAAAGCAGCTAATGGATTCCCATTTGATTGAGTTGGTGGAGTATATGTACTTGGAGAGGATCCTGGAACATTTTGTGTGCCTGTACCATTCATTCTAGAAGGTCCTTGTGTTGAATTATTATTTCCCATTTTATTGATATTAAAAAAAAATTTTAAAATATTTATTTAATTTTTTTAATTAAAAATACAATAATGGAATCAAGAATTGATATTGAGTACAAACAGTTTAATTATATTTTAGAAGATGGGACTAAGACATTAGTAAAGGTTAAAGTTATTAAAAATAGTGATTATGCTAATTTTATAAAAAAAATTAAACCTATTGTACCTTATTCTCCAAAAAAGTATAATTATATAAACTAAATAAGTTAATAAATTTTTTTTGAAAAATACATGTTGTTAGAAAAAATATGTCAGACCAGATCTTTTTCTTCATAAAATATAAAATTCTGAATCTTTATGACTGTTATAAAATATTTAGTTAAGACTCAGTCCCAGATTAATTTATCAAAAAAGTTATATGACTTTTAAAAAAATTGTTCTTTTTTGAGCCGACATTTGGGAAAGAGTCGTATAAATTTACATATTCCATTTTATAAAAATCCGTGTGATCCCTATAAATCTGGTCTTCATTATAAGAGGAACCAAGAAAATGGTGGAATATTTAATGTGAATAAATAACTTAAAATGAAGTTCTGACATATTATAGGGATCACACGGATCCTTCTGGACTAATATAATTTTTAAAGAATTAAAAAATCGAAAAATTTTTTGGTTCTTTAAAAATTAAAAAAAATGTATAAAAATATTATTTGGTATCCTTTTTTAAATAGTGATGAAAATTATGATAAAGCATTATTATCAAGAGAGAAACCTGAAAAATCAACTTTAATAATCTCGACTGATGTTCATGATTCTAGAAAATATGCTAAATTTAATAGTATCTTTGATTTTATTGATTTTTCAACTAATCATACAAAAGAGGATTATAAATGTTTTTATGAAACTATTCCTGGTAATTTACCTCAAAAAATATATTTTGATTTAGATATTTATTTAGAAGGAAGTAATAAAAAAGATAAAAAAAGATACACTATAGAAGAAGCAAAAGACGCAATATATTTACTTCAAGATAAAATAATAGAATTAGAACCTTGCGTTAAATCTAAAGATATTTTTGTTTTTTGTTCTCATGGTGAAAATAAAAGGTCTTATCATGTAGTTGTAGATAATTGGTGTCTTCCAGATTGTATAAATAATAAATATTTTTTCAAAGCAATTATGAAAATATTTCCAGAAAAATATAAAGATATGCTAGATCCTGGTGTTTATTCTTCAATGCAACAATTTAGAATCTATGGTAACCATAAATGGAAAAGTGATAGAAAAAAAATTTTAGATCCTGATTGTCAATGGGAACCACCTATAAAATGTACTTCTGAAAAACATAGGAAATTTTTAGTATTATTACATTCTCTTATAACAAATTGTGAAGGATGTAAAATTTTAAAAAGATATGCCCCTGAAAAAAATAATGTGTATTTTAGAGAAATTTTTTTAAAAGATCCAGAAATTAAAGAATCTATAAATATGTGCGCTAAAATTTTAAAATGTAAAGATTTTTTAGATGATAATTTTCCTTTTAAAATATCAGAAATTAAAGGAGGTTTAGTTTTACTTAAAAGACTATTTCCTTCATTTTGTAATATTTGTCAAAAAATTCATCATAAACAAGACTCATATTTAATTATAAATAAATCTGGAGTTTATTTAGATTGTAGAAGAAATCCAGAAGGTAAAAAATTATTTCTTGGAAAAATAGATATAGAAGAATCAGATATAGAAGATAATTCAGAGGAAAATTCTGATTCTTCTCCTGAATCAGAATCGGAAGACAATTCAGAAGTATTAGATGAATCGGATATAGAAATTAATGAGGATATAGAACCTGAAAAAAAAATAGCAACTCCTGAAAAAAAAATAGAAATTACTCATGAAATGTTTAATTCAAAAATAGAATCTTTAATTTCTAAAAGTAATATTTTGTCAAAAAATGTTTATAAAAAAAAAGAGAAAAAAAATAAAAAAATAAAAGATGACAAAATAAAAATTCCATTTGTAGAAATTGACTTAAATATTAAAAAAGTATCTGATAGAAAAGACAAAAAATTTTCTGGAATTAAATGCTTGGTATAAATATATTTCTTACAATTTTTTATTTTTCTAAAGAAATATTTTTTCTTATAATTTTTAATTTTGTCTAGACAAATATATTTCTTACTACTCCGTTTCAGATCAATGACGAACCAAGAAAATGGAACCATTCGGTTCGCGGGAACCTTCAGGTTCCTTCGGTAATTCATTTTTACTTCACTCATTTATTCATATAAAATTAGGTCGCCTACTTTTAATTCACTAATTTTATATATTACTACTCCGTTTCAGATAAATCGGTGATTCAAAAAATAAATATTTATAAGTATTAATAAGTACTACTCCGTTTCAAATAAATCGGTGATTCAAAAAATAAATATTTATATGCGTAAATACGTGTAAGTATACATTTAATACTTATACATTAATATATAAAATTAGTGAATTAAAATAATTTTATATGAATAATTGAGTGGAGTAAAAATGAATTACCGATTGATCTGAAACGGAGTAGTATAAATATTAAATGAATACTTAAACATTAATATACAAAATTAGTGAATTAAAATAATTTTATATGAATAAATAAGTGAAGTAAAAATGAATCACCGATTGATTTGAAACGGAGTCGTACTGTATAAGTATTAAATGTATACTTATACTTATTTACTCATATAAATATTTATTTTTTGAATCACAGAGAACCTTCAGATTCTCCTGTTTTATTTGAAACGGAGTATTACAATTTTTAATTGCTCTAGAAAAATATATTTTCTTATAATTTTTAATTGCTCTAGACAAATATATTTTCTTACAATTTTTTATTTGTTAACAGAAATATATTTTCTTACAATTTTTTATTTGTTAACAGAAATATATTTTCTTATAATTTTTTATTTATTAACAGAAATATATTTTCTTATAATTTTTTTTACTTAGACAAATATATTTTCTTATAATTTTCTATTTTATTTAGAAAAATATATTGTCTTATAATTTTCTATTTTACTTAAACAAATATATTTTTATATTTTTTTATCTTACTTAAACAAATATATTTTTTATATTTTTTATCTTATTTAGACAAATATATTTTTTATAATTTTCTATCTTACTTAGACAAATATATTTTTTATAATTTTCTATTTTACTTAGATATATTTTATTTATAATTTTTTATTTTAGAGATGTTTATAATTTTTTTATTTTACTTAGATATATTTTTTTATAATTTTCTATTTTACTTAAACAAATATTTTTTTATAATTTTCTATTTTACTTTGAAAATTATATTTTCTTATGATGTTTCCTTACTTTCTATCTTACTTAGACAAATATATTTTTTATAATTTTCTATCTTACTTAGACAAATATATTTTTTTATAATTTTTAATCTTACTTAAATAAATATATTTTTTATATTTTTATCTTATTTAGACAAATATATTTTTTATAATTTTCTATCTTACTTAGACAAATATATTTTCTTATAATGTTGGAGTACTTTTTATTTTACTCAGAGAAATATATTTTTTTATAATGTAATATATTTTCTTATAATGTTGTCGTATTTTTTATTTTACTTAGAGAAATATATTTTCTTACAATTTTTTATTTTACTTAGAGAAATATATTTTCTTACAATTTTTTATTTTACTTAGAGAAATATATTTTCTTACAATTTTTTATTTTACTTAGAGAAATATATTTTCTTATAATTTTTATTTTACTTAGAAAAATATTTTTTCTTATAATTTTTATTTTACTTAGAAATATATTTTTTTATAATGTGGGACTTTTAGAGTAATTTTTATTTAAATTAAATATTTTTTTTATAATTTTTTTATAAATATTGAGTAAAAAATACTTTGTTTTAAAAATATTTTCCACTATATCACAGATAATTTGAAAACCTTTAAATAAAAAAAATGAATGATGTGTAATCTTTTGTTAAAAGAGTTCCGAGTGATTTAACACCTTTTCAGAAAATAATGTGATTGAATGTAATTCCACAATCCGAAACTTATTATTAGCGAGACATATTTATAATTTTTTCAAAATTTAATTCGAAATATGATTTATAAACTCTTTAAAAATCATATTTTTCTTCTTTAACTGTATTATATTTTTTAAAATTTATTTGAATTTTCTTCATTTTTTTACAAAAACATTTACATATAAAGTACTATTAAATTCCAAATATATCATCAAAATTCCACAATACTCAAGTTCAAATAAATTCTATTTAAAAAAATAATAAATATTAATATTAAAGTTTATATTATTTTTGTTAAATAGAATTTATTTTAAATATATAAATGTTCTTTTTTGAATACATTTCGTTTTTTTATCAACTCAATTATTTAATATAAAATTTAATATCAATCACTAAAAGTTCTTAAATCTTACTACTCCGTTTCAAATCAATCGGTGATTCATTTTTAGATCACACAAATACACATATAAAATTATTTTAATTCACTAATTTTATATATTACTGTATTGACGTAATACATTTAATACTTATTACGTCAATTTATTGATATAAATATTTTTTTTTTGAATTACCAATTTATCTGAAACGGAGTAGTATTTTTTTATAATTTTTTTATTTTATAAATCTATAAAAATGGAAACTTTTTTAGATTTTGAAATTGAAATGTCTAAAATTTTATATAAATATTATTACCTTTGTTTTTCTGAAAATATAAATAAAAACAATCTTGATTTTATAAATGAAATAGTTGTCGGAGATGGTGAATTTTTTAGGGATGTTATATTTGAAGAAATTTTTAATAAAATTAGAGATAAAGAAAATTATATTGACAACTACACAGATAGTATTTTTGCATATTCTGATAAAGAAGAAAAAAAAAATTAAAAGATATTCAGAAATTGGTATTTAAAAAAAATTATGGTTTTAAATTAACAAGATTAGATTTTATATTATTACAATTTGAAATTGCAAAATGCATGGAAAAATTTATGCAAATGTTAAGTAAAAAATTTAATGTGTCTTTTAAAAATATTGCAAGTGACTTAAATACCCTTCCTATGGCAATGATTGAAAGATTCAGGGACAATATATATGAAAAAATTAAACTTAAATCAAAAAAAAATAAATATTATAAATATATTGATGAAAATAACGTTTTTGATATTCAATATGATTTTAATTTTTTTAATTAAGAATTTACTACTACATAACAAATAGTATGGAAAAATTTTGAGTAAAAAATAAGTCATGAATAATTTTCGAATTAAATTTCTTAGAAAAATAGTCAGGGCGCAATATCCATAAATTATTTTTTTATTGTGTTCCAGATCTTTTTCTTCAAACATATAATTATTTTTTTATCGAGAACCTAAAGGTTAGACTGAATAGTCATACTTTTTTATGTTTAAGTTTTAATATAATATTTAAGTGAACAAATGTAGAGGCCTAATTTATCTAAACAGGCCCAATATCATTTTACAGTTTATTTTAATGTAATTGAAAAAATATTTCCTTCTTTAATTTTTCGCATTTATCAAATTTTTTGTCCTAAAAATTTGATATTATAAATTAAGTGTAAAAATATTTTTAAAAAATTTGTCGAATAAGTAATCAAGAACGTAATTTTTAATAAATTTTTACACTTAATTTTTAACTTAATATTTTTCATTTTTTCTAAACTTTTTAATTTTTGTGCAAAATCAATTTACCTATAAAGTAACTTACTTTTTTAATTTTAAACCTAAATGTAATATACATGTAATTTTTTTGAGTATTTATTCCTATAAAACTAGTAATTAACACTACACAAAACTTTATATTAATAATAGTTATTTTTTATTATTACAATCTGTCCAAGATAATTTAAAAATAAATATAATACTATTCCGTTTCATATAGTGGGACTAATTGGTGATTCCTTTTTTCATCACTCAAATATTCATATAAAAAATATTTTTTTCTTAATTTTTTATATATTATTTTACAAGGGTAATTTAATAAATTGTCACGTCAATTCATTAATATAAATATTTATGTGCGCCTTGGTGCACACTGGAACCATATGGTGGGACTGTTCCTTATTTTTTGAATTACCGAAGGAACCAAGAAAATGGTGCCTTTAGGTTCCCGCGAACCGGATGGTTCGTCATTGATCTGAAACAGATTATTACTATATTGGTTTTTAAAGTTTTGCTTTTTTCACTTTTATTTTAATAATTTATTTTTATATTCTAAAAATATGATTTATATATTAGATTGGGATGATACATTAATTCCAACTTCACTTTTAGATTATGAGTCAAAAAGGCAAAATGTCAGTTTATATGACATTAAATTAAATCATAAAATTAAATCAGAATTGAAAATTTTAGAACTTCATGTTTTTAATTTTGTTGAAAAATTATTATCAAAAGGAAAAGTTTATATAGTTACAAATGCAGATATTAATTGGTTTAAATTTTCAGCAAAAAGTTTTTATCCTAATATTTCTGACTTTTTAATTAATTTAAATGTAATTAGTGCTTTGGATATTTTTAAAAAAGATTTTCCAAATATTCCAATTTCACAAGGTTTTCCAATTAATTCTACTGGTGCAGATTGGAAATATAATGCTATGAAAAAATTACTAATTGATAAAGAATATAATACAATGATAAGTATAGGTGATGCAGAATATGAAAGAGAAGCATCTATGATGATTAAAAAAGACAATAATAAAAAAATAATTTCTATAAAACTTATTGATAACCCAAGTATAGAAAAAATGATTTTACAATTAAAAAGCATGTTTTTAAATATTAACACTTTTGAAAATTCTGCAATGTTAACTAATATTGTTTTTTAAATAACCTTTACTGGTCCAGTTCAGATAGTAGGCTCAATCTGGACTTCATTATATAAAGGAAGCAAGAAAATAGAAGCATATTAGTGGGACTGTTCCCGTGTACACCAGGCCGAACATAAATATTTGTATGAATAAATTGAAGTATTGATTACTACTCCGTTTCAGATAAATCGATAATTCAAAAAATTAGGTCAGCTACTTTTAATTAAGTAATTTTATATTAAAAATAATTTTTTGAAAACCGAATTTATTTAAACTTGAATATATTTCTTTTAATTTTTTATACTAGTCAAGTTGAAATAAATTGGTCCAGATATTTTTCTTCAGTTTTTAGACCATATTAAATTTTTAAGTAAATATTTGCACAGAAATTTAAATAGAGGTTAATTTTTTTCAAAACGCAATTTTATAGATATCACAGGAATCCTTATGAACTGGACTAGTAAACTTTTTAGAACTTGACATATTAATAAAAATTCATTTGGTTTTCCGTTCTTTTATATTATTAAATACTTTCACATAAATTATTAAATTTTTCTTTTTCCATTAAATATTTTTCTGGTACTTCTGGAAGTTCATACATTTCTTTTAAAATATTTTTAAAACATTCTGAAATATGTTTTTTATTAAATTTTGTAACTTTTAAAATATGTGTAATTTTTGTTTTATCTGTGCTATATTCAGCATTTTCAAAAAATATTACATCTTTTAATTTTTTAATTACATGATGATTAAATTTTTTATCATCTATTATTTTTTGAAAAACTATCTCAGTTTTTTCAACATTATAACCTGTATCAAAAAATTCAAGTAATATTGATCCATTTTTTTTAATATTTCTAAAAGGAATTCTGATAATACTTTTATTAATAATTAATGTTAAATGATAAAATTGTTTACCATATTGTTTATAGTAACTGTTTATACTTGAGAAAGGAGTAAATTCATATATAATTTTTTCACTTTCCATAAGTTCTTTTATTAAAAAATCAATTTCTTTGTTTTTATTATCATGTTCAGAGAAAAAAAATTTGAGAACTTCAAATTTATTATCAAGTGCATATTCATAAAATGTGTCAGGATAATCAATATTCCAGTATTGTGATATATTAAAAACATCAATAAAATCTTTTATATTTTTAATTTCACTTGTAGATTTTATAAATTTATCTTCAATATTTAATTCTTCTTCATCTTCTAAAAATGATTGATACAAATTACCATTTTTAAGCCATTGAGGTATATCTTTTAATTTCATTTAAATTTGTTAAAAAAATTAAAAATAATTCATTTTTTTTATATATACTCATACTCATTGCTAATTTAATAATTACTAGTCAAGTTCACATAATATGTCAGGTTTTGAAAAAAAAATTAAGCTGTATGTAAACTTTTGCTCAAATATTTATAATTAATATAAATATTTACTTAAAAATAAGTTTTTTACTTAAAATTTAATGTGTTCTGAACTGGACTAGTATGTATATTAAATTTTATGTACAGGACGTTTTAAATAAATTTGTGATTCGTTTTTATTAACTTATTTATTTATACTAGTCAAGTTAAAATAAATTGGGGCAGATCTTTTTCTTCACTTTTTTAACCATATAAATTTTTAATTAAAAAGCTTATCCTTAAGTAATATTTTATATGTCTTTTAAACACGTCTACTTATATTTACATATAAATATAATTTTCCTCAAAACCCAATTTATCTGAACTGGACTAGTATAAAATTATTTTTAATCTATATATAAATATTTTTATTCTTTAAATCACAGAGAACCTGAAAGATCTCCATATTTATCTGAAACGGAGTAGTAATAATTTAAATTTTTATCGAGGTAAATCAGCTACAGGAACAGAACCTGTAATATATTGCTGACATTCTAAATTACCATATTCATCATATCTAAATGCTGTTTTTTGACTTGTTCCGTTTGGATTTATACATTTAGTTCCTGGGTTCCCATTAGCTATTATAGGACCACAATAAAACACAGGACATGATACACTTTCCGTACTTTCACAAGTTTTTAAATCTTCTTCTGAAATAATCATCCACCAAATGGAGACCCCTAATGCCACAAGGAGGAAAATTAAAACACACCATAAAACTGCGTTAACCATTTTAAAAATAAATTAAAAAATAAATTAAAAAATAAAAAAAATTAATAATTACTAGTCCATATCACATATTCTGTCAGGCCATATGTATTTCTTGAACTTTGTATCATATGCTGCCACGTTTCATATTAGTGTGGGTCTGGGAGAGAACTTAAAGCTTCTCTGTGTTTCAAAACCTAAAATATTATGGGACTATCTGAGCTTGACTATTATTACTAATACTTTTCATAAAGTGACATTAATCTATGATTTGTTTTTACTCTATTTATATAATTAGTTCATACTACTCCGTTTCAAAAAATAAAGAACAGTCCCACCATTTGGTTCGCGTGACCACCAGGCCGCACATAAATATTTATATGAACATTTAAGTTAATATATAAAATTAGTTAATTAAAAGTAGGCGACCTAATTTTATATGAATAATTAAGTAAAGTAAAAATGAATTACCGAAGGAACCAAGAAAATGGAGTAGTACCGTCGGTTGGGGGGTTTACAAATAAATTATTCAGTATCTTCTCAAACTAATTTATATGTGAAGATTTTATAGAGTTTCGGAAGGGTAACACAAATTCAAAAAATTTGAATTTAAAAAAAAATTTAAAGAAAAATAAAATGTCTATACAATATATTTTTTTCGAATTTCTTTCTGTTTTATTTTGTGTTTTAATAATTAATTTTTTCAACATAATAATTAAAAATTATAAAAATATACAAGAACATTCAGAAAAAATTAAAAGATTTTCGCAGTATATTAAAAATTATAAACAGACTAGAGATAAAAAAGTTTATAAAAAATTACATAGTAATAAAATTATTGTTTTGAAATCAAAAAATTTTTTAGATTTCAAAAATCTAGAATTTAGTCAAAATATATATCTAAAGATCTATAAATATATAATTTTTTTTGATTATATTTATAATTTAGATATTTTATTTAAAGATTTTAATAATATAAATTATTTAATATGTAAAAGAAAATTTGAAATTTATAGATTAGAAGGATTTTGCTTAGGTATGTCAATAAAATTTGTAAAAGAAATACTAACAAATAATTTAGAATTTATAGATTTTAGTCAAGGTCCTGACGATGAATCTATAAGTTATCAATTATTATCAGAATTGGATATGATAACACCAAAGCAATATTTATATTCTTTTATGTGTTCAATCAATAAAAAATTATTTTCTGAACTATTTTATTTAGAATTATTTAAATTATTAGGTATTAATATAATTAAATATGTTGAAAAAAAATTAAATAATGGTATTTACTTAAATTATATATATATTAACGAAAATATTTTTCATATGGTTGTAATAAAAAAAGAAAAAAATAATTATTTGTTTTTTGATCCAAATGTTGGTTTGTTAAAATTAGAAAATATTAATCAAATAAAAAAATTAATTAAAAATAATTATAATAGTGATAATTTGAATTTATATAAAGTTTACTAATCCAATTCATATACTAGTCGAACGGAACCTTCAGGTTCTCCAGTTCAGGAAGATCCGAAACAGGAAGATCCGAAACAGGAAGATCCGAAACAGGAAGATCCGAAACCCTATAATTATGTCAGGTTTTCAAAAACCAATCTATTTAAATTTATGTGTAAATATTTTTAAGTAATATAAATATTTACTTAAAAATAAATGAAGAAAAAGATCTGGCCTGACATATTATTTGAACTGGACTAGTAGTGAAAATTGTAACCTATCTTTTTCTTCATAACATATAAAATTTTAAGAAAGGTTATCAGTTGGAACATCATGAAGTAAACTACAACTCTGTCCCACACTAATTTATTCGGGACGGAGTAGTACTTAATTTCTAATATTATAGTTCAAATAATATTTTATAACATATTTTTTTTCAGTTTTTAGATCATAAATATTTATTACTACTCCGTTTAATATTAGTGTGGCTCTGTTCCCGTGTGCACAGAGGCGCGCATCAAAATATTTGTATTAATAAATAAGTACTACTCCGTTTCAGATTAATGACGAACCATTCATAAAGGCACCATTTTCTTGGTTCCTTCGGTAGTATTAAAAAAAAATATAACCCTGAATAAATAATTAAAAAATTCTAGAAAAATTAAAAAATTATAGAATTTTTTAATTATTTATTAAAATGGATGATAAAAAAACAGAAAACGGAACAACTATCGCTTTAACTGTATTATGTTGTATTGTTTTATTAGTTTTAATTATTATTATTACAAGAGCTGCTATTCAACAAAATCATTTGAATACTTGCGAAACCTGGCCTGCAAGTTGGTGTTATACAGATTGGTTATGTTTAGATCCAAACAATGAAAATAATGCGATAAATATGTCAGAATTAACACTTTTTGGAATCTCTGGAACTAATTGGAGATGTAACACATTAAATGAAGAGACTGTTAAAAAATTTGTTTATTCTGACGGTGTTACTACGTATACGAAATATCCGGAGTATGAAGTTAATATCTGGTCCGAGGGGTGCGACAACGTTACAGCGAAGAACTGTCCTATGTATAGTGTAGGAGACATATTTTGGCCGAGCTGCAGCGGAAGCCCCTCATCTAAATACTGGACTGACCCAAAATATTATGAAAAAACAGCAGCTGATGCATTGGTGTTGAAGCGAGCGTCCGGTACACCAATGTAATCTGGTTAAACAATATTTAAAAAATAAAATCTATAATGTTATAGATTTTATTACTACTCCGTCCCAGATTAATTTATCCAACTTAAAAAATTTATATATATTTTTATATGACTTTAAAAAAAAATGTTCTTTTTTATCTGGGACGGAGAAGTACATATATAATTTTTTTATTTTTTTAATTATCACGAAATTTCCATATAAAGCCACCTGCATTTTTTTGACCTCCAATACAACACTTATAAATATAATTATAATGTATATTTGTTTTTTTTGATGCTATTTCTATTGTGTCAAATTCTTCTATTTTATAGCCTCTTGTTGAATATTGAACTACAGGTTGGAGAATGATTGACATTTTTTCAGTAGCTATTTCAAGACCTTCAAGATCATCTGTATATTTAAAAATATATCCTTTTACACTTGTTGTTTTTCCTATACAACATAAACTAATATCATTTCTCCATATTTTTGTTTTACTTGACGCTTGTTCAATGCTATCAAAATCCTTTATTCTTTCTCCTGATAAAGAATATTGAGTAATTTTTTTACATGTAGTCACTAATCCTGTCTCTACAGCATGTTTACAATTTTCAGATCCTGTAACAAATTCTAAATTTTCTAATCTATTGTCATGTTTAATTCCATTTTTATGATTTACCATTTCTTTTTTTTCAGGATTATCTAAAAAAGTTTGACAAATAAGGCGATGAATTTTATATATTTTTCTTAAAATAGTAATAGAAAGGTAATCTTTTGTTTTATTTTCCTTACTACAAGAGTTAGAAATTTTACCGGTACTCATTCTAATTCTTCCAAAATTAGATGCAAAAAAACCTTTAACATTAATAAAAATATCTGGTATTTCTTTCCATATCTCGCCTTCTATTATTTCTTCATCATAAACCCATTTAAAACCATAGGCAGATTCTTTTTTATTACATACAACTCTAGAAATATTAATACTTGCTTCTTCCTGTGATTTAGCATATTTATTTTCAATTATCCATTTTCCTGCTTCAACAAAAGATTTATAACTTTCTAGTTTTTTTCCAGTATCTTTATCTAATCTCCAAACTGGTCGACTACTTCCATTATTATTGATTTGCGATCTATTGGAACATTGTTCTGAATGACTAGCCCATCTAAGATTTTCAAGATTATTATTTTTAGGATTTCTATCAATATGATCAACAGTTCGTTTATTTTCAGGATTCTCGATGAAGCACATACAAACAAGTCTGTGAACTTTGTAATTTTTTTTAGATAATGTAACAGAAAAATATCCATTTTGAAGACGTTGTGATATAAAAATTTTAGAATTTTTTATTCTTCCTTTGTTACTAACTTGAAATCTTGTTTCTTCGCCATCCAAAAAGAGTACTTTCCAAACTTCATCATCCAGGTCTTCAAGTTCATTTTTAATTTCTTCAGCCATTTACCAAAAAGTGTAAGATTTTTTATTTTAATTAAAGTTTTTAAAAATTTTCATTTATTGAAAATTAAAAAATTAGTGATACTCTAATATGTCAACTTATTTCTGATCAAAAAATATTTATTAAAATAAAAAATCTTAAAAAGTAGGAAAATTTTTATTATAATGTAAGTTTACATTTTGTTTTTTTACTTTTTCTAAAAAAATATAGTGACACATTTTAGACAAAATATTATAATTTTTTTTAGAATAATATATATATTAATATATATATTTAGTTTATCTAGATAAATATATTTTTTTAATTTTTCTTGAGAAATATATTAAATATTTTATTTTTTTCAATAAGAATATTAAAAAAATATATAAATGGAAACAGATTCTGAAATTGAATTAAAAGAAAAATATCTATCATTAATGAATATCACTGAATATTTAGAACATGCAAGATTATTCGGTTGTTTTTCAATTATTGATTTGAGACATATTTGGTTAGCCAGAGAATTACTTTCAGGAAAATTAAATGATTTTGAATCTGAAGATTTTAAAAAACAAATTAAAATTGTAGTTAGAGCCTTAAATATCGCAAGTCATAAAGGTGCATTTAATTATGAACAAGGTGCAGATATATATCAATCTATTAAAATTTTAGGGTATTCAGAAGATTTATTGTAAATTTCTTTAATGTGATAGAAATTTTCTTTTTTTTATAAAGAATCTTAAAATAATAATCATTCAGCTGAATAATTCTTTTAAGAAAAATTAATAGAGGATTATACATTTAGAACTTAAGTGAGTTTTTAAGTATTCAAAATTTAAGTATTCAAAATTTAAGTATTCAAAATTTAAGTATTCAAAATTTAAGTATTCAAAATTTAAGTATTCAAAATTTAAGTATTCAAAATTTAAGTATTCAAAATTTAAGTAACCTGTATCAATTTTGATATTTTTCAAAAAATTGAAAAAATAAAATTATTTATTAAAAATAAAAATGGAACAACAATTACACATGAAATTTTATAAAGAGCTTAAAACTGTAGCAAAAAATGGTGATATTGAAAGTTTGGAAAAATTTTATTCTTCTAACTGCCTTAAAAAGAATTTAAAACTAAATTATATATCTGAGATTGCAATAAAAAATAACAAGTTCGAATTTTTAAAATATCTTGTTGAAAATGAATATTATGTAAGTGGATTTACAAATGAATTATTAGTAAACAGTAAAAATTTAGAAATGATAAATTATTTTATTGAAAAAAAGATTATTTCTAATACTTTCCCGTGTTCAATAACAGCTTCAGATGGAAATTTAGAATCATTAAAGTATTTTGTTAAAAATGGTTATCCTTTAAATTTTGATTGTTACAAAGAAGCTGAAGAAAATGAACATGAAGATATTCTAGAATATCTTGATACAATTACTTTATTTGTAAAAAAATATGATTAGTTACTGGTCCATTTTAAATCAATCTGGAACCAAGAAAATGGAACCAAGAAAATGGAACAAAGAAAATGGAACCAAGAAAATGGAACCAAAAAAATGGAACCAAGAAAATGGAACCAAGAAAATGGAACCAAGAAAATGGAACCAAGAAAATGGAACCAAGAAAATGGAACCAAGAAAATGGAACCAAGAAAATGGAACCAAGAAAATGGAACCAAGAAAATGGAACCATTTGGTTCCCGTGTGCACCAGCTCGCATATCAAATTTTTTATGAATGAATAAGTCTATTTTATAAAAATATACTAGTAGTACTCCGTCCCAGATAGTTCAACAAAATATTATCTGACACATTGAAAAAGTTATATCTATATTTAAGTGATTAATGAAAAAAATGTTCTTTTTTGAGCCTACATTTGGGACGGAGAAGTACATATAAAATAATACTAGTCCATTTCAGGAGGATCCGTGTGATCCCTATAATATGTCAGGCCAGGTCTTTTTATTCACTTTTTATTTCATATAAAAATTTTAAGTACGATTTTTAAGTTTGTATTTATATTACTTAAAAATATTTAAACAAAATGTACTAGTCCAGTTCAAATAAATTGGGCCAGATCTTTTTCTTCACTTTTAAAACAATATTAAATTTTAAGTAAAACCTATATTTTTAAGTAAATATTTATATCACTTAAAAATATTTAAACATAAATTTACATATACTTATTTTTTTTTTGAAAACCCAATTTATCTGAACTGGACTAGTACATATACGACTCCGTTCCAGATCAATTTACACAAGTTGAAAAAATTATATGTATTTATATGCGATTTATTTTCAGGTTGGGTTTTTTTATTTGGAACAGAGTAGTACTTAATTTTTTTTTGAAAACCTGAAATATTATCTGAACTGGACTAGTATATAAATAATTTAATTAAAAAAATTTTATGTCAATAAATTGGTGAATAAAAAATGAAGTCCTGACATATTATAGGTATTACACGGATCCTCCTGAAATGGACTAGTAGATTAATATATAAAAAACTTGGATTTAATTTTTTTATATAAATAAATGAGTGAATGAAAACGGAATAGTAGTACATAATTTTAGGACATCTTTATTTTAAATAAAAAAAATGAAAAAAAAAATAAAAAAAAGCAAAAAAAAAATGTTTGATCAATTACCATGTGACATTTATAATTACAATATTTATTCTTTTTTAACTACCAAAGATATTATAATTTTCAAAAATACATCAAAAAAGTTCAAAGATACTAAAATACCTTTTTTATTTTTAAACAGAAAACTTTCACTTCAATATTATTATGATACTACTCCGTTTCAAATCAATCGGTGATTCATTTTTAGATCACCCAAATATACATATAAAATTATTTTAATTCACTAATTTTATATATTACTGTATAAGTATATATTTAATACTTATACTTATTTATTCATATAAAAATCTATTTTTTGAATTACCTATTTATCTGAAACGGAGTAGTACGAATTTTAAAAACAAAATAAATCTATTAGTCGAAAATCCTCTTAAAAAATTAGGATTAGATCTGTCTTTTAGTAAAATCAAAAATGTATTAAATTTATCTAATGTTCACACTTTATATCTTATGGGGACTAAAGTAAAAGATGTATCAATGTTAGGTAAAATTCATACTTTGTGTCTTTATAAAACACAAATTATAGATGTATCAATATTAGTAAATGTTAATATTTTATATTTTCCTGAAAGAATTTTATCTAATGTTTATATTTTTGTGGAAAATAATAATCCAGAACCTATTAAATGTATGATTTTGTCATTAATTATAACTTCTGTCTTTGTGGGAGTTTTATATGTTTGTATACAGTCGGTTAGTGGAGTTAAATTTCTTAAAACACCCAAGCTTTATCAACAAAATATTATATGTGAAGGAGTCATAAATTTATTTCTTCACTTTTTAAACCATATATAAACGTTACTACACCAAATAAATTTCCTTATTTTTTATATATCACTTAAATATAAGAAAAAACTGTAGAAGGTTATGAAAAAAAACATTTTTTTATAAACTCATATAAATATATATATATAAATTTTTTAAGTTGGATAAATTAATCTGGGACGGAGTAGTACTCCGTTTCAAATAAATCACAGAGAACCCGAAGGTTCTCTGTGATTCAAAAAATAAGGAACAGTCCCACCATTTGGTTCCCGTGTGCACCAGGGCGCACATATATATTTATATGGACGAATACGTAATAAGTATTAAATATAAGCTTAAATAATAATACATAAAATTACTGAATAATAAAAATTTTATATGAATAATTTAGTGAAGTAAAAATGAATTATCGAAGGAACCTAAAGGTTCGTCATTGATCTGAAACGGAGTTGTAGTAGTCGAAAAGAAATGGTTCAGGAGGATCCTGGTGATAGGAAGACCCGAACCAATATAAAATTGAGTTTTCAAAAAATAAAATTTTATACTAGTTTATTTCAAAAGAATTCGCAAGGATAGGAAGACCCGAAACCCTTTGAACTTCAAAAAATAAATATTTAGTATTAATAAATTGACGTAATAATTATTAAATCTATTACTAGTCTGTCACAAATAAATTTATCCAACTCGGAAAAGTTATATGCATTTTAATATGACTTTTAAAAAAAATGTTCTTTTTTATATGGGAAGAAGAACTAATGTTTTAAATTTTTTGAAAGTTACAGAAATTCTTAAATTGAAAATAGTTTCTAAAAAATTTAAAGATATTAATATACCTTATTTATCTTTAAAAAAAAACTGTCTTTAAAATATTATAATGATATAGATTTAAAAATAAAATAGATTTACTAATAAAAAATGCACTTAAAAAATTATCTTTAGTTCTTTATCTTTCATGGAGTGATATAACTGATTTACTGCTGCGTTTCAGATCAGTCAGTAATTCATTTTTATATCACTCAATTATTCATATAAAATTTTTATTATTCAGTAATTTTATTTAATACTTTTACTTATTTATCCATATAAATTTTTATTTAAGTGTTGTATCAATGTTAGGAAATGTTCATACTTTAAATCTTTCTCATAATAATATAAAAAATATCTTAAAATTAAATAATGTTTATTATTTAAATATATGTTGTACAAAAGTTATTGATATTCAAATATTAAATAATATTCATACTCTAGATATGTCTTTTACAGAAATAAATGATATTTTAATGTTAAGTAAAGTTTATAATTTAAATATTCATTTTACAAGAGTTAGAGATGTTTCAATTTTAAAAAATGTTCATTATTTAGATATCTCTGTTTCAGAGATAACAAACGTTTCTATTTTAAAAAATATGCGTTATTTAGTATTTTCCATAAATGATATGATTGATGTTTCAATTTTAAAAAATGTAGTTCTCCGTCCCAAATGTAGGATCAAAAAAGAACAATTTTTTAAAAAGGCATATAAATATACATATAACTTTTTTGACAGATTGGATAGTTCAACAAAATATTATCTGGGACGGAGAACTACATTTTTTTCATTAATCACTTAAATATAAATATAAATTTTTTAAGTTGGATAAATTAATCTGGGACGGAGTAGTAAATATTTTAAAAGGTTTTTTTAAGGTTGAGCCTTTTGATTTTAGTTTTTTAATTTGTATGAAGCATGATAACTTTGTGAAAATAGTAATCCATCCCAAAAATAAATCTACTAGTCCAGTTGAAATCATCTGAAGAAGTTTGGCTATATAAAATTTTAAGTAAAAACCTTTTATTTAATCCCGAATAAAAAAACGTGTATTTTTATTCGAGATAGAGTTTTATTTAATCCCGAATAAAAAAACGTGTATTTTTATTCGAGATAGAGTAGTATATGTTATGAAAAAAACATATGTCGCAATTAGTTCGACTATTTGAAATACACTATTATGATTTTTTTGTTGATTTCTAAAAAATATGAAAAAAAATAAAAAAAATTAAAAAATAAAATGCCAGAATTACCAGAAGTTAAAATAATTGCAGATATATTAAGTAATGAATTGGTAGGAAAAACTTTATTAAAAATTATTGCAAATGAAAATTCAAGATTTCATATAAAAGGTATTGAGGGTCAAGAATATTTATTTGGATCGAAAAAAACAAGGAATATTTATAATTGTAATTATAAAATTAAAGAAGTCATAACATACGGCAAGAAAATATTTATTAAAATGTCCGAAGGGCTCATTCTTTTTTCTTTTTTGGGATTAACGGGTTATTGGCATTTTGAGGATAATTCAAAACATCTAAAAATAACTTTAGAATTTGAAGATAAAAAAATTTATTTTAGTGATGTTAGAAATTTTGGAACCTTTAAAATTTTAAAAAAAGAAGATATACCCAATATTTTAAAAGATACAGGTGTTGATTATTTTTCAAAAAAAATGTCTTTCGAACTTTTTAAAGAAAAAATAACCAATAAAAAAATTGAAGATAAAATCATTTGTTTATTTTTTCAAGAACAAAAACATCTAAGTGGGATTGGTTCATATATAAATATGGAAGTTTTATATAGAGCTAAAATTTCCCCATATAGACAATTAAAAACACTTTCTAAAAGAGATTTAAAAAAACTTTATAATAGTATATTGTATATTATGATAACTTCATACAATGCTGGGGGTCATAGTTTTTCAGATTATTTAAATCCATATAATAAAAAAGGTGGATTTATTCCTGAAATTTATGGCAAAAAAAATGAAAAAGATAAGAATGGGTTTTATATAAAATACGAAAAAATAGATGTTTTAAAAAAAGGATTTTATTGGGTTAGTGAAATTCAAAAATAAGTAATCAAAAATTAATACTAGTCAAGTTATAATGGTTCTAATCGTGAGATATGTTTTTGATTACTTTTTAGACCATATAAATTTTTAAGTAAAAACCAAACCAGCTGTATTTTTTTTTTATTAATTAAAATTGAATAAAAATGTTAAACGATATTGAATATGTTGAAATTTCTAAAATAATTTTTACTTTCGATTATGAATTAGAAGTAAAACTTGAGTTGCCATTTTCATTTTTGATTAATAACTATAATAAAAAAATTATGAAAGAATATGTATTAAAGGATACTAGTCCAGTTCAGATAAATTGGGCCAGATCTTTTTCTTCACTTTTTTAACCATATAAATTTTTAATTAAAAAGCTTATCCTTAAGTAATATTTTATATGTCTTTTAAACAAGTCTACTTATATTTACATATAAATAAAATTTTTCTCAAAACCCAATTTATTTGAACTGGACTAGTACTGATTTATACTTTGAAGATAAAGATGATAAATTAAATATTCAAAATGAATTGGATTATATTAATTATTTCAAAAACAAAAATAAACTTTTAATAGATTCTGGAAAAGAACTTGAAGAAACAGTTGCTTCATTTTTTTTGATACTGTAATTTTTTCAAAAAAAAAAAATTTACTTTAAACAATTATGATTTATTATTAAATAGCGAAGAAATAAGAAACATGTACATTCTTGAGAATAAAAATGCATTAAAAGATTTAATTGATCAAGATCTTAATCATTTTTCAATTAAAATAAGTCCATTAAGAACATTTTCAGTTAAATTTATATTAGAATAAATAATTAAAAATTTTTTAAATTTAAATAATAACTATAACTATAACTATTTATATTATCCTGAAAAAAAAATATTTGTGATAAATTTCCAAAAATAAAATGCTATTAAAGTTTTTTAATTTTTTTATTATTATAATAATAAAAAATATACTAATCAAAAAATTCAAATTATTTACTACTCCATTGCAAATGAATTGAGTTTTCATTGAATTTTCATAGAATATAAGAAAAAATTAAAAAATATTGTTTACGATTATTTATCACTTAATTTTTTATTGAAAAATCAATTTATCTGAAATGGAGTAGTACATAAAAATATTTTCTTAAATTTTTTAATTACTTGTCTTCTGTTTAATAAATTTTCTCAGAAAAGTATCTAATTTTAAACTTCTTTTCATTTTTTTTGAATTATCCTCATCATCTTCGTCCTCCAGATCTCTATATATATCATCATTTATTTCATAATATGTTTTTAAAACATCTAAATGAAGTGTTTTTAACGATTCAAAATCTTTTCCTTCTAAATATTTCATAACTTTTTGCCTTTTTTCTTGATATTCATCAAATTCTTGATCGCTATCTTCAACTATATCTTCATCATGAATTTTAATAACAGAAAAAGAAAATTTATAAGGTTTAATTAATGTTTTAAGAAAATTAATATCCATGGTACTCGGTACATCTCCATTTTTTTTTAGAATGATCTCCATTTTATTATAATAGAAAAAAATAATTAAAAGAAAAAATTTGAAGTATTTATTATATGAATTTATTTTATAAGTTTTTTTTAATTATCTAATTTCATAAAAGTTTTTTCTTTTATTTCTAAATTTTAAATCTGTGTATATTTTGTTTATTACATAACATATTTAGAATTTTTCCAAATGTATTGTAAATTTTACAATACATTTATATTTGGCATATTTTTTGAAAATAAATTTTCAAAAAGTAGTACTCCATTGCAGGAGGATCCTCGTGATCCCTGTGAAATTGAGTTTTCAATAAAAAGTAGGCGGACTTTAAATTAATCGTAAATAAAAAGTTTTATTTTTTATAAAAATATTGTTTGGAAATAATATTTTTTAATTTTTTCTTATATTTTATGTAAATTTGATGAAAAATCAACTTCGTCGGAGCATTTGCAATGGAGTAGTAATAGACAAAAATAAATTTGAATTTTAAATAAATTCAAAAATTAAAAAAACATGAATGAAAATATCGTCGAACTTTTAAATAATCCAAACGAAGAATATATTAAAAATAAAATTATTGAAAATTACTCAGAAATGAATGAAGATATAATTATTTTAAAATACCTAGAATCAAAAAATATTGTATATTCTGATTCTCAAACTAGAATATATTTATTAAATGTAATTTTAACTTATGATTATTATAATAATTTACCTCATGAATTTTTTAAAATTATAAATAGAGAAGAAGTAATTAGTTATCATAAATTTATTTACAGTATTATTTCAAAAATTCAAATTCCATATAATCATAGAAAATTTGCGGCTCTTATTTTATCTCAATTTGATAAAGAAAAATCTATTAATATTTTAAAAGAAATTATTTATACAGATGCGAATATTTTTGATAAATTTTTATCTTTATCATTATTAAAATTTATTATTTCAAACAATAATCTTATAATTGGTGACAAATCACAATTAGTTTCTAGACTGAATAATAGATTTTCTGCTTTCAGTTTTGATTATTTAATTATTATATATGGTAAATCTTTTCATTTACCGGAAAATGATTTATTAGAGCTTAAAAACTTAGGAAAAATTATTTTAAATGGACATTGTGAAGATTTTTGGTATGAAAATAATTTAAAATTATCAACTTATAATTCTAAAAAATATATTTTAGAAAAAGACTATAAAAAAAACATACAATTAATGAGTATTTTTTAATGGTAGGAGAATTTAGTAAAAATTTAGGAGAATTAGTACCTTATATTGACGAAAGTTCATCTAAAGAAGTGTTAATTTCTGTAAGCAATTATTTTAATTCAAGAAATTTTACAGAAGCTGATGAAAAAATATGTGAATTAATAAATAAAAAATATTTAAAAACTAAAATCGAAATTTTAGAATTATTACAATCAAAGGAAATTAAAAAAATAGTTTCTGAAAATATATTAGAAAATGAAATTTTTTTTCTTTCAAAAAGTCAAAAGAATATTTTGTTAAAAAATGTAGAAAATGTGTAAAAAAATAATATTCTGTGAAAAATTAATATCGGAAGTTATAAAAATTAGAAATATATATTTCTGTTATAAAAAAATTAAAAAAATCCTAAAGAAATATATTCTTTTATAAACATCTGAAAAATATATTTCTTTATAAAAATCCTAAAGAAAAATATTCTGTTATAGACATCTGAAAAATATATTATCTTCTAAAAATTAGAAGATAATATATTCTGTTATAAAAATTTTAAATAATATATATTCTGTTATAGAAATTCTAAAGGAATATATTCTGTTATAAAAACTTTAAATAAATATATTCTGTTATAAAAATTAGAAAAATATATTGTGTTATAGAAATTAGAAAAATATATTTCTGTTATAGAAATTTAAAAAATATATTGTGTTATAAAAATTAGAAAAATATATTTCTGTTATAGAAATTTAAAAAATATATTGTGTTATAAAAATTAGAAAAATATATTGTGTTATAGAAATTAGAAAAATATATTGTGTTATAGAAATTAGAAAAATATATTCTGTTATAGAAATTCTAAAGAAATATATTCTGTTATAGAAATTAGAAAAATATATATTCTGTTATAGAAATTCTAAAGGAATATATTCTGTTATAGAAATTAGAAAAATATAAATATATTATAGAAATTCTAAAGAAATATATTCTGTTATAGAAATTCTAAAGAAATATATTTATGTTATAGAATTTTTAAAGAAATATATATCTGTTATAAAAATTAGAAAAATATATTTCTGTTATAGAAACTTTAAAAAAATATATTTCTGTTATAAAGAAATATATTCTGTTATAGAAACTTTAAAGAAATATATTCTGTTATAGAAACTTTAAAAAATATATTGTGTTATAAAAATTAGAAAAATATAATATTTTATAAAAATTAAAGAAATATATTCTGTTATAAAAATTCTAAAAATATATTTCTGTTATAAAAATTCTAAAAATATATTTCTGTTATAAAAATTCTAAAGAAATATATTCTGTTATAAAAATTCTAAAGAAATATATTCTGTTATAAAAATTCTAAAAATATATTATCTTTTAAAAATTTTAAATAAATAAAAAGTATCTTAACTATATATTAGAAATTTCTGTGGTAACATATATTTTTCAGTTTGTTATTACTAAATTTCAACTCAAAATATTTTTTATATGCAATTAAGTGAAAAATTTTTTGAAATTTTTAAAAACGGTTTTCAAAAAAATTCAAAAAATTTATATTGAAAATTAAGTCTGAAATTTTAAGAAAAAATACTTTCTTGAATACGTAATCGACAAAGAATTTAATCATACAAACTTTCATATTAAAAATAATTTTTGGAATTAAATTTTTAATTTTAAAAAAATTGAGTAAAAATAAGTTGGGAATAATAATTTAATCTCTTATTTTTGTATGTAAATTAGTTCGACTTGTATGAATTTAAATATTTAAACTGTCTTTTAAAATGCCATTAAAAATTCTAAAATTAAAAAAATTATATTCAAAAATTAAATAAAATGAGAACTTTTGTCACTGATTATAAAATTATCTGAAAAATATATACTATCTATTTTTACTTATAATTTTTTAGTTAATTTTATAAATTTTTATATTTTATTATAAAAATGACAACTCCTATAAAAATTTATAGTTCAACTCCAGTCTTTTCATCACAAGGCAGCATTATAACAATTATAGGCACAGGAATTTATGAAAATAGAAATAATTTAGTCATTGAATTAACACCCAATCAACAATTTAATGGCAAAAGTTTTAGTAAATTTTATCTTATTACTGATACTAATGGTAATGATGAACTTATAGTTGATGTTTCGGGTATATTAAATGATCCAACACAACCTGTATTTAATGGAACTGTTTTTAAAATTAACTTGCATAATATAAATTCTGATCCAATAAATTATTCTTACAGTCCAAATACATATACTATTGATAATAATCTTCGTGCTACATCATCTAGTAGAGCAAACACAGATAAAGTATATGAGGACTGGTAAATTAATAGTAAACATTCGAAACAGAATACTTAAAAATTTTTTTAAAAACCTAACAAACTTATTTATGTTTATAAAATTAAGAGATAAAATCTAAAAGCTAATTGAGCCTACTATCTATATTTTTAAGTTCATTATTACTAAAATTTAACTCAAAAAAAAATTATATGGAATCAAGTCTAAAAATTTTTGAAATTTTTAAAAACTGTTTCCAAAAAAATTGCAAAAATTTATATTGAAAATTAAGTCTGAAATTTTAAGAAAAAATACTTTTTTGATTACTTAATCAAGAAAAAATTCATCCATACAAACTTTAATATTAAAAATGTTTTTTGAAATTAAATTTTAAATAGTATCAACTAAATATTATAAGAGTTAATAATTATTTAATCGAGTATTTTTTCTTATAATATTTATATATTTTCTTCTAAAAAATTGAATTAAAATAATTTTTTAAATCAATAAATAAAATGGAAGAATATTCTGAAAATATTATAAAAGTATTAGATCAAGTAGGACCATATTCAGAAATTGATCAAACAGGATTAAATTTTTTATTTGAAGTTTTAAATTTTTTAAATTCTAAATTTTTAAATGTAATAAATCTTGAAGAAATTAAAAATATTTTACCTACTATTTTTGAAAAAGAATTAGCCCGTCATGCATTATCTGAAGGTAATAAAGCTATAGCAAGATATTCTTTTAATATTAATTCTATAACAAGAGAAACTGTTTCTAAAAAATCTTTATTGGTCTTAGATACAAATATTACAAAAAAACATCTTCCATCCTTAACTACTGAAAACATTGTATTTATTACAGCTGTATATGAATATATTTTAGCTGAAATTCTCGAACTTTCTTCAAACACAGCACAAAATATGAAAACTTCAACTATTAATGAAAAAATTATTATTAAAACTATGAAACAAGATGAAGAACTTAATATTTTTTATAAAAAATACTTTAAATCTATCTTTAAAAAAGTAGAAAAAAAAAGTCCAAGATATGAAATTTTAAAGAAAATTTTTAGCTTAATTCAAGATGATCATGAAATAGATAACGAAGATATTGATAATATTTTTTCAGATTTTTTAAATAACAAATCTGAAATGAAAATTGATGAAATAGATGAACAAGAAATTATCAAATTTATTTTAAAAAAATATCCCATTCATGCAAATTTTAGATATTTCCGTGATTATTACGAATTTTTAAATACATATCCTGAAAATATTAAAAAATCTATAGAGATTATTATTAAAAATGAAGAAGAAAAACCAGAAATAAAAACTCTTGATGATTTATTTCAAATTATTAAATTTTTTAAGAAACCTCCTATTTATTTCAATAATAATAATGAAAATGAATCTTTTGCTATTTTAAAATCATCTTCTGTGGTTAACTATTTAAATTTAAAAGAAATTTTTAACTTAACCATGAATAATAAAAAACCAAAACCTGAATTTAAATTAAAAATTATATTTGAAGATGAAACTAAAGAATACAGATTATTTTCATTTTTTTTGGAAAAATTCGATTACTTCAGAAATTTAATAAATTTTAATAATTCAATGAAATCTTCAATTACTGTGAATCATGAAAAAACAGGAGAAGATTTAATAGAATTTATTATTACCGGAATGATTGAAATGGATTATGTTGATTTAAAAAATAATGATACGAAAAGATTTGTATCTTTGTATGAAGTAGCAGACATGCTACAGATGACAGATTTGATGAAAATTTGTGAGAATGTTTTAATGCATTCAGAATTAAATATTGCAATTTGCTCATATTATAACGCTGAAGATCCTTTTATTAGTTCTCAAAAATGTTTCGATTAAAATTCATAAATTTTCTAAAAATATTAATACCACACATTTGATGTAAAACTCTGTCTCAGATAAATAGCCCTTACTTTTTCCTTAACCCCTTAATTTTACACATATATAAAAAAGTAAGGGCTACAGTAAGTTGGGTGTATTTATCTAAAACGAAGTAGTACTTCTCCTTCTCAAATGTAGGCTCAAAAAGAACAATTTTTTTAAAAGTCATATAAATATACATATAACTTTTTTGACAGATTGGATAATATGTCAATCTGGGACGGAGTCATATTTAAAATGAATTTTTACTCTTCTAGTAAAACTCCTTCCCAAAATATTTTTTTCTTAACTACTACAGTCATTCGGGATATTTTTGAAACATTTTTATATAATATTATATACTTTTCCGTCACAAATAAAAAAGAACATTTTTTTTAAAAGTCATATAAATATACATATAACTTTTTTGACAGATTGGATAAATTAATCTGGGAAGGAGTCGTACTATTCTTTTTAGATAAATTTGCTTTCATAATTTAATAAACTATTTTTAAGTTAACTATAATCAATCTTTTTAATTTTTTAACAGAGTATGGTAAACAATTACCACATGTGCTACTGAAAAAATAATAGGCAATGATACTCGAATTAAAAATCCTTTCATCATTCCTAAAACTACCCCTTTTACAATATTTCCAGAAAATTATTTTTTACTTGGATTTTCGACAAAAACACCACAATATATACTATAAGAAAAAACAACGTGTGGGTAGTACAGATTAATAATTCTATTAGTCTCGCTAAAATTGCGGTTTTTAAATACTACTACTTCTCCGTCCCAAATGTAGGCTCAAAAAAGAACAATTTTTTTAAAAGTCCTATAAATATACATATAACTTTTTCAAGCTGGATAATATGTCAATCTGGGACGGAGTAGTACATTATTAAAATTTCGTGCAGTTCTTAATAATGTGTTCATTTTTAATTTTTTTCAAAAATATATTTTATTGGAATCTTTAAAACTATTTTTTTAACTCCCCAGCTTTAGGTTTTCCTTTCATTTTGTAATACCCGAGTTGCGAATATTTGTCATTTTTTATAATCATACAATCAATATAACTCCAATTTGGTGGTGCTGACTTGCCTTCACAAACTATAAGCATAATTTTTTCCATTTTTTTCATTTTCCATTTTTTTCATTTTCATTTTCATTTTTTTTAATTTTCATTTTTTTTGTAAATTAAACAATAATTTTACAAAATTCTACTACTCCGTTTCAGATCAATGACGAACCATTCGGTTCGGGGGAACCTAAAGGTTCCTTCGGTAATTCATTTTTACTTAACTCAATTATTCATATAAAATTATTTTAATTCACTAATTTTATATATTAACTTATAAGTAAGGATTTAATACATTAACTTATATATTCATATAAATATTTATTTTTTGAATCACCGATTTATTTGAAACGGAGTAGTACTTAAATATTTATATTATCTAAAAATTTATACGAACACATTTTATGCTAATATTTTTTTAACTTAAACATATCTTCCAGCATCATCCTTCCCAAATACCTCTACATATTTTTCCGTTAAATCCACATCAAAATTACTAATTATTGATAAATCTGGTATCATTTCCAATCCATTCTTTGTTTCTGCTAACATACATAAATAATAAACCACATGTGGATAACTTAAATTTACTATATTATCTTCACTTAATTCTTTAATGTAATCAAAGATTTCAAAAAAAAATTCTTTGTAATTTAAATTATTAATTGGATATTGATTAAAATATTTATCAAGATGAAATTTAATTTCATTATAATTAATAATTAATTCTTTATTTTCTTTTTCATTTGTTTCATCTATCATAATTAAATTGCCTTCAGAATCTTTAATTCTTCCCTGAAGAACTCCTACTGCTAATCTTTGAAATTTACCAGGATTACAGACAACATATGAATTTTGATTAATTTCACATTTCTGAAATGAGTTTAAAAGTTCTTCGATAATTACATTTTTTAAATCTTCTTTTTTACTTGCAAAATACCAAAATCTAGAAAGAAGATCTTTGCCTTCTATATATTCATCAAAAATTTTAACTTTTCCTTGTAAAATACCTTCAAAATCAGTTTTTTTTCTGTTTTTTCCATAAATAGTTTTATCTAAAATTTTTTGATTATCTTTAGATTTCAAATATTTTTCGAATTTTTTAAAATACTTATCGATATTTATTTTTTTTGTGATTTTAATGAGCTCAAAAATAATTTGATCAGTTTTAAAATCTCTGTTGCCATGATGCACATTCAAAAATTGTGTATAAGGATTTTCTAAATTTTCTTCTATATTTCCTAAAATATCTATAATGTCTTCTTTAAATAAATAATTTGATGAAGATATTAATAAAAATAATTGTCTTAATTTTTTATTATCTAAAAATTTATTATTATAAATTTTAGTATAAACGAATAGAAAATTGATAAAATTATCGAAAATTTCTCCATTTTTATTAAAAAAAATTTCATATAGATTTTCTTCATTAAATATTTTATAATGTAAAGGTTTTAAATTATATAAATCTAAATTTTTAATTTTTAAAAAAATATTTAAAAGATCTTCAGAAAAATAAATATATTCTTCAAAATTATTTTCATTTATATAAGAAGAAATACAAATTCTAATAAAATAAAATATATCAGTAAGATCTTCTAAATAAAAATTAATGTATTCTTCAAATTCTTCATCGTGATTAAAAGCTCCAGAATTATTAGTAAATAATCCTTGAATCCATTGATTAAAACTATTTATAATATCCACCGACCAATTCTTAGAAATAAGTATATCTAAATATTTAAAAGGAGAAACTTTAATTTTTTCAAAGAAGCTACCTATAGTATCAAAAAAATGAATGTTTAAGATCAAAGAAGGATATTTTTCTTTTAAATTTAAATAATCAAAAATAATATATATATTATCAGAATTAAAATAATTAAATCTATAATCTTTTATTTTATCAATTTGTTCTTCAGAAATATTAAAATTTATAAAAAGATTAAATACCTTTTCCTTTAAAGGACTCAAAAACAGTATACTTTTCAATGATTTTTTTGAGAGTATTTTATTTTTTAATTCATTATTTTTCATTAATTCCATAAAAACATTATATTTTTTCGTGATATTTTTTAAATTTAGATTTTCAATAATTTTTTTAATAATATAAGCATTATAATCACTTAAATTAATATCTAATTTTGAAAATTTTTTTAAATGTGAAGGAGTTATTTTTTGATCATAAATATATTCTAAGATTTCATTTTTTGATAAATCTTGAATATTAATTCCTTCATCAAAAGATTCAGAATAATACATATTTTTTATAAAATTAGTGTTATCTACGTCAATATCTATTAATTTTTCATGTTTATATAATAAAGCTACGGTAATTCTTAAAATTTTATCTGGATCATTTTTAAAAATTTGAATATCTTCTAATATTTTTTCAGGTATTTTTGAATTTTCTAATATTTCTTCTAAAGATTTATTTTTCATTTTCCATATATCTTTCAGAGTAAATTCTATATTATTATTTCTTAAGTTTTTATATAAAGTTTTTTTAGGATTTAAATTTAAAGGCTTTTTTAATATAAATCTTTGTCTTTTTTCAAGATTAGCTGAAAAAACATTAGGTATTCTTAATTCTTCCGGAGATGAATTCCAAATTTTTTCTAGAGTTATTGTCATTTTATAATAATTTATTAAAAAATAATTTAATTTTTTCAACTTTTTAGACAACATAAAATTTTAATTAAAAACCTTATCTACACATAAATTTATGTACACCAGTTTTTGAAAACCTGACATATTAATAAGGATTCGGATCTTCCTTTTTCTTCGGATTATCTTAAACTCGACTAGTACTTCTCCTTCCTAAATGTAGGCTCAAAAAAGAACATTTTTTTTAAAGTCATATAAATATAGATGCTAGTCCAGTTCAAATAATATTTCAGGTTTTCAAAAAAAAATTAAATTTATACTACTCCGTTTCAGATAAATCGGTAATTCAAAAAATAAATTTTTATATTAATAAATTGACGTTATAAGTATTAAATGTATACTTATACAGTAATATATAAAATTAGTGAATTAAAATAATTTTATATGTATATTTGTATGATATAAAAATGAATCACCGATTGATTTGAAACGGAGTAGTATTAAATTTTTTTAATTAATATAAATAATCAGTTAAAAATAAAGATTTTCCTTAAAATTTTATATGTTTTTAAAAGTGAATAAAAAGATCTGTCCCAATTATTCCGACTATATGATAGGGATAACCTAAAGGTTCTTTTGGACTAGTATAAATTTTTTAAGTTGGTTTGACATATTATCTGGGACTGATTCGTATAAAAATTTCTTATAATTTTCTAAGAGTTTATAAAAAAATATTTTTTCATAAAAATTTATTGGTTTAAATTTAATCTTCATCTTCACTTTCACTATATTCTGTTTCATCATCTTCTGTATCAAGGTTTTCAGAATCAAGGTCTTCTGTTTCATCATCTTCTGAATCAAGATCTTCTGAATCAAGATTTGACCCTTCATCTGAACTAGATTCAGATTCTAATTTTTCAGTTTTATTAGGACATTCTGAAGAATAATGATTCATATCACCACAATTAAAACATTTATCCTCTGCATGAAGAAATTCTTTATTTAAAAATTTTATTTCATCTTTATTCAAATCGAATTTTGTATATGAACCTCCTCTAACATTACCAATGCCGTATTTCATCATATATTCTTTTGTAAAATTATCTTCTGAAAATTTTGATTTTACAGGATTTTCAATAATTTCATGATTTTTAATTTTATATGTCTTAATCCATTTATTACTTCCAATGTTATGTTCATTTATTCTTGATTCAATGTCACATGTTTTACCTATGTACCACTTATTATTTTCAAGTTCAAGAGCATAAATTAAATTTGTCATTTTTAATAATTAAAATAATTATTAAAAAAATTCAAAAATTTTTTGGTATTTATAAAAATTACTACGCCTCCAGTTCAAACAGAATCGGAAGGATTCATATAAAATTGTTGCAAATCTTTTTCTTTACTTTTTGGCCAGTATAAATTTTTAACTAATAGTCTATTTCAGGTGGATCCTTGTGATCCCTATAAATCTGGACTTCATTTTTTTAGTTTATTCACATAAAATTTAAATAATTTTATATTTTTATATACGACTCCGTCCCAGATAGTTCAACAAAATATTATCTGACAGATTGAAAAAGTTATATGTAGTTCGTGTAACTTTTAAAAAAGTTGGATATCCGCCTCGTCCCACACTATTATGTTTGGGACGGAGAAGTAATATTTATGAGTATATATTTATTACTGACACTTAAATACTCATACAAATATTTTAATAATGAAGACCAGATTTATAGGGATCACAAAGATCCTCCTGAAATGCAGTATTAGTAGTTTTTTATTATCATAAATTTAATTCTCTATCCCAAATATAAAAAATATAAAATCCCTAATTATATGTATTATAATTACTATGATTTCTAATAAACTAATTTCAGGTTGGTGTGTACCATATTGAAAAATACAATCAAAAAAATGATGATCCATATCTCCACAATAAACACATTTATCTTCTATATGGAGAAATTCTCTTTTTAAAATTTTTATTTCATCTTCATCTAATTTAAATTTTAAATATGAACCTCCTCTAACATTTTCAATACCATATTTCATCATATATTCTTTAGTTAAATTATCCTCTGAAAATTTTGATTTCACTGGATTTTCAATAATTTCATAATTTTTAATTTTATATTCATAAGTCCAAAAGTTATGATTATTTTTACTTTTATGTTCGTTTATTTTCAATTCAATATCAGATGTTTTACCTATGTACCACTTATTATTTTCAAGTTCAAGAGCATAAATTAAATTTGTCATTTTTAATAATTCTTTTAATTATTAAAAAAATTCAAAAATTTTTTGGTATATTTACTAATCTGTTTCATATCAGTGATCCATCAAGTTTTAATATATATAATTGAGAGAACCTCAAGGTTCAGATAGTGGCACTAATTAAAAAAGGGTAATTACTTCTATTTAAATATTCAGTTAAAGATACGGTGTTTGCTCAAAAATTTATATGGTCTAAAAAGTGAAGAAAAAAATCTGTCACAATTGAGTCATTTCACACACTAATTTGATGTGGACTATGTGAACTCTGGTAGTATTAGATTATCTTGATATTTTAAGTATGAAGTAATTTTTTCTTCTTCAATATTAAAATTAATTTTCCAAATATTTTTACATCCATCAAGTGTAGAATCATATAAAACTATAATACTTATTATATTTTTTGTAAAATTAATACAATTAATAATATCTCCAGTTATATGACAACTATTATCTGGTTTAAATTCTTTAAAGTAATCATCTTTAGTTTCAAGATAATCAGAAATATAGTATATTTTCATACTTAATTTATTAATTATCATAACATTCTTAAATGTATCTTTTTTGTAAAAAACACATAAAAAACTCTTATTTTCAAAAATCTTCTTAATTTTCAAAAAATAATCACTTAAAATAATACTACTCCGTTTCAGATCAATCGGTAATTCATTTTTAGATCACACAAATATACATATAAAATTATTTTAATTCAATAATTTTACATATTAACTTATAAGCAAGTATTTAATGCATTAACTTAAATATTCATATAAATATTTATTTTTTGAATCACCGATTTATTTGAAACGGAGTAGTACAATCATTATTTTTTTTATTTATCAAAAATAATTTATAATCATTCTGAAACCATATTGTTTTCCATTTATCGTCTTCATAAGATTTATCTAGTAAGTCGGGATTAATTGAATTAAATATTTTAATATTTATTTTTTTAGGAATGAAGTCCATTTTTTTAATTTATTTTATAGCATAAGCAAACTATTACCACTTCTCTCACAGATAAAGAGTAGGCTTCCTACACAAGTTAATAAACTTATATTTATATTTAAGTGTATTTAAAAAAATTGTGTAGTGCGCATCATCACACAGTAATAACAGAGTTATAATATAATACTCCGTTTCATATCGTGGGACTAATCTGTGATTCATTTTTACTTCACTTATTTATTCATATAAAATTATTTAAATTCACTAATTTTGTATATTAATGTTTAAGTATTCATTTAATATTTATAATTATTAATACGTACTACGACTCCGTCCCAGATAAATTTATTCAATCTGTCAAAAAAGTTATATGTATTTTTATATAGCTTTATAAAAAAGTTAGATATTTTTATTTGGGAAGGAGTCGTAGTATTTATTTTTTTTCATCAATTTTAGAAACCAAAATTTTTAGAGTATCATTAATTACTTCTTGAAATTTTTGAATTATTTTTATACTAGAATCAACAATTAAAATCGGTATCAAAACTGGTGTCGCTATTCCAACAGCAAAACCTGCAAATAAACCTAACGAAATATCAACAGATAATGCTTTTTTTTTACCATCAAGATTTAAATCACCATTACTATTAACACCATTTATACCACCACAAATAGTACTTGTTTGTATAATATGTAAATAGTAGGTCATAAAGTTACGTTTATTAAAATTTTGTTTAAGTCTCAATAATGTGTTCATTTTTTTTTATTTTTTTTTTTATTTTTTTTCAATTTTTTAGTAAATTCATTAATTAAAAAATTATTTACGCAGTTTTAGATAAATCTTGGGTTCTCTGGGATTCAAAAAATAAGGAACTATATTGATGGGAATATTCTAGTATGAACCTTGCTGAACATTAAAATACTTATATTAATATATGTAAATTTATGTTTAAATATAGGTTTTACTTAAAATTTAATATTTTTTTAAAAGTGATGAAAAAAATCTGGTTAAATTTTATAGGACTTCGGCTCTTCAAAAATTTTTGAAAAAAAATGATACTACTCCGTTTCGGATCAATAACGAACCGAAAGGTTCATTCGGTAATTCATTTTTACTTCACTCAATTATTCATATAATTTTTTTTTATTCCGTAATTTTATGTATTATTATTTAAGCTTACATTTAATATTTATTATGTCAATTCATCCATATAAATATATATATGTGATCCCTGGTGTGCACAAAATGGTGTGACTGTTCCTTATTTTTTGAATCACAGAGAGCCTGAATGTTCTCCTGATTAGTCCCTGTCCCAAATAAAAAGTATGCGTCTATCCAACTTTTTTAAAAGTCACATAAAAATAAATATAACTTTTTTGACAGATTGGATAATATGTCAATCTAGGACGGAGTCGTAGTATCAATTTTAAATAGTATTTTCATACAGAAATATATTTCATTTAAAAATAAAAGATATTATAAAAATTTATACTTTCTCTTATTTTTTTAAATACTTTTATGATTGAATTAATAATTATTACATTTATTGAAGATATTCCAACATCAAACCCAGATAATAATCTTAACGGAGTATCTGTAAAAAACATCTGAATACTGATTTATAAAGTTGCGTTTATTAAAATTTCGTTTAACTCTTATCATTTTTTTTTAATGATCCAGACCGAGTATATATGAACTGAACTAGTAATTTAATTTTTACAAGATGAAAATGAAATATCGAATGTTTTCAATTCGAAATCATATTCTTCACCAATAAATCCCGGAAAATGATAACGGAATTTTTCAAAATTTCCTTTAGATTCTTTTAAAAGTATTTTTTTCCGAAACTTCCAATCTGACATTTCAGAAAAAATACCACCTTTTCTGAATAACATATTAATTAATTGATTAACAGCCTCTTGCTCTGTTTCACATAAATTTGTTGATAAAGAGCCTAATTTAAAAGGAACACCATCCATTTCAAAAGATCGATTTCCTGCCGAGATAAATTGTGCAAAATATAAAATCATTTTTTAGATTAAGATAAAAAAATTTTTTCATATTTTCTTAAAAGTGTAAAAGCTTGGAAGAGTTTGTAAATATTATATTTAATTTCAAAAATCTATGAAAATTATGTTTTATCTAGAAAAATATTTTAATAAATTTTTTTAGTTTCTCTAGAACAAAATATTAAAAATTTAGAAGCACCTTATAAATATTATTTTCGTAATTAAAAAATTTTATTTATTACTACTCAGTTTCAAATAAATCAGGAGAACCTTCAGGCTCTCTGTGATTCAAAAAATAAGGAACAGTCCCACCATTTGGTTTCCGTGTGCACACCATGGCGCACATATATATTTATATGGATGAATTGACGTAATAATTATTAAATATAAGCTTAAATAATAATACATAAAATTACTGAATAATAAAAATTTTATATGAATAATTGAGTGAACTAAAAATGAATTACCGAAGGAACCTGAAGGTTCGTCATTGATCTGAAACGGAGTAGTACTTTTTTTAAAAACACTAGAATAAAAAAAAATTAATGACTTTCACAAGAATATTCATTTTTAATTATATTTTTTTCTAATTTTATATCCCTTTTTATCCTTTGTTAAAAAAATTTCAAAAAAAATAGAATTTCTTACTACTCCGTTTCAGATAAATCGGTGATTCAAAAAAATAAGGAACCATTTGGTTCCCGTGTGCACCAGGGCGCACATAAATTTTTATATGATTAATTAAATGTAAGTATTAAATCTTTACTTATAAAATAATATATAAAATTAGTGAATTAAAATAATTTTATATAGATAATTGTGTGATCTAAAAACGAATCACCGATTGATTTGAAACGGAGTAGTACAATTTTAAGAGTTTTTTTGATTATTTTCATGATGTTTAATTTTACCACTTCTGAATAAACTTACAATAAAACTTATGAAATTATTCCAAAATACCTAAAAAAAATTATTTAATATAATTTCAGATATTTTTTAAATTTTTATAAGTAATTCAAAAATCTTTTTATTTGTCTTATTTAAAATGGTTTTAGAAATAATTCTCATTATTTTAATTATTATTATTTGTATAGTTTTTTATATTTTTAGATTTGAAATTTTTGATATGGACTTTACTGATTCTTTTGGAAAATATTCTGAACCTATCCAAAGTTCATGTATTTCTCCAAATGGAAAATGTAATATTCCTGGGAATCAATATACTTATAGAGAATGTGTTAAAAATCCAATTACAGGTAAAGGTTGTCTTGATGAAAATAATATACAAACTTTTAAAAGTCAAACAACTTCAACACAATGTTTACCTTCTTGTAGAAGTTCAATTTGGGGGGCTGAAATAATTTCTCCTTGTCAAAAAAGAAATACATTAGATTGTTTAATTTCAGGAGAACAAGGAATTAGATCTATTAAAAAAGAATGTTTAAATAACGATGCTAGTGGTATAAATACATGTAAATATAAACTTTCAGATACTGGAATTATTTCTACAGGGTGTGAATTAAATGGTGAGACTGTAACATGTAAAGTTGGAAGTTATTTTGAAAAATATGAAACTTGTGAAAATCTAGATAATTTTCCAATTTGTGGAAATTGGGGTGTTTTGAAAGGTACGATTCCAGAAGAACATTCAAAAGTAAATAATCAGGAGACATTTTTTTCAGAGTTTTTAAGTTGTGATGCAAATGAAGATCAGTTTTATTTTTCTAAAAATTGTAGAAGTTTTGAAAATGGCAATTTAATTTCTGGAGATGTAAATATATTTAAAAAAGGCTTTCATAATGTCAAAATGGTCTGTCGAGATGAAAATGGAAATGCAACAAAATGTCAAAAAATAGAATGTACAAAAAGTTTAAAAAATATTTATAATAATTTAAATAATAATAAAAAATCTATAGGTTGTCCAGTAGAAACAATAAATTACACTTGTCACAAGCCTTGTGTATATATTAATGAATTAGAAGGAAATTGGGATCAAGAAATTAAAAATTTAGTTGGTAATTTTAAAATTATAAATAAATCAGATTTCTTTTTAACTTTAAATAATATTCCATGTTCTTATAATAATTCTCTAACTAAAAAACAAATAACTAAAACAAAATTATATGATTGTTTTGGTGACCCAGAAAGTAATTTACATCCAACTAAATGTATAATGGTAAATTCTTTAGAAGTTTTAAATAATAAAGAAATTTATAGTATTAATAAAAATTGTAATAATGAAAAGATTATAACTCGTTCAGGATTATTAGTCAGTTTAAAACCAACTAGAAATTATTCAGGTAATCCTAATATTTTATTTTGTCATATTATTTCTATTTTTTCAGGAGAATATAAAGGTGTATTGGTTTATGAAAAAGATCAATTATTTTGGAGAAAATTTGACTTTTTGAATGAAAATTTAAAAGCTACAGAATTTCTGTTAGAATATACAGGGGGATATTTTAATTTAAAGGTCAATGGAAAAGTTGTTAATTTAGAAACTGAAAATGGAAAAAAAATGGATTTAAATGGCATTAATTTTATAGGAAATAATTATGAAAATTTAGAAAAATTTTATGAAGAACTTCAAAATACAAGAAATAGATTTAATGTAGAATCATGTAATTTATTTTATACATATCCACCACCGAAAGATTATTTTGTTTAAGTAATTCAAAAAAATATATACTACTCCGTTTCAAATAAATTGGTGATTCAAAAAATATATATTTATATTGATGAATAAGTATAAGTATTAAATATAAGCTTAAATAATAATACATAAAATTACTGAATAATAAAAATTTTATATGAATAATTGAGTGAAGTAAAAATGAATTACCGAAGGAACCAAGAAAATGATGCCTTTAGGTTCCCGCGAACCGAATGGTTCGTCATTGATCTGAAACGGAGTAGTACTGAATAATAAATTTTTAGTGTAATTTAAAAAAAATATATAAAAAGTAGGTGAACTTAATAAAAAATGGAGATTTAATGAGCGTATTCTTTTTAGAAAAGTTTCCAAAAATTAACAGAAATATATATCATTATTTCTTATATCTAATTACGAATGTTGAATTTAATTTTTTTAGAAATTATTATAAAAATTTTAGAGAGTTTATAAAAATTTAAAAGTGCTCTTACATTTTATAAAGATTTTAGAGAAATATATTATTTCTCTAAAAATTTAAAAGCGCTCCTACAGTTTATAAAAATTTAAAAGAGTTTATAAAAATTTTAGAGAAATATATTTGGTTATAAAAATTTAAAAGTGCTCCTACAGTCGGTTGGGGGTTTTAAGAACTTTGAATTTTTCACTCAAAATTTTGTTTTTTGTGCTCAAATCTAAAGTTCTTAAAACCCCCAACCAGCTGTATAGTTTATAAAATTTTAGAAAAATATATTATTTTATAAAAATTTAAAAGCGCTCCTATATTTTATAAAAATTTTAGAGAAATATCGTCCCACATTATTTTATAAATTTCTAAAGAGCTTATAAAATTTTATTAAAAATTAGAAGAAATATATTATGTTATAAAAATTTTAGAGAAATATATTTTGTTATAAAAAATTCTAAATACTTTATAAAAATTTTAGAAGAAATATATTTTGTTATAAAAAGTTCTAAATACTTTATAAAAATTTTAGAGAAATATATTTTGTTATAAAAATTTAAAAGAGTTTATAAAAATTTTAGAGAAATATATTTTGTTATAAAAATTCTAAATACTTTATAAAAATTTTAGAGAAATATATTACTACTCCGTTTCATATCGTGGGACTAATCGGTGATTCATTTTTAGATCACACAAATATATATATAAAATTATTTTAATTCACTAATTTTATATATTGTTATTTAAGTTGTTATTAAATATTTATACTAATTTACTGATATAAATATTTTTTTTTTGAATTACCAATTTATCTGAAACGGAGTAGTATATTATAAAAATTTTAGAAAAATATATTATGTTATAAAAATTTAAATTTTTTCCTACACTTTATAAAAAATTAGAAGAAATATATTTATTTGTAAAAAGTAAGTTTAATTTTAAAGAGTTTACGAAAAATATTACTTATATCTTCTTACAAGTGCTTTATTTACAGGATTGGAATTTATGTCATTTTCAAAATACAGTCCAGGTATCACAATTTGGACAGGTTGACCATCTTTGATTCTACCAAATCTTTTAATTCCAGGGCTTAAAATTTCTTCATGTTTATGACTATCAAATAAAACTTCTGTTTCAGGGTTAGGTATTAAATAACATCTAGGATCACTTAAATAAATATAAGAATATAAAGTTAATATATTTTTCATAAGATCTAAAAATAAATTTTTATATTCTTTATCAATATTTTCATAAACATATATTAAATTATTATTATCAAAAATAACCAAAATATCATTATAATTTAACTTTTCAATTTCTGTTGGTATTTTAGTTTGCATAGAAGCATACCAAAATTTTCTACCAATTTCTTCTAGATGAATATTTATCCCAAATTCATTATTTATAATTTTTTCTTTTTTATCAAGAATATTTAATATATATTCATCAGCTATAGAAAACATTTTTTTGATGATTTTTTCTACAAAGAATAATTCTGCTTCTTCTTGATTTTTATTATCTAAAATAATATTTGAAAGCAAGTCAAAATTTAAAAAGGTATTTATAAAAAATAATTTTAAATCTTCAGATTCAGGAAATTTTGATTTTTTATTTAAAATTTGCCAATCTCTTCTAACATGATATATTTGTTTAACTTTTTCTTTTTCAATTTTAAGCTTCAATAGTTCTGACATTTTTTTTATTAAAAAAAATAAATATTAATAATTCAAATTTTATAAATTTTTTTAATCAATACTACTCGGTAAACATAAATATTTATATCAATAAATTGACTTAATAAGTATTAAATGTATTACGTTAATACAGTAATATGTAAAATTAGTGAATTAAAAGTAGGTGCACTAATTTTATATGAATAAATGAGTGATCTAAAAATGAGTCACAGATTAGACCCACGATATGAAGCGGAGTATTTTTTTTATAAAGTGTTTAAATTTTTTTAATAGTTTATATTTATCCAAAATTTTTCTAAACTGTAGGAGCACTTTTAAATTTTTTCACATATAAATTTAACTTTTTTACTATTTCATTTCAGATTGATTTGAAATTCATAAAATATGCATACCATTTCTAGAAAGTTTATAAAAAATTCTACGTAAAAAAAAATATTTGGTTATAAAAATTTAAACACTTTATAAAAAAAATTATTCACAAAGTATAAACTTTACATTAGGATAACTAAACTTTTGATTCAACTGAGATAGTTGTATAAAAAATCTTATATGTTTTGCCTTTTATAAGATTTTGTATATCTTCTAGATTTATAATTATATCATTATCATTAAACTATTTCTTTAAGATTAATAGATGATATATTAAAATTATAAATAAACATTGATTTTTGTGTTTTATCATATATAAAAAAATATTTTGGATCGTAAATGTTAAAAAATCCAATAAATAGAGTTCCATTATTCTGAGAAAAACCACTTTTAATCACAAAACTAAGTTTTCCTTGAGAATATAATTTTGGTAAAGAACTTGGAATTTGAACTTGAAAAAGTAGTTCCAACAGAAAATAATTTTTGCTTACTACTACGTCCCAAATAAAAAGTAGGCGAACTATCTAACTTTTTTAAAAGTCACACAAAAATACATATAACTTTTTTGACAGATTTGATAAATTAATCTGAGACGGAGTCGTACTTCTCTAAAAAGTATATTATTTTTTAATAAGATTACTTAACTTTTAAGTTTATATAGATATATTTTTACAATTTGGTTAAAGAAAACTTATAATTTTGTATTTCAACTAAAAATAAACTCAAAAAATATTGTTTAATAAGTGAAGAAGAAAAGTAGGCGCACGTTCTTATTGTAATTTTCAAAATTAATTTTTTTAAGTGTATTTTAATTTTTTTAAGTGGGATATTTCTTCCTTAACTTAAATTATACATAAAATATCTTTCAGTGAAAGATAAGTGAAGACAAATGTTCTTATTGTAATTTTGTTTTTTATAATTTTTTAGAAATTTTAGTGATGATAAGTTAGAACATTTTATCATCACTAAATTTATACTCAAATTATTATTCAGTGATGATGAGTGTAGACAAAAAGTTCTTATTGTAATTTTGAAAAATAAAATTTTCAAAATTTTAAGTGAGAGTAAGTTAGAACATTTTTGCTTCACTAAAAATATACTCAAATTATTATTCAGTGATGATGAGTGTAGACAAAAAGTTCTTATTGTAATTTCGTTTTTGCTCCAAAAATAAATTTTGCATAAGAAGAAAAAAATCCTTGAATTTTCAGGATAAAATTTTGAGTGGTTATCACTCAAAAAAATAAAAGTTCTTATTGTAAATTTATTTTTGTAAAAAATTTACAAAACTTTTTTCATATAAATTACACTTAATATTTTTTATATTAACTAATTTGTCACTTAATGAAAAATATTTCATAAATATTAAGTGTAATTTATATGATTACAAACGAAAAAAATTTTTTTAGTATGTATTTTTTTTGGTTTAAAAAAAAAGTTTTTAAAAAACTTCAAAAAAATTAAGAGAAAAAACAAGTTATAAATTTTAGAAAAAAATTGGTTCTTGAATAAGGAATCAACAAAGTTTTCTTTCATATAAAAATACACTTAAAAAAATTAAATTTTTTTACTACTATTTATTTTATAGTTGAACATAAATAAGTTTTTAAGGTTCATTAAGAATAAAATATATTGTTTCAACTTATAAAAATCTAAATAAATTAATAAATTCATTTGAAAAAGTGTAAATATTTAGTACTAATACATTTCATATCATGGTTTTAATTTAGACTAGTACTACTCCGTCCCAGATTAATTTATCCAACTTGAAAATTTTATATGTATATTTATATTAATTTAAAAAAAAATGTTCTTTTTTATCTGGGACGGAGAAGTAGTTATTTTTAAATTTTTTTTTAATTTAATCTTATACGACTCCGTATCAGATTAATTTATCCAATCTGTCAAAAAAGTTATATGTATATTTATATGACTTTTAAAAAAATTGTTCTTTTTTATTTCGGACGGAGAAGTAAATTTTTCTAATAAAATGTAGGACTGTTTTTAATTAAATATATATTTTACTACTACTACGTTTCATATCGTGGGACTAATCTGTGATTCATTTTCAGATCACTCATTTATTCATATAAAATTAAGTCGCCTACTTTTAATTCACTAATTTTATATATTACTGTATTGACATTATGCATTTAATACTTATAGTTATTTATTGATATAAATATTTTTTTTGAATCACTGACATATTATCTGAAACGGAGTAGTAAAATTTTATAAAGTATTACTAGTCCAGTTCATATATTCGGAACATAGTGATAAAAAGATCCGAAATTCTATGTAAATTAAATATATGTGAATGATACAAATATTTAAAAATAAGGTTCTTATTTTAATTTTTTATATGCTCTAAAAAGCGAAGAAAAAGATCTTCTCTAATTGCTCCGAATATATGAAGTAGACCAGTATAATTTTTTAAACAAATATTTTTTTATAGAAATAAATTTAAAAAGTGTTATACAATTCAATATAATATACTACTCCGTTTCAAATCAATGACGAACCAAGAAAATGGAGCCATTCGGTTCGCGGGAACCTAAAGGTTCCTTCGGTGATTCATTTTTAAATCTGACATATAAAATTAGGTCGCCTACTTTTAATTCACTAATTTTATATATTGTTATTTAAGTTGTTGTTAAATATTTATAATAATTTACTCATATAAATATTTAATGTGCGCCTTGGTGCACAAAATGGTGGGACTGTTCTTTATTTTTTGAATTACCACAATTAATCTGAAACGGAGTAGTAGTTTTTTTGGAAAAGTTTCAAAAAATTAACATAAATATATATTATTTTCCTTTGTATCTAAAATAAATTTCTTTAATACAAAAAATTATAAAATAAATAGAATAAGTCATTTAATATTTAAACTTATAATTCAAAATTATATTTTGAATCACCTAAAATATTGTATGAGAACCTGAAGGTTTTAAAAAAAAAATAAATTTGTGTATAAAAGCATTTACTTCTTACTAAACTCTTTTAAAATTTTTAATGCTGTTTTATACTACTCCGTTTCAAATAAATCGGTGATTCGTTTTTTCATTACTCAATTATTCATATAAAAATATTTTTTTGTTAAATTTTTATATATTATTTTATAAGTGTAATTTAATATTTGTACTTATTCATTAATATAAATTTTCATTTTTTGAATTACCAATTGATCTGAAACGGAGTAGTAAAATATTGTTCCATATTAATTCTAATAAAAAGTAGGCTCAATATTATTTTCACACACATTTTTATTTCTTAAAAATTTATTTTAAGCAATAAGATTTTTTTTTGAAGAAATAAAAATGGGAAGAGCTATCCAAATAAAAACTGTTCAAGCAAAAATAAATTTTAATGAATTTATTACAAAACATTCAGCAGAAGTAGACGAGGATAAACTTGAAGTTTGGATGAATCTTTTAAAAATGCAAGATACAGATAATAAAGGATTTTATAGTCTAAAAAAAGGATATAAATATCCTCAATTTATTAATTCTTTATCAGAACAATTAAAATTTTTATACTCTTTAAAAAAAGAAGCTATAGGATTTGATTTACATGTTTATCCTCCATATACAGGTAATTCAAGAAATGTAAATTTTAATATTCCTAATGCAAAAATGAATATTGTTTCTAGAATTGTTGTTACTTTTGGTGCTGCTGAAAATTTTTCAATTGTTGTTAATCAATTAGGTCATACAGTCGAATCTTCTATTTTTTTGAAAAGAAAAGAATCTTTTGGAGCAAATTTAGGTGTTGTTTCGTCCTTAGAAATGTCTTTTAATACAGCTTTAAGTGCAATAAAACCAGCAGGTCCTAGAGGAGGCAGAACATCGATGTTATATAAATCTCCAGCAAAAAGAACTGTTTTAGTATTTGATTTTCATTTGGACAATGAAGTTTTTTCAAATGAAATTATTTCTAAAGTTACACAAAAACAAGAATCTAAAGAAACAGATAAATTAATCGAAGAATTAAATTATGATGAAAATATAGAAGATTTTTTAGATGAATTAAATTTATCTGAAAAAATAAATGACGAAGATGTAGAAGATATAATTTATTGATCAATATTATAAAAACCTTCAGGATCTCTGTTACTCAAAAAATAAAAATTAATTTCACATAAATTACTACTCCGTTTCAAATAAATCGGCGATTCAAAAAATAAAAATTTATATTAATGAATAAGTAAAATTATTAAATTACACTTTTAAAATAATATATAAAAATATGATCTAGAAATATTTTTATATGAATAATTAAGTGATGTAAAAATGAATCACCGATTGATCTGAAACGGAGTAGTATTAATATATTTTAATAATATTTCATTTTTAATACTACTCCGTTTCATATTAGTGTGGGACAGGGACTAATTGGTGATTCATTTTTTAGATTTATTCATATAAAATTATTTTATAAGTTGTTGTTAAATATTTATACTAATTTATTCATATAAATATTTTGATGTGCACACGGGAACAGTTCCACCAATATGCCACCATTTTCTTGGGTTCCTTATTTTTTGAATCAATTTATCTGAAACGGAGTAGTAATGAATTTTTTAATAATAAATTTTTTATTTATTATTAAAAATAAAATGGGACCAGCACCAAGTAAAGTAAAACAACCAGTTCAGCAACCACTTCAACAACCAGTTCAGCAACCACTTCAGCAACAAGTTCAGCAACCACTTCAGCAACCAGTTCAGCAACCAGTTCAGAAACAAGTTCAGCAACCACTTCAACAACCAGTTCAGCAACCACTTCAGCAACAAGTTCAGCAACCGGTTCAGCAACCAGTTCAGCAACCAGTTCAGCAACCAGTTCAGCAACCAGTTCAGCAACCGGTTCAGCAACCAGTTCAGCAACCAGTTCAGCAACCAGTTCAGCAACCAGTTCAGCAACCAACAGCAGATCAAACATTAAATTTATTATTAAATCCAATATTTGTTACTAAATTATTACCTTCTGAAGGTTCTTTCAATACTTTATTAACAATTATAGGAACAAATTTTACATATGCAAATAGAATCCCCAATGTAAATTTAGCATTATTTATATTAGCCGATGATAATTCTACTGTTTTTACTTCTAGACAAATTCAAATTGTAAACTCAACAGAAATTCTTGTTATTGTTAGTACATTTATTTGTGTTCAGAGTAAAAATTCTTTGAATATAGGTAAAAATATTTCAGGATTCTATGGAAAATCTTTTATTGTTCAAGTTCAAGATGTAAACGGAAGAAATGTTGATAATATTAATCCTATATTTAGATATTTTTAATTAAAAAAATACTACTCCGTTTCAGATCAATCGGTGATTCATTTTTAGTTCACTCAATTATTCATATAAAATTATTTTAATTCACTAATTTTATATATTAACTTATAAGTAAGGATTTAATATATTAACTTATATATTCATATAAATATTTATTTTTTAAAACACCGATTTATTTGAAACGGAGTAGTATTTATTATCTGAAATGGATTAATATGTAATTTAAAAATTTTCAAAAAATAAATATTTATATATACTATTCCGTTTCAAATCCTGCGAGAACCTTCAAGTTTTTAATATATAAGTATTGATTTAATACTTATTTTTTTTAATCACCGATTAATCCTAAAGAACCTGAAGGTAGTATATTTAAAAAAAAATATTTTATTTATTAAATAATAAAAATGGGACAAACTCCAAGTCAACAAACAACTGAAGAAATAACTCAACCAGTTATAACTCAACCAATAACTCCACCTTCAACAAATCAATTATCTTATGTATTATCCAATCCAGTAGTAATAACTGAGATATTACCTTCAGAAGGTAATTATTATACTTTATTAACAATTAAAGGAAATAATTTTGAATATAAAGAAGGTATAAATAGTATGTCAAACATAAGATTTGCTGCATTAATATTAGGGACTGATACTTCCACTGTATTTACTTCTAGTCAATTTGATATTGTAAATTCAACAGAAATTATTGTATATATAAGTACATTTATTTGTAAATATAGCAATAATCCTTCAAATATAGGTAAAAATATTAAAGATTTTTTAGGAACACAAATACCAAAATCTTTTGGGACAGTTTTTATAGTACAAGTTCAAGATGTAAATGGTAGAAATGTAGCTAATAATCCTAGATTTAAATATTTTTTAGTTTAAAATAATAAAAAGTAAACGGATCAAAAAATAAATATTTGTATTAATAAATAAGTAAAAAAAAATGAAACGGAGTAGTAACAAAGAACATAAAGTTTCTCACACTATATGAAAAAGATAAAAATATATTTTTATAAAAAATTTAAAAAAATATATTTATATTTTATTATTAAATAATAAAATGGGACAAACTCCAAGTACAGAAGAACAACCACCAACTCAACCAGTAGTTCAACCAACTCAACCAATATATCAACCAACTCAACCACCTTATCAACCAACTCAACCAATATATCAACCACCTTATTATCCAACTCAACCAGTAGTTCAACCTCCACCTCAACCAATAAGTCAATCATCATATTTATTATCAAATCCCGCAGTAATAACTATAACTGGTATATCACCTCTTCAGGGAGATTTTAATAATTATTTAACAATTACAGGAAATAATTTTGAATATAATAATTTAGACAATATAAATGCTGTCATGTTAGTATTAGTAAATGATCCTTCGACTGTTTTCACTTCTACTGAAATTTCAGTAGATTTAACAAATATTCTTGTTTTTGTAAGTACGTTTATTTGTACTAATAGTAATAATACTTCATATATAGGTAAAAATATAAGTAATTATACAGGTAGAAAATCTTTAACAATTTCAGGAACACCTTTTATTGTAAAACTTAAAGATATTAATGGAAGAATAATTGATAGTAATTTTACATTTTCATATAAATAATTTTTTTGATAATACTCCGTTTCGGATCAATGACGAACCTTCAGGTTCCTTCGGTAATTCATTTTTACTTCACACAATTATTCATATAAAATTAGGTCGCCTACTTTTAATTCGCTAATTTTATATATTAACTTATAAAGTAAGGTTTTAATACATTAAATTATATATACATATAAAAAATTTTTTTTTGAATTACCGAAGGAACCTGAAGGTTCGTCATTGATATGAAACAGAGTACTAATAAATTTGGTTTTTTAAGAAAGTTACTTCTCCGTCCCAAATAAAAATATCCAACTTTTTTAAAAGTCAAATAAAAATACATACTAGTCCAGTTCAGATAAATTGGGTTTTGAGAAAAAATTTATTTATATGTAAATATAAGTAGACGTGTTTAAAAGTAATATAAAATATTACTTAAGGATAAGCTTTTTAATTAAAAATCTATATGGTTAAAAAAGTGAAGAAAAAGATCTGGCTCAATTTATTTGAACTAGACTAGTATAACTTTTTCAAGTTGGATTGACATATTATCTGGGACGAATAAGTACATTCAATGAAATCTTTATCAAGACATTCATGATTATTCTTAAAAATGGAAAAATTACTAATAGAAAAAATAAAGCTTCCTTTGTGAAACTTTCGAGTAAAAAAATTACTTTTTAAAATTTGAATTTAAAAAAATAAAAATATAATATAAAAAATGACAGAAAATTGTAAAAACTTTTTATCGTATAATTTTGAAACTCAATCAAATTATAATAATTTAAAAATAAAATTAGAAGAAGAATTTAAAGAATTAAAAAAAACTTATAAAAATATTGATGATGTTCCAGGTATAAAAATTCATTCTGTAATCTTAGATTGTAATAAACTCTGTTATTTATATAAAAATCTTCAAGATCTTAATCTTGATAAAGCATATTTTTGGACAAATGGGTGGGAACATAAATATTTTGATTCAGAAAAATTAGCAGAGGAATATTCTGATTCTTATTTTTTAAATATAACTGATAAAGGGTTTGAATGCGATTATCCTTTTGGCTCAGGCTTATATTTTTTAATTAATGATATTAAAAAAATTAGTAAAAAAAATTTATCGTATAATTTTGAAACTCAATCAGATTATAATAATTTAAAACTAGAATTAGAAGAAAAGTTTAAAGAATTAAAAAAAAATTATAAAAATATTGATGATCTCCCAAATGAAATAGTTTCTTCTGTAATGATAGATTGTAATAAACTATGTCTTTTATATAAAAATCTTCAAAATCATGACAAAGCATATTTTTGGACAAATGGTTGGGAACATAAATATTTTGATTCCGAAAAATTAGCAAAAGAATATTCTCATTCTTATGATTTAGATAATTATAATAAAGGTTTTGAATGTGATTATCCTTTCGGTTCAGGAGTATACTATTTAATTAATGATGATTCAGATTTAAATAAATCTCCAAAATAAATTAATAGTCCAAAAGAACCTTCAGGTTCTCCCTATCATATAGTCGGAGTAATCTGGCAAGATCTTTTTCTTCACTTTTAAAACAATATTAAATTTTAAGTAAAACCTATATTTTTAAGTGAGTATTTATATCACTTAAAAATATTTAAACATAAATTTACATATACAGGTTTTCAAAAACCTGACATAATTATAGGTCTTCGGGTTTTCCTATCCTAAAGGATTCTCCTGAACTTGACTAGTATCTTCTAAAAGTAAAAAAACATTTGCCCCAATTAGTCCAACTATTTGAACTGGATTATTATTAGTTCATTTATAAATATCTTAATATAAATGGGAAACTGTACACTAAATAACATGAAAAACTATAGTCAACAGAAAGAGGAAATCCAGAATTAAATGCATATTTAAATTTTTCAAAAGATATATCATTACCCTGAAATAAAATATTTCTAGAAAGATCTTTATATTTTATGTCATCTTTTAAAATAATTTTATTATCAATAATCCATTTAAAAACTTCAAAATTAATATCTTTTAAAGAAAGAAAATTACATTCTATTAGTTTAGTTTGAAGAAAAGAAAAATTATGTTTAAATAAAACATCTAAAATTAATAAATTTGGTGTTTTAAGAAAATTACATTCAATGAAATCTTTAAAATTTTTATCATTGTCAAAAAAATTATATATTTTATCCCAATTTTTATCAAGCCATTCGTGGTTATTATTAAAAATATAAAAATTTGTGTTTTTATTTTTAAGGCACATTTTATTTTTTTATAAAAAAAATAACCAAAAATCAAAAAAGTTTTTATATAAAGTAAATTAAATTCTTAGATTTAATTATTTTATTTGATATAAACACTTTTAAAACAATAATACTTTTATAGTTTTTGTTAAATAACCATTTTCCAGAAAAAGTTTCAACTTATAGTTTTATTGCAAGTAAATTTCAGTAAAAAGATAAATTTTCATTTTCAATTTATCTCTTTCAATTTTTAATTTATCTGTTGCGTTCTCTTAAAAATTGGAGATGAAAATTTTCAAAATTATCAAAAACAATAATAGAGGTATGTTGAATATTTTTTGAATCCAGATATTCACGAATTTGATATACAATATTAATGTCATTAATTTTTATTTGATCTACAGTAGACAAAGGAAAACATGCTTCAAAAGCATATTTAAATTTTTCAAAACATGTTTGTTCAGAACGATTTAAAAGTTTTTTACAAAGTGCCCTGTAAATTTTATTTTTTTTATCAATAATTTTATTATCAATAATCCACTTAAAAATTTCAATATCACATTTTTCAATTAAAAAATCTAAATCAAAAGTTCCAAGAAATGAAAAATTATGTTTAAGTAAAATATCTAGCATTTCTGATTCAGGATTTTCAAGTACTAGTCCAGTTCAGATAAATTGTGCCAGATCTTTTTCTTCAATTTTTTAACCATATACTAGTCCAGTTCAAATAAATTGGGCCAGATTTTTTTCTTCACTTTTTTAACCATATAAAATTTTAATTAAAAAGCTTATCCTTAAGTAATATTTTATATGTATTTTAACCAAGTCTACTTATATTTACATATAAATAAATTTTTTCTCAAAACCCAATTTATCTGAACTGGACTAGTAAATTTTTAATTAAAAAGCTTATCCTTAAGTAATATTTTATACTAGTCCAGTTCAAATAAATTGGGTCAGATCTTTTTCTTCACTTTTAAAACAATATTAAATTTTAACTAAAACCTATATTTTTAAGTAAATATTTATATCACTTAAAAATATTTAAACATAAATTTACACATACTTATTTATGTGCGCCCTGGTGCACACTGGAACAATATGGTGGGACTGTTCCTTTTTTTTTTTTGAAAACCCAATTTATCTGAACTGGACTAGTATGTCTTTTAAACAAGTCTACTTATATTTACATATAAATAAAATTTTTCTCAAAACCCAATTTATTTGAACTGGACTAGTAAATGATAATTAATAAAATCTTCATCATTATTAAAAGACAATTTTAATTTATTCCAATTTTTGTCAATCCATTCAGGATCATCAATAGGATTTAAGTTGGCAACCAAATTTTTATACATTCTTGAAAACATTTTATTTTTCCAAGAATTATTTTTTTTAAATTCAATTTTTTGTAAAATATTCAGTACTACTATGAAGATCGATGAATTTATTAGCTTTTTAATTATAAGATATTTTCTAACCAGTACATATATTATAACATATACTATTTTTGTAAATTTCTTTAAAACTTGAAATCATTGTTGAGGGATACCAAAAAATAAGTAGAAGTAATATTATTGTAAGCATTCCTAAAAAAAATGAAACAATATCTGACATTTATTAGAAATAGAAAAAAAGAAATAAAAAATTATTAATATGTTTTAAATAATAATACTAATCAGTTTCAAAAAAATAGCGGAATGCGAAGATATGAAATAAATTTTTATTCGAATAAAAATTTGAATAAATAAGTGAAATAAGTAGTATTTTATACCACAAAGAATTTAAATAATCTTCTCCGTATTAACTTCATCTTCAACTAAATCCATTATTTCTTTTGTGTGATAAATTTTTTTTCTATTATAATGGATTTCTTGAAATCCATGAAGAAGAAGCCAATCAACAACTTCTTGCGAATAATTCTTTGAATCAAAAGAAAGTGCTTTTTTAATGTAACCATTTTGTAAAAGAAGTCGTAAACCAGGAATACCTAATGTTTTTGCAACAGAAATAGAAATAAAAAATAATAATGAATCTTCAATTTTATGTAATTTAATCCATTCAATATAATCTTTCAAAAATGTAATATTAAAAATATTATTTCCAATAGTATATTTTACCTCAATATTTCTTGAATTGTTTAAATATTGCCATATTTGTTCTGCTACTTTAATATCAGTAATTGTAATTGGACACTCGATAGAAAAAGGAAATCCAGCTTCAAATGCATATTTGAATTTCTCAAAAGACATTTGGTCAGCTTCAGTTAAAAGAATTTTGCAAAGATCTTCATCTTTAAAAATTCTTTTATTATCAATGATTAATTTAAAAACTTCAAGGTTAATAAAATAAGTACTGTATTTCATACTTATACGATAATCACTTACTAATATAGTTCCAAGAAAAGAGAATTCATGTTTAATCAAAACATTTAGCATTTCTATTTCTGGGTTCATAAGTAAATTACATTCAATGAAATTTCTAAAATCTGTATTATTATAAAAAGAAGCTAATAATTTATCCCAATTGGTATCAAACCATTCAGGATCATGAAGATGATTGAGAGCAGTAAATTCATTGATTCTTTCTTTAAAAATACTTTTGTAAAGATTTGAAAACATTTTATTTTTTATAAAAAATTTTTTTTTAATTTCAATTTTAAAAAAATATAATAATCTCAGGTTCATATATTCTATTTTTTATTAGAATCAATTTTTTTATATTTTTCCTGTATGATAAACAACTTCTTGATAAAATTCTTGAAAATCATGACAAAGAAGCCAATTAACAACTTCTTGTGAAAATTTTTTCAATTCAAATAATTGACCTTTTCTAATATATCCATTTTCTAAAAGTAATTCTAATCCAGAAACTCCTATGTTTTTTGCCACTGAATCAACCATTAAAAATAAAGAAAATTCTTCAATTCCGTGTGATTTAATCCATTCGATATAATTTTTCAAAAACGTAAGATCTCTAATATTAAGACCTAAAGTATATTTAGCTTGAATATTTCTTGAATTTAAATATTGCCAGATTTGTTCGGCTACTTCGATATCAGAAATAGTAATTGAATATTCAACAAAAAAAGGGAATCCAGATTCAAATGCATATTTAAATTTATCGAAAGATATTTGATTACCTTGATTTAAAAGTCTATTACAAATCTGTTTATTTTTTAAATCTTCTTCAAGAAAAATTTTGTTATCGATAATCCATTTAAAAACTTCTAGATTAATATCTTTAGTCCATAAATTAACTAATCTAGTATCAAGAAAAGAGAATTTATGTTTAAATAAAACATCTAACATTTTTACTTCAGGATTCCGAAGTAAATTATATTTGATAAAACTTCTAAAATCTTTTTCCTTGATAAAATAAATAACTAATGTATCCCAATTTATATCAAACCATTCAGGGTCATGTAAATGATCCAAGGCAGTAAATTCGTTAATTCTTTCCTTAAACATACTTTTATAAAGATCTGAAAACATTTTTCATAATTAAAATTTTAATTATATTTTTCAATTTTTAAATAAACAAAATAATTATACTTCTTCGTCCCAGATTAAAAAGAACATTTTTTTTATAAACTCATATAAAAATATATACTACTCCGTCCCAGATTAATTTATCCAATCTGTCAAAAAAGTTATATGTATATTTATATGCCTTTTTTAAAAATTGTTCTTTTTTGAGACTACATTTGGGACGGAGAAGTATAAATTTTTTAAGTTGGATAAATTAATCTGGGACGGAGTAGTACTAGTCAAATTAATATCTTCGGACTAATCGGTAGTTCATTTTTCAGATTTATTAATATAAAATTCATCAATAATTTTATATTACTCCGTTTCAGATAAATTTGTTTTTACTTAAAAATTTATATGGTTTAAAAATTGAAAAAAAAATCTAGCATAATTACTCCGAATATATGGACTATATTATTAGAGATTTAATAATTATTACTTCTCCGTTCCAAATAAAAAAGAACAATTTTTTTAAAAGTCATATAAATATAAATATAACTTTTTCAAGTTGGATAAATTAATCTGGGACGGAGTCGTACGTTAATTTATTCATATAAAATTGGAAAAATTAACTATATATTAAAGTCTGATTTTATATGTCTTTCTTTAACCAGATAATTTTTTTTTAAACCTGATATATTATCTGAAATAAACTAGTAAAATATTTAATCAACACTAATTTTAATTGCTATTACTCCATAATGCTTTTCTATCTCAGGTTTATAGAATTGTTTATAAACTTTAATTCCTTCTTCAATTGTTTCAATATTTGGTAGTACTCTTTCTAATGTTTCACAAATTATCATATCTTCAAATGATTTATATTTTGTAATTTTTTTAATTGTTAATCTCAAAAATTCATTTTCAGTACTTAATATTAATTTATCACCAACTTGCATTGAAGAATATTTTTTAGAATTTATTCTACCTTCAACGACTTTTTTTCCACTTTTAATTAAAGAGAACCAAGGTTCACAGCAATCAAATTTATGAATTCTTTCTTCCATTTTTGTTTAATTAAAATTTTAATTATATTTTTCAATTTTTAAAAATAAACAAAAATTATATACTACTCTGTCAAAAATGTAAAAAAGAACATTTTTTTTTAAGCGATATAAATATATACTACTCTGTTTCAGATCAATGACGAACCAAGAAAATGGTGCCTTCGGTAATTCATTTTTACTTCACTCAATTATTCATATAAAATTAGGTCGCCTACTTTTAATTAACTAATTTTATATATGAATATAAATATTTAATGTGCGCGTCGGTGCACAAAATGGTGGGACTGTTCCTTATTTTTTGAATCACAGAGAACCTTCAGGTTTTCCTGATTAGTCCCTGTCCCACACTAATATAAAACGGAGTAGTATATAAATTTTAATAGGAATGTTCTTTTTTTGAATCACCTATTTATATGAAATTACTTATAAAATAATTGATGAATCACAGATTAGTCGATCTGAAAATAGTTTCATAATTATATTTTTTATGATTAATTGAAAAAAATTTTTAAAATAATTATTAAAAAAAAAGTATGAAAATTACTATTAAAAGATTCAGGTCTTATGGGAAAAAAACAGTTTATTCTTTTGAAGATGATAGTATTAATCTCTTAACAGGGCCTTCTGGGGCTGGTAAATCTACAGTCCTTGAAGCTATAGCTTGGTGTTTATATGGTAAAGAACAACAAATTTATCCTAAAAGAAATAAATCAAGTTCTGAAAAGAAAACTTCTGTTAAAATAGAATTTAAAGGTATTGAAATCTATAGAAGTAAACCTCCAGATTGTTTAAAAGTTACAGTTGATTCTTTTTTATATCAAGATAAAGAAGCTCAAGATTATATTTATAATTTATTTGGATCTAAAGAATTATGGTACAGTTCATCTTATATTCGTCAGAATCAATCAAATTATTTAATTAATTTACCTAATAATAAAAAATTTGAGATCTTAAAAGAATTAACTTTTGGAGTTTCAGAAAATGAAAATGTTGATTCTTATGAAGAAAAAACAGATCAAGAAATTTTAAAAACAAAAAAAGAAATTATTGATGAAACAAATTTATATAATGGATACAATGAATCATATTTACAACAACTAAATCTTAACGAAAAAGAAATCTTAAAATGGAAAAAATATACAAATAAAAAAACAAAAAAAGAAATTAAAAAAATAAAAACAAAAATAGAAGAAAATATAATAGAAAAAAATAGACTTAATGATTTATATTTAGAAATTTTTGAAATAGAAACATCAAATAAACATATAAATTTAAGAATTGAAGAAAATAAACTAAAAATAGAAAATAATTTAATAGAAGATCAAGAAATTCTTGAAAGAGAATATAATCTAAAATTAGAAATAGACTCTTTAGGTTATCTAAAAGAACATGATACTTTATCAGAAACAGAAAAAAATCAAGAAATAGAAAATCTCACAAAAATTAAAAATTTATATTCCACATTTAATCTTAATTCTTGTGAAGAATATAATAGACTAAAAAATAAAAATTTATCTGAATGGAAAGATTATAATAAATATGTAGAAGATTCTGAAAATGCAAAAAATAATCTTATAGAATATCAAAAAAAATGTTTAGAATTAAAAATCATCCAAGAAAAGATAAATGAAAAAATAAATTTTAATAATAATTTGGAAAAAAAATATAATACAGAATTAGAAAAATATAATGATTTATTAGTTTTAAAAAAAAAAATATCAGAAACTTTTTATTTAGAAGATTTACATAAAAATGTAGATACAGAAAATGAAATTTCAAAATTATTAGAAATGAAGAAAATTTACACTTTAATTAAAAAAGAGACAGTTGAAGAATTTAAAAAATTTAAAGAATATAATCTTAAATGTTTAGAAATCATAAATAAAAAAAAAATAATTGAAGCAGAAAAAACTATTTATAATATGAAATTAAAAGAATTTTTGGATTATGAAAAAGATAGAACACAATTAGAAGGAATATTTTATTTGAAAAAACATGATACAGTTAACAGAAATATAGAAATGAAAAAATTATTAAATCTGAAAAATTTTTACTCTATGATAGAAGAAAAAAGAAATTCATACTTTCCGGAAATGTTAATTGTAGATAATATTGAAAAGTATAAAAAATTTATTGAAGAATATAAAAAATATCAAGAAGAATATAGAGAAATAGAAAATTATAATTTAGAAATGACAAAAATCATTAATAAAAAAAAAGAGATTGATGAAATTATTTTAGAAAATAAAGATAGATTAGAAATATATAATATAGAAAATAAAATGTATTTAAAATATGAAAAAAATATGTCTGAAATTTCAGAGATTGAATTAAAATATAAGATTTTGAGAGAAAATTTTAATACTGAAATTGAAAATGTTAAATTAAATCTTAGAGAGCTTTTTTGTCCTCATTGTTTTAAAGGTATTATTTTTAAAGATTCAAATTTTTCTAAAGGTTCCACAACTCTTTCTGAAAGAGAAAAACTTGAAAATTATCTGAGTGATTTAGAAAGAGGAAAATTACTTCTTTCTAAATCTTCTGAGATAATTAAACCTGTATTAGAAATTGTGGAATATGATGAAAATATTTTACAAATAGATACAAATTTAAAACATCTTCCAAAAAAATTAGATGATATGAATTTCTTAGATTTAGATATGTCTTTAAAAGCAATTGAAGATGATCTTAAAAGCCTAAATAATTATGAAATTTATCACAATTTATCTTCTAAAATCGAAGTTTCACGTCCCGAAGAATTGTGTTTGGAAACTTTTGATGACGAATTTTTGAAAGATTTTTTAGATATTAATCTAATAGATATAGATATAGATTTAAAAGATATTAATTTATACCTTAAAAGTTTAAATAATAAGGAAACTTATATTAAATTAAAATTAGAATTAGAACAAAAAAAAGATATATTAGAACCAGAGGTTCCGAATTATTTAGAAATAGAGATTATAGATATTAAAATTGCTCCTTTAGAAAAAAAAATAATTAAAGAAGTTAAAAAACCTAATATAGTATTTGAAGATTATATTGTAAATATTTCTTTGGATACAGCTCTAAAAAATTTAAAAAGTTTAAAAAATAAAGAAAGATATTATGAAATTAAATTACAAGTGAATTTATCTTTAGAAGAATTACAAGAAAAAATAATTCAAAATAATAATAACATTTTTGCTAAAAAAAATGCTGAATCAGAAATAGAAATTTTAAAAGAAAAATTAAAACCTACACCAGAAATAGATTCGACAAAAATCAAAGAACAAATAAATAAAAAAGAAAAATTAATAAATGAGTTAAATGATATTTTAGATTCAGGTAATATTTTATTAAATTTAGAAATCCAAGAAGAAGAATTAAAAAATAAAAAAGAAAAATTACATGAAAAAATAAAATATGAAGAAGCTTTAACACAAATTAAAAAAATTATTCAAGAAGTTTCAACAAATGCAATGGAAGAAGTTATTGAAAGTATAAATAATATAGCTAATGATAATCTTCAATATCTATTTGATAATCAAATAAGTATTAAGTTAGATTCTCATAAAACATTAAAAAAAGGTGATGAAAAATTACAAGTAAATTTAAAAGCAGTTTATAATGATGATATTTATGATAATATCAATGAATTATCAGGTGGTGAAAATAATAGAATAAGTTTTTGTATTACTTTAGCTTTAGCTAAAATTACAGGAAGTAAAATATTACTTTTAGATGAATGCATGGCTAGTTTAAATTCTGATTTACGTGAAAAAAGTTTAGAAATTTTAAAAGAAAGATTTCCAGGATTGACAATAATTCATATCTGTCATGAAACAACAAAGGGAATGCATGATAATATAGTTGAAGTTATTGGAGGTGAATCAGATGAATAAAAATTTTTAGTTTCGATAAACAAAAATAAAAAATTGTAATAAAATAAGTAGATATAAAATATATTTCTGTAGATAAAATAAAAATTGTAATAAAATAAGTAGATATAAAATATATTTCTGTAGATAAAATTAAAAATTGTAATGAAATATATTTCTGTAGACAAAATAAAAAATTGTAACAAAATATATTTCTGTAGATAAAATAATAAAATATATTTCTGTAGATAAAATTAAAAATTGTAATGAAATATATTTCTGTAGATAAAATAAAAAATTATAAAAAAATATATTTCTGTAGATAAAATTGTCACAGATTTTCTTCTAGACAAAATTCATTTTTTTCAAATATTGATAAACTGACACTGAAAAAAAAATTCTGAAAAAAATGAATTTTAAGAATTTTTTTTTTTAAACATAAATGACTGAATTTAATGATGATAAATGTCCTGAATGTATTTATGTAAGCGGTTTTCCTTTTTTCTTCCAAGGTTGGAATGGAAAATATAAAAGAACCAATATTATTAAAAATAATTTTCCTACATATAGACTTGAACCGTATAAGTTATATTTTCTAATTGATATTATCGGTGTTGAAATTTATAAAGGTGAAGATAAAAAATGGTTTTTTCAAAGAGATTGTGACTTATGGCCTCTTTTTAAAAGTTATGATGATAATGATTCTAGTATTTTAAGTATTTTTTGGGGTGAATTTCAAATTGAAAAAACAGATAAAACGATGATTAATAATTTTCAAGCTGAATTCGGTATTGCTTTTTTTATTGGAATGTTAACTCAATTTATAATTTCAAAAACGGGAATCTAATTTATATTTCCAGTATTTATTACTGTATTTATTATTAAATTTTTTAAACTTTAAGGGGAATGGAAAATTTTTAAAAAATATATTTCTCTAAAAAACCATTCCATTTCAAATAAAAAATGGTATGATATTTTTTTTGCTTATAAGTATTTTTTACCTGTTAATAAATTTTTTAATTTTTGAAATTAAAAAATATTTTATATATCATTAAACTTAAAAGGAAAGATTTTTTTATTAGAAATGGAAGAAATAAAAATTTCAGATTTACCTGAATATGCGAAAATTTATGAAGGTATGGAAGATAATGAAATAGTTTTCGTACATAAAAATTAATACTTTTGAAGAATATAAAAAAGTCATTAAATATTATAACTATTTTTTAGCCAATTTATCTAATGAAATTTAATTATTTCAAGAAGATGAAAATAATAAATATAAAATATTAAATAAAAATAAAGATATTGTTTTTTAGAGAAAAATTAAAAAATTTAGAAGAAAATATCGAAAATGTTAAAATTAAAACAATATGTTATATTGATGATTTAAAAATTCGGATTTTGTTTTTAGTTTTGTTTTTTACTCCTTTTCAAAAAATAAATATTTCTATAAAAATATGTTTATGTAAATAAATCACCGATTGATCAGTAAGTAGTACTTTTTTAAAAAAATTTGAATTAAAAAATAATTTTAAGAATAATAAAAAATGCTCATTCAATTTCAAATAATCGCAATTTATACATTAATGAGTTTTTTAGTTTTTGTCTTTCCGAGTATGACCGTAATATATTTATTTCCTAAAAATGAATTTACCTGTTCAGCTGAATATAATTATAAGAATTGTAAATGGTTTATTCCTTCAAATATAACTATTGTTGGCATTGAATATGATAATACTCCTATAGGACAATATAAAATTAAAAGAGGTAATTATTATGACTTAATAACATGTAAAATTATTAATTTAAATAATGAAAAATTAGAAATTAATGAAAAAATTTCTGGGTTTTATGATAAAGACGAAAACTATGAATGTTTTACTGAAAAAAAAGTTTATAAAACTATTAAAATCAAAGATGAACAAAATAGAAATGTAGAATTAATCATAGGAGGATTATTATTAACTATTTTTTCTTTATTTTTATCTTATTTTCTAAAAGAAAGTTATTTAAAATATCTAAATAAAAAACTTGAAAAAAATAATCAAATAGTCCAAAAGAATAACTAAATTAATTAAAATAATTTATAAAAATTTTAATATTACAAAGTATTAAGAAAATATTTTTGACTTATATTAAAAATAAAAATATACTTCTCCGTCCCAAATAAAAATGAATATAACTTTTTCAATGTGTCAGATAGTTCAACAAAATATTATCTGGGACGGAGTTGTAAATATTTACCCAAAAAAGATCTGGTCTGAGATATTATTTTAACTCTTTAGATTTTTAAAAGAATATATCAACACAATTTTTAAAAAATATATGTATTTAATTCATAAAAAAGTATTTAAATAAATATTTATTTAACAATAATTATAATATTTTTAGCAAAATTCTAAAAAATTAAAAAAAATTTATTTCTTTAGAAAAAATTGAATCAAAAAATAAATTTTCTAAAAATAATAAAAATGTTTTTTCAAGTTATAATTATTTTTTTATTTTTTGTTTTGCCTACTTTTACAGTTTTATATTTAACCCCAACAGATCAATTTACTTGTTCATATGGATATAATTGTCCAACTCGTAAATATCCATCACGTGAGATTGAATATTCATGGTGTGATACTTGTAATAATCTTATTCCTTCAAATATAACAGTTGTTGGTATTCAATATAACAATATTACTATGGGAAAATATACACTACCAAAAACTAATAGTTATGAAATAATAACTTGTAAAATACAAAAAATGGAAAATGAAAAATTTGAAATTAATGAAATTTTTAGTGGTTTTTATGATATTGAACAAAACTATAAATGTATTAGTAAAAAAAAATCAGATGAAATTATTAAAGCAAAAGATGTTCAAAATAGACGAAAAAATTTATTTGGTATTTGTGTTTTATTAAATGCATTTTCTTTTGTTTCTTTTATTATTTTTTTGAATTACTGAAAAGAACTGTACTACTCCGTTTCATATCGTGGGACTAATCGGTAATTCATTTTTCAGATTTATTCATATAAAATTATGTCGCCTACTTTTATATAAAAATTTAATGTTCACAGAGGCGCATAGGGGAAAAAACACACCAATATACTACCATTTTCTTGGCTTCCTTATTTTTTTATATATTTTTATATAAAAAACTTTGAAAATTTATTTATTACTATTCAGGTTTTGAGAAAATTATTATTTCAATATGTAAATATAACTATACGTGTTTAAAAGACATACTACTCCGTTTCAGATCAATTGGTAATTCATTTTTAGACACTCATTTATTCATATAAAAATTTTATTATTCAGTAATTTTATGTATTAATATTTAAGCTTACATTTAATACTTATACGTATTCATCCATATAAATATATATGTGCGCCCTAGTGTGCACACGGGAACCTAATGGTTCCTTATTTTTTGAATCACCGATTTATTTGAAACGGAGTAGTATAAAATATTACTTAAGGAACGTACTTAAAAATTTATATGGTTTAAAAAGTGAAGAAAAAGATCTGGAAACAGACTATATGAACTAGAGTAGTACTTATTTTTTCTTCGAATTTTCTTTGTCATAAGGTCGTTGGAATAGTATTTAGTTAACTAAAGTATTTTTTTACTGCTCCGTTTCAGAAAAATAAGGAACCCAAAAAAATGGTGGCATATTGGTGGGACTGTTACCATGTGCACTGAGCCGCACATTAAATTTTTATATTAATAAATAAGTACTACTCCGTTTCAGATAAATTGGTAATTCAAAAAATAAGGAACCATTTGGTTCCCGTGTGCACCAGGGCGCACATAAATATTTATATGTGTAAATTAGTATAAATATTTAATAACAACTTAAATAACAATATATAAAATTAGTTAATTAAAATAATTTTATATGTATATTTGTGTGATCTAAAAATGAATCACCGATTGATTTGAAACGGATTAGTACATTTATTAAATTAAACTTGTAAAATAATATATAAAAATATAATCTAGAAATATTTTTATATGCCAGATGTAAAAATAAATTACCGAAGGAACCTGAAGGTTCCCGCGAACCGAATGGCTCCATTTTCTTGGTTCGTCATTAATCTGAAACGAAGTAGTAAATATTTTTATATTTTAGATCTAATAATGAATAACGGATTAGTCTGTGACGGAGTAGTATTAAAAAAACTTATATACAATTAATTTTTTCAAACCATTCTTCATTCTCGAATTCTTCTCGGTTTCTTGCAAAAGAAATATATCCATATATTTTTCTATTATCCAAATATTGTTTAATTCCTTCTTTTCTACAAACATCTGAAAATATAACATATTCATATCTTTCAGATAAATCATCATAATTAATTAAATTTAAATATTCTTTTCTAATAAAATATCCGCAATGTACAACAGGTACATCTATTAATCCTTGAATTACACTATTAAAAATAAAATAATATAATAAACATTTTTTATAATACCCATTATTATTAATACATGCATGATAATTTGAATAATTTGAATATTCTTTATTTTTTGAATCACATTTTAGAAATGGTGCAACTATTGGACAATTTGATTTATACATTTCTGAAATAGTTTCAGGAAAAATAAAATTATCACAATCTAAAACAAAATAATGACTATTTTTTTGTAAAGACCATTTAATAGAATCATTTCTTATTTTTCCTAAAACTTTAAATCTAATTTTATTCCATTCATGTTCTTGATATTCCTCTACTTTCTCAGATACATCAGAATAATCTTCAAAAATTTCATTATATCTATGTTTATTTAATAATACCCAATCCTTCAGTATTTTTATAGTACCATCCGTGTTATTATTACTTCTTATATATAAATTTGTCTTTTCTTTAGGCCAAGTTTGTGATTCTAAACATTTTAAAAAATTTGGAAGAAAAATTTCTTTATTTTTTGCTAGAATTGCTATAGTAATTATATCAGTATTTTTTTCTTGAATATTTTTTGAAATATCTAAAAATTTATTTTTATCTATAAGATTAATTGTTTTAATTTTTAATTCCAAACCTTTTTGATAATAATAATTACATTCATCATATTTTTTTAATTGATAACATGTATCAATAATTAAATTATAAACATGATTATAAATATTAAAATTAACAAATAAAGATTTTGGTTCTTTTAAAGATATTGTTTTTTTAAGAAAAGCGTATTTAGTATTTAAATCTTCTAGTAATAAAGAAATTTGAAATAAAGGTTCAGCTCTTGTAGGTAATTGATTAAAAGCATTTAAATAATATTCTATTTTTTCATGATTATCTTTAGATATTTTAGCTAAAAGATAATATGAATAATAAACTTCTTCTTCTCCATGTATTTTTTTTAAAGAAATTCTATCTTTTAAAGTATATTTAGCTAAAGTATATTCTTCAATTAAAAAATAAGTTCTAGCTAAATTAAAAATATCTGTGCGTGTTTTTTCTTTTTTTTCATTGAGTTTTTTAATATCTAATTTCCATCTTTCTTTAGATTTATCTGTACCTTTTTCTGTAGGATTCCAATAAAAATAAATATCTTCTGGAACAAAATCTTTTAATTTTTTTGGTGCAATTATATTTTCATGAACAATATTTTCAAATTTAGCATTAGCAGAAGTTTTAAAAAGTCTAAGATTATAATTTTTAATTTTATTTGTTAAAATTTTAATAAAAAAAAATTCTTTAGAAGAAGTTAATTGTTTTTCACAAAATTCTAAAAGTCCTTTTAAATTATGAATATACCATTCAGCATCTAAAAATAAAATATAATCAGATTTAAAATGCTCTTTAGCTAATTCTATACATCTATTTCTGGATGAAGAAAAATCTATAAACTCTTCTTGTAAAACTATTCCGTTAAGATTAAATTCTTGATAAATATTTTTAATTGTATTGACAGTATTATCAGTGGATCCCGTATCAAGAATAAAAAAATCTTTAACATTTTCAAGGATAAACGGCATTAAGGTTTGTCGAATATTTTCTTGTTCATTCTTAACAATTAAAATTGGAAGCATTTATAAGAATTAAAAAGTTCTTAATCAATTTATTGAAAAATATAAAATACCATAAAAAGGTAATACTCTGTTTCAGATGAACCTGAAGGTTCTCTGTAATTCAAAAAATAAATATTTATATGAGTATGAATATTTAATGATAACTTAAATAAAAATATACTACTCCGTCCCAGATTAATTTATCCAACTTAAAAAATTTATATATATTTTTATATGACTTTAAACAAAAATGTTCTTTTTTATCTGGGACGGAGAAGTATAAAATTAGCAATGAATTTTATATTACAGATATAAAAATGAATCAGCGATTTATCTGAAAAGGAGTAGTATAAAATAAAAAATATTTAGTTATTAAAATATATTTCTTCTAGATTTCTATAAAGTATATAAACATAAAATTTAATGAAGGATTTATATATAGTTAAGGTAGATACAATAAAAATCTTAAAATATTTAGATATAAATAGTGAAGAAAAAAGATGTGATAATTTCAAAGATTGAGCAATAAAAAAATTTAAAATTAAAAAGTTATGATATAGAAGAAGATAACATTTCATATTATTTAGTACTAGTCCAGTTCAGATAATATGTCAGGCCAGATCTTTTTCTTCACTTTTTTAACCATATAAATTTTTAATTAAAAAGCTTATCCTTAAGTAATATTTTATATGTCTTTTAAACAAGTCTACTTATATTTAAATATAAATAAAATTTTTCTCAAAACCCAATTGCTCCGACTATATGAACTGGACTAGTACTACGTTTTATATGGTGATAATAATTGATGATTCATTTTTCAGATTTATTAGAATAAAATTTACAATTAATTTTATATATTGTTATTTAAGTTCTTATTAAATATTTATATGAGTATAAATATTTTTTTTGAATTACAGAGAACCTAAAGGTTCATCTGATTTATCTGAAACGGAGTAGTACATTTTTTATAAACTGTTTAGATTAAATATATATTTTTTCTAGATTAAATATTTTTTTCTAGATTTTTAGTGAAATATATTTCTTCTAGATTTTTTACAAAGTGTTTAGAATTTTTAGTGAAATATATTTTTTCTAGATTTTTTACAAAGCGTTTAAAATTTTTAATGAAATATATTTCTCTAGATTTTTTACAAAGTATTTAGAATTTTTAGTGAAATGTATTTCTTCCAGATTTTTTACAAAGTGTTTAGAATTTTTTAATGAAATATATTTCTCTAGATTTTTTATAAAGTGTTTAGAATTTTTTAATGAAATACATTTCTCTAGATTTTTTACAAAGCGTTTAAAATTTTTAATGAAATACATTTCTCTAGATTTTTTACAAAGCGTTTAAAATTTTTAATGAAATATATTTCTCTAGATTTTTTACAAAGTGTTTAGAATTTTTAATGAAATATATTTCTCTAGATTTTTACAAAGCGTTTAAAATTTTTAATGAAATATATTTCTCTAGATTTTTTTATAAAGTCTTTAGAATTTTTTAGTGAAATATATTTCTTCCAGATTTTTTACAAAGTGTTTAGAATTTTTAATGAAATATATTTTTTCTAGATTTTTTACAAAGCGTTTAAAATTTTTAATGAAATATATTTCTCTAGATTTTTTATAAAGTCTTTAGATTTTTTTAATGAAATATATTTCTCTAGATTTTTTACAAAGTGTTTAGAATTTTTTAATGAAATATATTTTTTCTAGATTTTTTTACAAAGTTTTTCTCCGTTTCAAATAAATCATTAATTCATTTTTTTTATCACTTATTTATTAAAACTAAAATTAAAATAATTTTAGTTTTAATAGTTACTACTCCGTTTCATGTTCCTTCGGTAATTCATTTTTACTTCACTTAATTATTCATATAAAATTTTTATTATTCAGTAATTTTATGTATTATTATTTAAGCTTATATTTAATAATTGGACTTATTCTTCCATATAAATATATATGTGCGGCCTGGTGCACACGGGAACCATATGGTGGGACTGTTCCTTATTTTTTGAATCACAGAGAGCCTGAAGGTTCTCCTGATTTATTTGAAACGTAGTAGTATTATATCAATTTATTCATATAAATATATATTTTTTGAATCACATATTTATCTGAAACGGAATAGTGTTTAGAAATCCTTTTACTTTTTATTGAAAAATTTTTTTTTAAAGTGTTTAGAATTTAAATTAATTTTTAAAAAATATTTATTTAAATTTTTTTACATTCATATATCATTTTTTCAACTAAATTTTCTGAAACATAAATAGTATCATTTTTTAATAATATTTTTTCTTCTTGAGTTAAATCTATATTTTTATCTATTAAAGATTCTAAATTTTCTCCAATTTCTAAAATTATAGAATCAAAGGATTTTAATTCCTTTAATTTTTTAAATAAAAATTTAAAAGAAAAAATTTTTTGATTCTGTAATGATGTTGTAACACCACCAAAAAGAAAAATATCTTCTATATTTAAATTTTTAATCATAAAATCTATCTTAGAAATTGACTCTTCAATAATACATTTAACAAAATAATCTGAAAATTCGTAAAATCTTACTCTATGTAATAATTTTAGCAAAATCATACATATTATTTTCTATAAGAATAATAATTTCGTTATTTAAATTCATTCCTTTATTATTTCTAAAAATACTACTTTCTACAAGATAATTTAAAATATCTTCTTTATAAAATTCAATACTTGCTAAAATTAATTTTTTGACTATTTCATACATAGGTGTTTCTTCATCGTAAAATCTTAATCCTAAAATATACTCAATTTCAAATATTGTTAATTTATCAAGTGTGTTTTTAAAATATTCAATATTCCCTTTTTCTGCAGATTCTAATAAAAAATTATATATTTTTTTTTGTGAAATATAATATTTTCTATATCATTTTCCATAAAATTTTTAATTTCTTCAAATGAATACATTTTATATTAAAGATATTTTTTCTTATTTAAAATTTGAAAAAATTAAAAATAACTCTAAGTTTATTTATTTAAAAATTTAGAAGAGTATATAAAACTATAGTCCCACTTTTTTAAGAAATATATTCTTTTATAAAAATTCTATAATAAATATATTAAGTTATAAAAATTTAAAAATGCTCTTACAGTTTATAAAAATAGGCTTAAAAGTATTCTCCCTTTATAAGAAATATATTTTCTTATAAAAATTTAAGCGCACTTAAAACCGCATTTATGTATATTATTTAATTAAATTTTTCATTTTAAATTTTTAAGTGACATTTTATATGTAGAAAATGTTTGTTGATTACTTAATCAAGAAAGATATTTTTTTGAATTTTTTACACTTATTTTTTAACTTAATTTTTTTGAATTTTTTAAAACTCTTTTTTATTTTTTTTGAAAAATTATTAAACTAAAATAATTCATATTAAATATTTTAAAACTTATTATACATATATAAAATAAATTTTAATCACTCAAATGTCAAAAACAAAAAAATTTTTTTATTATTTCAGTGAGAATAAGTTACAGTTTTTAATTAACTCAAATTATACTCAAAAAATATTTTAGTGAAGATCAGTGAAGACTAAAAGTTCTTATTGTAATTTTGAAAATTTGTTTTTTAAAAAATATTTCAGTGAGAGTAAGTTACAGTTTTATTTTTTAACTAAATTTACACTAAAAATATTATTCAGTTGAGATGAGTGAGGACAAAAAGTTCCTATTGTAATTTCATTTTTCTCCCAAAAATAAATTTTGCATAAGAACAAAAAAATCCTTGAATTTTTAGATAAATATTTAAGTTGTTAACACTCAAAAAATAAATGTTCTTATTGTAATTTTATTTTTTGAAATTTTTAAATAAATTTTAGTGAGAGTAAGTTATAACTTTTTTCCTTCACTAAAATTATACTCAAAATAATTTTCAGGGAAGATGAGTGAAGTCAAAAAGTTCTTATTGTAATTTTAAAAAATAAATTTTTAATTTTTTTTATTGAGAGTAAGTTAGAGTTTATTTTCTTAACTAAAAACATACTCAAAAAATAATTATGTGAAGATGAGTGAGGTCAGAAAGTTCTTATTGTAATTTCGTTTTCTTTCCAATTTTCGTTTTTGCATAAGAACAAAAAAATCCTTGAACTTTCGTGATAAATATTTGAGTGATGACCACTCAAAAAATAAAAGTTCTTATTGTAATTTTATTTTTTATAAATTTAAGGGAGAGTAAGTTATAACTTTTTATTATGACTTAAATAACCCTAAATTTTATATTCTCCTAAAAATAATTATAAACACAATAATTTATAAGACAACTTGATTTTTTACAATTAAATATATACTACTCCGTCCCAGATTAATTTATCCAACTTGAAAATTTTATATGTATATTTATATTAATTTTAAAAAAAATGTTCTTTTTTATTTGGGACGGAGAAGTAATATATTCTGAGAAAATATTTATCTTAAAGTCTGAATATATTATATATAAATTCCTCCTCCGTTTCATATAGTGGGAATAATGGGTTATTCGCAAAATAAGTACTAGTCAATTTCAGATCAATCTGGACTTCAGAAAATAAACATTTGTATGAATAAATAATTTTACGTATTAAATTTAAACTTAAATATTAATATATAAAATTAATACATAATAATTTTTTTATATGAATAAATCAGAGATAGAAAAATGAAGTTCAAAGGATTACGGGTCTTCCTAACCTTCAGGTTCTCCAGATTGATCTGAAATGCAATAGTATAAATTTTATAACTGTTGTTTAAAAATATTTGATTTTTTAATTTTTTTTAATCTATATAAAAATGATTGAAACGGAGGATATTACTGAACTTAGAAAATTATTATTTTTGTCGAACTTAAAAAATAAAAAACTTGAAGAAGAAAAAAATGAAATAGTAGGTGAAAAAAATAAAATAGTAGAAGAAAAAAATAAAATAGAACAAGAAAAAAATAAAGTAGTAGAAGAAAAAAAACAAATGGAAATTAAATTTGACAAAATAGAAAAAATAAGAACTGAAAATAAAATATCATTATCAGTCATTTTAGACGGACTTCCAGAATTCACATTTATGAAATTTAATAGAAGTGAAACAGCTGCAAAAACAGGTACTACTAAACCTCATACAAGTAAACATACAAAAATCAATGAAAAAAAGACTTTTGAAATTACCCCAGTAAATATTAAAAAATTAAAATTAGATATGGAAAGAATTAATTTAAAATTTTCTACATTTCTTGATAATACAATAGATTTTCCAAACAGACAAATTGATTATTCTTCAGAAAACTCAATTCAAAATTTTGTTATGAAATATATAACAGATATTTTTGAAATTTTAGAAATTAATGATAAGGTTAAATATTACGATACAACATCTATAATAACAGCTATTAATAAAGAAGAAATAAAAAAATTAAATTATCCGGATGTCACAATTCTTAGAACAAAGAGAAATAAACCTATAATGGCTATTGAAATTAAAATGCCTCATATAGATATACACGGAAAAAATATTTTAGATGATGAAAATGTTGTGGGACAAATCTACGATTATATGCTTGGTGTTAGATCATTTTATAATCAAGAAAATGTATATGGCATACTTACAAGTTTAGACAAATGGAAGATATTATCTTTACCTAAAGAAAAAGAAATTAATTTAGAAGAGAGAATTGTTTATGAAAGTAAAATATTTGATTTTTCAGATCCAGATTTAGCTAAAGTTTTAATGACAATTATAAATAACTCTTTGAACTCGATTTATCATGAAGTTAAAATTTTTGATGAAAAAAGAAATTATATAGAATATTCATCAAAAGGTTGTAGATGGAAAAGAATGAATAAAAAAAAACTTAATGTTTTAGAAGATAAAATAAATCTTGACATCTATAAAAATTGTAAAAAAATAACATATACAATTTATAAATTTTTTCAAACAGGAAGAACAAATCAAACAAGTTTAATTATAAATAATTGTGGTTCAATTGGAGTATTAAAGCAATTTTTTGGTATTCAATATGATGATAAAAAAAAGAAAACAGAAGAATTTAAAACTTTTGAATTTGAAGCATCAATGTGGAAAAAAATTTATAATATTGATGCTGATATAAAATTAATAAATAACAAACCAACTTTTATAACTCCTTTAATATTTACATTAGAACAAAAATTCGATAAAGATATAGGCATTTATAAGGTATTTTTTAGAACAGATTTAATGAAAATATTTACTTATGAAGGTGCTATAGCAGGCGAATTACTTATTTCCCTAAGAAGTATTCAATCAAAAATCAAAAGATATTCACAAGACGCAAATATTAAGAAATGTGCAAAATACGCAATAAAAAATCTTGCTAAAAAAAATTATGTTCATAATGATCTAAAATGGGAACATATAGGTTTATATCCTATTTTAGTTAATGGGATTATAGATAAATTTGAACCTATTTTGATAGATTTGGAATCTCTTGAAGAAAAAGAAAAAAAAGAAGCAAAAAAAGATATGAAAAAACAACTAAAAATTATGTCTGATAACTGTATTTTTATTAATAATGATGATAATTTATAAGTTAACTTAAAATTTGTAAAAAAAAATTTTTTCTATAAATTTCAACTATTAAACTGTATATAATAAAATATAATAATTAATAATATGATGAACCTTCCGGATCCATATAAAAATATATGAATCCAAAGAAAAATATTTGCATCAATTAGCTTTTTTAAGAAATTATATACTAGTCCATTTCAAATCCACAGGAACCTTTAGGTTCTATAAATTTTGACTTTATTTTTATATATTATTTTATACGTATAGATTTATTTTTCAGACTTATTCATTCATACAAAAAATTATTTTATGAAGTCCAGATTTATCTGAAATGGACTAGTATTTAATAAAAATGAAAATATTATTTAATTTTTTTATAATTAAAATGCTAACTATAATAGAATGTCCAGACAATAATAAAAGAAGAAAAATTCATCAATATTTAGATAATAAAATACCTAAAGTAAGTCTTTTTTGCAAAAAATTCAAGACATCTAATTTGTATGTTAAAACATTTTATTTAAGTCATACAAATGGTAAAACATATAATTATAATTATGATGATTTTTTTACAAGGTTGGATAATAATTATTTTTCTGATAAAAATGAAGCTCTTAAAGATGCTATGTTAATATCTGGACATAATATTATTGCTCATGGAGATTATTTAAAAAATTACGTTAAACCAAAGCATGCAATTTTATCTAATGTTTCTGAAGATGAATATAATGAAATCATAAAAGAATTAAATATTTATACAATTCCAGAACCAAATAAACCTTTAAACAAACGTGATCTTAGTTATTATATAGTTATTGAATTAGAAAAAAAGTATGGAAAAGAAATTAAACAACCTATTTATTATCCGGGTTTGGGATATCCTAAAGTAATAGAAAAAGGTGAGTTTAGCAAAAATGAAAATGTGAAAGTATACTGGTAGTGGTCCAGTTCACGAGGAGCCTAATGGATAAATATTAAATCGCTGATTCAAAAAATATATAAGTATTAAAAAATTGATCAATCAACGATTAGTCCCACGGAGCCTTCAGGTTCTCCCACAATATGAAATAGAGTACTAGAAAATTTAGAAGAGTAAAAATTCAAAAAACTTAATTAAAATTTTTAAGTATAAGTTTATATAGATAAATTTTTTTTCGATTACTTAATCAAGAAAGTAATTTTTTTGATTTTTTCACACTTATTTTTTAACTTAAATTTTTTAGAATTTTAAAAAACTTTTTTTATTTTTTTTTGAAAAATTGTTACAACTCCGTCCCAGATAAAAAAGAACATTTTTTTATAAACTCATATAAAAATATATATAAACTTTTTAAGTTGGATAAATTAATCTGGGACGGAGTTGTACACCTAAAAAATTTTTACTTGTCAACTTAAATTTTATATATAATTGTATATAAAATATTTTTTTGAAAACCTGACACATTAATAGTGGGCTATCCAAATGCATCATCCTGAACTGGCCCAGTACTGAATATATTAATTATTTAAATTACAACAAATTTTTTAATTGTATAATTCAATATCTTGTTATCTTTAAAATATTCAAATAATCCTTTCAAATGTCCATTTCCAACAAATATTGTACTTTTTTCATTATTTACAATACTTTTTTGTATTTTTGGAATCCAAGCTGTATTTCTTTTATTAAGAAATATTTTTTCAAATTGTTTCCAAATGATAATACTATTAAATTTTTGTTAATATTAAATATTCAAAATTGCTTACTTCTTGCTCAAATATCTTGCTCAAATATAATATAACAAATAAATTTTAAAGTTTCAATAAAAATATTTGAATTTTTTTGAGGTAAAATATTAAAATCACCAATTAATTGTCTCAATTCATTTCTACATCCATCTAGAGCGAATGAATTTTTATTGTCATTTGTAAATTTATATTGTACTACTCCGTTTCATATTAGTGTGGGACAGGGACTAATCGGTGATTCAAAAAATAAGGAACAGTCCCACCATTTGGTTCCCGTGTGCACCAGGCCGCACATATATATTTATATGGATGAATTGACGTAATAAGTATTAAATATAAGCTTAAATAATAATACATAAAATTACTGAATTAAAAGTAGGCGACCTAATTTTATATGAATAAATGAGTGTTCTAAAAATAAATTACCGATTGATCTGAAACGGAGTAGTATAATTTTTATCAAGTAAAAAAATAGATGATAAATATCTTGATTCATAAAATTTTATTAAACTATTAAAATTATAAAGATTTTTAAAAAAACTTAAATTAACAATAGATTTCGCAAATTGTTTATTATCATACAAAGGAGCATTTATTTCTGTATAACAAGTATTAGTATTATCAATATATTCTAATATTTCTGGATAAATAGAATTATATGAATTTACATGAACAGTACCTAGAAAAATAGTGTTATTAATTCTATAAACATGATACTGAACTTTATGACCATAAATATTAATATATACTGAAACTAATACTTTATATAAAATAATAGAACAGAAAGAATAATCAACAAATTTTTCTACGATATTATAGTAATTCATTTTTTTTACACTTATAATTTTTTGTTGAAATTCGTTTTTTTTTAAATTTATTCAGTAAATATTTTTTATTTTATTTAAATATTTTCTCTAAATTTATATTATTAATAAAAAACATTAACAATTTTTCCTCAATTGACAATTTATTTTGATTATAATTTATATTATAATCTTTAGTTTTTAATTTATATAAAAATATAATTTTATATACCACCAGAAATTGTTCATCATTTTTTATTTTTAAATGACACAAATTTTTTAATAATTCTTGATGTTCAAATAGATTTTTATCTAAGGAATCAAACACTTCTTGACTGTTCTTTTCATAATATTCGATAAAAGTTTCAGGATATTTATTAATATGAAAATAATTTAACGTTTCAAAAATTTCTTTGAAATCCATAAAATTATTTATTTCATCATTTAATTCTGGAACTTCATCAGAATTTAAATTTAAATTTTTATAGAATTCTGAGTCTTTTAAAAAATCAGGTATTTCTGAAATTTTTATTTCCATTTTATTAAAAATAAATTTTTTTTTTATAAATTCAATTAATCTCTAAAAATATTATTATTATATTTTTTATAGTAATATCTTCTCAAATTATATAATAAAATGCAAAGACACTTTTTTTTTAAGAATAATATTATTCTAGAAGAATTATAAAAGTATAAAAGAATATATTTTCTTTTAAACAAAATAGAGAATTATAATAATATTCTAGATAACCTAAAATATATATTAATCATTTTTATATTCTCTTAATATAATTATTTTGTTCATACTTACCGAAGTTTTTTTACTATTGATAGTTTTTGTTGTAATTGCTTGTATTTCCTTTAATTTGTAGGGTTCTGTTATTTTTATATCTTCCAAAGAATTATAAATTGTAATAATTGGTGAAAGATTAATATTTTCATAAAGGTATAATTTATAAACAGTTGTTTCAGACATTTGAGATATTTTTATATTTTAATTAATTTTTTTTTAATTTCATTTTTTTTTAAGCAACGAAAATAATTCTCTTCTAGAATCTTTAATTATTTTTGTTTCTTGAAAATAATTTTTTTTATTAGAGGCAATTTTCCTGAGTTTACACAAACTGTTTTTGGTTTTTCATGGTTATAAACACACAAAGATGTTTTATTATATTTATATCCCCAACACTTATCTTGGAAAAAATCATTCCCAGATTTTGCGAGAAAAATAGTACTTCTGATATTTCTTTGATATCTTTCTTCTTCTTCTTTAAACATTTTATTAAAAAAATTGAATTTGGAATGATCACAATTTTCATATCTATCAGGAACATAATCCTCATATTTTGGTGAAAAATCACAGGTATATGTTGATTGTTTAACTAAATAATCATAAGCTTCATTAATTTTTTTAAATTTTTCAACAGATTCAGAAGAATTATAATTTTTATCGGGATGGTACTTTAAAGCACATTTTAAATAAGCCTTTCTAATTTCAGAAACATCTGAGGTTGGTAGAATTTCTAGTTCATTATACATTTGAGCTTGGTAGTCCATTTTTAAGAATAAATAAAATTTATATGATTTATTTTTTTTTAAAGTGTAGAATTATTTTAATTTTAATTTTAATTTTTTTTAAAGATAATAAAAAAAATATATAATTAAATATTTTTAGTTTCATTTAAACCAGAATTACATATTTTTAGTTTCATTTTCAGAAATATATTCCTTTATAAATTTTTATTTTCATTTTCAGAAATATATTCCTTTATAAATTTTTATTTTTATTTGCAGAAATATATTTTTCGACACATGTAGCTCTAATGAAAAATATTAAAAAAAATAATATAAGCAAAAAATTTTGGATATTATCGCATTCATTTAACTGATAAAATTTTATTAGTTAAATTTGTAAAAAAAATTTTTTTCCCCAATAATTATTTATCATAACCAAAAAGTAAAAAATCTTTTTCATATATCTTATATATTTTTTCTTTTAAATAAGCATTTAAGTTAAAAATATGTTCTGATTTATTTAAATGTTCTAAATTTTCAAACACAAAATCTATTTTAATAAGATCATTTTTTAAATTTTCAAATTTACATATTTTAGTTAAAATTTCATCTCCTTCACACACAAATACATACTGAGGAACAAAATGTATAATAAGAAAAATATATTCTTCTAAATTATTTATAAAATCTTCAAAAGACATACTAAGAATTATTTCTTGATAGCTTAAATCTAAATTAGTTTTGTTTCCACCATGATATAAATAATTATATGCACTTAAAAATCTATCATACGGATTTCTAACAATACAAAAAGAATTTTCATCTTTAATTATTGAATTATTAATGAAAATTTTATTATCAATTAATTTAGGATAATGTCCAATTATTTTATAATTAGGATTATTTGAGATAAGCTCTAATACAGATGTACCTGCAGTTTTTGGAATGTGTACAAAAATTATTGTCATTTTAATAATTAAAAAAATATTCTTAAGAAAAATATAATTTTAAATAAAAATAATCAATGTATTTTTTAGATAAACTGTAAACTTATATAGTATAATGTAGGCCAATATTCCTCTAGATAAAACTAAAAATTTACAACGAAATATATCTCTCTAGATAAAACTAAAAAAATTTAATGAAATATATTTCTCTAGATAAAACTAAAAATTTACAACGAAATATATTCCTCTAGATAAAACTAAAAAAATTTAATGAAATATATCTCTCTAGATAAAACTAAAAAAATTTAATGAAATATATATCTCTAGATAAAACTAAAAAATTTAATAAAATATATTTCTCTAGATAAAACTAAAAATTTACAACGAAATATATTTCTCTAGATAAAACTAAAAAAATTTAATGAAATATATTTTTCTAGATAAAACTAAAAAAATTTAATGAAAAATATTTATCTAGATAAAACTAAAAAAATTTAATGAAATATATTCCTCTAGATAAAACTAAAAAAATTTAATGAAATATATTCCTCTAGATAAAACTAAAAAAATTTATAATGAAATATATTTCTCTAGATAAAACTAAAAAAATTTAATGAAAAATATTTCTCTAGATAAAACTAAGAATTTATAATGAAATATATCTCTCTAGATAAAACTAAAAATTTAATGAAATATATCTCTCTAGATAAAACTAAAAATTTAATGAAATATATCTCTCTAGATAAAACTAAAAATTTATAATGAAATATATTTCTCTAGATAAAACTAAGAATTTATAATGAAATATATTTATCTAGATAAAACTAAAAAAATTTAATGAAATATATTTCTCTAGATAAAACTAAAAATTTATAATGAAATATATGTCTCTAGATAAAAATAAAAAATTTAATGAAAAATATTTCTCTAGATAAAACTAAAAAAATTTAATGAAATATATCTCTCTAGATAAAAGTAAGAATTTATAATGAAATATATTTCTCTAGATAAAACTAAAAATTTATAATGAAATATATTTCTGTAGATAAAACTAAGAATTTATAATGAAATATATCTCTCTAGATAAAAGTAAGAATTTATAATGAAATATATTTCTCTAGATAAAACTAAAAATTTATAATGAAATATATCTCTCTAGATAAAACTAAAAATTTATAATGAAATATATTTCTCTAGATAAAATTCAATGAAATATATCTCTCTAGATAAAACTAATGAAATGTATTTTTTTGATAAACTTTAGCCTCAAAAAATTACATTCATGTCACATTATTTAATAATACATTCTATTAACATAAAACATTTCAGATTGTGCTTGTGCTTTAGTTTGTAAAATATTTTTTTCATTTTCTATTCTTATGTCATCTAAATCTTTTTTATGTTTTATATTTATTTCTTCAAGTTTTTTTCTAAGATTTCTTTTTTCTTGATATTTTTTAAGTTCTTTTTCTTTCTGTTCTTTAAATTCTTGCTTTTTTTTAGCTTCTTTTTCCATTTCAGACAATCTAATAAAAAAATCTTCTTTTTTTTCTTTAATTTTTTCCATAAAATATTCTTTATTATTAGATTTATATTCATCCAAATTTTTATCATTAATTTTAATTATTTCAAAACTAAAATCCATATATTTGTTTATAATTGTAATTTTAAAAAAAAGTGTAAGTTTTATTTCTTTGTAGTTTATTAAAAAATGTTTAATAAGATCTGAATTTCTAGTAATATTTAAATCAATATATTTATCTGGAATATTGGTATGATGAATTTTTCCATCAAAAAGCTTCTCAAAATTTTCAGGAACTTCTTCATTATCCTTCTGGATTAATATATTATTTTTAGCAAATCTTAAACAATCCAAAATGTCTTCATGGATATTTTTAATTCTTATTACCATTGTAGAAATATTAGAAATTGTTGAAAAAGATTCTTCAGTGTGTAAATTTTTATAATATATATTTTTTGAATCATCATCAATACACATCTTATAAAGATTATCTGTTGTTTGAAAAAGAATATCTACATCTTTAAAAAGTATATTTAATGTATAATTTTTATCTAATTTTTTGTGTGATAAAGTTTTACAAGTTTTATTTTTACTCATACGAAAATATTTTGTATTATAATAAGTTGAATTATTGTTTCCCATTTTGTTTTCATTATTTTTTTAAATTTTTTTCATTTTTTTTAGGAACTCTTTTTTTCTATTTATGTTTCCAAAGTATTAGAAATATCTATAGAAAAAAGGTTATTGTCAATTAAATATTACAATAAATTAAATGTTAATCCTTATGTTTATCCTTTATATTTTTGAACTAAATAAATAGTTATTGTAGATAAAATAACTCTAAGTTTTGAATTTGAAAAAGAAGCGGAATTCGAAATGAATGAAATTCTAAATTTAAAAAAATCAATACTGGTCCAGTTCAGGAGGATTTTGGTGATCCCTGTGAAATTGAGTTTTCAAAAAATAATTTTTTATATACAATTATAAGTTATAAATAAATAAACTGTACTACTCCGTTTCAGATCAATCGGTAATTCATTTTAAATTCACTCAAATTATTCATATAAAATAATTTTAATTAACTAATTTTATATATTAACTTATAAGTAAGGATTTAATATATTAACTTAAATATTTATATAAATATTTATTTTTTGAATCACCGATTTATTTGAAACGGAGTAGTATATAATTTATAACTTAAAGATAAGGATTTTATATAAAATTTTATATTTTAATACAAGTGAAGAAAAATATCTGTCTTGACATATTATTTGAACTGGACCACTAGATGAATATATAAAAAATTATGGAAAATAACTTTTTATAATAGTACAATAGATAACTTAAAAAATATTTTTTTTACCTTCTTAAATAAAATTGAAAAAATATACTACTCCGTTTCAAATAAATCGGTGATTCAAAAAATAAATTTTTATATGAATAAATTGACGTAATGAGTATTAAATGTATACTTATACATTAATATATAAAATTACTGAATTAAAATAATATTATATGAATAAATGAGTGATCTAAAAATGAATTACCGATTGATCTGAAACGGAGTAGTATTTATTTTTTATAAATAAAATGCAGTGTTTTGAAATTACAAAAAAAGGTGACAGGTGTAAAAATACAGTTTTAAATGAATGTGGATTTTGTACAAGACATTATAATATTAGAAAAAAAGAAGGAAGACTTGAAAAATTTTGTGATAAATCTGAAAAACAATCGTTCATCATTTTATTAACTGATGAAGAGATTTTAGAAAAATATGATATTAAAAAATTTCTCCAAAAAGATAAATATATTTTTGGAAAATATAAATTTAATAAAGATGATGATATTTTTAATATTAAACAATTATCTACTAGTCCAGTTCAGATAAATTGGGCCAGATCTTTTTCTTCACTTTTTTAACCATATAAATTTTTAATTAAAAAGCTTATCCTTAAGTAATATTTTATATTTCTTTTAAACAGGTCTACTTATATTTACATATAAATAAATTTTTTCTCAAAACCCAATTTATTTGAACTGGACTAGTAGGATTTTAAAAATATCAGTTGGGCGATTTTTTATTAAAAAAAATGTTAGATCTGCTTATGAAAAAATAAATAAAAATGAAGAGATTAATTATTTATATAGTTATTTATTGAATAATTATGATTACTATCTGAAAAAATTTACAAAAAATGATGTTTTAAAAAATGAATCACTTTTTCTTTTTTACAATTTAAATATTTATAAAAATAAATATTGCGATCAATATACCATTAAAAATAATGATAAAAAAAATATTATTTTTTTAGGACCTATGTGTGATCCAAAACATTTATTCCTATCAAATAAAGAATTAGTATCAACATTATTATCTAATATTAAACAACTATGTGACATATTTAAAATATCTTTTGACGAATTTAAGAATCTTTCAAAAATCAAACAGGCTTTTGAAAAAATCGGAAAAACTGAAGAATTTAAAAATGATAAGTATGATTTTTTTAATCTTTGTTATTTTTTTATTTTATCGAACCACAATAAATATTTAATTTTTTTAAAATATGATAAAACTTATGAAAAATATCAAGAACCTAAAACTGAAAAAATTCTTTACAAAACTAAAAAAATTACTTACAAAAATAAAGAATATATTATGAATTCTTATAAAAATAATAAAAAAATTACATTTATTAAATGGATATATGATTCTTTTGATCTTCCTGAAAATTCAGAATTAAAAGATTTTAAAAAAGCTTATTATTCAAAAATGAAAAAAAATCATCCAGATAAAATTAATTCTCCAAAAAAAAAGAAAATTGGAGAAGATAATACAAAATTTTATAACGCATTGTATGATTTTGTTATAGAAAGTTTTGAGTAAAAAGTTGAAATTTTTTAATAATTTTTTGAAAAAAAAAAATGTTAAAATTAGAAGCAAGATTCAATAATGAACAAAGTATTCATGAATTATTAATTTCATATGGTAAATTATCTATAGGTTCTTTTGAGTTTGAAATTAACAAAGGGAATATATATCAAGAAATGATTGAAAAATGGAAGACTTATGATAAAAATACAGAATATTACTGTAATATTAATGCAGATCCTATTCTTCTTTTAAAAATTGAGAATGATGTTGGAATATTCTATCGAAATATAAGAGATGTAAGAGATATTTGTATTTGTAATAGTTCGGAAACTCCTTTTTCTTCACTCAATATTAAAATTCCTATTGAAGATGAAGAAAAGTTTATTCTGAACTTAGAAGAATTGTCAAATAATTACAAAAAAATTTTTTCAGGAATTATTAATAATTAATTAAAAAAAAAATATTTATCAGAAAAGTTTATAAGTAATTAAAAAAAAATATATTTATCAGAAAATCTTATAAATAATTTAGAAAAAAAATATTTATTAAAAGAGTTTATAAACTAATTAAAAAAAAATATATTTATTAGAAAAGTTTATAAGTAATTAAAAAAAAATATATTTATTAGAAAAGTTTATAAGTAATTAAAAAAAATATATTTATCAGAAAAGTTTATAAGTAATTTAGAAAAAAATATTTATTAAAAGAGTTTATAAACTAATTAAAAAAAAATATATTTATTAAAAGAGTTTATAAACTGTTTATAAACTAATTAAAAAAAAATATATTTATTAAAAGAGTTTATAAACTAATTAAAAAAAAATATATTTATTAAAAGAGTTTATAAATAGATATATTTATCAGAAAGGTTTATAAGTAATTTAGAAATAAATATATTTATCAGAAAAGTTTATAAGTAATTTATGAAAAAAAATATTTATTAGAAAACTTTATAAATTTATAAATAGATATAGAAAAGTTTATAAGTAATTAAAAAAAAAATTATCAGGAGAGTTATAAAAAAAAATATATTTATTAGAAAATTTTATAAGTAATTAAAAAAAAATTATCAGGAGAGTTATAAAAAAAATATATTTATCAGAAAAGTTTATAAGTAATTTAAAAAAAAATATATTTATCGGAAAAGTTTATGGGTAATTTAAAAAAAAATATATTTATTATTTTATGATATTTGTCTCAATTGTTTAATATCAAAAGGTAATTCTAAACCCAATTTTTCCATATAATAATATACAGAAGACAATAAAAAATTAGAAGATAGTCTGATACATGAATAACCGGCTATTTCGTTTTCACCTTGACTTACAATTTCAATCCTTCTTAAAATGGTTAACCCTTCTGAAGAACTTGTAGATTTAATTAATGTTATATCTCCATCTTTTTTTTTTGCTTTCATTAATTGTAAACTAGACAAAATATTTTTTAATTCAATTGGTATTTCTTGAAAAAAACTATTAAAATTATTTATAGAATTTGTGACATTAATATAAACATCACCTTGTTTATCTTCAGGATAAGTAGTATCTTCAATAGGTAATTCTTCAGTTTTAATTTTCCATCCTCTCATATAATAACCCATTTCTAAAATTTTATTGAAAAAAGTGTTAATATTTGTTTTGTTAGATTTATAAATTTTTTTTAAATTTTTAGTTTCTGGACTTAATGTATTTAAATCTTTTTCAATTTTTAAAATAAGATTATATAAATCTAAATATTGTGATTCAACTATTGTTTTTGGTGTTTTATAATTTTTAGTTTTTTTAGCATTTTCAAAATCATATTTATTTGGAGAAGGTGCTAAATGTTTAATTTTTTCTGAAGCAATATTTTTAAGTTTATTAATTGCGTGTGTAGATATTTGTTCATTATTATCAAAAGGATCATTAAAAGAATTAGTATTTTTAAAATAATCTATTAATTCTGAAATTTTATATAATTGAAATATTGAATCTTCAGCAATACCAAAACTTAAAATTAACTTTCTATCATGATCATCTCCAGTATCCATATCTATAGATGTAATTGAAGATTCTCGACTTTGCCTTTTTTGATTTTGTTTAATATCAGGATGTTCCCCTAAATAAAAAGTTCTTGTTGTTCTAGAAATTCTCATAACTTCCAAAGGACTTAAACCTTTTTCTAAATCTTCTTTATATCCCTCAGCTTCTGCAAAAATTCTAACACTATTATCATCATAAATAGAAGGAATTTTATCTGTCCATGTTTTTTTTATATCATACCAATCAGGATTTATTAAATATTTTTTTTTAAAATATTTATCAATTGGAATGTAAGGATTTTTAAAAGAGTTATTATTCGAATTTTTTTTCATTTCCATAAACTCTTGATATGGACTTGAACATTCGGTAAGATTTATATAAAACATTAAAGCTGCTAAAATAATACTTTCTTCATCTGAAGCAGGTTCAATTCTTGAAAATAATTTATCCATATTTGTTAAATCATTATAAGCCAAAACTAATTTTTCAAAGTCATAAGTTTTTATTTCATTGTCCAAAACAAAAATTTGCTTTTTTTGTATGGGTGGTAAAATTTTAGGTGTTGGTGCAACTTTTAATTCATTACTTATAATTAAATTAATTAATTCATTTTTATGTAAATTTTCTATAATAGAAACCAAATTATCTCTAAGTGCATCATGACCTTTTTCTAAAAATTTAACAGCTCGAGCCATTTCTGAAAGAGTCATATTTCTATTTGTTTTAATCTCGTTAAAAGTACATAATTTATATAACATACAAGAATTATAATTATTTATACAATTTGGATTTTTTTGACCTATTTGAAAATTTTCTTCAATAACTGGTATATTTTTATAAAAACTTAAAAGATGTCTAAAAGCTAGAATCAAAGAATCAAGATCCCATTCATATTTAGAATCAGGATTTACAAAAGATGCAATATATGGTAGATCTTCTTCTTTAAATCCTATATCTTCATATTCTTTAATAATTTTAATATTTGAAATTTTTTTAAAATCATTTTCTAACACACCACCATTTATTACGAAATTAAAAATAATATCTATATATGCAGGATCTAATAGCTTATTTTTATCTAATTTAGCATTCATACACATTGCAATTTCAATTATAACACAACTTGGTGTTGATTCATTAATCTCACCAGAAATATTAATCCTATTAAGTTCATAAGAATTTATAATTTTAGACATTTTTAATAATTCAAAAATATTAAAAAAAAATTCAAAAGGATTTAAAAAAAATCTGAAAAGATATTTAAAAAATAAATTAAAATTTATAAAAAATTTAAATAAAATATAGAATTATTATGTAATACTATTTATAAAACTGTAAATTTTTTAAAGTTATATTTCTATACAAAGATTTTTATATACAAAATAAAAAATATGTCTCTCTTAATAAAATATATTTCTCTAAACAAAATAAAAATTAGTGGATTTTTTCATTTAGGTACTATTTTATAAAATTTTACATTATTTGTAAGATAAGTATCTAACATAAATTTATTTATTGATTCAATACTCTTCATTTTCATCAAACCAAAATTTGGATCGAAAAATAGATAATTATTATTATTTTTTTGTAATACAGTTGCATGTCCACTATTACCTTCATATATCACACATAAATAAACTCCATCATTTAATCTATCACCTGAATATGTTTTTAAAATACATTTAAGGCCTATTTTTTTATAGATCTCTTCATGACGTATTTCCGTTTGTAATTTACCATCAAAACTATCCACAAATAAACTTAATAAGAATTTTATGTTTATAATCATATCATATTGTAATAATTGATAGCTTTTTGATTCATCATCAGGCCCATTTGTAAAATCTATAGAATTTAAATTATTAGATAACATTTCTTTTATTAACTTTAATGACATTTTAAAACACCATTCTTTTAAACATGAACTTTCATATTTTCTTTTACAAATATAATATCTAATATTACTATTAAGATGATTTAAATCATATAATTTTTTTGTAACATTAAACATAATATCTAAATTAGAAATATAGTCAAAGAAATTTATATATTTATCCATTTTTAAAAATAATTTTTCATTAAATTCTATTTCTTTAATTTGTATAAAATTTTTAGACCTTAATTTTTTTGGAATACTATAAAGAGTTATAGAAGAACGTTTTTTGTAATTATTAATATAAATTTGTTTTTTTTTAAGTCCTTCTGAATGGTTTTGCATGTTGAAAATATTCGATCTCAAAATAAAACAAATTGAAAAAGTAGACATAGATTCTGAAATAAATTTTTTAATATACATTTTAATTTTCATAAATTTTTTATTTTATTTTCAATTTTTTATTAAATATACTAGTTAAGTTCGCATAGTCCCAATAAATTTTTGGGTTCTCCACCAATAATCAAATTATCAAAAAACGTTTTATATGGTTTAAAAACTATATAAAAATATCTGGATCAACATATTATTTAAACTTTAATATTTTTTTCAAAACTTTTAAGAATTATATTTTTCTTTCTTTAAATAATTCAATTTTTCTAAGATTTCTGAAAACATATCTAATAAATATTTTGAAATAATTTTAGAATTAAAATCTGTAATTTTAAGTTCAAAAGAATATCTTTCATTGTTATTATCAAATAAAGAATTTTCAAAACAAACATTTTTCTTTAATATATTAATTGGTCCACGATCTAAATCTTCAGAAAAATTTTTATGTTTTAAATAATGAATAATAATTTCATAATCATCAATTATTTCATCAAGGTCTTTCAAAGAAATAAATCTTTCTTCTATTTTTTTAGAAAATAAAAAACCATTACTTTTAAAATATATATAAAAATATAAATTTGAATATCTTAAATTATAGTGTATTTCCCATTTTATTTCAATTTGATTAGTATTTTTCAATTCTTCTGATAAACTGTTTGTATTTTTTCCAATATATTCATTTTTATTTTTTAAGCCATATTCAACATAATTGTCTGATGGAAAAAAATTGTAAAATCCAATAAGTTTATAAATAGATTCAAATTGTTGAAAATTATTTATTTCATAAGATATAAATTGTTCAAACATTTCTCTATTTTCTGAAGAAAAATCAAGATATTTTTTCATAATTTCGAATGAATTATTTACCCAATAACTCTTCATAAGATCAGGATATTTAGCTCCAAAAAAATTAATGATTTTGTACATTTTAGTGAAATCTTCCATATTATTAATTATTTCTTCAGGTATATCAAAAGGTATATCAAATTCTGCACCTAAAGGGTCTAGATTCAAATAAAATTCAGAAGCACGGAGATATTCTGGAATGTCTTTGTATTTCATATTTTAAATATTTAATGTAATTTTAAATATTTTTCAAATTTTATTTTCTAAATATTTTTACGAATAAAATAAATTGAATTAAAATTATTTTGAAACGGAGAATTATATATTTTTTAGTTTAAATATAAAATATTCAAACATATTTAATAATTTTTTTGATATAATTTTACAATTAAAATCTGTTATAAAATATTTAAATAAGTAGTTTAATATGACCAAGATCTAAATTTTTAGAAAAATCAGCATTCTTTAAATAATTAACAATAATTTGATAATCATAAATTTTTTGATTATCATCTAAAGAATAATAATCATACTACTCCGTTTCAGATCAATGACGAACCTTCAGGTTCCTTCGGTAATTCATTTTTATATCACTCATTTATTCATATAAAAATAGGTCGCCTACTTTTAATTCACTAATTTTATATATTACTGTATTGACGTAATACATTTAATACTTATTACGTCAATTTATTAATATAAAAATTTATGTGCGCCCTGGTGCACACGGGAACCAAATGGTGGGACTGTTCCTTATTTTTTTAATCACCGAGAGCCTGAAGGTTCTCCTGATTAGTCCCACTATTTGAAACGGAGTAGTATATTATTTTAGATGTATCTTGAAATAAAAGATTATTATTGAAAAATAAAAAATATTCTCAATTCTATTAATGTTCCATTTTATCTCAATTATTTTAGTATTTTTTAATTCTTCTGATAAACTGTTTGTATTTTTTTCAATATATTCGTTTTTATTTTTTAACCCATATTCTATATAATTATCTGAAGGAAGAAAATTATAAAATTTAATAACTTGGTATATAGATTCGAATTGTTTAAAATTATTTATTTCAACATCAATAAATTGTTCAAACATTTCTCTATTTTCTGGAGAATTATCTAAATACTTTTCTATAATTTCTGATGAATTATTTACACAATAATTTTTCATAAGATCTAAATATTTGGCTTCAAAATAATTAACGATTTTATAAAATTTATTAAAATCTTTTATATTATTAATTATTTCTTCAGGTATCTCAAAAGGTATATCAAATTCTTCACCTAAAGGATCAAGATTTAAATAAAATTTAGAAGCATGGAGATATTCTGAAATGTCTTTGTAATTCATATTTAATGTAAATTTAAATATTTTTCAAATTCTTCAAAAAAAACTTATCTCATTTTTTACTAATCCTTTTTCACGCTGTATTATTTCTACATTTTTTTAATTCTTCTAAAAATTCTTCAAACATATCTAATAAATATTTTAATACAATTTTAGAATTAAAATATGTAATTGGAAATTCAAAAGAAAATTCTTGATAACATTCAAATTCATTTCTCAAATAAAATATCTTATCAAATATTTTAATGGGACCACGATCTAAATTTTTAGAAAAATCACCATTTTTTAGATAATAAATAATAATTTCATAGTCATCAATTATTTTATTTAATTCATCAATATAACCAAAACATACAGATATTCTTCGAAATATTTTTTGAAACATTGGGTTATCTTTTACGTTGAAATGTATTTTTATTTCAAAAATATCTAAAAAAAGAGCTTTATAATTTATATCCCATTTAATTTCAATGTCAAGAGTGTTTTTTAATTCTTCTGATAAACTGTTTGAATTTTTTTCAATATATTCATTTTTATTTTTTAAGCCATATTCAACATAATTATCCGGAAGAAAAAAATTGTAAAATTTAATAAGTTTACTGACAGATTCAAATTGTTCAAAATTATTTATTTCGACAAATATAAATTGTTGGAACATTTCTTTATTTTCTGGGCCAAAATCAAGATATTCTTTCATAATTTCTAATAAATTATTAACCCAATAATTTTTCATAATATCAGGATATTTAGCTCCAAAAAAATTAATGATTTTGTACATTTTGTTAAAATCTTCTATATTATTAATAATTTCTTCAGGAATATCAAAAGGTATATCAAACTCTTCACCTGAAGGATCTAGATTTAAATAAAATTCAGAATTATGAAGATATTCTGGAATGTCTTTGTATTTCATATTTTAAAAAATATTTAATATAATTTTTTTTCAATTTTTATGTTCTAAAAAAAAGTACAAATCCGTTTAGGCTCAAAAAAGAACATTTTTTTTATTAATCACTTAAATATAGATATAACTATTTAAATCTGGGAAGGAGTCATATAAATTAGATATAACTTTTTCAATCTCTCAGATAGTTCAAGAAAATATTATCTTGGAAGGAGTCTTATTATATTAATTTTTTTAATTGAACTAAAAATTCTTCAAAAGTTTTTAATGTTTCTTTTAATATAATTTTATAATTAAAATATGTAATTGGAATTGTTACAGAGTCGAATTCAGTTCTTAACTCAAATAATTTATCAAATATATTAATATCGTGATTTTTAATAAGGTTATTTATTTTTAAATCATAAACAATAATATCAGCGAATTTGTGACGAGCATTTGATTTAAATATTCCATCAAATATAGTAATAGAGTTATAAACTAAATTTTCAGAAAAATCATAATTTTTTAAATCATTAAAAATAATTTCATAATTATAAATTATTTTTGTAATTTCTATACTTGAAGAAAAAAAAATCAGAATTTTCTCGAAATAATATATTTCCATTTAAATAAACTTTTATTTCAAAAACATTAAGAAAACCCGTATTTATAATAGAAGATTCTATCTTAATTATACTAGTATATTTTAATTCTTCCGATAAAATGTTTTTATTATTTTTAATATATTCATCTTTATTTTTTAAACCATATTGAATATAATTATCTGGAGGAGAAAAATTGTAAAATTTAATAATTTTATAAACAGATTCAAATTGTTCAAAATTATTTATTTCAAAAAAAATAAATTCTTCAAACATATTTTTATTTTCTGAAGAAATATCAAGATATTCTTTAATAATCTCTAATGAATTATTTACCCAATAATTTTTCATAAAATCAGGATATTTAGCTCCAAAAAAATTAATGATTTTATAAAATTTATTAAAATCCTCCATATCATTAATAATTTCTTCAGGTATATCAAAAGGTATATCAAATTCTTCACCTAAAGGGTCTAGATTCAAATAAAATTCAGAAGCATGGAGATATTCTGGAATGTCTTTGTAATTCATATTTTAAATATTTAATGTAAATTTAAATATTTTTCAAATTCTTCTGATAAACTGTTTGAATTTTTGCAATATATTCATTTTTATTTTTTAAGCCATATTGAATATAATTATCTGAAGGAATTAAATGGTAAAATTTAATAATTTTGTTGACAGAAATTAATTGTTTAAACATTTCTTGATTTTCTGGTGTAAAATCAAAATATTCTTTCATTATTTCTGATGAATTATTAAGCCAATAATTTTTCATAAAATCAGAATATTTAGCTCCAAAAAAATTAATAGTTCTATAAATTTTGTTAAATTCTTTCATATTATTAATTATTTCCTCAGGAATATCAAAAGGTATATCAAAGTCTTCACCTAAAGGGTCTAGATTCAAATAAAATTCAGAATTATGGAGAAAATAAGGAATGTCTTTGTATTTCATATTTTAAATATTTAATGTAATTTTAAATATTTTTCAAATTTCTAAAAAAAATTATTATACTACTCCGTCCCAGATTAATTTATCCAACTTAAAAAGTTTATGTTTATTTTTATGAGACTTTTAAAAAAATTGTTCTTTTTTATCTGGGACTGAGAAGTACGACTCCGTCCCAGATTAATTTATCCAATTTAAAAAAGTTATATCTATATTTAAGTGATTAATGAAAAAAATGTTCTTTTTTGATTGGGACGGAGAAGTACATTTTTTTAATTGTGATAAAAATTTTTCAAACATATCTAATAAATATTTTGATACATGGAAATACAAAAGAATATTTTTTATAACATTCATATTCATTACCCAAATTGAATATCTTATCAAATATTTTAATATATCTGCGATCTAAATTTTTAGAGAAATCATCATTTTTTAGATAATTAACAATAATTTCATAATCATTAATTATTTCATTAAGTTCTTCAGTAGAAGAAAAAGATACAGATATTCTTCGAAATATATTTTGAAACATAGGATTATCTTTTACGTCAAAATGTATCTTTATTACATAACGATTCTGAATTTTATCCATTTTCCATTTAATTTCAAGAGTGTTTTTCAATTCTTCTGATAAACTGTTTGATTTTTTTTCAATATATTCATTTTTATTTTTTTAACCATATTAAATATAATTATCTAAAGGAATTAAATTATAAAATTTAATAATTTTGTTGACAAATTCAAATTGTTTAAAGTTAATTATTTCGGTAAATATAAATTGTTCAAACATTTCTGTATTTTTTAAAGAATTATCTAAGTATATTTTAATAATTTCTAATGAATTATTAACCCAATAATTTTTCATACAATCAAAACAATTAGTTCCTGAAGAAATAATTAATGATTTTACACATTTTGTTAAAATATTCCATATTATTAATTATTTCTTCAAGAATAACAAAAGGTATATCAAACAAAGAATATAGGTTCAAATAAAATTCTGAATTATGGAGATATTCTGGAATGTCTGTGTATTTAAAATATGAAATATTTAAATTTACATTAAATATTTTTCAATTTTTATATTCTATTTTTTCCTGATAAATTAATACTACTTCCTTGTGATTAATATATGATTTACCGTTTTAGAAGAAACTTAATTGGAAGCAATTGGGAATATTATTTTAACTGGACTAGTGATTACTTTTAAAAAATTGAATATTTTTTTTAAATATAATATTTAAAAAAGGTTAAAAACTAATGGACTATATGTACAAATAGGTAATAACCCATGGTATAGTGATTATGGTGAAACTTCAAATTGTTGGTATAATTTTATAACACCATTTCTTTGATATAAAAGATTTAGATAATTGTTTAACATCGCTATTCAGGAGAGTTACAAAGTAGCTCAAGATAATGAGAATCCAAACTGTATTTATAAAGCAAAGAAAATAATTAATTTTAATACAGGTAATACTAATAAATTAACTATTCTAACTGAAGATAAATTAAAAAAATGTAAATCATTAATTTTTCCGAGTTTAAAAGGTATTGAACATGACAATTTTGGTACATGTAAAAAAATATCAGATTTTGTCAAAATCTGAGAATGCAATATACTTTACAAAGTTTTTGATAATTGTTAAAAAATTATCAAATTATGATTGGGATTATTTTTTGAATGATATTTTATATGAGAGGATATATATGTTATTTAAGGGATTATGATAACTAATAAAGTTAAATCAAAAAAATACACTTATGTAAAAAGTTTTGATATTGTATAGTAATACTCAGTTTCAGATAAATAGGTACTAATCCGTCCCAGATAAATTTATCCAACTTACAAAAGTTATATGTATTTTTATGAGAGTTTTAAAAAAGTTGGATATTTTTGAGCCTACATTTGGGACGGAGAAGTATTTTTTTAAAAGCCATATTGAAATGTACTACTACTCTGTCCCAAATTAATTTTCTCATTCTGTCAAAATTTTTGTATTAAAAATTGAGTGGTTTAACAAAAAGTTAGGAAAATTAAAATGGGACGGAGTTGTACTCAGTTTCAGATAATATGTCAGGAGAACCTGAAGGTTCTCTGTGATTCAAAAAATAAGGAACCATATTGGTGGGACTGTTCCCGTGTGCACCAAGGTGCACATAAATATATACTTAAATAATTTTATATTAATAAATAAGGAATGAATCACCGATTAGTCCCAAGGAACCTTCAGTTTCTCCTGATTTATCTGAAACGGAGTAGTGTATTTTTATAAAAAAATGTACTTTTTTGACACATTGGATAGTTCAAAGATAAGTGATAAATAATCATGAATGGATTTTTTATTATTTTCAATTTTTTTATATATTTTTATAAAAAATGTGATTGTTAAACTTTCTCGGCTCATTTGAAATAGAGTTGTAATTATTTTTAATTTGCAAAAATATATTTAATTTTATTGTGATAAACATATTTTACAAATTCAACAAATTATTAAGATCCATAGAGCTTTTAATATACTAGTCCAGTACTTCTCCGTCCCAAATCTAGGCTCAAAAAAGAACATTTTTTTATAAAAGTATACTACTCCGTTTCAGATAAATCAGTACTTCTCTTTGACAAATAAAAAAGAACATTTTTTTTAAAGTTATATAAAAATACATATAAATTTTTTAACTTGGATTGACATATTATCTAGGAAGGAGTCGTACAGTAAGTCTGAAGTTTTAAGAACTCCTGACTAGCTGTATCTGGTTCAATGTGTCAATGAGAGAACCTGAAGGTTCGGTTCCTTGGGACTATTTGGGATGGAGTAATTTAAAAAATTGAATTTAAAAAAAAATTATTTATATAAATACAAATGGAACAAATTATAAGTGAGTTTAAAAAAATTCAATCAAAATATCATGCTATTAAAAAACCAAATTATTCTGAAGAAGAGATTATAATTATTGAAAAAAGAAAAGAAATTCAGTCAGAATATGATAAAAAAAGAGTTCAAAAATCATCTGAAAAACTGAAAGATGATAAAAGACTAATTAAAAATATATCTGAAAAACTAAAAGATGATAAAATTAAATTAAAAGGTGAACTTATACAAATTAAAGATGAATATGAAGAATATGTTAAAATTTTTCATGGAAAGATAGAAATTAAAGATGTACATGAAAAATATGTTAAAATTTTTGATGAGAAAATTAAAATATTGGATATCAAATTAAAAGTTTGTATGGGTCAAAAATGTTACCATGTAAGTAAAACATATGGTTCAATATTTTGCAAGTACTGTGATATAAGATTTAAACCCTATACAGGACCTAACTAATACTACTCCGTTTCAGATCAATTTGTGATTCATTCCTTATTTATCTATATAAAATTATTTTTATATAGATTTAAGACTTATTACGTCAAAATATTAATATAAATATTTGATGTGTGGCTCGGTGCACACGGGAACAGTCCCACCAATATGGTTCCTTATTTTTTGACTAGTACTACTCCGTTTCAGATCAATGACGAACCAAGAAAATGGAACCTGAAGGTTCCTTCGGTAATTCATTTATTCATATAAAATTAGGTCGGATACTTTTAATTCACTTATTTTATATATTAATGTATTGACTTAATACTTCTCCATCCCAAATGTAGGCTCAAAAAAGAACAATTTTTTTAAAAGTCATATAAATATACATATAAATTTTTCAATGTGTCAGATAAATTTATATGTGACGGAGTCGTACATTTAATACTTATAAAGTCAATTTATTGATATAAATATTTATGTGAACAGAGTCGCACAAAATGGTGGGACTGTTCCTTTTTTTTGAATTACTGACATATTATGTAAAACGGACTAGTATAAAAATATTTTGAATCACCGATTTATATAAAAGCAATTGAGAATATTATTTGAACTGGACCAGTATATATTTTTACTTCAAAAAAATTGAATATTTTTTTAATAACATTTAATAAAAAAATATTAAGTAAATGTTAAAAACTAATGGACTATATGTACAAATAGGTAATAGACCATGGGATAGTGAATATGGTGAAACATCAAATTGTTGGTATAATTTTATAAAAGTAATAAATAATGATTATGCATTAGTAATAGGATTAAGTTGTCTTACACCTTTTTTTGATAAAAATGTTACAGAAAAATGCTTTAACATTTTTATCAGTAATAAAAATTTAAATTGTATTTATAAAAGAAAAGAAAGTATTGATTTTAATAATAAATTATCTATTCTAACTGAAGATAAATTAAAAGAATATAAATCGTTAATGTTTCCGAGTTTAAAAGGTATTGAACATGAAGATTTCGGTACATGTCAAGAAATATCAGATTTTTCTAAACTCAAAATGGAATATACTTTACAAAGTTTTTTTGATATTGATAATTGTGATATATTAAATGTTGTTAAAAAATTATCAAGTTATAATTGGGATTATTTTTTAAATGATATTTTATATGATGGAATATATATATGTTATTTAAGGGATTACGCAGAAGATAATGATGAAGATAATACAAATAATAAAATTGAATCAAAAAAATATAGTTATGTAAAAAGTTTTGATTATTGTTTTGTTAATGATAGTTTTGATGCAATAATCGAAAATGATGACAAATCAAAAATTTTTGCATGGCATAGTCCATCTATGAGTGAAATTCAAAATAATAAATCTACTCAAGAAAATAATTTTCCTTATTATTTTATACCTTTTGATTTGAGCTCGGAAGAAACATGGAAAAATGAATATGATAAATGGAAACAAAATTTCGATACTATATAGTACTAGTCCAAAAGTTCTCCTTATCATATAGTCGGAGTAATTGGGCCAGATCTTTTTCTTCACTTTTAAAACAATATTAAATTTTAAGTACTTCTCCGTCCCAGATAAAAAAGAACATTTTTTTTAAAAGTCATATAAAAATAGATATAATTTTTTTAAGTTGGATAAATTAATCTGGGACGGAGTAGTAAAATCTATATTTTTAAGTGCTCATTTATATCACTTAAAAATATTTAAAGATAAATTTACATATACCGGTTTTTGAAAACCTGAAATAATTATATGAATCCTAAAGGATTCTCCTGAACTGGACTAGTAATAAATAATATTTTACTGAATTTTTTTACTTTTTTAGACTAAAATAATTAAAAATAAACTGATATTTTAGTCTAAAAAAGTAAAAAATTATCTTAGATTGTGTAATATAATTTTTACCTAAAGAATTTAGATTTAAATAAAATTCAGAAGTATATATAATTTTAAATATTTAAATTTACATTAAATATTTTTTCAAATTTTCTTAAGAAATAAACATTGAGTCAATATTATAAGAAAATATATTCTTCTAAAAAAACTAAAAAATTATAAGAATATATTTTTTTCCAGAGAAACTAAAAAATATTCTTCCAGACTACTCCAGATTGAAAAAATTATATGCATTTTAATATAACTTTATAAAAAAATGTTCTTCTTTGAGTCTATATTTGGGACGGAGAAGTACAAAGTTAAAAATTATAATGAAATATATTCTTCTAGATAAACGATAAACTGTAGGCTCAAAAAATTTAATGAAATATATTTCTCTAAATAAACTGTAGGCTCAAAAATTATAATAAAATATATTCTTCTAGACAAACTAAAAAAATTATAATAAAATATATTCTTCTAGACAAACTAAAAAAATTATAAGAAAATATTTTCTTCTAGACAAACTAAAAAAATTATAAGAAAATATTTTCTTCTAGAGAAATAAAAAAATACTTTAACATTTAAAAAGATTATTTTTTATTTACAATTTTTTTAACCAAATGAAACATTTTATAAAAAGTACTTCTCCGTCCCAAATGTAGGCTCAAAAAAGAACAATTTTTTTAAAAGTCATATAAATATACATATAACTTTTTTGACAGATTGGATAAATTAATCTGGGACGGAGTAGTACGAGAAGTTTATTAGAATATTTATTTTCAATTTTTTATATATAGTTTATAAAAAATATAGTTAATTGAATTATTTAATTCAAATTTGAAAAAATATTTTTAATTCTATCGTGATACAAATCATCTGCCCAATTTAAACAATTAGATAGATCCATACAATTCTTAATACCTTTTTCAAATACATACTTAAAACATTCAAATGTTTTATCATTCGTAATCATAATAAATATCATATTTCCCTCAGGACAACCCATAATATGAAGATATTCCAAACAATCCAAATGTCCGAAAGATGCTGCAAAATTAAGTGATTTTTCATCCCAAGGACAATTTTTTTCACGAAGAAATTTAAGAATTTTCAAATGTCCCCCTGATGATGCACCTTCACAAGCTTCTGGTCCCAAAGGACAACCATTTTCAGCCATATATTGAACACAATTTAAATGTCCATTTTTTGCAGCGAGCATAATAGAACACTCATCCCAAGGACATCCAACTTCATGCGCTTCTTTCAAAAGAACTAAATCACCCTTTTCTGCTGCTTCATTAATAATATTTTTACTAGGTTCATAAAATTTTTGAAAAATTCTAATTTTTTCTTCCAATTTTTTTTTAGAATTTTTTTGGATACTTTATTTTTTTCACAAATAAAAAATGACATCTTTACTTTCAGAAATTGAAAACGACATTAGGTTTTTATCGAAAAATTTAGAATATTGTAACAAAAATGCAGTATATATGCAACCTTTTTTACTTAATGAGATTAAAGAGGAAATTTCAAATTATCAAAATCACGCCGCTATTATTAATAATAGCGGCATTTTTAAAAAGACACATTTTCCAGAGACAACAGAGAAATATTTAAAAATGATACAAACTTCTTCCCCATAAAAGATACAATTGTTCAATCTATTAAATTAGTTTTACCTGAAACTTTTATGGATAGTAAAAGTTTAATTAGTTCTTATAATTCAAAACAAAATTCTATAAATGTAACTTATAATATTGAAAGAATTAATTTAAGTTCAAAATTTAGAACTAGTCGTGGAGAAAAACCTTATTTATTATCAGAGTTAAAAGAAATTGCTAAAAAATTAGGATTACCTGTAAATGGGTCAAAAGTAGAAATTATTAATGCTTTATTAAAAAAACATGAATCTATAGAAAAAAAGAATTAATAGTCAAAGTAATTGTGTCAAATGTTTTTCTTCATTGATATAAAACTTTTAAATGCGATCTTTATAAAGCTAATTTTACATAGAGTGTTTTTTAAACACATATAATTATATCAGGTTTCAAAAAAAATATTAATATAAAGTTTTTACTACTACGTTTCAGATCAATGACAAACCATTCGGTTCACGGGAACCTAAAGGCACCATTTTCTTGGTTCCTTCGGTAATTCATTTTTACTTAACTTAATTATTCATATAAAATTAGGTCGCCTACTTTTAATTCACCAATTTTATATATTAACTTATAAGTAAGGATTTAATAAATTAACTTATATATTCATATAAAAATTTATGTGCGCCCTGGTGCACACGGGAACCAAGTGGTTCTTTATTTTTTGAATCACAGAGAGCCTGAAGGTTCTCCTGATTTATCTGAAACGGAGTAGTACTTATATATGAATATATAAAATTAGTTAATTAAAAGTAGGCGACCTAATTTTATATGAATAATTGAGTGAAGTAAAAATGAATTACCTATTGATCTGAAACGGAGTAGTATATGATTAATTTTGATAATCAAAAAAAATGTTTAAATATGATAAAATTCTCTATGATTCTACTAAATGGGATTCTAACTATAAAAAAATTAATAAGTGGGCTGTAACTGAAAAAGTTCATGGGTCTAATTTCTCATTTATTTATGATATTAAATCTGATAGTTTTAAATACGCTAAAAGAAATGCCATATTGGAAGAAGATGATGATTTTTTTGGATATAAAAATATTCTTGATGAAACTATACCAAAAATTAAAATTATAATTGATTTTTTAAAAAAAAATTTTAAAACATTTCAAGCATTACGGTTTTTGGGGAGTTATTTGGTGATTATTGGGAAAATTATGAAAATAAACCTGTTCAAAAAGGTATTTATTATTCTCCGAATTTACATTTTTATGCTTTTGATATTTTGATTAATAATGACAAAAATGAAAAATACTTTTTAGATTATGACATTTCAATAAAAGCATTCAAATTATCTGGAATTTTACACGCTGAACCTTTAAAAATATTTAAAAGTTATGAAGAAGCTATTAAATATAAATTAGGATTTAACACAACTATACCAGAAAAATTAGGGTTAAATTTTATAGGAATTAATAAAGCTGAAGGTATTGTTATTAAAAGTATGAAAGGTAGATATGTAGTTAAAATTAAAATTGAAGAGTTTTCAGAATTTCAATACTCGGAAAATAATTTTATTAAAATTACTGATAAAGATTTCAATATTAAACAAATGTGTTTAAATAATTTAACAGAAAATAGATTAAATACAGCAATATCTAAAATTGGTAATTTTAATGAAAATAGAGAAGAAATATTTGAATTATTATCAGAAGATATTTTATCTGAAGTTAATGGATTTCATGTTTATGAATTAAAAGAATGGTTAGACCAAATGATTAGAGAAAAATTTAAAAATGGTACTACTCCGTTTCAGATAATATGACGACCCAAGAAAATGGACCCAAGAAAATGCCCCCATTCGGTTCGCGGGAACCTAAATGCTAAATGTTCCATTTTCTTGGTTCCTTCGGTAATTCAAAAAATAAGGAATCCAAGAAAATGATGACACATAAATATTTATATGAATAAATTAGTATAAATATTTAACCACAACTTAAATAATAATATATAAATTAGTCAATAAAAAATATTTTTATATGAATAATTGAGTAATGAAAAAATGAATTACTAAAGGAACCAAGATAATGGACCCATTCGGTTCGTCATTGATCTGAAACGGAGTATTATTAAATTATTCAAGAAAAAACGAATCACTGATTTATTTTTTAAATTTATTTTTATATTAATTAAGTTCCTTGTGATAGAAGAAACTGATGAAACGGGGTAGTATATTTTTATTTTTTTTTTGTTATATATTTTTTTAACTTCTCATAAAAACGAATTTTTTTTATTTTTTATTATTTATAAAAAATGCAATCTCTTTTTATAAAAAGAAACGGAATCACACCAAAACCTTTAGAAGATCAAAATTATAATTCCGAATTTCTTCAAAATGTGAATGAAGTTTCTTCTTTGATCAAAGAGCAAATATTAAAAATGAATAGTCATATTTGTGTTGTTGATCTTTGTGCTGGAATTGGTGGAATGACACTAGAATTACTTGATTCACCAGAGATTAAATTAGTTGTTGCTTTTGAAAGAAATAGTAAGGCTAGAAAAATGCTTAAAAATAATATTTATATGTATAATTTTTTAAATAAAGCAATAGTTTATGATGAAAAATATTTTAAATTTGAGCAAATGGAAGATTATACAGGGGCTTGTCTATATATAAATTTAAGATCTTTAGAAGAAACAATTCCAAAAAATGAAGATTCTGATGTTTTTGAATATTTAACAAGTTTATTAGATAAAAAATATAAAAACATTTTCAATTCTTGTGTAGTTTATTCAGAATATATGGATAAAGATATTATAAGTGACAAATTTAAGTTTAAAAATAAAACTTTTGATTTTTATAAAATATTTTATGGTACAAGAAATAAAAATGAAATTTTTTCAGAAGAACAACTTTCTAAGGCACTCAAAAATTTAAATCTAAAAACTTATGTACCTGATATAACTCAAGAAGAAGTAAAAATTTTAGAAGCTGAAAAAAATCCTATTACATTAGAAAGTACATCAAAAATTTCATGGAGTGAATTCTGTAAAAATTTATCAAAAGGTAATAAATCTTGGGATGAAAAAAGAAAATTGATAGAATATCAAAAATATATTAGAGAAGTTTTACTCAGAATTGTACCAACAGAAACAGATGTTGATAAAATGATTTCCGCTGAAAATATGCATATTTGGGTTGAAGCTATTATTCATCAATCTTATGATTTAAATGCTAATTATGAAAGATTAGAAACTTATGGTGATTCTATTTTACCCTTTACAATGAAATCTTATTTAATGAATAAATTTGATAGTATTACATCTCAAGGTTTAACTGAATTTACGTCTAGATATATGTCTAAAGAATTCCAGCATAAATTTACAACAGATATGAATTTAAATACTTGGATTTTATCAGATAATACAAGAATTACAAATGCTGTTAAAGAAGATCTTTTTGAATCATTTATAGGTGCACTTTTAAAGGTAGGTAATGGTATTTGTCCATATTTAGGTGTAGCTTATGTTTATAATTTTATTGTTTTGTTGTTAAGTGATACTAAGTTCGATATGACATGGAAATATGGTAAAGCTATTTCACAATTACAACAAAGAGGTGCTATGTTAGGATTAAATGAAAGACATGATCGCTCAGGTAAAAGTGAAGCAATTACTGGAGGTATTACTTTTGAATATGATGATAAAACAAATACAGGAAGAATTAAAATGTCACAAAAATTAATGAATTATTTAAAAGAAAAATTTGGTAAAGTTTACAATAATCCTCTTGTTACATCTGAAGGTTTTGATAAAGAAGATACAGAAAATAAAGCTTGGGACGCAGCTCTGAAAGTGTTAAATACAGCTGGATATACTGCCGAATTTGCTCAAGAAGAAAGAATTTTACATAGTTTTGATAATATTGATAAAGAATTAGTTAAAAAAGTTAAAAACAAGGCTAAAACTGAAGGATACAATAAATTGTCTTTAGATATTTTAAGAGCTAAGAAAACACAACTTAAAACATATATTCTTAAAAACATTGATGATAAAAAAGACATTAAACTTGGTATTGGTTCAAATGAAGATGAAAATACTGCTAAAATTGCTGCATTAAATGATTATTTATTATCAAATAGAAAAAGGTCGGATAGAAAAATATAAATAAGTTTTTGAAAAACGTCTTGAAAAATTATGTAACAGACAAACATTAATTCTAAATTTTTATGATAAAATATATATTTCTAAATTTTTATAATAAGATATATATTTCTAAATTTTTATGATATATTGAATAATTTACTTTAAAAGAATCTTCTTTATTTATTTAAAAAATAAAAGCCAATTAATCCATAAATTCCTAAAAATATAAAAATATTAGAATTTGTTGTATCTTGCTCTTTTTTAAGTTCATCTTTAATAGATTGTTTTATTAAGTCTAATCTTAATTTATTATAATCTATACTACTCCGTTTCAGATCAATGACGAACCTTCAGGTTCCTTCGGTAATTCATTTTTACTTAACTCAATTATTCATACTTCTCCGTCCCAAATGTAGGCTCAAAAAAGAACAATTTTTTTAAAAGTCATATAAATATACATATAACTTTTTCAATGTGTCAGATAAATTAATCTGGGACGGAGTAGTATAAAATTAGGTCGACTACTTTTAATACATTAACTTATATATTCATATAAATATTTATATGAAACGGAGTAGTACATATTTATTAAAATCGTCTATTCTTTGTTTGTGAATTTTATCAAGATTTATATTTTAATAAACTAAGATTAGATAATTTATTAAATGAATTTTGAAATATCTTGTCTGATACTATATTTATTACCAGATATCATTTTTAAGATTTCTCTAGAAAACTATTCATTAAATGTTTCTTCCCTAACTATATATCTTATTTTCTGTTTTTGATTATACATTTTAAATTTATTAAAATTTTTTTTATTTTCAATTTTATACACACTAGTCCAGTTCAGATAATATGTCAGGTTTTGAGAAAAATTATTATGTCAATATGTAATTATTGACGTAATAAGTTATTAAATTATATATAAAAATTTATACTGTCCAAAAAGTGAAGAAAAAGATCTGGTCCTATTACTTCGACTATATGAACTTATATGAACTGGATTAGTACTCTTAAATTAATCATTTTTAAAGTGAAGATATTCTTTTATAAAAATATATTGTGTTATTAAAAATTATAATTAATGAGTCATGAACACAATAGAATTAATGGCTAATAAAATATACTCCATGTCAAATCAATTGAGTCAGCTCTAAATGTGCGCCTCGGTGCACACTGGAACAGTCCCACCAATATGGTTCATAAAACTTAAAAATTAATAAATGATGTGCTCCTTTGGGAAATACGGGAACAAAATTGTTCCTTAAATTTATTTTAAAAAATATTAATTCTAATTAATATTTTTTAATTCAGTTTTTATACTAGTCCAGTTCAGATAAATTGGGCCAGATCTTTTTCTTCACTTTTTTAACCATATAAATTTTTAATTAAAAAGCTTATCCTTAAGTAATATTTTATATTTCTTTTAAACAAGTCTACTTATATTTACATATAAATAAATTTTTTCTCAAAACCCAATTTATTTGAACTGGACTAGTAGAAAACTTAGATGACTCAATTGATCTGACATGGAGTAGTATTATGTTATAAAAATTAGAAATAATATTTTCCAATATTATGTTATTAAAAATCTGAAAAAAAATATTATTTTATAAAAACTAAAATTAATGTCTAACAATAGAATTTTACTCCCTTATTAATTACAAAAAGGACCTTGTTGCCAAAAACCACCATATCTATTATATGGTACATAATATTGATTTTTAACACCTACAGGATTAACGCATGGATTTGTACAAGGGTCATTAACTACATATAAGGGTTTTACTGGTTCACAAGGATTTACATAAGAAGGAGTTAATTTATATGCATTTTCACAATTTGGAAATGGATTGAAATTATTGCAAGGATTTATATAATTCTGATTACAAAAAGGACCTTGTATATATTGATTAACCGTTCTTGATACATTTGCAACTAATACACATGGCTCACCTGATATACAAGGTTGACAATACCCACATGGATTGCAGTTTCTTGGAGAACATGGAGGAGGGCAGACACATGGAGGAGGGCAGACATTAACTGGAGCACAGTTTCTCGGAGAACATGGAGGTGGAACAAACACATTAACCGGTACACAGTTTCTCGGAGAACATGGAGGAGGGCAGACATTAACTGGACATGGATTACATGGATTATAGGGATTACAAGTTCCGTTAACATTTAAACAAGGATTACAAGCTAATTCAGGAGGTACAATTGCAACTTTTCCATTATAAATACCGTATCTACTAACATTTGCAATGTTTAAATCATACAAAGACGGATAAATATATTTACATTCAGTTACGACACATTCTTTACGACAAGGAAAGGGAATTTGGACTGGCCTGCATTCATGACAATTGTTACGGTTACAATTACATTTATGATGTCTTTGTTCACTTCTATGACTTCTCTCACTGTGATGTCTTTGTTCACTTTTATGACTTCTTTCAATATGATGTCTTTGTTCACTTTTTGCACTATAATATTGATCACTTCTTTCACTGTGACTTCTTTGACTTTGGTAACTTTTTTGCTCTAAAGATCTTAAAGAATGTCTCGAAGGAGATGGTGATCTTCTCATTTGACTTGACATTTTAATATTTAATGAAAAAAATTATATTTTTTATTTATGTGTTTTAATTTTTTGATAATTTAATATAGTGAGACTATTAACATTTCAATTAATTATAATACTCCGTTTCAGATAAATAGCAGTAGTATATTTTTTTTATTTATGCGTTTTAATTTTTTAAAAAGAATACTTTTTAAAAAATATCGATAAACACTAATTTTTATTTTTTTTTATTTACCACATTCTTCTGTATTGATTCATAATAACATAAGGATCTACTGCGATTTCAGGGGCGAAAACAACATATTGTCCAACTGTACATGGTGAATAATAAGAATAACCATAATTGCAACAAGGATCTCTGTTAAGGGGATATCTGCCATCACAGCATCTGTCCGAGCAGCTTCCTCTTCTATCACAAGAATAATCTCTGTCACATGATCCTCTATCACATCCTCTATCTTTATTACATCCTCTATCTTTATCACATCTGTCTCTTCTTCTAGACCCACACTCAGAGCCTTTTCTACTCGATTTATCACAGTTACAGTTTTTGCCTTTGCACATTTTTTAATAATATAAAATAAAAAAAAAATTAAAATTCTTAAAAAGTTAATTAAAAATTCCAAGAAGGGTAAAATAAAAACCAGTCATAAAATTATCAGAATTTATAGCCCTCCAGTTTTTTTTCACTTATTTAATACTAAATTTCAGATAAATACGTAATTCAAAAAAAAAATTATATTATTGAATTAGTATAATTACTTAATAACAAGTTAAATAATAAAATTAGTAATTCAAAAATAATTTTATATACTAGTCCGTTTCATATCGTGGGACTAATCGGTGATTCATTTTTATATCTGACATATAAAATTATTTTAATTCACTAATTTTATATATTACTATATTGACGTAATACATTTAATACTTATTACGTCAATTTATTGATATAAAAAATTAATGTGCGCCTCGGTGCACACGGGAACAGTCCCATCAATATGGTACCATTTTCTTGGTTCCTTATTTTTTAATTACTGACATATTATCTGAAACGGAGTAGTAAATAAATATATTAATAAATAAGTGAAAAAACCCAATCAGAGATTAGTCTATGAAACGGAGTAGTATTTTTTTAATTTTCTACAAATCTATCAGAAAAGTAATTATGTTATTTTGAATTAAAACAAAAATGGAAAGAAATTATAATTGTTTTATTTTCTGTGGTGGGAAGTGTGGATCGCATACTCTTTTATATACTATGAAAGAACGAGGATTTAATTGTTTTCATGTTCATAATAATCACAATTATCAAGATAGATTTCAAAATATTATTAATAAAACTGGTTGTCAAGATGTTTTAAGTTTTATTAAATATCAAAAATCAAAAAAAATATATATTATTGATTCATATAGAGATCCAATTGAAAGAACAATATCTTCTTTTTTTAATAATATTGAATTTCATATAGGAAAAGATTACCTATCTGTTGATATGGAAATATTAATTATAAAATTTAATGAAATTTTTAGAAATAAAATAGAAAATTATCATCTATGTATTATAGAAGTAGAATATGATTTTTTTAAGAAATATTATATTAAAGAAATAGATAATTTAGTATTTATTAAATTAAGATTTAAAGATATTAATGAATGGTCAGATATTTTATCAAGTATTTTTAATAAACAAATAAAATTAGTTAATGAAAATATTTCAGAAAATAAAGAATATTTTGATTTATATAATAAATTTAAAAAAAAATATAAAGTTCCTATAGATATACTTAATGAAGTTATTCAAGAAAAAACATTTAAAAAATATAATACTCCTGAAGAACAGGAGATGTATTATGAAATGTGGAAGAGTAAATCTTTTTAATGAAAATACTATTCCAGTTCAGATAGTCTTTTAGGTTTGAAAAAAAAATATTTAAATAAAAGTGACAAAAAAATCTGGATCAATTAGTACCAGTCCAGTTCATATTAGTGTAGGACAGAGACTCTAGACTCAATTGATGCAAATCTTTTTTCTTCAATCATATAAAAAATTTAAATACAAAGGATTACAGATTTATAAATATTTAGTTATAAATTAACTGGTTCTTGAAAACATGAAATAATTATAAAGGTTCAAATTTTCATCTTCGGATTTTCCTATCCTTCTGAACTGGACAAGTATAAAATAATAATTAGTACTAAATTTCAGATAAATAGGACATTCAAAAAATTAATATTTATCTGAGACTTAGTAGTAAGTTATATAAATTTTTTTCTAAATCAAATTAAAAAAATTTCAAAAAATAATTAAAATTTTTATATGAATAATTAAGTGTATTTTACTTTTCCTAAAGATTTCTTGATTACTTAATCAAGAACGTAAAAAAATATGATTTTTATCACTTAAATTTTCACTTAATTTTTTGAAGATTTTTTGAAACTTTTAAATTTTCAAAAAAAATAATTACACTATAAAAAACAAATAAGACTAGATTCACTTAAATGACTCTTTGAAATTTTTAACTTGAACAAAATAGTAATATAAAAATCCAAATGCGCCTAACTTTTATACTAATACTGTTCAGATACATACAAATATTAATTTTTTGAATATCCTATTTATCTGAACCAGATTAATTTTATTTGAATTTTTTATTTATTTTATTATATTTAAAATGTTGTCAATAAATCTAAAAAATATACCTAAATATTTGAGAGAATCAGAATTTGTTAGTAATTTAAATACTGAAGAAAGTTTTGAGATTCCAAAAAAATTTTATAAAAAAGATGACTCTGTTAATTCTTTGTTAGATTATAATCATCTTTTTGAAACATCTAATTATTTTGGTATACCTTATCCTGAAACAATGCTTAATTACTTTTTATTAAATAAAGAGGAAGTGTTTAATTACTATTATCCAAAAATTGAAGAAATGGAAGTTATTTTTATGTTTCAATTTAATAAAAATTTTAAAAAATTGTTAGATATAAAAACTAAAAAAATTATTGATGAAATTATTAATTATTTAAACGAAAAAGAATTATATTGCGAAAAAGAATATAAATATTATAATTACAATGAATTTATTGGACTGAAATCTAAATTAAAAAAAAAATATGTAAAAATAACTGTTCTTTTATTAAATGCTATTACTTCAGGAAATTATAAAATTTTTTATAAACCATTTGATTCTTTAAAAAATTGCATTAAATATCTTGAAAATATTGAAGTTGAATTGCAAGAGACTAATGAAATAGGTAATTTTTTAAGTCTAAATAAATTTGATAGTACATTAGTATTAGATTCAAGGGGGTATTTTATAGAAAATTTAAAAGAAAAAACATTTGAATGTATTGAATATCATTATAATTTAAATATTTTTAACGCGTGGAATAAAGAAAAAAAATATTTAGACAACAACTATTATAAAATTAAATACAGATTTATAGTATCTGAAGATGAAATTAATTCAGGAAGAATTAATAATTTACAAAAATTCAGATTTTTGAGGAGAAAAAGAAGCATAGGAGAGCCAATGATTAATATATATTTTTCTACAGAAAAAGAAGTTCAAAAATATATTGAAAAAAACAAAGAGTATTTTAAAGAAAACTTTGGAATTTATAAAAAAGACTATATTGATAAAGAAATGATAATGTCACATTTAGAAACTGACACATTTTTTAAAGAAGAAATGGACGAAATGTATCTTTAAAATTTAAAATATCAAATAAGGGTTATTACTTTAGATGAAATTTACATAGTTTTCAAAACCTTACATATTGTCTTAATATCTGAACTTGTATTATTGTTATTTATTTGAATTTTTTTATTTATTTTATTACATTTAAAATGTTATCGATAAATCTTGCAAATATACCTCAATATTTAAAAAATTCAGAATTTGTTAGAAATTTAGATACTGAAGGGAGTTTTGATATCCCAAAAAAATTTTATAAAAAAAATGATTCGGTAAATTCTTTATTAGATTACAATCATATTTTTGAAACTTCTAATTATTTTGGTATACCATATCCTGAAACAATGCTTAATTATTTTTTATTAAATGAAGAAGAAGTGTTTAATTATTATTATCCAAAAATCGAAGAAATAGAAGTTATTTCTATGTTTCAATCTAATGAGAAATTTATGGAATATTTAGACTTAAAAATTAAAGAAATTATTGATGAAATAATTGAATATTTAAATGAAAAAGAATTATCTTCTGAAAAAGAATATAAGTTTTATAATTATAATGAATTTATTGGACTAAAATCTAAGCTAAAAGAAAAATATGTAAAAATAACTGTTCTTTTATTAAATTCTATTACTTCAGAAAACTATCAAATTTTTTACAAACCTATTACTTCTTTAAAAAAATGGATAAAATATCTTAAAAATATTGAAGTTAAACTTGAAGAGACTAATGAAATAGGTAATTTTTTAAGTTTAAATAAATTTGATAGTACTTTGATTTTAAATGAAAAAGGATATTCTATAAAAAATTTGAAAGAAAGGACATTTGAATGTATTGAATATGATTATAATCGTTATATTTTTAATTCTTGGAATAAAGAAAAAAAATATTTACATAGCAATAATGATATTAAATATAGATTTATAGTATCTGCTGATGAAATTTATTCAGGAAGAATTAATGATTTAGGAACACTAATATTTTTGAGAACAAAATATAAAAAAAATCCAATAATTAACATATATTTTTCTACAGAGAAAGTTCTTACAAAATATATTAACAAAAACAAGGATTATTTTGATGGAAATTTTGGGAGATATTGGAAAGATTATTTTTCAAGAGAAATGGTAATGTCACATTTAGACCCCGATACATTTTTTGAAGAAGAACTTAAAAAAATTGTTTAAAATGTAATCAAAAATAATTTTATATATAAAAATAATATTTTATTTATAGAATTTTTTTCTACTCTCTTATAAAATATTTTATGAACAATTCATAAAATTTAAAAAATCAAACAAATTCTTTTACATTTATATACAAAACGACTCATATAAATAATTAACATTTCATATTTTAAATATTTTAAATATTTTAAACATTAAACTTGATACTTCTCCGTCCCAGATAAAAAAGAACATTTTTTTTAAAAGTTATATAAAAATAGATATAAATTTTTTAATGTGTCAGATAAATTAATCTGGGACGGAGTAGTAATATATTTAAAATATAAAATGAAAGATTATATTTTTTAAACTGTAGACAAATACAATTTTTTATTTTTTCTTGAACAATATTTTTCTTTATAATGTTGTCGTATTTTATATTTTCTTTTGAAGAATATATTTTTCTATAATTTTCTATTTTTTTCTAAACAAAATATATTTCATTATAATTTTTCAGTTTCTCCAGAAGAATATATTTTCTTATAATTTTCTATTTTGTCTAGAAGAATATATATTCTTAGAATTTTCTATTTTGTTTAGAAGAATATATTTCATTATAATTTTTTAGTTTCTTATAATTTTCTATTTTCTATAGAAGAATATTTTTCATTATAAATTTCTAGTTTCTCTAGAAGAATACTACTCCTTCCCAAATAAATATGCCAAACTTTTTATAGATATATGTAAAATCAACTGAGTTAAAAAAAAAGTTTGGCATATTTATCTGAGACGGAGTATTATATTTTCTTATAATTTTTTAATTTCTTTAGTTCCTCTAGAAGATCCTCTAGAAGAATATATTTTATTATAATTTTCTAAAAGAATATTTTTTTATATTTTTCTCTATTTTTTATAGAAGAATATATTTCATTATAATTTTTTAATTTCTTTAGTTCCTCTAGAAGAATATATTTTATTATAATTTTCTAAAAGAATATTTTTTTATATTTTTCTCTATTTTTTATAGAAGAATATATTTCATTATAATTTTTTTTTTCTCTAGAAGAATATATTTTTATATAATTCTCTATTTTCTCTAGAAGAATATTTTTTTATATATTTTTCTATTTTGTATAGAAGAATATATTTCATTATAATTTTTTGTTTTTCTAGAAGAATGTATTTTCTTATAATTTTCTATTTTCTCTAGAAGAATATTTTTTTTTATAATTTTTTAGTTTCTTTAGAAGAATATATTTTCTTATAAATTTTTATTTTTTCTAGAAGAAAATATTTTCTTATAAAAAATAAAAAATTTTATAAAGTGAATATTTATCTGAAATAGACCAGTAAATTTTTCTATTTTTTATAGAAGAATATATTTTTTTATAGTTTTTCTTAAATTTATATTTAAATTTTAAATTAATTATAAATCAGTTTTGAAACACAAAATTTTAAAATTAACTATGAATAAAAAATTATTCTTCAAAATTATTTATATATTCAAAGAGATCTTCTGCTGAATGATTATCAAGAGATAAATTTAATATATTCTCTATATCAAAGACTATTTTTTCTAATATTTTTTTAATTTCTGATTTATTAAACTCATTTATAAAAATTTTATATGTATATACAAGATTATTTTTATGAATAATCATAATTCAATTTTTATTTTTGACATACTTGTCTTCATCAAAATATAATATTTCATCATCTTTTCCACTTTTAATTAATTTAATTAAATCTTTAAAGAAAGATACTACTCCGTCCCAGATAAATTTATCCAACTTAAAAAATTTATATATATTTTTATATGAGTTTATAAAAAAATGTTCTTTTTTATCTGGGACGGAGAAGTATAGTTTTATTAAGATTATTGTTTCCAAAATAATCATCAAAAAGTCTAATATTAAATGAAATTATTTTTCCAGAAGACAATTTTAAACACAAAAAAATTCTTTAGAATTGTCATTAAAAATTTTATATGAAATTTGAACACTTTTTTCCAATTTTTTAATTAAATCTTTAATTTCGAAATCATTATAAAAAAATTTAAAAACTTCATTTTTATTTAAAAAAGCGTATTTATAAAATTTTTTAAAATATTTCATTCCCCAATATCCTAAAAACTGCAATAAAATCTTCAATATTATTTATTTTATCATTTTCTTTAAGAAAAATATTATCTACAGGATATTTCTCATTCAAATCATAATTTGAATTTTCCAGGAAAACATTATACTGTTCTGATTTTTTGATCCATTTCGGTATTTTTGATAAAGTTATTTTTACCATTTTTAATGTATAAAAAAAAATTAAAAATAAATATAGATTTTTTAAATTTGATTAACATTTTCTAGAAGAATATATTTTTTTATAATTTTTAGTTTCTCTAGACAAATATATATTTTATAATTTTTTAGTTTCTATAGAAGAATATATTTCTTCATAAATTTCTATTTCTCTATACAAATATATTTCATTATAATTTTTTATTTTTTTTTAGAAGAATATGTTTTCTTATATTTTTCTATTTTCTCTAAAAAAATATGTTTTCTTATATTTTTCTATTTTCTTTAGAAGAATATTTTTTTATATATTTTTCTATTTTCTCTAGAAGAATATATTTTTTTATAATTTTCTATTTTCTTTAGAAGAATATTTTTTTATATATTTTTTAGTTTCTCTAGAAGAATATATTTTCTTATAATTTTTAGTTTCTCTAAAAGAATATATTTTTTTATAATTTTCTATTTTCTTCTAGAAGAATATATTTCTTTATAAATTTTTATTTCTCTATACAAATATATTTCATTATAATTTTTAGTTTCTCTAGAAAAACATATTTGTTTATAAATTTCTATTTCTCTAAACAAATATATTTCATTATAATTTTTTAGTTTCTCTAGAAGAATATATTTCATTATAATTTTTTATTTTTTCTAGAATAATATATTTTTTTATATTTTTTAGTTTCTCTAAAGAAATATATTTTTTCTACAAGAATATATTTCATTATAAATTTCTATTTTTTTTAGAAGTATATATTTTATTATATTTTCTATTTCTCTAGAAGAATATATTTCTTTATAAATTTTTATTTCTCCAAACAAATATATTTCATTATAATTTTTTAGTTTCTCTAAAAAAATATATTTCTTATAATTTCTTAGTTTTTCTAGAAGAATATATTTCTTTATAATTTTTTAGTTTCTTCTAGAAGAATATATTTCATTATAATTTCTTAGTTTCTTCCAGAAGAAACTAAAAAAATATATTTCTTATAATTTCTTAGTTTTTCTAGAAGAATATATTTCTTTATAATTTTTTAGTTTCTTCTAGAAGAATATATTTCATTATAATTTCTTAGTTTCTTCCAGAAGAATATATTTCATTATAATTTCTTAGTTTCTTCTAGAAGAATATATTTCTTTATAATTTTTAGTTTCTCTAGAAAAATATATTTTTTTATAATTCTCTATTTTTTCTAGAAATATTTTTTTATATATTTTCTTATATTTTTCTATTTTATCTAGATAAATATATTTCTTTATAAATTTATATTTCTCTAGAAGAATATATTTCATTATAATTTTTAGTTTCTTTAAAGAAATATATTTTTTTATTTTTTCTACAAGAATATATTTCATTATAAATTTCTATTTTTTTTAGAAGAATATATTTCTTTATAAATTTCTATTTTCTCTAGAAGAATATATTTCTCTAAAGAAATATATTTTTTTATAATTTCAAACATCACATACCATTAAATAATATTTTTTATCTTTAGATTTACATACAAAACCATTCTTTTCATAGCATGAAATCGCTGCATCATTTGTAGAATTAACATCTAAAGATAAAGTTTTTTTATTATTTTCTTTTACTATATTTTTGATATAACGAATCACATAAGTACCCATTCCATATCTCCTGAATTGTTCTTCACAATAAAGTCCTGTTATATGTAAGTTATTATCTTCATATTGGTAACTAGCATTAAATATTTCTGTATTAAATATTCTAAAATTAAGTCCTTTATACTCTCTATCTTCTATATGTTTAATTTTCATGATATTAAAAATTTTTATACCAAACACTTTAAAATTAACTTCTTTAAATACTCCGGGTTCGATATTTTTAATTTTCATAATGTAATGAAACATTTTTTATTTTTAAAAAAATTAGTTTATCTTTAAATATATTTTTTTAAAGTACAATTTTATAGGAATTCTTACAATCTGGACTATTAAGGTTTTTATCAATAAGAATTTGAATTTATTTTTAATTAAGTTAAATAAATAAAATGTTAACTCAAATAAGTAAAAAAAGATTTGTAGAAGGGTATTTTGGAAAAGATTATGCATTAGATCCAACACCATCAGAGGACAAAGTTGATGAAAATTTTATCAAAAAACTTGAAAAATTAATGGATATGATTTATGAAAATAGAAATAATTTAGATTTAAAAAAATATAATTATAAACAGTATTTAGGGTGTTCAAATTGTAGAATTTGTGGAAAGCAAAATGGTTCTGAGGAATATGAAATTAATTTTAAAGGTATTTGGTTTTTATTTCCAGGAGGAGTTGAACATTATTATAAAGACCATAATATTCTACCGAGTAAAGAATTCATGGAAGCTGTTATGAATATTTAGTCCAGTTCAGATAAATTGAGTAAAAAAAATTAGATATATTTAAGGATTTTAAGGAAAAATTTATATAGTCCAAAAAGTTATGAAAAATATCTTATCCAATTCATTTGAATTGAACTAGCATTTAAAAATAAATTTTCTAAAAAATTGAAATTTAAAAATAATTAATAAAATAATAAAATGTTATCAACAAAAAGTATTATTAAGTTAGAAGTTAATAAATCAATTCCACTTATTGGAAAAAAGGGAATTAAAGAATTGACAGAAACTGAAAGTTTATATATTAATAATAATTTATCAAAAATTCAGATTAAAGCTAAAGATAATTATATGTTTTAATTTAATATTTATTTGAATAAGAAATACTAATCCATTTCAAATCAATCATTGATTCTTTTTTTAGATTTATTAATCTAAATTGATTCATATAAACTATATTTTTGAAAACGTGAAATATTATTTGGATATACTATTAAGATTTGTTGTGGAATTAAAATTTTTTTTAAATTTGATTTAAAAAAAAAAAAATATATATTTTTAAAAACATGAAATATATTTATTTTTCGGGACAACAAACTGTGAAATCTGGTGAATTTTGTAAGAATATTCTAGAAAATGAACCGGATTCACTTTTATTTGTATCAGCACCAAATTTTAATTTACCTAAAAATGAGAAACAAGTTGAAACATGGAAAGATATACCTAAGATAGATGTTAATGAACCTTGTTATGGAACAATTGTTGAAAGTTCTGCTATTTTCGCAGAAAAATATGGATATATTGTTGAAAGAAGTGTTAGTAATTTTGTGTTGGAAAAAGCTATTAAATGTTCAGTTGCATTATTGAAAGCATTAGAACAATTTGGTCACATTAATGCATTAAATAAATTAAAATCTTATGTTGATGGTTTGAATGATATACTTAACATGAAAGTACATATAAATAATAAAGATGAATGGCATAAATTTTTAATTAGTTATGGATTAAATCCTCAAATGGAATTAAATTTAGATAAATATTTATGTAATTTTGATGAATTATCAACAGACCAAATTGAAGAAGTTTATTCATATTCAACAGAATTAAAAGATAAAACAAGATGGTTAACAAAGGTAGGTTATTATCCTAATGGATGTTATACAGATGTTAGAAATTTAATTGAAATACTAAAATTAAATAAACAAACACTTCCATATATTTATATAATGGATGGTGAAAATGATGATTTAGCATCACTCAAGATATTACAATTTTTACATTCACAATCACAAAGTAATATGAAAGTTTATTTACAGTTACCATTAGAACTTGAAAGTAATAATGAGGCTCTAAATATTATTTCAAAAAAATTGATATCATCAAATACAGTTGATTATGAAATATTTTTTGATTCAGAGTCAGCAAATATGAAAGTATTAAAAGTCTTTTATAAATTTTAATTTATTTTAACCAAATATATTTTTCCTAAAATCTTTAGAATTTTTAATAACGTAATATATTTCTTCTAAACTGTAGGAGCAGATCCCACACTTTATAATTTTTTATAACAAAATATATTTTTCTAGAATTTTATAACGAAATATATTTCATTAGAATTTTATAATAGAATATATTTCTCTAGATTTTTATAACTAAATATATTTTTCTATTACTACGTTTCAGATCAATCGGTGATTTGTTTTTTATTCACATAATTATTCATATAAAATTTTTTTGGTTTAATAATTTTATTTATAAGTATTTAAGTACTACTCCGTTTCAGATAAATTGATAATTAAAAAAAAATATATTTATATCAATAAATAAGTATAAGTATTAAATGTATACTTATACAGTAATATATAAAATTAGTGAATTAAAATAATTTTATATGAATAAATGAGTGTTCTAAAAATGAATCACCTATTGATTTGAAACGGAGTAGTATACATTTAATATTTATATTAATATAAATATTTTTTTTTAAGTTACCAATTTATTTGAAAAGGAGTAGTAGAATTTTATAAATAAATATATTTTTCTAGAATTTTATAATAGAATATATTTATCTAAATTTTTATAAAGAAATATATTTCTCTAAAGTTTTATAATATAATATATTTAATTAAATTTTTATAATAGAATATATTTCTCTAAAGTTTTATAACGAAATATATTTTATTAGGTTTTTATGATATAATATATTTTTCTAAAGTTTTATAATGAAATATATTTCTCTAAATTTTTTTAACTTTTTAGTTTTTTTTATAACCAAATATATTTTTGTAATTTTTTTTTTAACTTTTTAGATTTTTTTATAACCAAATATATTTCTCTAAATTTTTTATTAACTTTTTAGATTTTTTTATAACCAAATATATTTTTGTAAATTTTTTTTAACTTTTTTCTAATTAAATACTACTCCGTTTCAGATAAATTGGTAATTTAAAAAATAATTTTATATTTATATTTCCGTGATCTAAAAATAAATCACCCATTAGTCCCACGATATGAAACAGAGTAGTATATTTTTAATATCCAAATATATTTTTCTAAATTTTCTAATTAAATATTTAAAAAAAAATCTTTAGATTTTTAATAAATATTTGTCTTTTATATTTCTAATAATATTTTTTTCGTGATTTACATAGAATTTCTTATTCTTTGAATAATAAATATACTAATCCATGAATAATCTTTACTAATTCTATTAATTGTTTCTTCCAATTTAAATCTAAAATTTATAAGATTTATATTTTTAAACATTTTTTTAGTCATTTTATCAATATTCCACCAATCTTCAAAAATATCTTTAACTAATTTATCAGGAAGATCATCCCAACAAAAAATTTTATCATCTCTTTCTGAAGTAATATATTTAAACCCATTTTTATATTTTCTAAAAACTAAAGATTTTAAAGTATTGTTAGGCATTCCAAGTAAATATCTAAAATGAAAGGATTTTTTAATTTTATTTTTTTCTGATTCTGAATATTTTGTAAAATCTTCAAGATTACTTTCAGTATCTTTTATTTGACTGATAATATAAGTTTTATTTTTATATTTACATATATGTCTCCCTATTTTCACAATTCCAAAAAAAGGTTTTAATTCATCAACAATTAAAGGAATATGATTTTTAAAAAGTGTTATTTTTACATAAATTTTATATTTAAGTTTTAAGATTATATTTCTTTTAATTTTTATAATTTTTTTAACGTATTTATCGATTGACCCTACAAATTCGCCAGACCATGTAAAATTTTTAGGCTTCAGTTTTAAATAATTTTTTTGATAAACTAAAAAAATTAAGAATTCAAATTTTTTGAATAAGAATAATGTGTGTATTTAGTTACTGTGATACTTAAAATATTGTGATTCAAGTTTCTAATATATTTATTCATACAAATATTTTGATGTACAGCAAAACGCACACGAGAACAATCCTAGGAATGTGGTTCCTTATTTTTTGAATCACAGAGAACCCAAGCAAAATAAAATTATTTAAAAACTTTATTTTATTTGATATTTTCAATAAGATTATTTTTTAGATTAACAAATGTTAGAAAAATTTGAAGGTATTTTTTATCAAATTTATGAAAATTCGAATTATGATGTGAAAAAAATAGAATATTCTTTAATTTCTGAAAGGGAGTTAAAAATAGATATTTTTGATTCTGATAAAATTATATCTGGAAATGTTACTTATCTCAACAAATATAGTAATGAAGGAGATATTTATGAGTTTATGGAATTTATGGAAATTTTAGATTTCGGAGAAGTAAAACATGTTTTTTTTTATAAAATATTATATGCGGATTATGAAAATTATTTAATTTTAGGAGATATAAATGGAAATAATATACGTATTTTATCTAGAAAAGATACATTTTCACAATCTGAATTTAATCTTTTAATAGAAATAACAAGACTTAAAGGATATAATTAAAAAAATTCTTTTCATAAAAATTCAACTGATGAAATTATATTTTAGTATATTTAGACTAATTTATCACACACTTCATTATATCTAATAAAAATGATTAAATTTTATAATTTTAAAAAATTGTAAAATGTTCTATAATTTTAATGTTGATGATTTTTTTGCATTGAGTGACCTGTATAATTCAACTTCTGGGGAATTCTGGATATGGGAGCTTCCTTATGAAATAAACGGTTTTCCTTGGTTTAATAATAGTGATCCTTGTAGCTGGCAAGCAATTTTATGTGGTGATAATAATACTTATATCAAAGAAATAAATTTGATCCAATACAATTTAAAAGGTTTTTTGCCTAACTCTATTGGTAGTTTTACCCAATTAGAAACACTAATAATTGCTTATAATGATGGTCTTTTTGGAAGTATTCCTATAGAAATAGGTAATCTAGAAAATTTACAATATCTCTATCTTGATAATAATAATCTTTCTGGTTCAATTCCGGATAATTTAAATAATTTAACAAATTTATTGTTAATTGATCTGTCAGCTAACAATTTATCAGGAGAAATTTTTAATTTTTCAAAATTAGAGAGATTATATTGGTTAGGATTAGATTTTAATTTTTTAACAGGAGCGATACCTAATTCTTTTGAAAATTTAAAAAAATTAAAAATTTTACACTTATATGATAACAAAATTTCAGGTTCAGTACCTAATTCATTGAAAAATTGTATTTTATTACAATCTCTTTCAATAGATGGAAATTTTATATCAGGAGACTTACCTGATGAACTTTTTACTAATATGACATCATTGAATTATTTAATTGTTAATGACAATTTTCTAACAAGTTCTATACCAAACTCTATAAAAAATAGTATTAATTTAATAGACGTACATCTTAGTAATAATATGTTTTCAAGTTCTCTTCCTAATATTTTAGGTGAATTTAAAAAAATAAATCTTTTGTTGTTGGAAAAAAATTATTTTTCAGGTTCTGTACCTAATTTATCGAAATTAGAAAATTTAAAAATATTATTACTAAATAATAACAAATTTTCAGGGAATTTAGATAAAGTATTTGATCCTAAAATGAAAGATTTAGAAGTGATAGAAATATTTAACAATCAGATTACAGGGTTGATTTCAGAATCGATATTTCAACTTAAAAATTTAAATACTTTTATAGCCCATGTAAATTGTTTTTCAAACCAGCTTCCTCAATCAATTTGTAATACAACGAATATTCAAACACTTATTTTAAATGGTTTAAGCAGTGCTTCTTCCTGTAGAAAGAAAATAATTCCTGGAATTTTTAAGAGTTATTATACAGAAAAAAAAGTTTTTGGAAAAATAGATAAATGTATATTTGATTTAAAAAATTTAAGTACTCTTCAGCTTTCAGGTAACGGTTTATCAGGTAATATAGAAATTGAAAGTATAGGTTTAAAACTAACATCTTTATCACTATCACATAATAAATTAACCGGTTATATCCCTAAAATAATACAAGAAAAGCGGTGGAAAATTTTGGATGTTTCATATAATTATTTTTCTGGAATTTTAATGGATAGTTTTAATACATATGGTGAGATAAATGATACTCAAACATATTCTCTACAAAATAATTATTTATCAGGTGTTTTGCCTTCATCAGTGATAGAATTAGAAAATATAAATATATTAGACGGAAATTTATTTAATTGTGATTTGGACAGAAAAAATTTACCAAAAAACGACATAAATGTAAATAAATACCAATGTGGTTCAAATAGTTTTAATATAGAATATTGTTTATTTATAGGTTTATTAAGTATATTTAGCCTTATTTTTTTTAAAATTAAATATAGAGTGTCTTCAGTAGGTAGGAATTCATTAAATTTAGATCTAGAAAAAAACACAAATGATATAAATACAAATAAAATTATATATTTAGAAGAAGACCCTATAGTTCTTATATCTAAAAAATTTACATTTTTCATTGTATTTTTATTATTGCCTTTTTATGTTATTTCAAGTATATATAGTGGAACATATAATAATCAATATATATGGATTGCCAGTGCTGCTTTTTTAAAAGGAATTATTGTTTTTATATTTTTATTTATATTTTTTTCATGTTTAATAATTAAACTGTTTTTGATTAATAATAATCAAATATATAATTCAACAGTCAATACATCGAGTAAAAGAGTATCTTTTATATATATAATTATTAATTTATTGGTAGTAATAAGTATAAACTGTGTGTATGTTTATACAATGATCTATCAAAATAATAATGTTCAAATTGTTTCGCAAATAATGTTATCATGTTTTAAAATACTATGGAATTCACAGATTTCTCCATATATATTAAAAAATATTTCAATGAAAATAAATAAACGATATTCAGAAACAGAATATATATTTATAAAAATATTTGTTTCTTTTTTCAATAATATTATAATTCCTATGTTGGTTGTGATGTGTATTTCTCCAAATTGTTTCTATAACGTACTTATTGAACCTCCAGAAGTGCAATCGAGTTATGAGTATGAATTTTGTGTAGATTTTAGCATTTCTAGTGGATCTTGTTCAAAAACAACAAATAAGATCGAAAATAGTTCCTTTGAACCACAATTTGATTATAGTTATGCTTGCAGTGGAAGTATAGTAACACATTATGCTGGACCTTTTTTAATTATGTGTATAATAACTATATTTGTAATACCAAGTATACAGATGTTATTAAAACATTATAAATGTGAAAATAATTATATACTAAAATATTTTATAATATGTAAATCTCAACATAAAACAATAATAAATATAATGAGTTATTTTGGATTACTTATTTCTTTTGGAATTGTTTTTCCTCCTTTAGCAGTGGCTTTATTACTTTCTATAATAGTAATATCATATTCTATAAAATATGAAAAAGATGATTTAATAAATAATCAAATAATAAGTTCAATGTGGATGCTTATAATAATAAGTATATTATTTTATACTTTATTTTTGTTTGATATTTTAGGTTTAGCTGTAGGTTTTAAATATTCATACTGGATATTAATATTTTCAGTGGTATGTTGTGTATTAACCTTGATTTTTTGGCTTAAAAGTCGAATTCCAATTATAAAACCAATAAGTGATGAAATTTTTAATATATTACTTTAAGATGGTTGATTATTACCTGGTAAAGGTGGTTTAGCAGTTAATGACATTGGTTGCATAAATATAGGTAGTAAAAATTCAGCTAAATCATCAACATCATCGATGAATATTTGTCTAAAATGGTTCAAATTAAAATTTGAAATATCAAAAATGGAAATTAATATATTGTTCTTAATTTTATTTTTAATTTGTTGAAAAATTTCTTTAATATGATGAATTTTAATACATTTAAGATCTCTTTTTGGTATTTCATTCAAATGTTTAATAAACAAATAAATAATTAATGTTTTTAATTGTGGATTTTCTAAAATATTAGGGAATACTGTTTGGAGTGTCTCGGAGAAATCAAGAATTGATATCATTTTTTTTATATTATAAAAAAAAAATTTTTTATTTTATTAAAAAAACAAAAATTTAAGATAAAATTTAATAATACATATGGAATATTATTAAACTTAAAGTTTCATTTTTTTCAATACCGAAAAAAAATCAGATTCAAATGAAAAATTAAATAAATCAAACTTTAATGATATTTTGTACTACTCCTTCCCAGATTAATTTATCCTACTTGAAAATTTTATATAAATTTAATACGGCTTTTTAAAAAGTAGAATAAATTAATCTGGGAAGGAGTAGTATATATTTTTATATGACTTAAAAAAATGTTATTTTTTTATCTATCCCAGATTAATTTATCCAACTTAAAAAAATTAATACTTCTCCGTCCCAAATATAAAGTAGGCGGCTATCCAACTTTTTTAAAAGTCCCATAAAAATAAATATAACTTTTTCAAGTTGGATAAATTTATCTGGATAATTTGAAGTAATAGACATTAAATCTTTACTTATAAGATAATATATAAAATTAGTGAATTAAAAGTAGACGGCCTAATTTTATATGAATAAATGAGTGATCTAAAAATGAATAACCGATTAGTCTCACGATTTGAAACGGAGTGGTATATTTAATTTTATATGAATTTAAAAAAAAATGTTCTTTTTTATCTGGGACGGAGAAGTATTTTTCATGTTAAAAAATTTTAGATGAAATTAAAAAATCTATCCTAAAATTTAATGATACTAAAAACATATTTTTGAACCTTTTTATAAAAAATTAAATTTCTAGAAATATTAAATTGAAAATATAATTTTAAATATGCTACTACTCCGTCCCAGATTAATTTATCCAACTTAAAAAATTTATATATATTTTTATATGACTTTAAAAAAAAATGTTCTTTTTTATCTGGGACGGAGAAGTAATATATTATAGAAAAAATATTGAAGCATATTTCGAAATAAAATATTGAAAAAATGAAATATTTATTTTTTTTATTACTATAAATTAAATTGACAACTGAAATGGAAAAAGATAAAATTATAGAAGAGTATAAAAAATTATTAAAATTAAAAGATTTAAAAATAGATGAAATGGAAGAAGAAAAACATGAAATTGAAGCAAAATTTCATCAAATTGAAGAAGAAAAATATGAAATGGAAGAAAATCAAAAGATACAAAATGAAAAAAAGGTACCTTTGTCAATTATTTTAAATGGTCTTCCTAAATTTAAGTTTAGAAAATTTAACGAAAGTAAATCTGCATCCAAAACTGCTGCTAATCCTACTCCTTACACAAGTAAAAGAGAAAAAATCCATATTAAAAAAAAACTTAAAATTATCCCCCAAAATATAGAAGATTTAAAATTAAATATGAAAAAAATAAATTTAAACAATTCTAAATTTTTTGATAAAAATACTTATTTTAAAGAAAAAATAATTAGATATTCTTCAGAAAACACAATTCAACGCTTGGTTTATGATTATATGACTGATATTTTTGACATTTTAGAATTAACTGAGTATGTTAACTTGTTTGATACACCTTCAATAGTCACTGCAATAAGTGAAGATGAACTTAAAAAAATGAATTATCCTGATGTAATTATCATCAGAACAAAGAAAAATAAACCTATTATAGCTATTGAAATTAAAAAACCTCATGAAGATAATAATGGGAAAAATGTTTTAAACGACGATAATGTTATAGGTTTGGATTATATGCTGAGTATCAAATCTTTTTACAATCAAAAACATGTCTACGGTATACTTACAAGCCTCTCGGGATGGAAAATACTATCTTTGCCAGAAGAAGACGAAATAGATTTTAATAGTAGAATTGTTTATGAAAGTAAAATATATGATTTCTCAGATCCAAACTTAGCTAAAATATTAATAACAATTATAAATAAATCTTTAGATTCAGCTTATTATCCAATTAAAATTTTTGATGAAAAAAGAAATTATATTGAATATTCATTAAAGGGATGTAGATGGAAAAGAATGGATAAAAAAGAGCTTAATTCTTTAGACAAGAATATAAATTTAGATATTTATAAAAATTGTGAAAAATTAACGTACACAATTTATAAATTTTTCCAAACAGGAAGAACAAATCAGACAAGTTTGATTATAAATAATTGCTGTTCTATTGGAGTATTAAAGCAATTTTTTGGTGATGAGGAAAATAAAGAAGAATTTAAAATTTTCAAGCATGAAGCAAAAATGTGGAAAAAAATTTATAATATTAATACTGAAATACAAGTAATAAATGACAAGCCAACATTTATAACCCCTTTAATTTTTACATTAGAAGAACAATATAATAGTGATTATGAACATTATGAAGTATTTTTCCGAACAGATTTAATGAAAATATTTACGTATGAAGGTGCTATTGAAGGTGAATTATCTATTTCATTGAGAACTATTCAATCAAAAATTAATACATATTCACAAGACATGAATATATTGGAGTCTGCAAAATATGCCATAAATGAACTTGCCAAGAAAAACTATATACATAAGGACCTTAAATGGGAACACATAGGATTATATCCTATTCTTAAAAATGGCATTATAGTAAAGATGGAGCCTATCTTTATAGATCTAGAGAGTATTAAAAAGAAAAAAATGGAAAAAGCCGAAGAAAGAATGATGGAAAAATTAGATATTATGTGTGAGAATCGTGTTTTTATTAATAATAAATAATTTTATTAAAGTAATAATTTCACTGTATGTACTTGATCAGTACTACTCCGTCCCAGATTAATTTATCCAATCTGTCAAAAAAGTTATATGTATTTTTATGGGACTTTTAAAAAGTTGGATAGCCGCCTACTTTTAATTTGGGACGGAGAAGTAATTTATTCTTTTTGAAAACCTGCACTGTCTCGAATTGAGTACTACTCATTTAATATTATCTTTAATTATGTACTTCTCCGTCCCAAATAAAAAAGAACAATTTTTTTAAAAGTCATATAAATATAAATATAACTTTTTTGACATATTGGATAAATTAATCTGGGACGGAGTCGTACCGGTTTTTGAACCCACAATTTTATAGGCATCACATGGATCCTCCTGAACTGGACTAATAATCTTTTGGACTATTAACTTTTTATCATATTTTTAGAATTAATATTTTCAACACACATCACTCTTAAATTAAATTGTTTACAAAAATAATATATTGATCTTCATATTCTTTTCTGAAATTGTCATCTTGATTTTTTACTTATTTCAGTCATTTATATAAAAGTAAAAGTTACAATTAAAATATTATCAAGAATAATTACTACTCTGTTTCAAATAAATCGGTAATTCAAAAAAACAATATTTGTACAACTCCGTCCCAGATAAAAAAGAACATTTTTTTATAAACTCATATAAAAATATATATAAATTTTTTAAATTGGATAAATTAATCTGGGACGGAGTTGTATAAATAAATAGGTTTAAGCATTAAATATAAAGTTAAATATTAATATATAAAATTGCTGAATAATAAATTTTTTATATGAATAAATAAGTGTTCTAACAATGAATTACCGATTGATCTGAAACGGAGTAGTATATAATTAATTTAAAAAATATAAAATTACTTTCACTTAAAATAATTTATCTTTTTTTTCAACACTTTTTATTTTTTACCATTTTTTTGAATTCTTAATTATTTTTTCTTTAAATTAAAAATGACAACAAAGAAGACCATTAAAGATCAGACCGGAACCATTAACATAAGAGAGATTGAAGATTCTGATGATACTGAAATCATTTATGAAGACAATGCAAGTGAAGAAATTTTCATTAATATTCAGAATATTTTAAAAAATACAGGAATCTTCACAGATAATCAAATAATTAATTTAACTTCTTTACAATTTAAAAGAAATTCAGAGAAATTTAATTTTATTAATCTAAATAATAAAGCATTTTTATATGATGTTATAGGTTATTGTTATGATAATCAAGATAAAATAAATGAAATTATTGAAAATTTTAAAGATGTCATTAATAAAAACCAAAACTTATCGGATTACGATATTTTATTTAAAAGTCAAGCTTTTTTTAATGAAGAAAAAATTTATTTTTCTGAAATAGAACAAAGTAAAGAAAAAATGGAAGTTAAAAAAGGAATTTTGCCTTGTCCCAGATGTAAAAGTATGAAAACATTAACTGTCACAAAACAAACAAGAAGTGCAGATGAAAATTTCACTCTATTTAATACATGTAGTATTTGTGGAAATAAATGGAAAGTACAAAATTAATAATGAGTACTTCTCCGTCCCAGATAAAAAAGAACATTTTTTTTAAAACTCATATAAAAATAAATATAATTTTTTTAAGTTGGATAAATTAATCTGGGACGGAGTAGTACTAGTCCAGTTCATATAGTCGGAGTAATTGTGCCAGATCTTTTTCTTCACTTTTAAAACAATATTAAATTTTAAGTAAAACCTATACTTATTTATTTTTTGAAAACCCAATTTTATAGGATTCTCCTGAACTGGACTAGTATTTTTTTAGTTTTTTCAAAAGAATACTTTTAAATTAAAATACTTCTCCGTCCCAAATTAAAAGTAGGCGGCTATCCAACTTTTTTAAAAGTCATATTAAAATGCATATAACTTTTCCAAGTTGGATAAATTAATCTGGGACGGAGTAGTATATTTTTATAAATTTTAGTTTATTTCTCTAAGATGATTTTTGAAAAATATTAAAAATATATTTTTTTAATTTTTTTAACACTTGAAAAATATTAAAAAAATATATTTTTAATATTTTTCAAGTGTTAAAAAAATTGAATTAAAATAAAAAAAATTGAATTAAAAAAAAAAATTTATTAAATAAAAAATGTATTCAGGAGATGTTAAAAAAATTATTGAATGTGAACATTCTGATGAAATAATGACATTAAATGTTGAAGATGTAACAGATTTAAATTTTGACGAGTTTGTAGGATCTCAGTTTGAAATTGAATATTCAAAATTAAATCAATCAGGATGGATTATTAAAGCATTTATTAAAAATGATTACTATTCATGGATAGAAAAATTTACAGCATTCCATTTAACTTATGGTTGTTTAGAGGGAGATTTATCTTTAGAAGATCCTTATATAAATTGTGATTCTGAAGAAGCCTATAATCATTTTTTAAAACATCATAAATTTAGAGTTTTTTGTAAGGGTAATATTTAATATTTATAAAAAACTCCAAATAAATACTAGTCCAGTTCAGGAGAATCCTTTAGGATTCCTATAATTATGTCAGGTTTTCAAAAAAAAAAATATATATTTTACTTAAAATTTAATATTGTTTTAAAAGTGAAGAAAAAGATCTGTCCCAATTACTCCGAATATATGATAGCGAGAACCTAAAGGTTCTTTTGGACTAGTATTTATCTTTTATTTTATTTAGAACAATAAATTTAATCTCAAATTCTTTTAATTTCAGAATATTTAATTTTAAAAAGTCAAGAAAAATATCTTGATCAATTATTCACAAGTGAATCTAAAAATTCTCACAATATATGATCTTTTAAAAATGATCAAGAATTAATTTGCACCAATTGAAAATATTAATTTAAATAAATTTGAATAATTAATATGTGTACTTCTCCGTCCCAAATGTAGGCTCAAAAAAGAACAATTTTTTTAAAAGTCATATAAATATACATATAACTTTTTTGACAGATTGGATAAATTAATCTGGGACGGAGTAGTAGATATATTTACCATTAAGTTTAACAAACCATCTTCTTTTTTTAACTTTTCTATTCAAAAAAAGTTTCCCATTTTAAAAAAGTCACACTTAAATATACATCTTTTTCCATTTCTCCGCATCTTATTCTTAATAGTGTATATCTTTCAGTGTATATCTTTCTTTAAGAATTTTATAAGCAGCAAATTTTTCAATATAAAAAAAATTTTCAGAAGGTAAATTATATTTATTAATATAAAAACCAAAATGTGGTTTTTCAAAAAGTTCATGAACATATTTTAATATTTCAATATCTTTGTAAGATGCAGCTATCATCATATATTTATCTATTTTAAACCCACTATCATATAAAAATTTAAAGATTTCTAAATTCTTTATTCCTAAAATAAAATTTATTTCTAATCCGTAATCATGTAAATTTCTTAAAAATTTAAATTGATTTCTTTTAACAGCCCAATAAAAAATATCATCAGCAAATAAACTTTCCATTAAAAAATCATATAAAGGATCCTGAGTTGAATCAAATAATTCAGATATTTCTTTAAGTGGTTTAGTTTTATAAAATAAATATATAAATTCTTTTGGAAAATAAGTTACTCCCCATAAATTAATAACTCTTAAATATTTTTTAATATCTTTTGTGTATTTAGAACAATATTCTAGATACACGGGTTCATCAAAATTATCAATGTTTTTGTAAAAATGTGAATTTTGAAGCCATGAAAATTTATCTGTGTTTAATCTTTTTATACTAATCATTTTAATTTTTACAAAAATTAAAATATAAATTCATTTTTTTTTAATTTTTTAAACACACAACTGTATGATTATTAATATTTTTTTTTAATTGAGTAATATTTTTTAATTTATTTATTTAAAAATGAATATTATTTTAGACATTGATTACACACTTATTGATTAACATGGATATGATTTAACTGAAAGACCTTATTTAGAAGAATTTTTGTATTATGTATTTTAAAAATGTAAGTATTTGGACTGCATGTTCTGTTGAATGGTTTGATTATGTTAATCAAAAAATCTTTTCTAAATATTTGAAAAACGAAAAATTTCATCATGTGTGGACATTCGATAATTGTAAAATTGTTTACGACTCCGTCCCAGATAATATATTTTTATATGAGTTTATAAAAAAATGTTCTTTTTTATCTGGGACGGAGAAGTATGTATATTTATATGACTTTTAAAAAAATTGTTCTTTTTTGAGCCTACATTTGGGACGGAGAAGTATATTTCATTAGTTTTTTATACAGAAATACTACTTTGTTTCATATCGTGGGACTAATCGGTTATTCATTTTAACTTCACTTATTTATTCATATAAAATTAGGTCGCCTACTTTTAATTCACTAATTTTGTACTACTCCGTTTCAGATCAATCTGTAATTCATTTTCACTTCACTCAATTATTCATATAAAATTAGGTCGCCTACTTTTAATTTACTAATTTTATATATTACTGTATAAGTATACATTTAATACTTATACTACTCCGTCCCATATTAATTTATCCAACTTAAAAAATTTATATATATATATTTAAGTGATTAATGAAAAAAATGTTCTTTTTTGAGCCTACATTTGGGACGGAGAAGTACTTATTTACTTATATAAATATTTATGTGCGCCCTGGTGCACACTGGAACCAAGTGGTTCTTTATTTTTTGAATCACCGATTAGTCCCACGATATGAAACGGAGTAGTATGTTTTTATATAAATTATGTGTAAACATATTTACCATTACGGAATACATACCATCCAATTTTTTCAACTTTTTCTTCAAAAAAAGTTTCCCCTTTTAAAAAAGTCCCACTTAAATATACATCTTTTTCCATTTCTCCGCATCTTATTCTTAATCGTGTATATCTTTCTTTAAGAATATTATAAGCAGCAAATTTTTTAATATAAAAAAAATTTTCAGAAGGTATTTTATTTTTATCAATATAAAAACCAAAATGTGGTTTTTCAAAAAGTTCATGAACATATTTTAATATTTCAATATCTTTGTAAAATGCAGCTATCATCATATATTTATCTATTTTAAAGCCCATCTCATATAAAAAATTAAAAATCTCTAAATTATTTATTCTCAAAACACAATTTATTTCTAAACCACAATCATATAAATTTTTTAAAAAACTCAATTGATTTCTTTTAACAGCCCAATAAAAAATATCATCAGCAAATAAACTCTCCATTAAAAATTCATATAAAAGATCCTGAGTAGATTCAAATAATTCTGAAATTTCTTTAAGTGGTTTAGTTTTGTAAAATAAATCTATGAATTCTTTCGGAAAATAAGTAACTCCCCATAAATTAATAACTCTTAAATATTTTTTGATGTCTTTTGTGTATTTGGAACAATATTCTAGATAAATATCTTCGTCAAAATTATCAATGTTTTTGTAAAAATTAGAATTTTTAAGCCATGAATATTTATCTGTGTTTAATCTTTTTATACTAATCATTTTAATTTATTTTTTAAAATTAAAAAATAAATTCAATTTTTTTAAGTATTCAAACACAAATATATGAGAACTAAATATAACTTTTTTAACTGTGATAAATTAATGAGTACTACTCCGTTTCAGATAAATGACGAACCTGAAGGTTCCTTCGGTGATTCAAAAAATAAAGAACAGTCCCACCATATGGTTCCCATGTGCACCAGGTCGCACATAAATTTTTATATGAATAATTTGACGTAATAAGTATTAAATCTTTACTTATAAAGTAATATATAAAATTAGTGAATTAAAAGTAGGCGACCTAATTTTATACTTCTCCGTCCCAGATTAATTTATCCAACTTTTTAAAAAGTCACATAAAAATACATATAACTTTTTAAACTTGGATAAATTAATCTGGGACGGAGTCGTATGTATATTTATATGACTTTTAAAAAAATTGTTCTTTTTTGAGCCTACATTTGGGACGGAGAAGTATGGATAATTGACTAATCTAAAAATGAATCACCGAAGGAACCTTTAGGTTCGTCATTTATCTGAAACGGAGTAGTAGTATTAATAATTTTTTTTAAACAATTGAATTTATCTTTTAATTTATTTATTTAAAAATGAATATTATTTTAGACATTGATTACACACTTATCGATTCACATGGATATGATTTAACTGAAAGACCTTATTTAGAAGAATTTTTGTATTATGTATTTTCAAGATTTAAAAATGTAAGTATATGGACTGCAGGGTCTGTTGAATGGTTTAATTATGTTAATAAAAAGATCTTCTCTAAATATTTGAAAGACGAAAAATTTCATCATGTATGGACATTTAATAATTGTAAAATTATTTATGGTTCCTATGGATCTCAAGAAATTATTAAACCTTTAAATTCTATATATGATAATGAATATAATAATTTTAATACAATAATTATAGATGATACAGAATTTACATTTTCTGAAAATATATTAAATGCAATTCATATTAAAAATTTTTTTTTAGAAAATGATAAAGATGATGAATTAATGGGAATAATTTCTTTAATAGAAAATAAAATAACTGAAATTAATGATTTAAATAATGGTCAAATTGATTTTAAAAAGTAATTAAAAATTTGGTCACAAGACTATATAAAATAAATTATAAAAAAATTTCTTTATAATTTTTAGTTTCTTTAAACCAATACTACTTCATTTCAGATAAAAAAGAACATTTTAAACAGTTATATGTAGTTTGCCAACTTTTTATCTGTAAAGGAGTACAACTCCGTCCCAGATTAATTTATCCAATTTAAAAAAATTATATCTATTTTTATATGACTTTAAAAAAAAAATGTTCTTTTTTATTTGGGACGGAGAAGTAGTATGTTTTTTTAAAAATTAAAAACTTCATTTATCCAATCATTCTTGCACAAAAATTAACTCTTTTACCTATAACATATTCTCGAATAACACCCTTTTTTTTATAAATGTGGTCGTCATCATATTGCAGAAGGCGACCTGTTTTTCTACAAAATCTTTTATCTTTTCTAAACTCTAATTCTGAATTTAGTTTTTCGGATAATGGTTTGCAATCTATTTTATGAAGAAATTTTAAAATATTTAAATGATATAAACCAAATATATCATTTACATCTATCTTCCAAGCTTGATCATATATATTTTTCATAAAATAAAAATTTTTTCTTCTAATGTCTCTAATTTCAAAATAGGACATATCTTCAGTTATTAAAGTTAACATTAAAAATTCATATGAAGAATCTCCTGTTGAATCAAATAATTCAGATATTTCTTTAAGTGGTTTAGTTTTATAAAATAAATCTAAAAATTCTTTCGGAAAATAAGTAACTCCCCATAAATTAATAACTCTTAAATATTTTTTAATATCTTTTGTGTATTTAGAACAATATTCCAGATAAATAGGTTCTTCAAAATTATCGATATTTTGATAAAAATGAGAATTTTGAAGCCATGAAAATTTATTTGTGTTTAATCTTTTAATACTAATCATTTTATTTAAGAATTTATTTTTAAATAAATTCATTTTTTTAATTTTGATTGTTTTAGGAGTATTTTTTATAAATAAAAATTTAAAATATCAAAATATATTTTTCTATAGTTTGAACAATCCATTCCAAATACAAGACTATTTAAACTAATTCCGTATTTTTCATAAAACAATATTTTTGGTTTTCCAAAAATTTCATGAACATATTTCAATATTTCAATATCTTCGTTAAGTGCATGAAATAAAGTGTTTTTATTAACTTCACAACCACTTTTATAAAGAAATTTTAAAATGTCTAAATTTTTTAAAGCAAATATACAATTAACTTTTATCTCCCAACCACAATCTTTTAAATTTATTAAAAAATTAAGTTGATTTTTTCTAACAGCCCAATAACATATATCTTCAGCAAATAAACTTTCCATTAAAAATTCATATAAAGGATCCTGAGTTGAATCAAATAATTCAGATATTTCTTTAAGTGATTTAGTTTTATAAAATAAATCTAAAAATTCTTTCGGGAAATAAGTTACTCCCCATAGATTAATAACTCTTAAATATTTTTTAATCTATATTTAGAAAAATATTCAAAGGCTCATCAAAATTATCAATGTTTCTATAGAAATGAGAATTCTGAAGCCATGAAAATTTATTTGTGTTTAATCTTTTAATACTAATCATTTTAATTTTTACAAAAATTAAAATATAAATTCATTTTTTTTTAATAGTGTCACATTTTGAGACTACTGTCCTATAATTTCTAAATTTTTATAACATAATATATTTTTCTAGATTTTTATAAACTTTTATAATAGAATATATTTTTCTAGATTTTTATAAACTTTTATAATAGAATATATTTTTCTAGAATTTTTATAAACTTTTATAACATAATATATTTTTCTAGAATTTTTTAAAATTTTAGAAATAATATTACTCAAATACTGTTAAAAAAACAATTATTTGAAATAAGACTAGTCTAAAAAAAAAATTATTTTTAAATTATTTTTTTATATTTAATAAATGGAACCAAACATGAAAAAAAATATCAAGCTACTTATCAAAAATTCGCATCTCAAGAAATATTATTTCAATTTAATTGAATGTAAAAATCTAGATAATTATAATAAATTAATTCAAGAACTCTCAAAAGTTCTTTTTAAAATTCGTAGATTGTACAATACTCATTCTATTAATTTATTTTCGGATAATATTTATTCTAGTAAAAAACTAGATGTTTACAATGATTTAATAACTCGAAGAAATGTTAATTCTTTTCATAATTATAAACATAATTTTATTGAAAAAGATAATTTTATTCCTTCATACAGTCTTAAATATTCTGGATTACAATTAAATTTCGTAATTATTTCTATTACATCTTTACAAAATTATAATGGTTTTTATTTTTGGACTTATGGTGTTTATGGATTTAATGAAGATTTATTAATTAAAACTACAAATACTACGCAAGCAGAATATAATCTTTATATGAAAAATAGTGATATTAGTTGGAATTTAGACCCACCTAAAGTTTTAAATACTTTCAGTGGTATTCCGTCAAATACGAATTTTACAGTTGCCTTCAGCGGATATATGGAACCAGGAACGAGTCAAGATACTTTTTCAGATCCTACATGTCTTGGACAAGCAAATGGGATTTATGATCTTATGGTTGGAGATAAATATGTATCTTTAGGAGGAGGTACACTTTCTTGGACACCTGAAGCAATTGAAAAAGACATTGTTGCCATTAAAAATAATCAATTTAAAAATTATCAAGGATTGTGTTTTGACATTGAAGTTGGTGATTCGGGATTAAATTTTGAGAATTTATTTCAAGCTGCTAAAGATGTAGGTTTAAAAGTACTTGTCACGATTTCACACACAGCTCCATATGGAATATCAGATGCAAATAAATTAATGCAAGATTTTTTTAATTCTGAAAATATTGATTATATTTCTCCACAAATGTACACAAATGATTTTGGAACGACTAATGAATATGCTGCAAATAATGCTGTTTCATGGGCACAATTTATGACTTATTATACATCAAGAAAAAATGTAAATTTATCTATCATTCCAAGTATTTTTAGTAATCAAAATAAAAATGGAACATACGATTTATATAACACTGGAGGAACAAATGAAGGTTTAGTTCCAGTGGATTATTTAGATCCTAAATACACTGTTGATACGGGAATTGTAGATTTTTACTTGGCTTATAATATTCAGACAGGAGGCAGTATTCAATGGATAAATGGCACATTGACTCCGAAATAAAAATATCGAAAAACTCTTCAGAATATATTTCTTTTAATTTTTTTTAAACTCTCTAAATTTTTTTATAACCAAATATATTTCTTCTAAACTTTCTAGAATTTTTTATAACCAAATATATTTTTTTTTAACTTTTTATAAATTCTTTAAAACCAAATATTTTTTTCTAACTTTTTATAAATTCTTTAAAAACTAAATATATTTTTTTCTAAACATTCTAGAATTTTTTATAACAAAATATATTTTTTTTTAAACTCTCTAATTTTTTTTAAACCAAATATTTTTTTTTTAACTCTCTAAATTTTTTTAAACCAAATATTTTTTTTTTTTAACTCTGTAAAATTTTTTATAATAAAATATATATATTTTAAGTCTCTAGAATTTTTAATAACCAAATATATTTTTTTTAACTTTTTATAAATTCTTTAAAAACAAAAAATATTTCTTCTAAACTTTTTCTAAACTCTCTATAATTTTTTTAAACCAAATATATTTTTTTTAACTCTCTATAATTTTTTTAAACCAAATATATTTTTTCTAAACTCTCTAAAATTTTTTATAACCAAATATATTTTTTCTAACCAAATATATATATATTTTAAGTCTCTAGAATTTTTTATAACAAAATATATTTCTTTTAAACTCTCTAGAATTTTTTTATAATATTTTGTTAATTTTTCTAAACTTTTTAAAAAATTTTATAACATAATATATATTTCTTCCAGAATTTTTAATCCATAGTTCAGGTCAATATTTTTTCTATTGATGAAGAATTAACAAAAAAAAAAGATGGAATACAGATTAAGCAATGAATTTAATGAAAGAGAGAAAGGTAGAAAACTTAAATATATTTCTAGGAGATTTACTTCTCCGTCCCAAATAAAAATGTCCAACTTTTTAAAAAGCCATATTAAAATACATATAACTTTTTTAAGTTGGATTGACATATTATCTGGAACGGAGTCGTACCATTTTGGAAAAGTAAATTAGTTAATTTTATAATATATATTTTTTGTACTTTTGTTTTTTATAACCAAATATTTTTTTCTAAATACGACGACTTTTTATAAAAAAATATATCTCTTCTAAATTTTTATAAACTCTTTAGAAATTTTTTATAACAGAATATATTTCTTCTAAATTTTTATAAACTCTTTAGAAATTTTTTATAACAGAATATATTTTTTCTAAATTTTTATAAACTCTTTAGAAATTTTTTATAACCAAATATATTTTTTCTAAATTTTTATAAACTCTTTAGAAATTTTTTATAACCAAATATATTTTTTCTAAATTTTTATAAAGTCTTTAGATTTTTTTTTATAACCAAATACTACTCCGTTTCAGATAAATCAGGATAACCTTCAGGTTCTCTGTGATTCAAAAAAATAAATTTTTATATGAATAATTAAGTATAAGTATTAAATCTTTACTTATATGATAATATATAAAATTAGTGAATTAAAATAATTTTATATGAATAATTGAGTGAACTAAAAATGAATAACCGATTAGTCACACGATATGAAACGGAGTAGTATAAACTCTTTAGAAATTTTTTATAACAGAATATATTTCTTCTAAATTTTTATAAACTCTTTAGAATTTTTTATTACCAAATATATTTCTTCTAAATTTTTATAAACTCTTTAGAAATTTTTTATAACCATATATATTTCTTCTAAATTTTTATAAACTCTTTAGAATTTTTATAACAGAATATATTTCTTCTAAATTTTTCTAAACTCTTTAGAATTTTTTTATAACCAAATATATTTCTTCTAAATTTTTATAAACTCTTTAGAAATTTTTTATAACCAAATATATTTCTTCTAAATTTTTCTAAACTCTTTAGAAATTTTTTATAACCAAATATATTTCTTCTAAATTTTTATAAACTCTTTAGAAATTTTTTATAACCAAATATATTTATTCTAAATTTTTATAAACTCTTTTTTATAAACAAATATATTTCTTCTAAATTTTTATAAACTCTTTAGAAATTTTTTATAACCAAATATATTTATTCTAAATTTTTATAAACTCTTTAGAATTTTTTTATAACCAAATATATTTCTTCTAAATTTTTATAAACTCTTTTTTATAAACAAATATATTTCTTCTAAATTTTTATAAATTCTTTAGAAATTTTTTATAACCAAATATATTTCTTCTAAACTCTTTAAAATTTTTTTATAACCAAATATATTTCTTCTAAATTTTTATAAACTCTTTAGAATTTTTTTATAACCAAAAATATTTCTTCTAAACTCTTTAGAATTTTTTTATAACCAAAAATATTTCTTCTAAATTTTTATAAACTCTTTAGAAATTTTTTATAACCAAATATATTTCTTCTAAACTCTTTAAAATTTTTTTATAACCAAATATATTTCTTCTAAATTTTTATAAATTCTTTAGAAATTTTTTATAACCAAAAATATTTCTTCTAAACTCTTTAGAATTTTTTTATAACCAAAAATATTTCTTCTAAATTTTTATAAACTCTTTAGAATTTTTTTATAACCAAATATATTTCTTCTAAATTTTTATAAATTCTTTAGAAGTTTTTTATAACCAAATATATTTCTTCTAAATTTTTATAAACTTTTTAGAATTTTTAAAACAAAATATATTTCTTCTAAATTTTTATAAAATAATATATTTATTTTAAACTCTTTAAATTTTTATAAAAGAACATATCTCTTCTAAAAATTATAAACTCTTTAGAATTTTTATAAAAGAACATATCTCTTCTAAAATTTATAAACTCTTTAGAATTTTTATAACGGAATATATTCTTCTAAATTTTTTAAACTCTTTAGAATTTTTATAACATAATATATTTATTTTAAACTTTTCTATAAACAAATATATATCTTGTAAAATGTCACACTTTTTATAAATTTTTTTCAATATTTTATAAAATCATCATTAATTTTATAAATTTATTACACTATGAGTTAATATTTTTTTATAATTTTATTTAACTTGATATCTAGATTAACACACATTTTTACTGATCACGCATCTAAAACATAGTTGTATATAAAATTTCGTCATACATTTTAAATTATTATTTCAAAAAAACTTATAAGATAATTGAATGTAAAAAAATACTTTATAAAATTTGTCGATTACTTAATCAGAAACGTAAAAAAAAAGATTTTTAATCACTAAATTTTTCACTTATTTTTTTAGAAAAGTTTTGAAACCAAAAAGTTTTTGAAAAATAATAATTTAAGTGATTACCACTTAAAACTTAAAAAAATAAATAATTTCTGAGTAATTATATTATAATTATTTTTTTTTAAGTATATTTTAAGTTAAAAATTATAATTCTTAAAAAGTTCTTATTGTAATTTTGATTTTTTAATTTTTTAGTGAAGATAAGTTACAGTTTTTTTCTTCACTTAAATTATACTTAAATAATTATTCAGTGAGAATGAGTTAAGAAAAAAAGTTCTTATTGTAATTTTGAAAATTTAATTTTTTAAAAAAATTAAGTGAGGGTTAGTTAGAATAATTTTTCTTCACTTAAAACAAACTCAAAAAATATTTTAGTGAGAATGAGTGAAGTCAAAAAGTTCTTATTGTAATTTTGAAAATTTTATTTTTTTAAAAATTTAGTGAGAGTAAGTTACAACTTTTTTTCTTCACTAAAATTATACTTAAAATATTGTTCAGTGAAAATGAGTGAAGAAAAAAAGTTCTTATTGTAATTTTGATTTTCGACCAAAAATAAATTTTGCATAAGAACAAAAAAATCCTTGAACTTTCGTGACAAAATTTTGAGTGATGAACACTCAAAAAATAAAAGTTCTTATTGTAATTTTATTTTTTAAAATATTTTATCACTCATTATCACTTAAAAAAAATATTTGAGTTGTAATTTATATTTACACATATAATTTGTCAGTTAAAAATAAATTAAATATTTATTAGTCAAGTTGATATGGTCCCACAATATGTCAGGTTTTCAAGATTTTACATACTACTCCGTTTCAGATAAATCGGTGATTAAAAAAATAAGGAACAGTCCCACCATTTGGTTCCCGTGTGCACCATGGCGCACATAAATTTTTATATGAATAATTAAGTGTAATTATTAAATCTTTACTTATAAAATAATATATAAAATTAGTGAATTAAAATAATTTTATATAGATAATTGTGTGATCTAAAAACGAATCACCGATTGATTTGAAACGGAGTAGTATATAAATATTTTTTTTAAACCAAACCTCTGATTATTTGAACTGACCTACTATTTCTTTTTTATTTAATACAATACTTTTTTCATTTCTTCATACAATTTTTGTATCTAGTTCCAGAATATATCCAATCTGTATTTTTTAATAAATGTTCAAAAAATTCTTTATTTATTCCACCATCTGAATTTCAAAAATAAAATATTCTAAAAATTGAAAAAAAAATAAAAAATTTTATGTATTTTAAATGAATTCTTTCTCAAACACAGTTTTTGAATCTGAAAAAATTATTACCTACAAGGAGAAACGCAGAATTTTATCTATTGAGGGCTTAACAGGTCTTAAAAATATTAGTTCAGCATTTGAGGATCCTTTAAATTACTCTGAGGTTGAATTATTACTTATTTTTTTTAATAAAAAATTTAATTTTGATTTATATGATGATGTTTATGATTTTATACTTAATGTAGCAAAATTTTCTCCTCGTTCTTTAGAGTCTATCGATGCCAATTATGAAGAGTTTTATTATAATATGACTTTTGAAGAGGCATTAGAAGTAATTTTAACTAAATTAATTGTTAATAATGGTATGGAACAAGAAAAAGGGTTTCCTGTAGAATTTAATTTTACTTCAGATCAAAAAAATAAAGTCCAATTGTTTCACGGAAATAAAATATTTCCTTATGTTGGAGAGAAGAATAATTTAGATTATATGAAAATATTTAATAAAGTTACTAGAGATATAGAAATATGATATATTTTATAATATAATAAATTATTATAAAAAATTTATAAATGTAATTATTTTTTTTATGTTTAAAATTGAAAAAAATATTTTTATTAATTTTAAACATAAATGATGAATGAAATAATGCCTAATTTTGATATAAACAAAAAGAAACTTAGAATTATCGCTATTGAAAAAATTACAGGACTCAAAAATATTGATGATGCATTTTTAAACCCTGGAGATAATACTGAAATTGATATGTTAATTACTTTTTTAGATAAGAAATATAATTTTTCTCTTTGTCGGGATGTATATGATTTTATTTTAAATATTATTAAATTTTCACATAATTCATTAAATATTATAAATTTAAATCATAAAAAATTTTATGATAACATGACAATTTATCAAGCTCTTAATATAATATTAACAAAATTAATTACTAATAATGGAATATCTATCTCTAAATCATTAAACAATTACAATAAAAAACTTAGAATACTTGAAATAAAAGGCTTAACAGGTTTAAAAAAAATTAAAAAAGCATTTCTTAATTCATCTGATAATACAGAAATTGAAATGTTAATTAATTTTTTAGATAAGAAATATGATTTTTCTCTTTGTAATGATATGTACGATTTTATATTAAATGTTATTAAAATTTCACCTATATCTTTAGAATGTATAAATGCTAATAATGAAGAATTTTATTACAATATGATGGTTGATGAATCTTTAGAGGTAATATTTAGAAAATTACTAAATAATGTCAAAATAATCCAAGCTAATGAATTTCCTGTATTTCTTAATTTAAAATTTGACCAAAAATTTTCTTATACTATTCATAACTCAAATGTAATAATTAATCAGTTATTAAAAGATAATAAAATAGAAGAAGAATGGAAAAAATTAGATGAAATGCCTGGATATAAAATATCTTCTCTCGGAAGAATATTAACACCCCTTGGAAATATTTCTAAGTCTATACCGAGAGATGATGGTTATATTCGAACAAGATTTAAAATTAATAATAAATACGTTCATAAATATGTACAGGTTATAGTTGCAAAAT